>Ga0209596_1000268_pt1 | contig 48249 bp, 40 predicted proteins | sample M_130807_MF_Meta_FD_187314 | JGI IMG/M metagenome (GOLD analysis project Ga0209596, IMG submission 187314) | Freshwater microbial communities from Lake Montjoie, Canada to study carbon cycling - M_130807_MF_MetaG (SPAdes) (version 2) | ecosystem: Environmental > Aquatic > Freshwater > Lake...
TGTGGCCGCCGGCGCAGGCGGCAACGCGCTGGGATCGTTGGCACAGGACGCGCGCGCACGTTCGTTCGCGTTCTTTATCAATGGCGCGGCGCTTGGGTACCTCGCGATGGGCTACGATTCGGCGGCGATTGTGACGCCGAGAGTGGCGTCGGACGTGGTACCGGAGCTCTCGTTCTATCCTGATGTGGCCGCTGCGGGTTTGGCACTGATGGACTCGGCGATTGCAATCGCCACCAGCGCGAACGCCACGGTCGGAACGAACGGGTTCCCACTACCGACCACGTGGTTCGCCGGCGTGACCTTTACGCAGGCAGGGTTCGTGCAGTTCGTCAAGGCGCACCAGGCTCGTATCCGCGCGGGCGTTGCTCGTACGCCGGCGGAGCGCGCTGCGGTGAGCTGGACTCAGGTTATTGCCGATGCCAACGCCGCCGCTGCCTATGGCGACTTCGTCGTGACGATCGGGACTGGCTTTGGCTGCGGGTACGACTGCTCGCAGATGGAAGTGTCGGCTGGATGGGGCCAAATCAGCCCGATGTACTCATTCATGGCAGACACGTCGGGTGCCTACAACACGTGGCTCGGCACGGCGATCATGAGCCGTAACTCAGCCATCCTCGTGGTGACCCCGGATACCCGTTGGCCCGCGGGCGCGACGCGCCTTGCGCAGCAGACGGCGAGCACGCTGCCGAGTTCGACTCGTTACCTCACCAACCGCAACTCGGGTGGTGACGTCAGCGGCGACGTGTGGGGCACCTCGTTCTACGACCACACGCGGTGGTACGCCATTGCCAAGATCGCTCCAGTTGGTCAGGGGCCGTACACGTACATCGATAAGCAGGAAATGACCATGTTGGCGGCGGAAGGTTACATCCGCACGGGCAACTTGGCGTCCGCCACGACGCTGATCAATGCGTCGCGTGCGACGGCGGGTCTCCCGGCCATCACGACTCCGGCGAGTGCAACGGCCACGATCACTGGATCGTTCAGTGCCAGGGGCTGCGTGCCGCAGGTTCCGAACGCCGCGGGTAACGCTGCAGCGTGCGGCAGCATTCTGGAGGCAATGAAGTACGAGAAGCGTATGCAGACGCAGCACACTGGCTACCTGCAGTGGTTTGTCGACAGCCGCGGTTGGGGCGACCTCGTGACGGACTCGCCGTTGCAGTGGCCGGTTCCGAACGGTGAAATGGACGCCCGTGTGCATCCGTTCTACAACAGCGATAAGTCCAAGGTTGTCGGTGGCGGATTCGCCATCGCTATCAAGGGTACGTACGGCTTCTAGTGCTTCGTTTCCGGAAGCTCGGTGGGTTCCTGGCGACATTCGCGTTGCTGCTGCAGGGGTGCTATGAGTCGTTACCTCTGCAGCAGGGAGCTGCTCCGACGGACAAGCAGATTGAGTTTGTCCTGAACGATGCGGGGCGAGTGGCGTTGGCTCCGAAGCTTGGAGCAGCGGTTGAGAAAGTCCGCGGGAATATCACCGCAGTGGATGGAGAGTCGTACACGATGGCGGTCACACAGGTTCTGCAGTATGGCGGCGGCTCGGCCACGTGGAATGGCGAGAAGGTCGTTGTACTAAAAGGACACACGGTGGGCTTCCAGGTCCGCCAGTTGGATAAGACGAGATCCACGCTGCTTGCTGGTGTGGTGATCGTTGGAATCGTGGCTCTGTTTTTCGGGAAGTCGCTGTTCGGATCGGGCGCAGACACGGCCGATCCGATCGGCACCGGCGGCCAGGGCTTGACCGGAAGCTTGCACTAACCAGCGGCAGAACACCGCCTCCTTCTTTTTCTCACCAGTCTGGAGCCAGCCAGATGCGATTTCAGCGTCAACTTCTTATTGCTCTCGCCACTACCGTCGTCGCCGCCTGCGCGAAGGACGTGAAGGGCGTCAGCAACATCGGCGATATTCCGCCGCTCGCGTACGTTCGTTACTTCAACGCGGTTTCTGATACGCTCGCGACGGACCTCCGTTCGATCGATCATCTCACCTACGCCACCCCGTTCCTCGCGACGCCGTATCGCGCGATGGGCTACGGTGGGTACCAGGGCTACGCGGCCGGCTCGCACAAAATCCGCGTGTTCCCGAACTCGACCAACATCGCCGTGACGTCGTCGTGGTTTGTTGACACGACCCTGACGTTCACTGCGAACACGTACTACACGATCGTGCATGTCGGCCTTGGCCGCGGCACGGGCACGGCGAAGCAGGGCCTCAAGGTCTTTGCGGACACGTTCCCGGCCCAGTCGACGACCAACGTGAGCTATCGTGTGTGGAACGTGGGCAACGACCTCGGCGCGGTGGACGTCTATGCGACGGCCCTCTCGACGGATGCGCTGCCAGCGTCTGCCACCTTCTCGAACGTCGCCTACAACGCGCGTTCGGCCTACGTGTCGCGTGCTGCTGGAACGCTCGCGTTGCGCGTCTTCGCGACGGGCACCACGACGCCGGCGCTGATCACGGCCACGATGACGCCGGGTACTGCCGGTACGACGTCGGTTGATCCGATCGGTGGTTCGGCTGTGGCCGGCACCATCGCCACGGCGATGATCTACTCCAAGACCACCTGCACGACGGCGACCGATTGCACCGCTCGTGGCATCACGTTGGTTGCCGCACCGAGCATCGTGTGGTGGAACGACATGCAGCCGCCGCGCACGACCTCGCCGTAATCCGACGAGTCGTTTGCTGAAGCTGTTCGAAGGACTGGTGGGGCCGCCGGCGACCTGTTCGCCCGGCGGCCTTGCCCGTTTCTGGCACCACGGACGGCGCCTGCGTGCGGCGCTACTGCTTGTAGTGGCTTGCTGCTGCTGGACCGGGATGGCTGGTGCCCAGGTCATCATTGGCACGATCCGTTCGCAGGATACGGAGCGATCGGTCGCTGGAGCGAAGGTGGCCGCGACGGATTCGCTTGGAAAGCTGTTGTCAGAGGTCACGACGGATCAGGTGGGGCGTTTCCGGATGCGGCTCCCGGGCAATACGCCCTTTCAGGTGGTGGTGAAAAAGGTTGGGTGGCGGCCATCCTCCACGGAGCTGATTCGCGGGGCACCGGCGGACACGATGGAGATCGATTTGATGGTGCCCGCCGAGCCCACGGAAGTGGAGGCGGTGAACGTGACCGCTAAGGGCGCGGCGAATGCCAACGCCAAGTCACTCGACGAGGCGAAGCGCCGTGGCTGGAAAACGGTCATGCCCCAGGAAGTTGAAGCGCATCGGGAGCAGGCGACAAACTTTCTCGATCTGATGCGGTCGACAGGTGCGCAGGGGGTGCTCCTGCCCGTGCAGCCCAACGACTGTGTGAAGTCCAACCGCACGCGGCGCTGCATGACCTTTATTGTCGACGGCGTTCCGGCGGGGAGCAGTATCTACCTGAATCCCCGCGATGTCTATTTCTACTCAATACTCGCCGCGACAGAATCGGCGGTGATCTGGGGAGACAGGGCGCCCTGGGGGGCTATTGTGGTCGCGACCCGACAATACGGGGACAAGAAGAATCCTTAGGCGCATGAGTCGTGGATTCCGACTCGCGTTCGCCGGACTCGCGCGGCCCTTTTGTTTGTCGCTGGCTCGGTTGGTTAGTCGGTGACTTTGTCGGGCAGGACAAAGCGAAGCGGGTCGACCGGCTTTCCGTTGACGTGCACTTCATAGTGCAGGTGCGGACCGGTGGAGAGTCCCGAGTTGCCGATAGTAGCGATTGGCTGGCCGCGGGTGACGACTTGGCCGACATGTACGAGAATGCGGGAGCAGTGGGCGAAGCGGGTGATGATGCCGCTGCCGTGGTCGATCTGGAAGGTGCGCCCGTAGCCCGGTTCGTTGGCCACCGAAATAACGCGGCCGGCAGCTGGTGCGATGATCGGTGCGCCCATCGGGGCCGAGAGGTCGATACCTTCGTGCGCGCGCGAGGCGTGCAGGATCGGGTGGAACCGGCTTTTGGTGAAGTGGCTCGACAGCCAGCCTGTGGTGGGCATGATGCTTGGCGTGTTGGCGAGTCGTTCGAAGTTGAGCGTGAGGGTGTCGTTGACGGCGCGGAAGTTGGCGGAGAGCGCAGTAGCGCGTTTGATCAGCCCTTCGACATCTGGGCGGTTCCCGAAGCCTAGGCGGCCCAGAAAGGGCTTCGGCCGCCCGCTTGCTGATCCCGGGGCGTCGGAGGAGGGGGCAGGCACGTTGAGGCCTGCCAGAGCCCTTCCTGAGCTTCCCATGGCGGTGACTGCGCCGGCCACTGAGGCGTCGGTGTTGGAGTCAGCCGGAAAGCCGGCGAGCAGACGGATTTGCTGGTCACGGATACCGATTGTGGCCAGGGTATCGGACAGCGCAGTGATTCGGGTGTCGATGCCCTGGAGTTCGGCGCGGAGGCGTGCGTTCTCGGCGGCGAGGAGGCGGGCGCTGGGGGTAGCGTATGGGGTGAAGAGGACCCCCACGGCACCGACGAGGAGGAGCGCGACCGTGATCAGCCCGGCGACGAGCAGCCGACGGGTGCGCTGCCCGATGTGCAGGGTGCGGGTTCCGCCGGTACCGGGCGGGATGATCAGGATAGTCCAGCGCTTTTCGTCCATGCCCTTGTAACACTACGGGGGCTGATTCGGCTCGGCAAGCGGTTTGGCGCTCGGGGCCGGGCTTCCCCTTCGCAAAGTGCTCGCTCGGGGCCGAGCTTCCCCTTCGCAAAGCTCTCGGACGGCGTTGCCGTCCTGCGGCCGCTTTGCTGCGGGGAAGCCCGGCCCCTCGCTCTCTGGCGGGGAACCGCCTCCTCCTAGCGGAGCGGTCCGAGAGCTTCGCGTAGAGGAGGTGGTTCTCCGCCAGGCAGTAAGTAGCCCCGCCGGTGGCGGCCTAGGCTTTTGGCGGCTCGGGGCGGGGGAACATGCCGGTCCCCTTGGTGACCGTCCAGCCCGCGACCGACAGCTGCTCGAGGTCGGCGAAGCGGGTGTCATGCACCGATCCAGCGCCACCGATCTGGGTCCAGAGTTCTTGGGACTTGGTGGGCATGAACGGGGCGAGCCAGCTCGCCTGACGGGCGAGGGAGCGAATGAGTGCGGCGAGGACCGCGTCGAGCTCCGCCTTCCGGGCCGGGTCCTTGGCGATCACCCACGGCTGGGTCTGCTGGATGAAGCCATTGGCGCGCACGGTGAGGCGGGCCACCGTGTCGAGTGACTCGTGGCAGAGATAGCCGCGCGAGCCATCGATGGTCGTGACCGCGGTGGCGAGATCCGCACACTCGGCGACGTCGAGCGCCTGGCATGCGTCCGTCGGTTCGACGCTGGGAACCACGCTCTCGCAGTACTTCTCGACCATCGCGATGGTGCGGCTCGCGAGGTTGCCGAGTCCGTTGGCGAGCTCCGAGGTGTAGACCGCGTCGAAGCGTTCCCAGGAGAAGGATCCGTCGCCGTCGAACGGGATTTCGCGGAGGAGGAAATAGCGGAAGGCGTCGGCGCCGTAGCGTGCAATGGCTTCGTGCAGGTCGGCTTTGACGCCAGCGGACTTGGAGAAGCGCTCGCCGCCGAAGGACAGAAATCCGTGCACCCAGACGCGCTCGGGGAGCGGCAGCTCGGCGGCCTGCAGCATCGCCGGCCACACGACCACGTGGAGCCGCGTGATGTCTTTGCCCACCACGTGGAGCTGCGCGGGCCACGTGGACTTCCATCCCGCGTTGGGATATCCGGTGGCCGTCAGGTAGTTCGGGAGCGCGTCGAACCAGACCCAGGTGCCTTGCGGCTGATCGTCGTCGGTGGGGAGCGGGAAGGGAATCGCCCAGTCGAGACGCGAGCGCGTGATGGAGATATCCTCGAGTCCTTGCGCGAGCAGGGCGAGGATTTCGTTGCGGCGCGACTCGGGTTGGATGAAATGCGGCTTGGTCGCGAGCAAGTTCTCGATGAACTTTTGGTACTTGGAGAGGCGGAAGAACCAGTTCCGCTCTTTGGTCCACTGTAGCTCGCGCGTCGGATGGAGCACGCACTTTCCATCGGCGATTTCGTCGTCGCGCTTGAAGAGTTCACAGCCGACGCAGTACCACCCTTCGTAGGCTTTCTGGTAGAACGAATCGGGGGCGGACTCGTGAATACGCTTGATCAGTGCACGCACGCCGGACTTATGGGGGGCGTCGGTGGTGCGAATGAACTGATCGTACGACACGCCGAGGAGGTCCCACATGGCGTGGAAGGTGGCGGCGACCTCGTCGACGTAGTCTTGTGGGGCGATGCCGCGCGCCGAGGCGGACTGGGCGACTTTCTGGCCGTGTTCGTCCATCCCCATCAGGAAGTGGACATCACGTCCCATCTGGCGATGTGCGCGAGCGATGGCATCGGCTCCGACTTTTTCGAGGGCGTGACCGAAATGCGGATCGCCGTTGGCGTAGTCGATGGCGGTGGTGATGTAGAACCGATCGGTGCTCACGTCAGCCTGCGCTTGGGGAAGGAGGGGCATCTGGGGCGCGGTCCGGTCCGTCAGTGGACGAGCCGTTCGGGCCACCCTGACTACCCTGACCACCGCGGCGCCCACCACGACGTCCGCGGCGGCGTCGGCGGCGGCGCTGCTGCTCTGCGGCATCGCCGGTTTCGGCGGTGCCGGCGGTGCCGGTTGGGTTCTCGGTGGTGGACTCTAGGGTCAGCTCGTCTGGTCCCTCGTCGTCGTCGGTGTTGTCGACTGGGGGGACGTGGGCGGGCGCCATGGGGAGCGGTTCACGGCGCGGCGGCGCGGCGTCACGCGCGGGACGTTCTGGACGTGCGGGACGTTCTGGACGCGCCGGACGTTCTGGACGCGGCGTTTTTTCACCGCGCGGCGGGCGTTGTTTTTGCGGTCCCGCACTCTTTGGGGTGCTCTGGTTGCGCCCGCCACGGTCGGGTTGTTGGCGGCGACCAGCGGATCCGCCCTCTTCCTCATCGTCATCGTCCGTAGCACTCGTTTCGAGGTCCGATTCGACCGGCCCGGCGGCTGCGTCGGCGAGCTCCTGACGGAACTGAACGAGCGGCACGACGCGGAAATCTCCAGCGGGATTTCGCAGCGTGACGGTTTCGCGGAAGATGTCGTTGGAGACAATCTTCTCTTCACCGGAAGCGGTGGTGACGATCTTGCCTTCTTTCGGGAATTTCTTGCGCTGCTGCACGTAGAACTCGTGCTCGTAGCGCAGGCAGCACATGAGGCGTCCGCAGGTGCCGGAAATTTGTGCGGGGTTGAGCGTCGAGAGGCGCTGATCTTTCGCCACGCTCGACTTCACGGGACGCAGATCGGGGAGCCAGCTCGCGCTGCAGAACTGACGGCCGCAGCGACCGATACCGTCTAAGCGACGGGCTTCGTCACGCACGCCGATGTGCCACATGTGCACGCGCGTCGAGAAGGTCGTTTCGATTTGGCGCACGAGCGTCCGGAAATCGACACGCTTCTCGGCGGTGAAATACACCGTGAGTTGCTTGCGATCGAACTGCCACTCGACGTCTGAGATTTTCATGTCGAGCTTGAGGGCACGGACCATATCAATTGACTGGCGGCGCACGGACTCCTCGTTCGCGCGCAACTCGGCGGCGCGTGTGATTTCTACCGCGTTCGCCGCGCGCAGCGCGGCCGGCGACTTACTCGGCGCGGCTTTGCCATGCGTGGTGCCGCTCTTGCGCACCTTGGCGGTGTCGCCCGTGGCGCAAACGCGACCGAAGTCCTCTCCGCGATCCACGTCGACGATGACCGGCGTTTTGAGCGTCGGAGCTTCGTCGAATGGCCAGAGGAAGAAATCGCGGCGGTTGCCTTTAAACTCGACTTCGATCAGTTGCGGCATACGCTCGTGGCGGGCGTGGTCATTCCTCGAACTGCCCCATGCGCAGGAACTTCTCGCGGCGGCGTCGGACGAGCTTGTCGGGCTTGAGGCGGCGCAACTCATCAAGGTTGCGGATCAACACTTCGCGGAGCGCGTCCGCCGTGCCTTCGTGATTCGTGTGCGCACCGCCTTCTGGCTCAGGGATAATCTCATCGATCACCCGAAGCTCAAGCAAATCGGTGGCGGTAATCTTCAGTGCGGTCGCCGCTTTCTCGCGCATCTCTTGGCTCTTCCCGTCCTTCCACAGAATCGCGGCGCACCCTTCCACCGTGATCACGGAACAGACGGAGTGCTGGAGCATGAGAATGCGATCGGCCACGGAGAGCGCAAGCGCGCCACCCGACCCACCTTCGCCGATTACCGTCGCGATGATGGGAACCTTGAGTTGGCTCATCTCCAGCAGATTGCGTGCGATGGCCTCGCTCTGACCGCGTTCCTCGGCGCCCAATCCGGCCCAGGCGCCCGGGGTGTCGATGAAGGTCACAATCGGGACGTGAAACTTCTCCGCGAGCTTCATCAGGCGGAGCGCCTTGCGATAGCCCTCGGGGTGTGGCATTCCGAAGTTGCGGTGCAAGTTCTCTTTCGTATCACGCCCGCGTTGCTGACCGATGACCATGACGGTCTCACCGTCGAGGCGCGCCCAGCCGCCTACGATCGCGGGATCATCACGGAACGCGCGATCGCCGTGGACCTCGATCCAGTCGGTGAAGGCGAGGCGGAGGTAGTCCAACGTGAAGGGGCGACGCGGACTGCGCGCGACCTGCACCCGCTGCACGGGGGTGAGGTTCTCGTAGATCTCCTTGCGGAGTGTTCCGAGTTTCGCCTGGAGTGGCTCGATCTCCCGATCGACGCTAATCTCCCGCTCTTCCGCCATGCGACGGAGTTCCTCGATCTGTTTTTCGATCTCGGCGAGCGGTTTCTCGAATTCCAATGCAGAGGTACCCATGTCAGCTCCCGCGCACGAGGCGCACGCGTTCCGTCCCGAGGAGCGCGCGCAGCTCCACGAGGGCGGCAGACGCAGGGGACAGCGTGAGTGAGGCCGAGCGCCAGGTGGCGCGCGTGCCGTCAGTGCCATTCCAGCATACTTCAAGCGGGGCGGCGCCAGGATGGGCGTCGACAACCGCACGGATATCGTTCATGACTGCCGTACTGACCGGTTCGTCCTGTGAGAGCTCGAGCGCCACCGAGATCTGTCCGGTGGTGCGCAGTTCGGCAAGACGCGTGATGGACTCGACGATAAACGTCGGCGTGTCCGCGGTCTGGTCGCGCTTGGAGTAGCCGCCCTTGAGCATGACGGGGACATCGGCGTGCACACGGTCGCCGATGGCGGCCCATGCTTCGGGGAACACCAACACCTCGGCGGATCCTGAAAAATCCTCGATGGTCAGTCGCGCGAACTCGTTGCCGGACTTCTTGCTGATCTGTTTGCGGATCGTGGTGACCACGACCGTGAGTTGCATCGGCTGGTCAGTCCACGGTCCGAGCTGCGACACCGCGTGCGACGCGAGCAGTTCGCACTCGGCGCGGAAGGGTTCGAGCGGGTGTCCCGAGATGTAGAAGCCGAGAATCTCTTTTTCCTTGGTGAGCCGTTCGTGCTCGCTCAGGGGTTGGAGATTCGGGAGGGTGGGGCGGAGCTGCGCATTCGGGGTCGCTGCCGATGGGCTGGCGTCACCGAAGAGCGATCCTTGGCCCGTCGCGAGTTCGACCTGCGCCAGTGAGGCCGCTTGCATGGCCCCGTCGGTGGCGGCGGCGAACTGCGCGCGATGTCCGTTGAGGCCGTCTACGGCGCCCGAAAAGATGAGCGCTTCAAAGACGCGCTTGTTGCAGACGCGCAAGTCGACGCGCTCCGCGAAATCATAGAGCGTGTCGTATGGCTTCTTTGCGGTGTCGACAACGCGACCGGCGATGATTGAGTCAATGGCGCCGCGCCCGACATTGCGCACCGCACCCAAGCCGAAGCGGATTCGCGTGTCGCTGATGACGGTGAACTTGTAGCCCGACTCGTTGACGTCAGGCGGCAGGATTTCGAGGCCGAGCTCTCGGGCTTCGTTGATGTACTTGACCACCGAGTCGGTGTCGCCGATGCACGCCGAGAGTAGCGCGGCCATGAACTCGGCCGGGAAGTGCACCTTGAGATACGCGGTGTGGTAAGACAGCACCGAGTAGGCAACGGAGTGCGACTTATTGAAGCCGTAGCGGCCGAACGTTTCGATCTGTCCCGAGATGTCGTTGATGATCTTGCGATCGAATCCGCGCTCGACGGACTTGGTGACGAACTTGTCGAGTTCTTTCTTGATCAGTTCGGCATCTTTCTTCCCGACTGCTTTTCGCAGCACGTCTGCTTCGGCGAGCGAGATGCCCGCCAGCCGCTGCGCGATACGCATCACCTGTTCCTGATAAGTGATAACGCCGTAGGTTGGCTTGAGGATTTCTTCGAGCTCGGGGAGCTGGTACGAGACCGGTTCCTCGCCTTTTTTACGTCGGCAGTAGGTCTTGTGCATTCCGGCGTCGAGCGGGCCGGGGCGCATGAGCGCGTTGGAGGCGACGAGGTCGTCGAAGCTGTCGGCGCGCATGGAGCGCACCATGTCGGTGGCGAGCGGCGACTCAAACTGGAAGACGCCAGCGGTGCGTCCCGCACGCAGGGTGCGGTAGGTCGCCTCGTCGTCGAGCGGGAGGGTGTCGAGGTTCGGGACCTCGCGGCCACGGGCTTTGATCGCTTCGAGCGTGTCGTGGATGATCGTGAGCGTCGTGAGGCCTAGGAAATCCATCTTCAGCATCCCAGCCTTCTCGAGCGCATTCATGTCGTACTGCGTGACCACGACGCGGGCGTCGCCGTCGCTCCCGCTGCCCTTGGAGTCCTGCGTGCAGACCGGGACGTAGTCGTCGAGCGGGCCTGGGGCGATCACCACACCCGCCGCGTGCACGCCCGCGTGGCGCGAGAGTCCTTCCAGCGCAATCGCGAAGTCGAGCAGTTGCGCCGTGCGCTCGTCGTTCTGGTAGAGCTTGCCGACGTCGGGGATCTGCGCGATCGCTTCTTTGACCGTCAGCGAGAAGTTCGGCTGATTCGGGATCAGCTTGGCGATCGTGTCGGTTTCGGCTGGGCTGAAGCCCAGCACGCGCCCGACGTCCTTGATGGCGGCGCGCGACTTGAGCGTTCCGAAGGTGATGATCTGGCCGACGCAGTCGCGTCCGTACTTGTCGCGCACGTAGTCGATGACCTCGCCGCGGCGCTCTTCGCAGAAGTCCACGTCGATGTCGGGCATCGACACGCGCTCAGGATTCAGGAAGCGCTCGAACAGCAGGTCGAACTTGAGCGGGCAGACGTCGGTGATGCGCGTAGCGTAGGCGACGATCGAGCCCGCCGCTGAGCCGCGCCCTGGTCCCACCGGGATTCCCTTGGCGCGCGCCGCCGCGATAAAGTCGGCGACAATCAGGAAGTAGCCCGCGTAGCCTGTCTTGGTGATGACGGCCAGCTCGTAGTCGAGCCGCTCTTGGACGTTCTCCGGGAGGGGCGACCCGTAGCGCTCGACGGCTCCCTTCGTCGACAGCGAGACGAGGAGGTCGTTCTCCGTCTTCACGCCCTTGGGGAGGGGGAACGAGGGGACATAGTACTTCTTGTCGAAGGTAAAGCCCGCCTCGTCGGCGATCTTCAGGGTGTTCTCGAGGACGTCCGGCCGTGTCCCGAAATACTCGCGAATCTCGGGGGCGCTCTTGAAGTAGAGCCCCCGGTCGTAGTGCATGCGGTTGTCGTCGAGCCGGTCCTTCTTAAGGCCGATGCACAGGAGCACGTCGTGCGCGTCGTGGTCGTCAGCCTTTAGGAAGTGCGCGTCATTGGTGGCGATCACCGGGAGGTTCATGCTCGCGGCCAGATCAAAGACTTTCTTATTCAGCAGCTTTTGATCGCCGGCGTCATGCGCTTGGACTTCGAGGTAATAGCGATCCTTGAAGACATCGGCGTACCACTCGGCGGCCTTGCGGGCCTCGTCGGCGCGATCCGCGAGCAGGTGCTGCGCCACCTCGCCGGCCATACACGCGGAGGAGACGATGATCCCCTCACTGTACTTGGCAAGCAGTTCACGGTCGACGCGCGGCTTGCCGTAGAACCCTTCCGTGTAGCCGAGGGAGGAGAGCTTAACCAAGTTCTTGTAGCCCTGCATGTCGCGGGCGAGCAGGACCAAATGGTAGTAGTTGCGGTCCGTTGCCTGAAGCTTGCCGCGCTGCCTGCGGTCGCCTGGGGCGACGTACGCTTCCATTCCGATGATCGGCTTGATGTTCTGCTTGCGGGCCTTCTCCTGGAACTCCCAGGCCGCGTGCAGATTGCCGTGATCGGTGATGGCCAGCGCCGGCTGCTCGAACTCGATGGCGCGCGCGATGAGATCATCGATGCGGTTGGCGCCGTCGAGGAGCGAGTACTCGGAGTGGCAGTGCAGGTGGACGAATGACATTGAACCTTAGAAGTTATCCCTTGGGCGGGGGGTCTGTCAAAGCGAATTGGCGCCCAGCCGTATTGGCGTAACTTATTGCCTTGCAATATCTTAGCTCTATGGAACTGGGATTCGAGACACGGGGGGCTCATAAGAATGTGCTCTCGGAGGCACGGAGGAGGCTTGTGAGGGGTCGCGCGGGGATGATTGGTCGGCTGCTCGTGGTGCTCCTCGGCGGTGCTGCGCTCCTCACGGCGGTGACGCCGATGGGGCGGTATCTGGCACGTGGCGCGATCGCTGAGGGCCAGATTTTGTGGCGTCGCCAGTCGATTGAGCGGATGGTTGCTGACCCTGCGACCGATGCACCGACGCGGGCCAAGCTGCGGCTGGTGCTTGAGGCGCGCCGATTCGCCGAAGACTCGCTCGGGTTGCCGGCGAAGGATGCGTTCACCCAGTTCACGCGGCTCGAGCATGACACGCTGGTGTTGGTGCTGTCGGGCGCGTATCGCGATCAGCTTCGGCCCGTGACTTGGTGGTTTCCGATTGTGGGGCGCGTGCCGTACCGCGGGTACTTCGACTTCGCGGAGGCGAAGCAAGCGGAGCAGGCGTTAGCGGCCGAGGGGTACGACACGTATCTGCGGCCATCACCAGCGTTTAGTACGCTCGGATTCTTCAACGATCCGCTGCTCTCGACAACGCTCGGCGAGGACTCTTTGGACATTGTGAATACGGTTGTGCACGAGTTGACGCACAACCGGTTCTACGCGAAGGGCCAAGCCGTATTCAACGAGAGTTTCGCGAGCTTTGTGGGCGCGCGTGGAGCGGAGCGGTTCTGGTTGTCGCGCGGGGACACAGCGCGGGCGCGGCGGGCAGCGGACCGGTGGGCTGACGACGTGTTACTCGGCGCCATTTGGGAGCGCACGTATACGGCGCTCGACTCGGCGTTTACGGCGCATCCGGGCGCTGCCGCCCGCGCGATTCGAGTTGCGCTGCGGGACTCTGTGTACGCACACGTTCGGACGTTGCTCGTGGATTCGATTGCTCCGCAGTGGCGGTCGATTGATCGGCGGTCTGCGACGCGAATGCGACTCGACAACTCGGCGCTGCTCGCGCGTCGGATCTACGCCACGGGGCTCGACGATTTCGAGGGCGTGTATGGCGCCGAGGGGGGTGAGGTGCGTCGTACGATCAAGCGGGTGATTGCCATCGCAAACGCGGCGCCGGGGGATCCCGGCGCCGCGGTGCGAGATGCGATGCGTGGTGGAGTGAAATCGCTGCCGCGCTAGGAGCGCGGGCGTATCACTTCCGCGCGCCGGTCCAGACCACGATGAGTCCGCAGCTGTTGTCGGTGAGGTTCAGCTCAGCGGGGAGCGCCGCCGTGCGCGCGTACACTTCGACACCGCTCACGGCGCCTATCGACGCGACTTGGTCGATCTTGACGGAGTTCGAGTCAGCATAGTCACCAGACTTCCGTTCGATACCGCCTTTGTTCGTGCCGAGCATTGCGGCCTTCTCACCAGGCGTCATGTAGGTGGTTTTGTCGTTGAGCGGTGAACCGATGCTTGTGCGCGAGGCTTGTCCGCTCCTCGCTTCGACTCGTGACTTGATCACTTGGCCGTCGACCATCACGGCCATCTGGCAGCCGTTGTTCCCCGGGCCGGTCACGACATAGCCGCCATCGCTGGCGCGCTCGAGTTTGAGCCCGTTCTGGTCGCGCAGCAGTCCGGCGACATCGGTGACGTTCTTCTTTTCGATTTCCTCTGGACCGATGAACACGCCCGGACCGCCGCCGTTCTGGCGCTTGAGCCAGCGCCGATAGAAGCCCTCCATGCTCATCGGGCCAGCGCCGATGATAGCGATCCTCCCGATCTGCGTGGCGAGCGGAGCGATGCTGATCACTGTCTGGCTATCACCGATCGCCAGCGGACCGGCGAAGGGAGTGTAGCCGAGTCGGCGCACATCCGCCGAGTAGCTCTTGGCGGAGAGCGCGCCGAGGTTCACCATCCCTTTTTCATCGGCGATGCGCGGCGTCTGTCCTTGGATGGCGACCCAGGCGTAGGGCACGGGGAGGCTGTCGGGGGTGATGACGCGGAGGGTGCGCTGCTGCGCCGCGAGTGGGGTCGTGGCGAGGAGAACGATGATGGCGACGTTCGTGAGGCGGGGCGCATGGCGACGAGCAATCATGGGATTCTCCTGCTGGAGGTCAGAGACCGCCAAACCGTTGATTGAGGATGGCGCGGAGGTCGAGCGTCGACGCGACGTGCGGTGCGGGGTCGACCGGTGCCTGCGGTTGATCGACGACGACTTTTTGCATCAAGTCGCGGACGCCGCGGTCGAGGAATCGTGAGACTTGATCGATCGTGTAATCGGCGCTGCGTCGTGAGTCGTACACGTTGAATGGATAGGTGACCGCGAGATAATCGCGTGCGCGCGTCATAGCGACGTACATCAGGCGACGTTCTTCGTCGATTTCTTCGTCGCTGCCCAGTGCGCGGGCCATCGGGAACCAACCATCGGCGGCCCAGATCACGAAGACCGCGTCCCACTCGCGGCCCTTGGCGCTGTGGGCGGTGCTGAGCACGAGGACGTCGTCTTCGCTGTCGGAGCCAAAGCCGAGGTCTTGCGTGGCGGAGGGGGGCTCGAGGGCGAGGGCGGAGAGGAAGCTCCCGCGATCCGGATAGCCGGCGGCGATGTTTTGCAGTTGATCGAGATCCGCGAGCCGCGGTTCGACGCGATCGTAGCGTTCGCGGAGAATGTCGTCGTACAGGCGCCGCACGCGTGCGATGTCGGCGCTGACGGCGTCCTTGCGATCACTCGGGGCGGCGCGGAGTTGATCGAGGAGTTGTACGAGCGACTCGTGCGCCGCGCGCGCGCGCGGCGGCGGCAGGTAGCGGCCGAAGGCATCCGAGGTCCAGGCGAGTTCCGCCATCTGAGTGATGGCGCCGCGGGCCGTGGCTTCGCCGATGCCTGGAAGGAGGAGCAGCAGGCGATACCAGCTCACTTCGTCGCGCGGATTGTCGAGGATACGCAGGAAGGCAAGCACGTCTTTCACGTGGGCCGCTTCGAGGAACTTGAGGCCGCCCCATTTCTCGAAGGGGATCTTGCGCGCGGTCAGCTCGATCTCGAGATCGGCGCTCATGTAGCCGGCACGGAAGAGGACCGCCATCTCGCGGAGCGGCATCCCTTCTTCGTGCAGGTCGAGAATACGATCTACGACGAAGCGCGTTTGCGCCTGTTCGTCGTGCGCGGTGACGAGCCAGGGGCGATCGCCACCTTCGCGTTTGGTGAAGAGGTCTTTGGTGTAGCGCTCTTCCGAACGTGAGATCAGGCGGTTCGTGACGTCGAGGATTGGCTGCACCGAGCGGTAGTTCTCCTCGAGGGTTACGACCGTGGTCCCCGGAAAATGGTGCGGGAAGTCGAGGATGTTGCGGATTGTTGCGCCGCGGAAGGCGTAGATGCTTTGCGCGTCGTCGCCGACCACCGTGAGATTCGCGTTGGTGCGGCACATCGCGCGGAGGATGCGCGACTGCAGATGGTTGGTGTCTTGATACTCGTCCACGAGCACATGGTCGTACATCGCTGCTAATCGTTCCGCGAGCGGGCCTTCCGACTCGGCCATCAGTGCCCAGAAGAGCAGCAGGTCGTCGTAGTCCACCAGGTTGCGCTGCGCTTTGCGAACTGTGTAATCCGCGAAGACGCGCATGATTTGCGCTTCGTACTCGACGAACTGCGGATATTCCTCGGACAAGATCTGCGGTACCGGGCGTTCGGTGTTGATGTGCCGCGAGTAGATGTAGTGCAGCGTTTCCTTTTTCGGGAACCGCTTCTTTTCTCCCTTCGCCTCGGCGATTCCTGCGGCGCTGCGCGCGAGCTGCATGAGGTCGACCGCGTCGCCTTGGTCCATGATGCTGAAATCGGCAGCGAGCCCCGCGGAGGTGCCGAAACGGCGGAGCAAGCGATGCGCGGTGGCGTGAAAGGTGCCGCCGTGCACACCGCGCGAAGCGCTCCCGACGAGACGTTCGGCGCGCGCCAGCATTTCCTGTGCGGCGCGGCGCGTGAAGGTGAGCAGGAGAATGCGCTCGGGGCGCACACCGCGTTCGAGGAGATGCGCGACACGGTGCACGAGGGTGCGCGTTTTGCCGGTGCCGGCGCCTGCGACGATCAGGAGTGGGCCGTCGCCGTGCAAGGCTGCGCGCAGTTGTGCCTCGTTCAGGCCGTCCGCGAGCGGGCCGGTGGGGGCCGCCGCGACCTCGCGCGTACGCTTCGGGTACACCTGGGCGTCACCGGTCATGCGTCCAATATATCGGGGCGATCACCAGCTGGGACGGCGCGCTGGGGTGATCGGTGCTCAGCCCTCCCCCAGTCCCCCCCCTAGCACTCCCCGAGCACTCCCCGAGCACTCCCCTCAGACCAGAGCGCGGAGCGATAATTAGGGTGTGACCAGTCAGACGCGCCCTCCGTTCGGTCGGGATCCCCGGACCATTGTTCTCGCCGTGCTCGCGGTCGGGGCGATGCTGCGGTACATCATTGCCGCGACGGTTGGCTACGGAGTCGACGAATCGTACGCTGTCGCGATTGCGCGGCAGTTCTCGTGGTCGTACTTCGACCACCCGCCGCTGTTGTTTTGGATTATCGGCGGCTGGGCGAAGCTGGTCGGGAGCGAGCGCGAGGTGGTGCTGCGATTGCCGATCGCACTCTGTTTCGCAGGGACCACCTGGCTCACCTATCGGCTCGCGGCGCGATTCTTTGGTGAGAACGCCGGTGCGATTGCTGCGCTCCTCCTGAACGTCTCGGCGGAGTTCAGCCTGAGCGCGGGTGGTTGGCTGCTGCCGGATGCGCCGCTCTTTCTGACCATGCTCGTGTCGGTCACGCTCATTGCGGGCATTCTGTTTGACGATGCCCCGCGCGCGGTCACCGTTCGGTGGATGCTCGCCGGCGCAGCAGCCGGCGCGGCGATGCTGTCGAAGTATCATGGTGTCTTCGTGCTGGGCGGCGTTTTTCTCTTTCTGCTCACGAGTGCTCGGCATCGTCGATGGCTCGCGCATCCCGGGCCGTATCTCGGGACGATTGTTGCACTCCTGATGTTCTCACCGGTGCTGTACTGGAACTCGCAGCACCATTGGGTCTCGTTCCTGTTTCAGGGCGGTCGAGCTGGCGGGCGAGGCGGGTTGCATCCCGATACGATGCTCACGAATATCGCGGGCCAGGTCGTCTGGGCGCTCCCGTGGGTTTGGGTTCCGCTTGTGGGCTCGATGTGGGGGGCACTTCGTGTCGGGCGCGCGCATGCCGAGAAGTGGTTTCTGCTCTGCCTGAGCGTTCCGATTGTGGCGGTGTTCACATTGATCGCGTTGCGCGGTGATGTCGGGTTGCCGCACTGGACGGCTCCAGGATATCTGTTCGCTTTTCCGTTGATGGGCGCCGCGGTGGCGGGGCGACTCGAACGCGGCGCACCGTATGCACGTCCATGGATTGTGGCGTCGGTCTTCGGCTACCTCGCGCTCATTATCGTGCTGTGGAGCGCAGTCGCGACGGGGTGGGTCGGGAGCGTGTTCGGGAGCAAGCTTGCAAAGGCCGCAGACTCGCAGACCGCCGACCTGATTAACTGGTATCCGGTGGCGAAGGAACTCCGCGTGCGCCGGCTGTTGCCGGTGGGGAGTTTCGTGGCGGCCCCGAGTTGGATTCAGGCAGGGAAGGCGGCCGTTGCGCTTGGACCACACGTGCCGATCATGTGCCTCTGTGCCGACCCGCACCATTTTCGCTACGCGGCTATCGACACGGCGTACTTCGGCGCGAATGCGGTAATTCTAAACAAGGTAAAGGTGGGCGAGGACGTGATTGCGAAGTTCTCGCCGTACTTCGAGTCGGTCACGCTGGAAGCAGTTGTGCCGATCTACCGGCAGGGCAGAGTGGCGATGCAGATTGGCGTGTACCGCGGCACGCACTTTCTGAAATCCTACCCTACGGACCAGCCGCGCTAACGCGGCTGGGAGCGTGGTTCGGAGCGCGTGTTCAGCGCGCGTCGCCCCGGAAGCGCCAGAACTGCAGGTCGCCACGTCGCACCGCGAGCAGGCGGCGTTCGGCGGGTGCGCGGCCATCGGCGAGCAACGCAGCAAGATCTGCCAAGAACGTTTGACTGCCAAAGAGCGTGTGACCGAGGACATCCGCTTTCACCCGCGAGGCGTCGATCGTGTCCATGCCCTTGATGACGGTGATCGAGTCGCCGCCGAGTCCGAGGCGCCAGACGCCGTTGAGGCTCCGCGAGGCGCGGAGTGCGTCGTCGTCATCGCTCGCGTAGAGTGAAATGCGGCTCGCGCGTGACTCGAGCTTCGGGAATATTTCGCGCTTGAAGATTCGGGCATCGAGGTCGGGTGCGGCGAACACGACCTGCGTGAATTTCGGGAGCGTGTCACCCTGCCCGACGAGACTGAGGGCTTTGCTGATGACCTCGGAGCCCATCGAGTGTCCCATCAGGTTCAGGCGCCCTGGGAGAGCCGCCATGGTGTGTCCGCGGAGCACGCGCAGCAGGTGGAAGCCCGCGTTGCGCGCAGCCTGCTGGTCGCGAACGTACGCCGACACCGACCCTGCGGACGGCCAGGTGAAGAGCACCACACAGCCATCGAAGCCGATGTCGGCGGCGATTTGCGCGGCGCGCAGGGACGCGTCTTCAAACGACGTATTGAAACCATGCACGAAGACGAGTACGTCACGCGATTTCGTCGCCGCGAGGTCTGTGGCCAGCCGCGCGACAAAGCGTGCGCTGTCGACTGGGAGGACCGATGCGACGAAGAAATCTTTCGCGGGATCCGGACGATAGCTGAGCGCATTGACCCGGAGAGTGCTGGGGCGGGGAAGTTCCCCCGTACCGCGCATCGAGTAGGGGGGCACGTTCACACTCACGGCGGCGAACTGCAGCGAGTCGGCGTCGCCCGGGCCGAAACGCTCGCCAGGCCGTTCGCTCTGCACTAACCGGCGGGTGGTGGCGACGAAGATCGTAATACGCGCCGCGCCGCTGTCGAGCCCCGAGTAGGAGCGCGGGACTGCCGCGTGCGGCGGGGCGACTGGCGCTGGGGGCGCGGCAATCACGGTGGGTGCTGCAATCACGGCGCCCGCTGCGGTCGCTGCTGGCGCAGGTGCCGACGCTGAACTCGCGCAGGCCCCGAGCAGGAGGGCAGGCGCGAACCGCGCGAACTGCGCGAACCGCGCGAGGCGACGGACTAGGGCATGCATCATTGCGGTATCCGTTCAGAGACGTGGAGCGTTGCGATATCGACGTTGCGCGGCGAGAGTGTGAACTGCTGTGCAACGCTGTGCACGACCTGCTCCATGACATCCACCATGAGGGTGGTCGACGGTGGAGTGCCGTGCCGACCACGTTCTGCCTCGACCGTGGTCATGTGTACCCCGGCGATGCCACAAGGGACCATCAAGTCAAAATACGAGAGGTCGGTGGTGACATTCAGCGCGAAGCCGTGCCAGGTCACCCATTGGCGCGCATGGACGCCGATCGAGGCAATCTTGCGCCCATCGGTCCAGACTCCCGTCTGCCCCGCGCTCCGTTCCCCGGTAATGCCAAAGGGTACCAGCGCACTCATCAGCGACCCCTCAAGCTGTCGCAGGTACCAGTGCAGATCGAGCGTATGGCGATTCAAATCGACAATTGGATAGCCAACGAGCTGCCCTGGACCATGGAAGGTTACGTCACCGCCGCGTTCTACCTCAAACAACTCGACGCCGCGCGCGGCCAGAAGTTCGGGCGTTGCGAGGAGCGTCGCGGGATCGCGCGCAGAACGGCCAAGCGTCACCACCGGGGGATGCTCGACCAACAAGAGCAGGTCTTGCGGGATATCACCGGAGATGCGGCGATGCGCGAGCGCGCGCTGCAGCTCCCACACTTCAGTGTAGGGGCGGGTACCCAGCGAGACGACCCAGAGTTCGCGCGGCTGCTGCATCCCGGAAATCTAGCGGGTCCGGAGCGCGAACCACGCGCACTCCGGACCCGCTGACCAACAGATCCGCCAATCCTTAGGCGTGAATCATCCGCCCCATGGCGTCGAGCGTGGCTTCGGCGATCGCTTCGCTGAGCGTCGGGTGCGCATGCACGGCGAGGTCGATCTCCTCAATCGTGAACTCGTTTTCACGCGCAACCACGAGCTCGTGGATCATCTCCGTGGCGTGTGCGCCAACGATATGCGCGCCGAGGATCTCGCCGTACTTGGCATCGACAATGAGCTTCACAAAGCCTTCGGTCTCACCGGACGTACGGGCGCGACCGTTGGCGCTGAAGGGGAACTTCCCAATCTTGACGTCGAGCTTCTTTTCCTTAGCCTGCGCCTCGGTAATGCCGATGGACGCGACTTCGGGGTGGCAATACGTCGCATTGGGGATGTTGCCGTAGTTGAGCGCATGGAAGTGCTTCCCCGCAATCACCTCGGCCACGATCATCCCTTCACGCTCTCCCTTGTGGGCGAGCATTGGCGGGCCTGCCACGTCGCCAATGGCGTAGATCCCCTTCGCAGACGTCTCCATCCGCTCGTTGATCTTGATGAAGCCGCGCTCGGTCATCGCGATGCCGGCTTCCTTGAGACCGATGTTCTCGACGTTCGGCGCGCGGCCGGCGGCGACGAGCACCTTGTCGAAAACGATCTCTTGCTTGGCGCCCTTCTCTTCGACGGTCAACGTTACAGAATCCTTGCCGACCTTCGCGCCGGAGAGCTTGGCGCCGACGAAGATGTCCATGCCACGCTTTTTGAAGCTGCGCTGTACTTCCGTGCTTGAATCCTCGTCCTCGAGGGGGAGGATGCGTGGTGCGACTTCGATGATCGTGACCTTGCTGCCGAACGCGTTGAAGACGTCTGCGAACTCGCAGCCCACAGCGCCAGCGCCGACGATGGCCACGGACTTCGGGGCCTTCTCGAGCAGGAGCCCTTCGTCAGATGAGATGACCGTCGTCTTGTTGAGTTCGAGCCCCGCCTGCGGGAGCCCCTTCACACGCGACCCGGTGCAGACGACCAGCGCCTTGGTGGCGGTGTGCGTCTCGCTCTTGCCCTCGGCGGTCGTGACCTTCACCGATTTGCCAGCGCCGATCGTGCCGGTGCCTTTGATCCAGGTAATCTTGTTCTTCTTGAAGAGGAACTCGACGCCCTTGGAGTTCTTGGTGCTCACGTCGCGCGAGCGCTTCATGGCCACACCGAAATCGAGCGAAACCTCGCCGACATTCACACCGAACTCTGCGGCCTTCTTGACCTTGGTGGCGATGCTCGCCGCCTCAAGAAGTGCCTTAGCCGGAATGCAGCCCCAGAGCACGCAGGTGCCGCCGAGCCCTTCGCGCTCGATGACGGCCGTGTTGAGACCGAGTTGGGCGGAGCGAATCGCACCCACGTAGCCGGCGGGGCCACCGCCGAGGAAGATCACGTCAAACGAAGCCATGGTCGTTGGTCCGGTGTCAGTAAACGAGCATGAGCGGATTCTCAATCATCCGCCGCAGAGTCTGCAGGAAACGGGCGCCCACGGCGCCATCGATCGCACGATGATCACAGCTCATCGTGATTTTGACCTTCTTGCGAACGTTAAAGCCACCGTCGGCCTCGGCCACAACCTTGTCCTCGATCGCGCCGATCGCGAGGATGCCGCACTCGGGGGGATTGATGATCGCCGTGAACTGATCGATCTGCATCATCCCAAGATTCGACACGGAGCAGGTGCTTCCTGTGTACTCCGCCGGCGTGAGCTTCCGCTCGCGGGCGCGCTTGGCGAGGCTGCGGCTTTCCGCAGAAATCTCGCTCAGGCGTTTCTGGTCGGCATCAAAAATCACCGGAACAATCAGCCCGTCGTCGGTGGCCACAGCCATGCCGAGGTGCACGCGGTTGAACTGGCGAATGGAATCGCCGAGCCAATGCGAGTTCACTTCGGGGTGCTGCGAGAGCGCGGTCGCGGTCGCCTTGAGGATGATGTCGTTGAACGACACCTTGAACTCGTCGCCGAGTTCCGCCACAGCGGCGCGCATCTCGGCGGCACGCGAGAGGTCGATCTCGACGGTGAGATAGAACGTCGGGATCGGCCCAATCGACTCGGCGAGTCGGCGCGCGATCGTCTTGCGGATCTGTGTGAGCGGAATGTCGGTGAAGTCGGAGCCAGCGCGGGCCGGCTTGCTGCTGGCCGACTGCTGCGAGGGGTGCACGGGCTGTGATGTCATTGCTGCTTCAATGTCACGCTTCACGACGCGGCCACCTGGGCCGGAGCCGGCGATACGCTGGAGGTCCACGCCAGCATCGGTGGCCAATCGACGTGCGAGCGGGCTCGCGACGGTGCGACCGCCAGTAGCGACTGGCGCAGGTGCTGGGGCAGGTGCGGCCGCTGGGGCAGGTGCGGCCGCTGCTGCAGGAGCGCTGGCGCTCGACGCTGGGGTGCCACCGAGCACGGCCGCGATGTCTTCACTCGCGCTGCCGATTACGCCAACGAGCGTACCAACCGGCACGGCATCGCCTTCGTTCACGAGGCGCTTGCGGAGCACGCCTTCGCCGCGCGCGACGAGTTCCATAACCGCCTTATCCGTCTCGACTTCGGCGAGCACGTCGCCCGGCTTCACGGCGTCGCCCTCGTTCTTGAGCCACTTCACCAAGCGCCCCTCTTCCATCGTGGGAGAGAGCGCCTCCATGGATACTTTGGTCGCCATTGATTAGGCCTCGAGGTACATGACTTTCTTTACCGCGGCGATCGTCTTCGCGAGATCCGGCTTTGCCGCGCGCTCCAACATCTTGGCGTAGGGCATCGGCACATCGGCCTGATGCACGCGGATGACCGGGGCATCGAGATGGTCGAAGCAGTCGCGCTGGATGTAGTCCACCACCTGCGCGCCGATTCCGCAAATCTCCCACCCTTCCTCGAGCACGACGGCACGATTGGTCTTCTTGACGCTCGTCGTGATCGCCTCGACGTCCATCGGGCGAATGGTGCGGAGGTCAACGACGTCGATCTTGATCCCTTCCTTGGCGAGCGTGTCGGCGGCCTGCATCGCCACCAGCACCATCTTGCCGCTCGTGATGATCGAGCAGTCGCTCCCCTCACGCTTGAGTTCCGCCTTGCCGAGCGGAATGAGGTATTCCTCCTCGGGGACTTCGCCCTTGGTGTTGTAGAGCATCTCGCCTTCGAGGAAAATCACCGGGTTGTCGTCGCGGATGGCGCTCTTCAAGAGCCCCTTCGCGTCGTACGGCGTTCCAGGAGTGACGACTTTGAGGCCCGGAATGTGTGCGAACCACGATTCCCACGCCTGCGAGTGCTGCGCTGAGAGCTGCAGCGCGGCACCGTTGGGGCCGCGGAAGACCATCGGCATCGGGAACTGACCGCCGCTCATATAGAGCATCTTCGCGGCAGCGTTTACGACCTGATCGATGGCGAGTAGCGCAAAGTTCCACGTCATGAACTCGACCACAGGGCGAAGCCCAACCATCGCCGCGCCCACGCCAACGCCGGCGAAGCCGAGTTCGGTGATCGGGGTGTCCACGACGCGCATTTCACCGAACTCTTCGAGGAGTCCCTTCGAGACTTTATATGCGCCATTGTAGACGCCGACTTCCTCGCCCATCAGGAAGACGCGGTCGTCCTTGTGCATCTCTTCGCGGAGCGCCTGGTTGAGCGCGTCACGGTAGGTGATCATCGGCATTGGTCAGCCCTCCTGCGTGGTGTCGGAGGTCGTTTCGACGAGTACATCCTCGTAGAGCGCCTCGAGTGGCGGTTCGGGGCTGGCATCCGCATAGTCCCACGAATCCTGCACAGTCGCGGCAATCGCCTGCTCGATCTCAGCCACGAGATTCTCGCTCATCGTCCCATCGGCGGTCATCTTGGCCTTGAGCAAGTTGATCGGGTCGCGCTTCATGTACTCTTCGAGCTCGGCCTTCGAGCGGTAGGTGCCGGAGACCGCGTCGCTCATGGAGTGTCCCATGAAGCGGTACGTCTTGATTTCAAGCAGCGTCGGCTCGTAGTTCTTGCGCGCACGCGCCACGGCGGCCGACATTGCCTCGCGAACAGCGAAGACATCCTGGCCGTCCACTTCTTCACTGTGGATCGAGTATGTCTCCCCGCGCTTGTACATCTCAGCGATAGAACTCGCGCGGTTCATTGCGGTGCCCATGCCATAGCGATTGTTCTCAATCACGTAGACCACGGGGAGCTTCCAGAGGCCCGCCATGTTGAGCGACTCATGGAACGCGCCGTTGTTCACCGCGGCCTCACCCATGAAGCAGACAATGCACTGATCGCCACCGCGATACTTGATGGCGAAGGCGACACCCGTAGCGATCGGCACATGACCGCCGACGATTCCGTGGCCGCCGAGGAAGCCGACGCTGCGGTCGAACAGGTGCATGGAGCCACCCTTGCCGCGCGAGCAGCCGTCAATACGGCCGAACAGCTCGGCCATCACGCTGCGCGCACTCATGCCGCGCGCGAGCGCCTGGCCGTGATCGCGATAGGTGGTGATGACATAGTCGTCGTGGCGCAGCTCCGACATCACGCCCGTGCCGACCGCTTCCTGCCCGATATAGAGGTGGCAGAAGCCGCCAATCTTTCCGAGCGCGTACGCTTCGGCGACTTTCTCCTCGAAGCGGCGCTGCAGGATCATGGAGTGCAGTAGCTCGCGGTGGAGCGTCGCGTCGCCTGAGTTGTCCGACTTTTTCTTGCTGGCCATTGCGATCGTGTGGTGAGCGCGCGCCGAGTCGTGAAGGCGTGCGGTTAATGAAAAAACGGCCGGGTTAGACCCCGGCCGCCTGCACCTGCTCCCAAGCGTGATAGCTCGAACGTACGAGCGGAGCGCTCTCGACGTGCTTGAACCCCATCGTCATGCCGGCTTCGTAGAACATCCGGAACTCTTCCGGCGTCACGTAGCGGTCAAGCGCGATGTGATCGTTGCTCGGCTTGAGGTACTGGCCGAGGGTGAGGATGTCCACATCGACCGTGCGGAGGTCGCGCATGGTGTCGAGGACTTCCTCGTTGGTTTCGCCCATGCCGAGGATGATCCCTGTTTTGGTGGGGATGTCAGGGGCCACGGTTTTTGAGAAACGGAAAATTTCCTTCACACGCTCGTAGCGGCCGCCGGGGCGGGCCTTCTTGTAGAGACGCGGGACGGTTTCGGTATTGTGATTGTAGATCTCCGGACGCGCCTCGAGGACGGTGCGGATGGAGTCCTCGTTCCCCTGGAAGTCCGGGACGAGCACTTCAACGGAGCAGGTCGGCACGCGCTCGTGTACCTGCCGGATGACTTCGGCAAAGGCCCACGCGCCGAAGTCGGGGAGGTCGTCGCGGTCCACCGAGGTAATGACCAAGTGGCGGAGGTTCATCTTTTCCGCGGCCTCAGCCACGCGGCTCGGCTCGGCGGGATCGAACTTGGGCGGGCGTCCGTGGGCAACGGCGCAGTAGGCACAGTTTCGGGTGCAGACGTCGCCGAGGATCATGAAGGTCGCGGTGCCGTGGTCCCAGCATTCGCCGATGTTGGGGCAGTGCGCTTCCTCGCAGACCGTGTGGAGGTCCAGCTCCTGCATCATGTTCTTGAGATGCAGGTACGACTTACCACCTGGCGCCTTGACCTTGAGCCATGACGGCTTGCGGTCAGGGAGCTCCGGTGCACGATGGCGTCCGAGGATCTGGTACAGGTGTTCGCCCATCGGGGCTCCCGTAGTTCAGGGCACGGCACTGCTCGCAACTCGCTGATGGAGGGGAATCTAGGAGGTGTGTTCAGTCCACGCCAAGAGGCAGTAACCGGTACTTTCTCTGTTAGACGGTTACCAATTATTCTGGCTATTTTGGGGATTTGCATGCCTCCTGCGCTCCACGTTGTTGCCCAGGCCTGGATTTCGTAAAATCCGTTGACGCTGAAACCGTCGTGGCTCCTGTGCCGTAGGGGCATCAGACCCCACCAAGGACCCCGTCATGCTCCGCACCCTGTTTACCGTAGGCATCATGGCCGTTGTTGGCCTGTTTGTCCTGAGGCTTGCCTTTGGGCTGTTTGGCGTGGTGCTGGGGCTGTTCTTCTCGATTGTGTGGATCGCGCTGCGTCTGCTGGTCGTGGGCGCGATCGTCTACTTCGTGATTCGGGTCGTGAGTCCGAGCACGGCGCGGGAGCTGCGGGAGCGGTTCGGGCGGTAGCTGGTGCAGCTGGTGCGCGGTTGTTGTCGCGCGGGCCGTTAGCCCGCGTCGAGCGCGTCCGCCACGGCCCAGCAGAGCATTGGCACCATGATCTCGTGGTGTCCGGTGATCTCGTACCCCTTCCCTGAGTCGATGGTTGGTCGCTGCACGACGTTCACGCGCGGCCGATAGTGCCGCTGCATGTCGAGGTCGACCGTCACGAAGTTCCGTGGTGCTCCCTCGTTCAGGTTCCGGGCGATGGTGAGGGCTTTGAGGAACACTTCGGGCATGATCACCGCGCTCCCGCAGTTGAGTGCCACGCCGCCCTGGTCGAGCGTGTCCAAACTGGCGGCCAGCCGGCGGAAGTCGCGATGGCTTGTGTCACCGATGGCGGCGCCGTTGGCGGCGGGATGTTGGTGAATAATCTCCGCGCCCAAGGCTGCGTGGACCGTGACCGGAATATCCAAACGCCAGGCGTTCAGGATTACGCTCAGCTCGGGGTGCGCCGCGTTCCCATCTGACGCGATCGCGCGGGCCACCGATTCCCCCATGCCGCGCTCCTCGGCCATCCCTGTCACGAAGGCTTCGTTGAGGCCGCGTCCTGTTTCTTCGGCCATCCCGAAGGAGCCGTCACGCAGCCCTGCGGCGACATCCTCGGAGGTGCCGCCGAAGCGGGCCATCTCGTAGTCGTGGATGGCGGCTGATCCGTTCATCGCGAGGTGGGTGATCACGCCGCGGCGCATCAGGTCGATGAGCACGGGGGCGAGCCCAGTTTTTACGATGTGGCCGCCAAGCATGAGCACCACACCTCGCTCGGCGCGAGCGGCCGAGACGATGGCGTCAACGACTTTGCGGAAGTCGCGTGCGACGAGCACGTCGGGCATCGCGTCGAGGAAGGCGTGAAAGGAGCGATCCTTGCCCGGTGGGCGCGAGAAGTCCTCGGCGCGCACCTTGTTGGCGCGGCCAGAGATGGGGATGGTGCGGATCTTGGACAGATCAGCTTCGCGCGGCGAGTCGCTCACGGTGCCCTCAGGGACGCTTGGTGGAGTCGTTCGGGTTCGTGGATCGCAGGGGCATAACATTTTGCATCTTGCGCAGTGCCAGGCTTAGTGAGGCGATAGAGCCCAGCTTCACATTCATGCGGAGGAGCAGGTGGCGCTCGTCGTCGGAGAGCCAGATCTCGGCGCGGCCGCCTTCGGCAAAGAGCCCGCTGGTCTTGATGATTGGGCGAATGACAATGGCGTCGAAGGTACCCGCAGGAACGGTTATCCGTTCCTTCCGCAGGACCTGGATCACCACTGGATTGGCATTTGGATCAAAGTAGCGGTTGAAGTCGTAGCGCTTGCCCACTTCGAGCGGGATGGTGCGCAGGAAGAAAAAGAACGAGGCGTCGTCGAGTGGCGCGTCGACGGATGGGCGCTCGCCTTTGCCGTGCTCGATAAAGCTCTTGCGCTCGGGGAAGATGTCGTAGGTGCGGAGCCTGGCATTGCCCAGTTCGTTCAGGTCCTGCACAAAGCGTAGGGAGTTGAGCGATTGCGAGTCGAGGAAACTGTCGTACGAATCATCGATACGCACCCCCGGAATGCCGCCGGTGATGTTGAAGCGGAGTCGCCAGGCGGTGTGGCCGCGCAGGGTGTCGAGTCCCATAACCATCATGCGGCCGGAGCCGGCCTCGAGGAACCCGACCTTGAGCGTGTACTCGAGGAACTCTCCTTTCCCCCAGGGCACGGAGGCCATGGCATGCGGTGCCGAGCTTCCCTGCGCGCGGAGTGGAGACCGACTGGCGGCCAATCCAATACCGATGTGCAGCGCTAGCGCGAGTGCTACAGCGCGCGTCGCGTGGCGTACGCTCACGCGGCTGGCGTCGGGATTCGGCGACCGCGTGCGGCCCAACTGCGCTTCACGAGGTCCACGACATCAGGCCACGCCTGCACGCGACTCTCGCGTGGGCGCAGGTCCCACCGTGACTCCAGCGGCAAGGATTCAATGCGTCGTGCCATCGGCGCGGCTTCGCGCAGCAGTTCCATGTTGGCGGTCCACACTGGGGCGTCGGCCGCGGGGAGGACGCCTGCTTTGAGCACGTCGCGCACAAGACTGATACGGAACAGTCGATAGCCCGCGAAGGGATCCTTGACCCCAGGTATCGTCACCACACGCCGTATCGGCCAGAGGAACGGGACCCAGCGGACATACTTCCCAAGCGTCTTGACCGCTTCCGGCGCCGTCTCGGACATCACGCGCTCGCCGACGACGATATCGGCACCCCCCTCAAAACGCTTCACGAGCTCGGGGAGATGCTCCGGCTGATCGGTGAAATCAGCCTGCATCATGATCACCGCATCGCGGCGCGGATAGCGCGTGCGATCGCTTGCCGCTCGTAGCAGCGCCTCGGTGGCTTTCGCGTAGCCGACCCGCTCCTTGCCACGAATCACCGAGACCGGCATCACCTTTTTGTACGGCTCGAGCGTCTGCGCGGTGCCGTCGGTGCTGGCGTCGTCGTACACGAGCACCTCGTATTCGCGCGAGTAGTCCTGGAACACCTTACGGATGCGCCAGAGCAACACGCCGACGGTCGGCGCTTCGTTGTACGAGGGGATGCAGATATACAGCACGCGGCTATTGGACCTGAGGTAAGTGAACTGGAAAGCTAGGCACTACGAGCGCTCTGTCGCTACGGGTGGGCATTTGGCGAGCGGGGGTTTTGTCGAGCGAGCCGCTCTTGTCTGTCGCGGATGCTGCCTAGGGAACCACGGTCACCACGCTGGCGCCCGAGACGCCGCTGACAAGCGCATACACGGTGGCGACGCCCAGCTTCCGCGACCGAAACCAGACACTGGCGCCGGCGTTCGCGCTGATCGTGCCCACGGAGTCGGGACCGTAGGCCCAGGTGGTCGGTGGAAAGCTCCCGACCGAGGTGTTCGAGCTCCGAATCGGTGTCGCGACAATCTGGACGCTGTCCCCGAGCGAAATCCGCGAGGTCTGGGGGACCATCGCGACGCTCGCGGGGGTGTCGATGCCGGTGGTGGCCGTGTTGGTGGTCACCTTGGGTGCGGGCTCGCCAAGTCCGGCAAAACCGCAGGCGGTGGTCAGCGCGATCACGCTCGCGAGGACGCTCGCGAGGACGCCGTGCTTCAGGCGCCGAATCCTCGACACCTTAGCGACTCCCGCGGCGATCGGCCGCGTTCGTCTGCACGGCTTCGGCGAATGCGCGAAAGATTCCGCGGTCTGCGCTGACGGGGTCAGCGGTGAGATCTTCCGGATGCCACTGCACCGCGAGGCACCACCAGTTTCGCTCGGTGAACTCCATCGCTTCGATCACACCATCCGACGCGCGGGCAGTAACGGCGAAGCCGGGCGCGAGTTGGCCCACGGCCTGATGATGGTACGAGTTGACCATCAAGGCTCGAGTTGCTCCAAGGGCGCCCGCGAGCCGAGTGCCGGGGGTAATCTCAATGCCGTGACAGCGCTCCCCGGCAGGAGCGTTGGGGTCGTGATTCACCGGAGAGGAACGCTCGGTGGGGAGGTCCTGTACGAGCGTGCCGCCGAAGGCGACGTTGATCAGCTGAATGCCGCGGCAGATGCCAAGCACAGGGCGTCCCGCCTGACGCGCGGCGGCGAGTAGTGCGAGTTCGGTGGCATCGCGGGCGACGTTCGGCGGTTGTGTGGCCGGGTGCGCCGCCGCGCCGTAGCGTGCCGGGTCGACATCCTCGCCTCCGGTGAGCAACAGCCCAGCGGTTCCGGCGATAATCTCCGCCGCACAACTGAGATCCGCGAGCGGCGGAATAATGACCGGCAGGAGCCCCGCGCGCTCGAGCGAATGCGTGTAGTTCACGTTGAGGCGCGCGTGAACGCCTTCGGGGTCGGGCAGGGAAGTGGCACTGATGGCAATGAACGGGCGCAACTTAGATCGGATAGTAGGAATGGGCTGGGAGCACTCGACAGGACGCGCCTGCGCTCTCTATGCTACAACATCGAAACGCGCGGCGCCTCCCTCGCGTAGTGGGGATACCCCTCTCAGCACGGGATCGGATGTTCGAATCACTCAAAGACGCTATGCAAGACTTGCTGCAAGGACGCGTTGCCCCAACGGAACGTCGTGCGGCAGTTGCCGACATGAAGCAGGCGATGGTGCACGCCAGGCTGGGCGTCGAGGATCTGCAGCAGGGCGTCGCGATCACCCAGCAGCGCCTCACGACCGAACTGGAGCAACTCGTCACGGTGCAGCGGCGGAAGAAACTCGCTGAGGATATTCACGACGCGGAGACGGTGGCGCTCGCGGCGAAGTTCGAGGCACAGCACAGCGAGCGAATCGCAGTGCTTGAGCGGAAGTGTGGTGCGCAGGTAGCTGAGGCGGAGCTCGCCGCGCGTGAGCTCGCCGAGATGATGGCAGCGCTCAAGGCGGCGAATGCGGGGGTCGGAACGGGGACGCCGCGCTCAGCCCCGACGGACGAGGAGCTTGGCCTTCCGGACCACGCCACGCTCAGCAGCGAACTGGATGCGCTGGCGCGTCAGCGAAGTCGGGCGGAGAAAGACGCGCGTACGGACGCGAAGCTGGAGGAGCTCAAGAAGCGAATGGGGCAGTCGTAGGGTGCCCCATTCGCTTCGAGCGACCGGGGTCGGACCCCACGCCGGCCACCAAGGACGGTGCGGCCTATCCTACGACGCGCGCCCCTCGGCCGTTGTTGCCATCATCCGACGAATCGGGATCACGAGTGCGGCCAACACCGCGGCGCCGGCGAAGAGGGAGAGCGAGGTCCAGTTGAACAGCGCTGGCATCTCGGAGAGGTTCTCGGGATTGACCTGCCCGCCCACGAGCCCTGCAATCAAGTTGCCGAGCGAGGTCGCCATAAACCATACGCCCATCATCTGTCCCACGTACTTCTTGGGAGCGAGGGCTGTCATAGAGCTCAGCCCCACAGGGGAGATCATGAGTTCGCCGACCGACTGCAACATGTAGCTGCCAATCAGCCACCAGGCAGAGACGCGCGTGGTGACGCCGCCGGTGATCACCAGCTTGGCGGCAGCGACCATGATCCAGAAGCCAAGGCCAGTGATGAGCAAGCCAACCGCGAACTTGGCCGGGCTCGAGGGATCCATCTTCCGCTTGCCGAGGGTGACCCAGAGCCACGCCATGACCGGCGCGAGCGTCACGATGAACACCGAGTTCACCGACTGCAGCCAGAGCGTCGGCATTTCCCAGCCGAAGATGTTGCGATCGGTGAAGTCCTTGGCGAACAGATTGAGCGAGGTTGGCGCCTGCTCGAAAGCGGCCCAGAAGACCACCGCGCCCACAAACAGCACCATAATCACGGCGATGCGCTTCTTCTCGTCACCGGTAAGACCCGCGAAGAGGAACAAGAAGGCGAAGTAGGCAATCGCGATCCCGCTGATGATGTATTTCATCGAGTTGGCGACGACGATCGGATCGATCGTGACGGCGCCCGTCATGGCGAGTGCGAGTCCAGCCACTACGACGGCCATGCCGGCAATCGTGTAGTTGCGGACCTTGGTGCGCTCCGCCTGTCCTGTAGTTGGTTCACCGCCGATCGGGCCGAGGGTGTTCTGCTGGCGTGCGCGAAGCCAGGCGAGGCCGACGAGCATACCAACACCGGCGGCGCCGAAGCCCCAATGCCAGCCAACGCGCTCGCCGAGATAGCCGGTGACGAGCGGCGCGACGAGGGCGCCGAAGTTGATGCCCATATAGAAGATCGAGAAGGCGGCGTCACGACGTGATCCGCCGTCTGGATAGAGCGACCCGACCATCGCCGAGATGTTCGGCTTGAGCAGTCCGGTCCCGAGCACGATGAGCACGAGTCCGAGGAAGAATGCGGAGTGCAGGAAGACGGCGGAGAGCGCAATCGAGAGATGGCCGAGCGCAATCAGGAGGCCGCCGTACCAGACCGAGCGCTGCAGGCCGAGCCAGCGATCCGCAATCCAGCCCCCTGGGAGCGACGCGAGATAGACCGACGCGGCGTAGATCCCGACAATCGCCGACGCCTTGGGGCGATCGAAGCCGAAGCCGCCGCTCGTGAGCGCGGCCGACATGAACAACACGAGCAACGGGCGGATGCCGTAGAACGAGAAGCGTTCCCACAGTTCGGTGAAGAAGAGCGTGGAGAGTCCCTTCGGATGTCCGAAGAAACTCGTATCGCTCGTCATGGCGCGCATTTCGGATGACATCTCGCTGGCGTGTGGCTGGGGCGCGGCGGAAGCGGTCACGGGATGATGGGCTGTGGGTACGAAGGAACGGAATCGAGTAGCTCGCGTGAATACGGATGCGCGGGCCCTAAGAAAAACTCAACTGCGGACACGGTTTCCACCAGTCGCCCCCGCTGCATGACGGCCACGCGGGTGGCCATCCGGGTCGCCATCCGCTGGACGAGGGCGAGGGTGTGGGTAATGAAAAGGCAGGTCAGTCCGCGGTCGCGCTGCAGGCGCTCGAGTAGCGTCAGAATTTGGTCTTGCACGGTGAGATCGAGCGCCGAGGCGACCTCATCGAGCACGAGGAAATCGGGGCGGGAGGCGAGGGCACGCGCAATCGCCACGCGTTGCCGTTGTCCACCGGAGAGCTCATGCGGCTTCCGTCGCGCGGTGTCTGCAGAGAGCCCAACCTCGGCGAGCAGGACGTGAGCGGCGCGATCCGCCGCTGTGCCAACGGCGATCTGATGCATCTCGAGTGGCTCGGTGACGAGTGCGCCAACCGTCATCCATGGGGTGAGCGCCGTGAAGGGATCTTGCAGCACAATCTGCATGCGCCGTCGGAGCGCCCGAAGCGGGGCAGGGGCGAGCGTGCCAATGTCGACGCCGGCGAAGACAATACGTCCCGCGTCCGGTTCGAGCAGTCGCAGCACTGCGCGCGCCACGGTGCTCTTTCCACTCCCAGAGCCTCCGACGAGCGCGAGCGTCTCGCCCGCCGCAATCTCGAAGGAGATGTCATCGACGGCCTGCGTGGCGGGTCGCGCCCTGCGGGCGGGGTAGCGCACCGAGAGGTTGCGTACGGTGAGGAGTGGCTCGGTCATCGCGCCCCTGTCGGGCGCGGAAGCGCGCGAATGAGCGCTGCGGAGACGCGGTGCGCCGGTGCGCTGAACAGGTGCGCGACGGGGGTGTCCTCGACAATCTGCCCCTCGTGCATCACCAGCACGCGCGAGCAGGTCGTGGCGATCACCCCAAGGTCGTGGGTGATGAGCAGGACCGCAGCCCCGGTCTCGCGCTGGAGGTCACGCAACAGGTCGAGTACCTGCGCCTGCGTAATCACGTCGAGCGACGAGGTTGGTTCGTCGGCGATAATCAACGCGGGCCGGAGCAAGAGCGCCATCGCGATCATCACGCGTTGGCACTGTCCGCCGGAGAGTTCGTGCGGGTAGGCGTGGCCGAGCGACGTGTCGAGCCCAACGCGTGCGAGCATCGTGTCGGCGCCGCGTAGTGCGGCTGCCTTCGATGCGCCGTGCACGAGCGCCGTTTCTGCCACCTGAGCACGAACGATCATCGACGGATTGAGTGCCGCGGCTGGATCTTGAAAGATCATGGCGATCCGATCACCGCCAAGGGCGCGACGCGACACGGTGTCGAGCGTGGTGAGTTCTTGGCCGTCGAACCGAATGCGCGTGGCCCCGTCGATCACCGCTCCAGCACTGGAGAGCCCGATAAGCGCGAGCGCAGTGGCCGACTTGCCACTTCCCGAACGGCCCACGAGCGCGACCATCTCCCCAGCGGCGATATCAAACGAGACGCAATCGACCGCGACGACCCAATGTTGTGGAAACCGTACGGTGAGATCGCGCACCTCGAGGAGCGGAGTGGCCGTGCTCATCGAACGACCTGATGCGGCTCGAACACCTCACGCCACCGTTCGCCGATGACAGTGAACGCTGCCACCGTGGCAATGATTGCGAGCGCCGGGAAGAGCAGCATCCACCAGCTGTCGAGCATGCGATCGGCCCCGTCGCGCATGATATTCCCCCAGCTCGCCGTTGGAGGGCGCACGCCGAGCCCGAGGAACGAGAGGCCCGCCTCGAGCGGAATCACTGAAGCGAACGAGAGCGTCGCGGCAACGGCAATGTGCGGCATCACGCCTGGGAGCACGTGCCGCATCAGGATTCTCGTCGGCGTGGCGCCGAGCGCCCGCGCGGCGAGCACCCACTCTCGCTGCCGCATTGCGCGCACCTGTGCGCGCACCACTCGGCTCGTCGGCGGCCATGCCGTGAGGCCGAGGGCGAGGGCGAGTGTCCACGGGGACATCGGTCCAGTGCTCGCGAGCACTAAGAGGAGCAGCACGCGTGGAATCACCAGCATGGCGTCGACGATGCGCATGAGCAGGTCGTCGAGCCACGCGTCGCTAGAGCCAGCGAGTGCGCCCCACGTGGTGCCGACGAGCACCGCAATCACCACGGCGACTGAGCCCACGCCGAGCGAGATGCGTGCGCCGGCGATCACGCGACTGAGCACGTCGCGCGAAAGTCCGTCGGTGCCGAACGGATGCGCCCACGACGGAGGCATGTGCTGCATGCCAACAATGCCGTTGAAGGCGTTTGGGTCGTACGGGGAGAGTACGCCGCCGAAGAGTGCCACGAGCGCTGCGGCCACGAGCACGCCGAGTGCTACCTGTGATACGCCGGAGCGACGCAAGGATGCGGGCGGCGTTTCGATCATCGACGCCCTTGCGTGAGCCGCGGGTCGGCAACGGCCGCGGCGACATCGGCAAGCACACCGCCGAGCGCGACCAAGAGGCTCGCAACCATCACCGCGCCAATCACGAGCGGATAGTCGCGGCCGGTGACGGCGTCGACCATCGTGCGTCCCATGCCGGGCCATGCAAAGATTGCCTCGACGAACACCGCGCCCCCCACCAGCGACGGCAGCAATAGCCCGCAGAGTGTAATCACCGGGCCCAGGGCATTGCGTAATGCGTGATGCACCAGCACGCGCCCTTCCGGTACTCCCTTTGCGCGTGCGGTGCGGATGAACGGCCGCGAGAGCACGAGCCGCATTTCCGTACGCTGATAGCGTGCGACACCCGCTCCGATGATCATCGCAAGCGTCAGTGCGGGGAGTGCGAGATGCCAGAGCACATCGGCAACCCGTTGTGCGGGACCCATTGCCTCGTGCACGCCGAGCGTCACCATCCCACCCACCGGAAAGATGCGCCAGGTGGCCGCGAGGAGGGTCAACATCGCCGTTGCTACCATGTACTCGGGTGTGGCGATGATCGCGAGACCGAGGCGCTCGGTCATGCGTGCGATGCGCGCGGAGGCGGCGGATTGCTGTTCGTCACGGCTCCCCTGCCAGGCACCGAGCGCGATACCGCCGAGCATTCCGATGCAGAGGCCAGTGCCCATCAACAGTGCGGTGTTCGGCACGACCTCACGCAACACCTGCGCGACCGGACGGCCGCGGGACAGCGACATCCCGAGTTCACCACGCAGCGCGTTCCCGACAAAATGCGTGTACTGCGCGAGCAACGGCCGATCGAGGGCGTACTGTCGTCTCAGAAGCTCGCGCGTTGCGGGCGACGTGGTTGCGTCGAGCCCACTCTCGCTCAACGGATCTCCCGGTGCCGCGCGCACGAGCGCGAACACCACGGACACCGCGAGGGCGAGCACCAGCGCGGCTTGCGCGAGTCGGCCGAGGAGGAAGCGGAGCAACGTCAGCGCTTGGGGATCGCATCGCGCGGAGCATCGCGCGGAGCATCGCGCGGAGCATCGCGCGGCAGGTGCCCACCGGGCGCGATCGTCCACTGCTCGATCGACTTCCACCAGGCGCCCGGACGAAGTGCCCCGGTCACGAGGCGCGCGTGTGCACCCGAGACCGTGGGCTGTTCAAACAGGAAGATGGCGGGTGCATCGTCGACGATGTGCTGATACACGGCGTGGTAGTGCCGGCGTGCGTCGGTGGTATTGCGTGCGCTGAAGGCGCTGTCGGCGTGGAGGTCGACCGCGGTGCTTGCGTACCCGCCAAAATTCAGACCACCGGGGCCAGCCGAGCCTTTGTACCAGGTCTGATGCAGGCCACCGACCGGACTGCGCCCCGCTGTGAGATTCTGGATGAAGCTGTCAAAGTTGTGCGACGTCACCTTGGCGCCAATCGCGGGTGGGTCCATGACCTCGACCTCGACCTTCACGCCGATCTGGCGGAGTTGTTCTTGAATTAACTGCGCGTACTGCTGGCGCGGCTTGCTGCTGCTGGCGGCGATGATGCTGAAGGCGAGCGGATGTCCGCCTTTCGCGCGAGTTCCGTCGGTTCCGATTTTCCATCCGAGTGAGTCGAGTAACGTGGCGGCGGCGGCGCGATCAAACGTTGGTTGGCGCACCGTGCTGTCCGCGCTCCACTGCATACTCGAAAAGGGGCCCATCGCGAGGCGGCCTGCGCCCTCGAACACATTCTGCAACATCGCGCGACGATCGAGTGCCATCGCGAGTGCGCGACGCACGAGGGCGACTCCGAGCACCGGGTGGGGTTTGGTGCTGGCGCCGTCGTGCAGGTTGAACTGCAGGAAGGCGTAGTTCATCGAGGGGGTGCGAATGAGCTGCACATCTTTTTTGGTAGCGGCAGTCGCGACGTCGGATGCCGGAAGCAGTTCATAGAAGTCTGCCTCGCCCGCGAACAGCTGTTTCGCGAGCGTCGACGGATCGCCGTTGACCGAGAAGATCACGCGGTCGAGTGTGACGCGTCCCCGATAGAACGAGTCGACGGCGGCCATTTCGAATCGCTCGCCCTGCTTCCACGCCACGAACCGAAAGGGGCCACTTCCGACCGGTGCGCGCGAGAATGCGGAGGTCGCAAGCGAGTCGTGCGGTATAGAGCCAAGCAGGTGCGAGGGCAGCGGCACGAACGACGCCACGAACTGGTAGAACTGTTCGGGCGAGCGGTGCGAGAAGTGTGCGGCGGCGTGCAGCGAGTCCACGACCGTGACAGAATCCACAGTCGATGAGAGGTCTGCCGCCATACTCGCGCCGCTCGCCGGGTCACGCGCGATGTCGTATCCGAGTCGCACGTCGGCCGCGCGCACTGGGGTGCCGTCGTGCCAGCGCGCGCGAGGGTCGAGCGCGAAGGTCACCGTGAGCGAGTCGGCGCTCCAGCTCCACGACTGCGCGAGCCGCGGCGCGAAGCTCGCGACATCCACCGTCGAGAGTGACGGGCCCACCTCGGCCATCGGGTCGAACATCGGTTCGACCATCGCGCGCCCTTGGACTGTCCCCGTAGCGACCGGGGGGAAGAGCGACTTGGTGTCCGCGCCGAGGGCGATGATGACCGTGCCGCCGCCCTTCCCATCGCGCCCTCCACAGGCGGCCATCGCGAGCAAGCTCCCCGTTACGGCAAGCCGCACCATTCGACGTCCCATCAGTCTCCAAAGTAGTCAGTGTCAGCAAATCTTACACTGCTACCGCCTCCATGTCCACTCTGGACTTTCATATCGCGTACGATGCGGCGCGGCCCACGGCCAGGCGTCTTCTGGCTCCAGTGGCTCGACGGTTTCCCCCGTCTGCTCAAGGGCCCACCGGAGCGCCTGCGCTACCTCAGCCGCGCTGGACGATCGGCCCAGGAGGTCGTTGAGCGCCGCCGCGGGAATGCTGGGGGTCATCGGACGCAGGGCTAGGGCCGTGATCCGCGACTGGTCGTCGGCAAAGAGAATCGACCCGTGCTGCACGAAGGCGCCGCGCTCTCGGAACTGGGCACTCCCAACCAGCTTGCGGCCACTCACAACGAGCTCCCCGGCGTTAGGCTCGGCGAAGCAGGCCGCCCCTCCAGGGCGCCGGACGGGGCTGGCCGGCGCTTCAGCGGCGTCGACCCCCAGTCGCCCGATGGCCGCCACCAGCAGGGCGTTGATCTGCCCGTAGCTGGCCTTGAGTGGCTCACCCTCCACCACTGGGGCCGACACACTGTACGTGGCCTCGTGATCGTGCAGGAGTACCCGCCCACCGGTCGGCCGGCGTACCGCCTCCATTCCCGCGGCGGCAAGATCCTCGGCGCGAAAGAAGCCGGCGACAGACTCATGGCGGCCGAAGGAGAGGGTCGGGACCGCCCAGCTGTACACGCGTAGCACCGACTCGCCGGTGGCGGCCGCACGGTCGAGGAGCCCCGCGTCGAGCGCCATGTTTGCCGCGGCTCCGGCCGGTTCGGTCACAAGGAAACGCCACATGTGCGGAATCTACCATGGAACCGGGGCAAGCCAACGCCTCGTTGCGCCCCACCTATTAGCTTTTGTCGTTGGCATTTTTCACTTGTTCCGCGTCCATTCGGAGCGTCTGTGCGCTCCGCTACAGGAGTCCGAACGTGTCCTCCGCACATCCCGAGCCCTCGTCCTTCGTTCCTCGGCACCTGGGCCCTTCCGACGCCGAAGTGCGCGCGATGCTCGACGCGCTCAACTATCCGACGCTCGATGCCTTCATCGATGCGACCATTCCTGCCTCGATTCGTTTCCGGGACAAGCTAAACATCCCGGCCGCGCGCTCTGAGCAGGACGCGCTCGCCGCCTTCGCGACCGAAATGTCGGTCAACGAAGTCTGGCGCAGCTACATCGGGATGGGCTACTCCGGGACGCACATCCCCGCGGTGGTTCAGCGCAATGTGCTGGAGAATCCGGCGTGGTACACGGCATACACGCCGTACCAGGCGGAGATTGCGCAGGGACGTCTCGAAGCGTTGCTCAACTATCAGACGATGGTGAGCGACCTCACCGGACTTCCGATTGCGAACGCTTCGTTGCTCGACGAGGGCACGGCCGCCGCCGAAGCGGTAACGATGGCGCACGGGCTCGCGAGCGTTGGGCGTGACACGGTGATGATTGCTGACGACCTGCACCCGCAAACGATCGATGTTGTGGCCTCGCGCGCCTCGGCCCGCGGCATCAACGTGATCGTTGGGAACCCGGCGACGCTGACGCCTGACGCGTCGACCTGCGCGATCCTCATTCAATATCCGAATACATCCGGTGCGGTCGTTGACCACCGGGCGCTCGCCGACGCGGCCCACGCCGCTGGTGCGCTCGTGATTGTTGCCACCGACTTGCTCGCCTTGGCGCTGTTGACACCGCCGGGCGAGTGGGGAGCCGACATCGCCGTTGGTAACTCGCAGCGCTTTGGCGTGCCCTTTGGCTACGGCGGTCCACATGCGGCGTTCTTCTCCACCAAGGACGAGTACAAGCGCAGCATCCCGGGACGCTTGATCGGCGTGAGCCGCGACAGCCACGGCAAGCCAGCGCTTCGTATGGCGCTGCAGACGCGTGAACAGCACATCCGTCGTGAGAAGGCCACGAGCAATGTCTGCACCGCGCAGGTGCTGCTTGCGGTGATGGCCTCGATGTACGCAGTGTGGCATGGCCCGGAAGGACTGACGGCGATTGCCACGCGTGTGCACCACCGTGCGGAATCGCTCGCCACGGGGCTGCGGAAGCTTGGGCTCACGATTCGTCACGACGTGTTCTTTGACACGATTCGCGTGGGCGGGGCCAATGCGTCCGCGGTGCGCGCCGCGGCCGACGCGGCCAAGATCAACCTGCGCTACTACGCGGACGGCGACATTGGGGTCTCGCTCGATGAGACCACCACGATCGCCGATCTTTCCGACCTGCTTGCCGTGTTCAACAAGGGCAAGGCGCCGGCGTTCACCGCGCAGTCGCTCGCGGGTGATGTCGATGCACGCTTCGACGAGCGCTTCGCACGCACCAGCGCCTTCTGCTCGCATCCCGTGTTCTCGAAGTATCACTCCGAGACCGACATGCAGCGCTATATGCGCAAGCTGGAGTCACGCGACCTCTCGCTGACACATTCCATGATTGCGCTCGGCAGCTGCACCATGAAGCTGAACGCGGCCGCCGAGATGTATCCGGTGACCTGGAAAAACGTCGGCGGATTGCACCCCTTCGCTCCTGTTGCTCAGGCTCAGGGACATGCGTCGATGTTCCAGCGTTTGGAATCCGCACTGGCGAGCATCACCGGCTTCCACGCGGTGTCGCTGCAGCCGAACGCGGGGTCGCAGGGTGAATACGCGGGACTCTTGGTCATTCGCGCCTACCATCTCTCGCGCGGCGACATGCATCGTACGGTGTGCCTCATTCCGCAGTCGGCACACGGAACGAATCCCGCGAGCGCGGTGATGGCTGGCATGTCGGTCGTCGTCGTGAAGACGGACGCGAGCGGCAACATCGACGTCGCGGACTTGAAGGCGAAGGCCGAGGAGCATTCCAAGAACCTCGCCGCGCTGATGGTCACCTATCCCAGCACGCACGGGGTGTTTGAAGAGAGTATCAAGGACATCTGCGCCACGATCCATGCGCACGGTGGCCAGGTGTATCTCGACGGCGCGAACATGAACGCGATGGTCGGGCTCTGCCGTCCGGGCGACGTTGGCGCGGACGTCTGCCATCTCAACCTGCACAAGACCTTCTGCATTCCGCACGGCGGCGGCGGTCCTGGCATGGGGCCGATTGGCGTGAACAAGCATCTGGCGCCCTTCCTTCCGGGAAGCGCTGTGATCTCGATGGGCAGCACCGACGCTATTGGTGCGGTGTCCTCGGCGCCGTGGGGCTCGGCGAGCATTCTTCCCATCTCGATGATGTACATCGACATGATGGGCGCGGACGGCCTCGCGCTGGCCACGAAGATTGCGATCCTCAATGCGAACTACATGGCGCAGAGGCTGTCGGCGCACTTCCCGGTGCTCTACAAGGGCGCGAACGGTCGGGTGGCGCACGAGTGCATCATCGACACGCGTCCGCTGAAAGTGTCGGCGGGGATTGAAGTCGAAGACATCGCCAAGCGTCTCATGGACTACGGATTCCATGCGCCGACGGTCTCCTTCCCGGTGGCCGGCACGCTGATGATCGAGCCTACGGAGAGTGAGTCGAAGTCCGAGATGGACCGCTTCTGTGACGCACTGATTGCGATCCATGGCGAGATCATGGACGTCGAGAACGGCGTGCTCCCGAAGGACGACAACCCACTCAAGCATGCGCCGCACACGCTCGAGTCGGTGGTGAGCGATGCGTGGACTCACGCCTATTCGCGTGAACGTGCGGCGTTCCCGTTGCCGTGGGTACGCGAGCGGAAGTTCTGGCCGTCGGTGGGGCGTATTGAGTCGGCGTTCGGTGACCGCAACTTGGTCTGCAGCTGCCCGCCGATCGAGGAGTACGCGCAGGCGTAAGCGCTGTGGCTGGAACGATGAAGGGGCGGCCCCGCAGTGCGGGGCCGCCCCTTCTCACATCCGGTGCAAACGGGCTTAGTGGCCAGTGCTGGCGAGATGCGCCGTGTAGGCGGCCGCGTCGAGCAGGCCCGCAACCGCGGCCGCGTCGACCTTCATCTTGATCATCCAGCCGTCGCCGTACGGGTCCGAGTTCACGAGGGCCGGCTCGTCGTTGAGGCGGCTGTTGATCTCGACTACTTCGCCCGCGAGCGGTGTGAAGAGATCGCTGACCGCCTTCACCGCCTCGACCGTGCCGAACGACTCGTGCGCGCCGAACTTCTGCCCGACCTTCGGGAGGTCGACGAACACCATGTCGCCGAGCTGGTCCTGGGCGTAGTGCGTGATGCCCACGATGACGACAGCAGCGTCACCTGTGCTCTTCACGTACTCGTGATCATCGGTATAGCGGAGGTCGGCTGGGATATTCGACACGGGAGTCCTTGATGTCAGGGGCGCGTCCGTGAATCGCTGGGCGGCGCCGTGGTAGTCGGTACGAGGGGAAGCATATCGGCCGGTCCAGCGATGTTCAAGTTTACGCGTCGATCTGTGCCCATATAGTGTCGAGGTGGTTACGCAGTTCCTCGAGGGTTCCGGCATTCGCAATCACGAAGTTGGCTCGTGCCTTTTTGAGTGCCGGCGGCATCTGGGCGCGGATCATGGCGGCCGCCTCCTCGGCGCTGAGGGCGCGGTCGCGCACGAGGCGATCGCGTCGGAGCTCCTCGGGCGCGTCGACCAAGAGGACGGCGTCACACTCGCGCTCGAGTCCCGTCTCGAAGAGGAGGGGGATGTCGCACACCACAATCCGCTCGCCGCGGGCGCGCGCCGCTTCGACCAGGTCGTGCCGCCGCCGAGCGACCTCGGGGTGAACGATGGCATTCAAGGCGGCGCGCTCGTCGGGGTTGGCGAAGACGATGTGTCGGAGTGCGGCTCGGTCGATAGTCCCGTCGGCAGCAAGAACGGCGGCGCCCCAGCGCGCCGTGATTGCTGCGTGCCCAGGGGTCGCCGGTGCGACGGCCTCGCGGGCGAGGACATCGGCATCGATAATCGGCACGCCACGGTCTGCGAGGAGGCGCGCCACGGTGCTCTTGCCGCTCGCAATGTTTCCGGTGAGGCCGATGACTCGCATGGCTGACGGTTCTCCGCTGGTTGGTCTACGCGTCAGATCCTGCTAGAACAGTCGCGCCTGTGCGCCGTCGTCACGCGCCACCACATGGCACGCGCGGCAGCGCGCTTCGTAGCTGTCAGCGCCTCCAACCATCACTTGCGGCGAGTCGTAATGCGCGGGCTTGCCGTCGATGAGGCGTTGATTGCGCGTGGCCGGTGCTCCGCAGCACACGCAGATCGCGTGCAGCTTGTCGACGTACTCGGCGACGCACATCAGCGGGGCCATTGGGCCAAAGGGCTCCCCGCGAAAATCTGTATCGGTGCCGGCGAGAATCACGCGGCGTCCGCGTTCCGCAAGACTGTTGACGAGCGCGATAACGCCACTATCGAGGAACTGGACTTCGTCAATCGCAATCACCTGCGCCTGTGGATCCAGGCGCAGGGCAATCTGGGCCGACGAATCGACCGGGACCGCTTCGATTGTACGGCCGTCGTGCGAACCCACCATGAACACGCCGGCGTACCGATCATCGAGGTGCGACTTGAACACCTGAACCCGCTTGCGGGCGATCAGCGAACGCCGGACGCGACGGATGAGCTCTTCGCTCTTGCCGCTGAACATCACCCCGGCGATGACTTCGACCCAGCCGCCGTTCGGTTGTCCAGGGGCATTACTCACGGCGACTTGCGCGGGCCGCGCGGACTGAACTTACGGGGCCCTCGCGAATCGTCGCTCCGCGGACCGCGATCGGAGCTGCCGGGACGGTCGCCGCGCGGAGCACTCGGACGGTCGCCACGCAGAGCGCTCGGACGGTCGCCACGCGGTGCACTCGGACGCTCGCCACGCGGTGCGCTCGGACGCTCGCCACGATCCGACCGTTCCGGGCGATCGCCACGGGGGGCGCGCTCGCCACGGTCGTCACTGACACTCGGACGCGTCGGACGGCCCGATCCGAAGCTCGGACGCGGGCCCCCACGACCACCACGGTCGCCGAACGACTTCCGCGGCGGGCCATTGTCCTTGGGACGCTCGGCACGTTCCGCGGCGGCTGCCGCATCGGCGCGAGTCTTGATCTCGAGGCGCAGTTCCTCGCGGCCAGCGGCATGCGCGGCTGCGGTGGCTTCACGAGCCCCCTCATACAGCCGCAGCGCGGCCGCGGCAATCGAGAGGCCGTCGTGCTCGGTGAGCATCGGCTCCAGCGCCAACACTTCACGCACGGACAGGCCGCGGTCGAGCACCTGCTGCAGGGCCGCACGGGTGGCGTCCTCGCGAGCACGGGCAGCGCGCGCGGAACGCGTGCGGTCATACGGGACAATCTTGGCGCCCACCGCACGCTCGGCGAGCGTCTTGCGCTGGCGGGTGGTGACAAGTGCCACCATACGGGCCGGATGCGCCCCAAAGGCGGCGCGGAGCTGCGCAGCATCGGGAAGGCCGGCGAAAATCACGAGCGCGGTGTGCAGCGTCACATCACCGCGGGTCACGGCCACCAGCGACGAGTCGGTCGGATAGCCGAGCGCTTCGAGGGCGGCACGGGCACGACCTTCGTCGCGCGCGTCGCCAACCACGATCGCGATCGACGGCGGGTCAATGTCGTCCAAGAGGCCCGCGAGCGGAGCCAGTGGCTTGCCAGCCTGCGTGGCGATGACCGAAATCGTCGGCGGCGTTCCCTCGGGAAGGGGGAGCGGCTCCGGGGTGGAATCGGCCATGCGACGGGCGCGGTGCAGGTAGCGCTCGAGCAGGCTCTCGACGAACGGCGTGGCGTCGGCCGCCAACAGCATCCGGGCCCCCTTCTTGGGGACTTCGGCCATGAGCGTCGACAGGGCTTCCGCCTCTGGCTCGAGCTCGTCAGCGGCGACCAGGATCACCGCCGAGACGTCAGCCAGCTTCAGCGTCGAGTCGGGGAGGAGGTCAGCCAAGGCGCGGGCGCGCCCGACGAGCAGGTGCGCGGGGCCAGCCTTGAGCATGCGGCCGGCGCGTGCGGAGCTGGTAACCGGGACAATGGCTACGCCGTGGGCGGCAGTGAGGAGGCGAAGCTCGCGGGAGACGCTGTCAGCGGCTTCGTCATCGGGGACAACGACCAGCAGCTGCACAACAGCGCGCTCACGGTCGATGCGTTCAAGGGCACCCGCGGCGCGCTGGGCCACCTGGGTCCAGTCGGGGGCGAGGAAATGGGCCACATTTGTGCTACGTACGGCTCCGGCCGTTTCGCGTTCTTGCTCAGTCACTGCTACCTCAGATGTCAATGGCGCGGCGTGCGCCGCAGGGATATCCTTCACCTTCAGCTTCTAAATCTAGCGAGTGGGACCCCCACTTGCCCACCGCCGCCAACAATTCGCCTCAAAATGTCGTCCACCACCCCTTTCGTACCGTCCGCGAATATCGCGCAGCTGCGCGAGTCGGCGACGATTGCCGTCTCCCAAAAGGCGAAGGCGCTGAAAGCGGCTGGGCGCACGATTATTGACCTCGGCGCTGGCGAACCCGATTTTGACACGCCGGCGTTTATTCGGCAGGCGGCAGTCGACGCCCTCGACGCGGGCGCCACGCGCTACACCCCCGTGGACGGCATCCTGCCGCTGCGCCAAGTCATCGCGGATCAGGCCAATGCCCGGTATGCGGGCGCCGATCGCGTCATGGCGACTGACGTGGTGGTCTCCACGGGTTCCAAGCAGTCACTCTACAATGCCTGCGTCTGCCTGTTCGGCCCTGGCGACGAGGTGCTCGTCCCCACGCCTGCATGGACGAGCTACTATGAGATGGTCGGCTTAGCCCGCGCGACGCCGATTGCCGTGCTCGGCGACCCGTCCAACGGTTACAAGGTCTCGCCGTCGATGCTCGAGGCACACGCCACGGCGCGAACCAAGGGCATCATGCTGAACTCGCCGTCGAATCCGACGGGTTCGGTGTACGCTCCACAGGAACTCCGCGCGATTCTGGAGCTGGCCGCGCGTCGAGGCTGGTACGTGATCAGCGACGAGATCTACCAGCGCATTGCCTACGAGCGCCCCGCGGTTTCGGCGCTCGACGTGGCCACCGTACGCGATCGGTTGGTGGTGATCAACGGTGTGGCGAAGGCCTACGCGATGACCGGGTGGCGGATTGGGTGGAGCGTGTCGTCGGCGGCAGTCGCAAAAGCGATGACTGCGTTCCAGTCGCACACGACGTCAAACGCCGCGACCGTCTCACAGCACGCCGCACTGGCCGCGCTCGCTCGTGTCGACGAGTCCGACGTCGCCGTGACTGCGATGGTCGCGGCCTTCCGGACGCGCCGTGACGCCGCGCTCGCGATTCTTCGAGAGGAGCCGCGGATCGAAGTACTCGACCCGCAGGGAGCGTTCTACCTGTTTCTGCGGGCTCCCGCCGCGCCTGGCGGGACCTGTGACGGCGACGCATTCTGTGCGCGACTCCTCGATCAGGTGGGTTTGGCGATTGTCCCCGGCTCGGCGTTTCGCACGCCGGACTGGGTGCGCGTTTCGTACGCAACGGACCAGGCTGATGTGGAGCGTGCGATGCACATGCTGGTGAAGACGTACCGCGCGGTGCTGGCCGGCGATCGCTGACACGGTCGCCCATATTGCACGTACGGTGCTGCTGAGGCTCGAGAGTCCCCCGTTGGTCGCTAGTTCTTGGTTCCTGCAGGTCCCTCCATTCCCTGACGCGACATGATTACGACCATCGTGCTGGTGAAGGCTGAACCGCGCCTCATTCCCAAGTGTGCGCACGCGCTTGCGGGCATTGACGGTGTGGCCGAGGTGTACTCGGTGTCGGGCGAGTGGGATCTCGTGGTGATGGTGAAAGTGCCGCAGTACGAGGACATCGCGCGCATCGTCACGGAGCAGTTCCCAGAGGTGCCCGGCATCCAGCGCACCACGACGCTCACCGCGTTCCGCGCATATTCCAAGGCCGACCTCGAGCAAGCCTGGGATATCGGAATCGAGTGATAGCCGTCGGCGCTGCCGCAGTGGGCGTTGCCGCAGTGGGCGTTGCCGCAGTGGGCGTTGCCGATGTGCTGCGCGCGCTGCGCGCGGCACCCGGTGCTCCGGCGGGGGGCTGGCGTCTCGAAACCACAGGCGCCCCTTCGCTGGAGCGTATGGCGCTCGAGATGGAACCACCACGCCTTGAGGCAGCGCTTCCGATCGAAGGCGACGCGTTGTCGCAGCGCGTGCTCGATGCCGAGCCACTGGTCGGCTTTCATGCGTTCCTCGACGGCATCCAGTCCACGCGGGTGCTCCAGTACCTCCCCGGTGGCGTGCCACTGATCTTTGGGACCGTGGCGGCCGTCGTGCGTGAGCGCCACAATCGCGAGCTGCACACCTGGAATGGTGCGCCGGAGCTGTCGACGCGGGTGTACCTGCCGCGCGCACTGACGCCGGCGGATCATTTGCGCACGTTTGAGGCGGCGCGGATTCCAGTGTACGACACGCTCGACGGTGCCGACGCCTCCGACGGTCAGCATCCGCAGCTGTTGCTCACCCTCGCGCGGACGGCGGTCCAGCGCGAGCGTGAACGGCTGGAGACCTCGCTCGCGGAACGCTGGTGTGCGACGCGCGATCAGTCGGTCTATGTGGACGGCGGAATCTCCGGGGCCGGGCTTGCCGCGCGCAGCCCTCACGCGGTGGGCGTGGTGAAGTCCCATCGCACGCTCTACGCCTCCGGTGACGGCGTCGGTGTGATCACGCGGTTGCGCGCTGGGGCGCGTACCACAGCATTCGAGATCCGCTCGGCGCGGCGCACGGCGGTCGCGAGCTGGTACCTCCGCCTCCGCGATGGCGGCGATCCGATGTTCGCGCTGGTGCGCATCGAGGTCGCCCGGGACACCTTCACGGCCGAGCGCGCCGATGAGGTCTCGCGGTGGGTGCTCGCCGAGCGCACGCCGTTGTCGCTCCCCGATCAGCGCTGGCACACGATGGCCTATGGCATTGCGGACTGCGAGCGCTATCTGCGCGCTATCGCGCCCTAGGGTATTTTCAGAAATGACCACCGTCCTCGGCCGCGTTGTCGCCACGGAGCGACGTCCTAACACGCCACACGAATTCCATTTCTGGACGGCGCTCGACTCGCCCGTCGGGATCGGGACGATTGTGCGGGTCGAAGGTGCCACCCCCGTCAACGGCGCGCTCCCCGTGGCGTTCGGCGTGGTGACGGAAGGATTTGGCTATACGGATTTGGATACGCCGCTCCACGATGTGATGGGGCACGACGGCCAGCCGGGGAGCGCGCATCAGTCGCCGACGCGCCGCACGGAAATCCGTTTGTACACGGCGGCGGTGTTGCGTCATGTCCCTGAGGAGCCGCTGCAGCCTGTGGGGATGGGAACGGTGCATCTGGCCGACGATGCTGATGTGGCGGCGGCGCTGCGGATGGACGGCTACGCCTTCGGCGAGAACAAGACAGCGATTCCCGTGGGACTGTATCGGGCGGGGGCGACCTCGTCGCCAGTGCATCTCGACGCCGATTTTCTGCTTGGTCCCGAAGCGGCACACTTGAACATCAGCGGCGTATCGGGACTCGCGACCAAGACCAGTGCCGTGGAGTGGTTGCTCGCCTCGATCTTTGCGCACTTCCCGGAAAAGAAGGGGCGAGTCGCGGCGGTCTGTTTCAACGTGAAGGGGCCTGATCTCTGTTTCCTCGATCAGCCAGCG
>Ga0209596_1000271_pt1 | contig 48062 bp, 36 predicted proteins | sample M_130807_MF_Meta_FD_187314 | JGI IMG/M metagenome (GOLD analysis project Ga0209596, IMG submission 187314) | Freshwater microbial communities from Lake Montjoie, Canada to study carbon cycling - M_130807_MF_MetaG (SPAdes) (version 2) | ecosystem: Environmental > Aquatic > Freshwater > Lake...
GACAACAGTTCTACAGTTTTAGTGCCCAGCTCATTATCCGGCCGACTCAAATTAAGAATTAGAATTGCTTCGTATAGGGCTACCGTTGGGCGTAATGTATTTATAGAAATTCCAGTACTAGGCGCTAATACTACAGATGATGCGTTCATTATAGATAGTTCGTATAGATGGTTTGCGCAACAAGTAGCTGCTACTCCTGTAGGTCAGTTTTCAACTAACTCTACAGTAACTGTGTTACGAGACAGTAAGTATTTTGCTTGGAATCAAGGTACGGCAAATCTAGTAATAACTCGACCTAACGTAATGATTGATTCGTTGCCGGCTGGAGAGCAAGGTAGCGATGACCAAGGAGAATCTCATCAAGCCTTGCTTTCTACTGCAGGAGATAGAAACGTACTTATCGGGGAGTTCTCGCTAACAGCTATTCGCAATTCTACGTTAGTTGCAGCGGATGTTCGAGTATCTACTAGTGCCAACGGCTCTATCCAAACTTATGGAGACACAGCGCTCACTCCCTCAGCTCGACAAGTTGCAGCTTTTGACCCCGATTATTTGCAGATTATTATAGATCAAAACGGAGACCTCAAAGGTCAAGTAGCAGATAACATTGACGGCCAACCTACTACTAGTGCTGACGTAACCCGCATGCTACCTGCAGCGGTTAAGAACTACACTACAAGTGGAGGTAAGTACGCTAAAGTGGTAGTTGGGCAAAACGCTGTAGGTTTACTCACTACTCCAACTAGTGGCACCGTAGCTCGCCGTTTATACGTGTGGGGCAATAATCTTTACGGGCATTTAGTGCCGCCTGCTGATATCTACGACCTATTTGCTCAATCCGGCTATATCGCTAACGTTAAAGAGTTTGATATCGGGCCTAGTTACATGTGCGTTATCTTGGATGACGGCACTATGCGCTGTTGGGGTAATCTGGCAGCTGTAACAGCCAAGAACACTCCTAAGTCTCCTTGGATAAACACTACTGACTTAGCAGCACTAACCGGTAACCTAACGGGTGCCGTTGGTGAAAAGTTTAGCGTTATTAACTACAAGGGTACGCTAAAGCAATACGGTAGTATTAGTCAGAATATACCTGCACTAAATGGTTGGGCCGTACCTAGCGCTACAGCCCACAGTCAAGTTGCTTGTGGCGCAGCCCACGCTATTGCTTTAAAGGCTGATGGTAGTATTGCTTGTTGGGGCGACAACACTTACACTCAATGTACTATTCCGGGAGCAGCTGCAGGAACCAACATAGTTGCTGTAGCCGCAGGGCACAACCACAGCGTAGCTTTACTAAGTACTGGAACAGTAGTGTGTTGGGGCGATAACACCTCAGGCCAATGCACGGTGCCAACTAGCTTACTTGCTAAGCAAATAACTGCCGGCGGTAACTTCACCGGCTGTTTACGTGCAGCAGCTTCCGCAGACGTCACCGTTACCGACGGCGCATACTCAGACGTAGAAGACACCTTCCGGGGCTGGGGTTCTAATTCCCACTACCAGTTAGCGGTACCCCTGTGTGAAGGTAAGTCCTACGACCCCTCATACCCCCACTATCGAATGAAGTTTCATAGAGTAGTTGCTGGCTATGATCACGTAGCAGGTATTCGTAAGGTTGAAGCAGATCTAGCTCGATTGGTCCACCCAGAAGTTTGCCATTTAGCTAACTACCAAGCTATTAAAGTTCCGCTAAGGACAGCAGGAGCTGTCCTTATTTTCGATAACATTCGAAACATAGCTACTCAGCCACTAACCTGGATACCTGACGCAGGAGACTCACTTAAGAAATACACTGCTCCGGTAACTCCTGTAGCGGGAGGGCCTAGTTATAGGTTCGCCTACTACCAAAACACAAACTTTGCCGAAAGAGACTATACTGTTCAAAAACAAGTAGCAGGTGTTTGGGCTGATCTTGCGTTCAAACTTACAGTCTACGATATTAATGGCACTTACTCTTATGAAGAGGACTCATTTACCTACATAGGCCGCATAGTGCCTTGTTGGAACGGATCAGGGGTTGGTTTGCCTAGTTGGACAGCAGGAGTAGATCCTGTGAGTACTCTGTACCCCAGCCCGGAGCAATATTACCTCTCCGCCAGTACTGCAGGAGCAGGAGAATACGTAGAAGTTAATACTAGCCCTGCTGACGCTTATGGCAACAGCGCCACCGACGAATACGTTGTTTGTTGGGGTAACCCAATGGCCTACGACACAGCCAGCAGCATGCAGGAGTACATCAATAATTACGGAGTAGACGCTAACAACAACAATGAAACTGCTTTAGCTAATCAAATTACAATTAATAAGGCTACGCCTAGTTATGCTAAGGTTATAGCAAACAAGTACCTAAGGGCGTCTTATCCACACGTTAACACATTGTCGTACGTGGGCCGTAAGAGTTACACCAATGCGTTAACGTTAGAGCTAACTAATCTAAATACAACTGCGCCTTTTTGCGATCCCCTAACCCCTTTGGATCCAGAACTGTACGTAGGGCCCAGTAGCGCTATACCGATACCTACAGGTCAAGTCTTTGGGGCTCATGCAGTTTGGATGGTTAGTATAGCTACCGGTACAAATGTTGACCCGGAGTACTCTTTAATTAATTGTGCGTTGCCCGTTAGTAATACCTATAACGCAGACGGCCGAGATATACACGTTTTCTATTCTAACGCTGCAAGCGCCGAAGACAGTACCAGTAACAAAGTGTGGGCAGCTAGGGGTTGCGTAAAAGCTAGAAAGTTACCCATTTTAGACGTAGTAAGCATAGGTCAGTTTTGGGCCGCGGATAGTAAGTTCCAAATTCTAGCGGACAATCACGCTTCCATTACAACTTATGGTTGGGGTACTTCTCCTACAGGATTCTGGTACATACTAAATAATTCAGTTGCTGGTGATTTTAATGATCTCGACGGCAACATACCTCAGAGGCATTACAACTTAACTGGAGTCGTTGTAGGTGACTTAACAGGCAATACTCCAATTATTCACTTTCCTTATGAGGTTGGTGGTTTTAAATTACCTAATGCCTTGGTATTAGCTGCCGCAAATCTAACAGCCAAGCCGTACTACATTGTAAGGCACCAGACCAACCAGCGCCTTGCTGTGGTTAACGCAAAATCTTTGCAATGCGGCAAGCACCAAACTCACGTCCCTACAATAACTCCGGGTACCTTACTGCAAACTTGGAGGCCTTGGGGGGTTGAGCCGGGCGGTACAAGCGGAACAACAGAGGCCAGTGGAATACTTTATCCGAGTACCTATTTCTACTTAGCAGCTATAGGAGGCTATAGGTCCGCCCACTTATTAGATATAAATAGAAATATGTCGGTGTTCCTAGGCTCAGGCTCAAGTAACGTGAACCACCTAATAGCTAAGCCAGCAGGAGACAATCGCTACGGGCAACTTAATAGCTCAGATTACTTAGAAGCCTATTCCGACGTGCCTCCTATGGCCTATCCTCCTTCAAGTGGAGATCCACCGCCTCAACTGACTTCTAGTTGGTTTATGAACGTAGGGCAATTAACCGTACCTACAGCAGCAGCAGGGCAAGTATTTACTAAGGTAGCTTGCGGCCAGTACCATACGTTGGCCTTAGATAGCCGCAGTAAAATTTACGCATGGGGCTCTAATGCCCGAATAGAGCCAGCTTATAGCAACTTGGCTTTATGGTGGCCACCGATTCCAACTCATATTCCTGCCTCACCGACCACCCCTAGCCCTAATGGAATACTTAGCTATTTTGCTCAAGCAGATACATTACACCCTACCAATGGGCAAGATTGGCCAAATAACTACATTAGCTTACCTAACGGAGTAGCAGCACAGCTTACCTTAACCGGTTCGCTTAACTTACCTTATCCCACTATTCCTGAGCCTGAGGTAGTGGATGAGGCAAAGGCTACATTTGAGGTATTAAGCGGTAGTTCGTATTTCAGCAGCTCAAATAACGCTTGGTTTGTTAACCAGGCCAGCACGCACAAGAGCGGGGCATTTAAACTAGAAATAGTACCCACCGCTACTGTCGGAGAGTACCGCTTTCAGGTAGGCACAGATCTAGCTACTACCAAGTATACGTCTGACCCTATTCCAGCTCATGTTGCAGGTAATCGGCTTATAAGCTGGGAAATAAATTCTGCTGCTACTGGGTCGGATTTAGGAACTCAAGCTACTACTATAAAAGCCAGAGTAAATGGAACTTATGTAACTTGGGCCGGCCAACTTGACTCTCCAATATTTAGCAATATAAATCCAGCTTCAGCCTTGGGGCTATTTGGTGCAGGGTTTGATTCCTTTAAGCTATTGCCGTTACGGGTAGTAGCGGACGCTACTGTAACTGGCGCTATTGCGGGTAAGAACTTTGCTGCGTTAATCCTTACTCCCGATCCATTAAAGAGTCCAGCAACTGGTTTAAGTGCTTTAAGGCTGTGCGCTAGTTCAGGTTCAGTGTTGCCTAATTACCCAAGTTCCGATCCTGAGTTCTTAGCTATTAGCGTAGGTGCTACAGGTACTACATCAATTAAGCCGGACGTCTGCTTATTACTTGTACCTAGGGCTTACGAGGTTATTGGTGCAAGCCCCCACACCAATGGCAGTCCGTACTTTAACGATGCAGCAAATCAGGCTATAGTAAAGTATAACTCCACCTCACTAGCCTATAAGATCGTAGTGCCAAATGATCCAATTTTGTTAGATCCTATGACTTACAGTAGCGCAAACTGGCCTAAGGTAGTATTGCCTGGAGAAGCGCTATACACTAACAGCTACAGCTATCAGCCTAGCGCTGTAGGTTTATTCAGATCGCCCGACGTAGGGCATACCGCCGATCAGTTTACGTTTACTTTAATACCTGCTGTTGTTAACGAGCCTTCATCAACAAGTTTCTACCCTGATTACGTAAGTATGGCGCCTACCAGCTCCGAGATCTACGGTAATTACATAGCGTACAACAACAACCCAGCAAGTGCTAACTATAGAAAGATTATTCCGCAGGCCTACGGGCCATTATCGGCGCCGGCAACTTACACCGGCCCGATTGCTGCTGCGCCTTATACTTCGTTTGCTGTAGCCGCAGGCACTAACCAACTTACCAGTTGGGGTCAAGATGTAGATCACAGTAGAACTCACGGCCAAATTAGTAGCTTTGAAATACACGACTTTCCAATGCCTGCTGGGCTTACTGCGTTAGCGTGCAATAGTTACGATGGAGGCACATTCCGAGGAGTAGGCTTAAGCGCTACTGGCACCGTACATATGTGGGGCACTGGTACCGGCTACTACCAAAACTACCCTAGTGCAAATGGTGGAGTTCTGGGCGCTAACAAGGTGTACCGAGAGTATGCCATTAACGGACCTAAGACGCTGCTTACAGGTTATACAAAAATAGCTTCTGTAGGCACTGATTACAATTTTGAGGCATACATAGGTATAGACCAATCTGGGCTCTTAGATTACTTCCGAGTTCAAGTGGTTGCCGTACCGGACAACGGGGAAAACCAATTCTACAAGTATTTAAAGTACGTTAAACTAACAGCTCCAGCAGACTTTCCTGCAGGCTACGCCATAGCGCAATGGACTGATTACCTTATTCCGGATGCTATTCGTAATACTGTATTTACAGATATTCAAACGTATTCTAATCAAAGTGCTGGAGGGCATGCCTTAGCCTTAAGTAGTGCAGGTAAAGTCTACTGCTGGGGTAACGACTTCACCGGTCAAAATCAAGTTTCAGCGTTTAATTCTCGTTGCCACGCAGGAGTTGCAACCACAGGTGCCTCCGATGTTCCTACGACTACGTTTCCCAGTCCGTACACTATAATTCAAAACTATGCATCTGCTGTTACTGCTATTGCTGTAGGTAATGAACATTCAGCAGCATTGTTTGCAGATGGTAGAGTTTTAATTTGGGGCTATCTATCAGAGTATACGGCAGGAAGTGGTTACCAGCCGGCTGCTATATCCGCCAACCCTTATAAAGTTGTAAACGCCGTTGCAAAGAAGTTAGGCTCTTGTAAGAGTACTTTTGCGGTAATAACAAATACTAATACAGTGGTAGCTTGGCCTGCAGCAACTGATGCCTACGGTACTACTAATACCTCCGGTATTACAGCAGGCGCCTTTACTACCGCAATACTAAGCTGCAGCCCTGTTGCTAATCACTTTATACTAAGGGCCAGTACCGGAGCTATTACTTGTTGGGGTGCAGGTAAGCGAGGAGACATTACTGCTGGCAACACCGGGCAGTCCGAAGTACCGGTAGACATGAATGCTACTGGCACCTGGGATACCTACGAACCTAATAAGCGCTTTGCCGCTATAGTTAATCCGGTTGTAACACGTAGTACAACTCAGTTAAATAAATTAGTATTAGTAGGAGCTACAGGTTTTGCTCCAGCACCCCCAGATGCTATCTACGCTACTCCTGCCAATTCTCCCGTAACTAGTACCGAAGTCGCAGGCAAGTTAAACGTAGTAGGGATTGCAGCAGGTACAAATATTATGTTTGCTATTGTTGGGGCTAGCTACAATAGTACCGCCGGCTACCTAGTGCAGTGGGGCCTAGCTGCTGGCAACTCAACACTGCCAACAGGTAACACCTACACTAAACTGGCCAGTAGCCACGCTCAGTTAGGAGACGTATGGTCGCATGCAGCGGCGCTAACATCGGCTAATGCTGTTGTTATGTGGGGTGTAAATCCTTATTGGGCTGCCAATCAGCTAACTAACACGTATCAAGCAATTGCTTGCACTAACCATGCAGTAGCAGCTATTCGTACCGGCAGTCTACTCATAGAAGTGCGCACCTTGGATCCTGTACTAGCTTTGCCTGCAGCGTATACATCAGTTAAGTTCAGCAGCGTAGTAGGAGGTGAAACCCACTTTGTTGCCACAGTAGCTGAAGTCTATAGCGCAACCACTGCGAATGGCGTATTGACCCTTGCAGTGAATGACATTGTAGCTTGGGGCTACAACGACTCAGGCCAATGCAACGTACCCGGCTTCTCGCTCCTAACTCCTACTACTAGTAATAAGGGGCCTAGTTCAGACTTCATTGCTGCAGGAGCTACATTTACCGCTTTCCGACGCAAGGCTACAGGTTATGCCACTAGCATAGGTAACGCTTTAGGATTTACTAGAGGCGGCTTGAGTTCGACTGAGTACTTGGAAGGCTATATGCACCATTACTTAGAGGGGTATTGCGATCAACTATTACCTACGACTCACCCATACTACTTAAACCCCCCTATGCAGTCGTATGCGCGTAAATCTATAAACGCAAATACCGGTCACGCTCCAGTATTCGGTTGGATCACCGGAGCCACCGATGTACCTGCCGACTTTAGATCCACTAGCAGTAGTCCCCGCAAGGCTAGCCTTATATGCGCAGGTAGATTTAAACAGTATAACCGAGACTCAAGCGGCGACATGGATTACGTGTGGGGTGCCGGGTATAGCGTCTTTGTAGAAGCTGCAGAACCTAATGGGATCTTTGTGTTTGGCGGCCAGCAACTTAAAGCAGACTGCAATTTACCGTTTGTTAATGCTGCCGAGTTGGCGCTATATCAAACACCTACAATAGCCAATGACTTAGTTGTTGCTAGCCTTAATTCGCATATGGGTTACCTGTATGCTTTAGACTCATACGGAGCTGTGTTACCTTGGGGCTACACGGAAGGCGCCAATGATTATTTTGCTGTTAGTAACGACTCTGATAGTTTGGTAAAACAAAACTTAAACGTACCCCGCACCGTTATAAACGATTCAGCCGTGGGCTACCTTAATGCTAGTTCTATAGCTGCTTCGTACGTTACAGGCGTACCTGACATTAGTGCTGCTTGGGCTTTACAAGTAAGTCTTATTCGCTACCTGAATGATGGCCAAGAATCACCATTACGTAGATTTGCAATAACCGGAGATACCTCGATAGTCTCCGTCAACACAGCTCAACCTGTACACTTTGCTGAAACCTTTATGGCCTTAGATACTTGGCCTGCAGTCAGCACTGCTTTAGATTCGTACTACGCTTTAAAGGTAACTACGGCTGGAGGAGGGGTTCAGTATAAAGTTAATTCTGCTTCGTTGTTTGCTATGAACTTAGACTCCAAGAATAGCGTGGGCGCTAAGATATTGGTACAAGCAGGAGCTAGTTCTATTATGGGAGACTACGCTATAGCAACTGCTGAGAGTTATTTACCTAGTAGCAACCTGGTTAACAACGAACCTGTTTTCATAAGTGCAGCAGTAGAAAACAATGCAGGCTTTGATTTAACTTATGTGAACGATCCTACATACCCGACTTACCTTAGAAATAGGTTTGGCAGCAGCGCCAGAATAGAAAACATAGTTACCGCCAATAGTAAGCTGACACTCGGAGGTAGAGTTTCCTACCCAATAGCTTGGCTGCCTGACGTTAACCCTGCTGTTAAGGCTTGGTGGAAAGCAGCTGCTGTAACACTTAATGGAGCAAACGTTGCTACTTGGCCCAGTAGCGCAGCTATTACTCGTACGTTATTACCTACTGCTGGAGGTAATTCTGCACCAATTCTAAATCCATTTACAACAAACACTACTGCTGTTGCTTTTACAGGTAATACTGCAGCCGCGTCAACTCGGTTTACATCGGAGAATCCTAATGCAGCAATTGGGCAATTTACTTACTTCATTGTTAAGAAGAATACGTTGGAGCCTAGCGGCACCAGTATACACAACACGATCGTATCCACCAGCAGATCAAGTACAGCAACCCGCAGTCAAGGTATAGGAGAAGCTTTAGGCTACCCGGCCATTGTCTACGCAACAGGAGACGTGACCAGGTATCATCTGGCCGCCACTGCTGTTTGGCCTACTAATACTAACGGGCCGCATATAGTTGGAGCTTATTTTGGAGCTACAACTGATTACGGCCTAAGAGTAGACGGGACTCAGGTTGCATTAGCAGCTAGTAGCGTTCAAGTTTATCCGAGTAACGCCATCAGTGGTATTCCAAGCAATGTTAACGGATACCATTTAAACGATAATATACTTAGCAGTACCAGTCCTACCGGAGCTATGAATTTGCGAGTACGACTCCAGCAAGTTGCTGAAGTAATTGTTTTTGAATCCCGACTTAGCGAGTATCAAATTCAGTTGGTTGAAGGGTATTTAGCTTGGAAGTATTCCTTACAAGCAAGCCTGCCAAATACCCACCCTTACAGTTCTTTAGCGCCCAGCGGCGCTAGCGGACCACCTAACGTTGAAGAGCTTGCTGCTTTGTGGCACCCAGCTCTTTCCGGCGATCCTGCTAATTACCTGGATATAGGCTTAGCCGCTACAGGAGCTCCAGAAACCTGGACAGCGCTCTACTCTGCAGGCGCTGAATACTCAAGCCCTAAGCTTACTGCAACTAGGGGTGTACAAGAAAACCATGCTCCGCTCATTGTTGAGTTTGAATTAAACCAACAAAGCACAATTGGATTTATAGCTAATGTTGTTAATTGCGTTGCAATCTTAAACCGCCCAGACCTCATAGTTGATCCAAATCTAATTCCCCCTCCGCCAAAAGTAATTACTCAGCTTACTTGCAGTGCAGGGGTAAACACCTTTAACGTAGTCCAATACAAATTAATGGGTAGCGCTACGGTTACCGCAAAGGCAGTTATAAGCGCTAGTAGCCTGTTGCTTAGCCCTTTGAGCTTAGGATTAAGTACTGCTGAAATTAAGTTAGGTTTCTTAGGAGGCTTAGACTGTGATGGGCCGTACGGTTGCACTGGTACCTCAACTTATCCACCAGACTTGATTGTAATTAAAGGTAGCCTTGAGGCACCAACCACGGCTATGCGTGCTATTAGTAGTATTCCAGACTTAGGCATTAAGTGGGAAATACGGTACGCCACTGTACAAACTGTCAACAATACTACGGGTTCTAATCTAGTTGGTCCGTTTAGCTTGATACCTGCTAGTCCAGCAACGCAGCTTGCATTAAACGTACCTGCAGTTACACTAACTGGCCTGTACAGTAATCCTATGAGCGTCGGCATCAGCATTAGGGTCAGGTGTAAGGCCACTGTTGAGATTTGTGACGCTAGCGGATTTATAATTAATACCTATAAAGCTAAGATTCCAGCCCCCACGGTTGTAACCCCTGGAAAGCCCGGAAAAGTGTCCTAAATAAACTTTTAAGTAATTTCCTGTTTAGTTATTTTAAATTTAGCTATAATAAAGCCCCCTATGATCGACCCCTACACTAATCTTTTTCTAGCTCATTCTATGAAGCGTGCAGTAGTGGCTGCTCCTGGAGGCCAGCCTGCGCCCCCACCGGGTATGCCGCCACCAGGTGGGCCCCCAATGGATCCTAGTATGATGGGTATGCCACCAGGTATGCCACCACCAGGTGGGCCCCCAATGGATCCTAGTATGATGGGTATGCCACCAGGTGGGCCCCCAATGGATCCTAGTATGATGGGTATGCCACCAGGTGGGCCCCCAATGGATCCTAGTATGATGGGTGGACCCCCGCCAGCTCCCGGAGGCGACGTAGCAACTGAACTTACTCAAATTAAAGCAATGCTGCAAGCCTTAATTGATGCTCAAATTGCAATGATGCAAGCAATGATGGGCCCGCAAGGCGAAGAGCCAATGCAAGATCCTAATGCAGCAGGGGGGCCTCCAATGGATCCTAGTATGATGGGCGGTCCTCCGCCACAAGGTATGGACCCCAGTATGATGGGTGGCCCTCCGCCACAAGGTATGGACCCCAGTATGATGGGTGGCCCTCCGCCACAAGGTATGCCGCCTATGGATCCTAATGCCGGCGGTATGCAAGTCCAAGCTAGCTACGAAGAAGTAAGTGATCTAAACCGCTACATTAGAGATATTGCCAGCCTACTGCGATGAGAGCTAGACTACAAAAAACCAATGTTTTATTATTCCCTAAGTACGAAAAAGACTTAGGGGATATAGTCATATACGACGACGAAGATAAACCAATCTTTACTGTTACTAGGACTGTGGCTGGTACTTATCAATTCAGTCATATAGGTATGGATGATTTTGTTAAAACTGTAGCCGACATTACAGGCATCACTGTAGCCCCTACTAAACTTATAAAAACGAACCCAACCAATGCCCAGTCCATTAGTCCGTAAATTATTAATAAAAGTTGCAGCTGGTGAGGGGAACTACCTAATACCAGGCAGTACTGATAATGCAGACGTAGGCGCAAAAGGAATGCAGCATATGCAGTATTTAGGTGCGCATGCTCCAACTAGCCCTGAAGCAATGGCCTATATAAAGCAGCATAATATTCCTGCAGCATCAGCTAAATTTTATTACGACCAAGGCCAAACGGCTATAACTTCGCTTAACGATCCAAATAGTTGGCGAGGTAGCGGCGATGCCGGTTGGACTCCCCAATCTCTTATTAAAAATCCAGCATTTCAGCAAATACAGCAAAATATGACAGCTAGCGTTGGCGGAGCAGCAGCCGCACCTATGGTAGCTAGAACTGAGTTCGCTAAAGCTCATCCTTTTACAGACACTTGGCTCGGCTACGCCGCCGACCGGCTACCAGATTTGTTTGGAGGCCAAACGGCAAGAAACGCGTTTACAGCCGGGTACGTCGCAGAACACCCAGAAGTGTTAGACGAAGTAAAAGGCCAAGTTATGCAAGGTGCCGGTGGGGCCTTTAGTACCGATAGCGACTTATGGCGTAAAGCAGTGACAGCCGCAGGAACAGGCTATGCTCGCCATAAGTTTGATAATTGGTTTGACAAAAGCACTGGAATGGGCAACGCTATGAACGGCCTAGCTAACTTTAGTTTAGGTTTAGCTAGTAAAGTGCCAGGCTACGATTCTGCGGTAAACGGTATTGCTAATTGGCAATACGGCGATCAATTCAAGCAAATAGGTTCTCAGATTGCAAACTACGGTAAGCCGCAAAAACCTGTGCAACCGCCTGCGCCAACGATTAAACCACCTGTTCAATAACTATGGAACCCACCATTACAACCGTAGGCCAAATGTTGATCAACTCAGCCATTCCGGCCGAGTACCAAGATCACACCAGAGTATGGGATAAGAATTCCGTACGTACTTTTCTTACGGACTCGTCTAAGACTATGGCGCCTGACGACTACCGAGACATGGTACAAAAGCTAAGCATGATTGGCCTTAAGACAGCTCGCCAATCTTCTGCGTCTAGTTTTAGCTTAGAAAGCTTGAAGCCGCCTAAGGTTAAGCAGCAATTAGCAGACGTAGTGCGCAAGGAAGTAAAGAATATTCTTAGAACTATAAAAGATCCTACTCAGCGAGATGCGGCTATTGTTGCTGCCGCTATGCGAGCCCAAGGGGATTTTGCTACTAAAGTGTATGACGAAGCATTTAAATCTGAAAACCCATTTGCTATGCAAGTGTACGCAGGTGCTCGTGGTAACAAAGCCCAGCTTAGTTCTATGATTGGCGCCGATTTAATGTACTCAGATAATAAGGGCCGTGCAGTACCTATTCCCGTACTTAACTCTTACGCTGAAGGTATTGACCCTGTAGAGTATTGGGCAGGCTCTTACGGTGCTCGATCGGGAGCTATTGACGTTAAATTAGCAGTAGGTGAAGCAGGCTACTTTGCTAAACGCCTTACTGCAGCTAGCCATAGACTCATAGCCACCGACGAAGACATACCAGACGGCCAAGGTATGATGGTGGATGTAGATGACGCAGACAACATGGGTGCAGTGTTGGCTAGAGATTACGGTACCTTTAAAAAGGGTACATTTATTGATGCTGATGTACTTAAGGGCCTACAAAGCGCCAAGCAGAATAGAGTAATGATTTATTCACCTATTGCTGCGGTTAGCGCTCTAGGGGGTTTACCCCGTTGGGCAGCCGGCATTAGGGAACACAACAAGTTAGCTGAAACAGGCATGAACGTAGGTATTGCTGCTGCTCAGGCTTTAGCTGAACCTGTTAGCCAAGGTATGTTAAACTCCAAGCACGGCGGCGGTGTAGCCAAGGGCCAGTCTAATAAAACTATCACAGGTTTTACGTACTTAAACCAAATGGTAGAAGTGCCTAAGACTTTTACTGAAGGTGCGCCTGTTAGTCAATTAGACGGAATTGTGGGCAAAGTAGAAGCAGCTCCGCAGGGAGGTAATTACGTACATGTTGGTACTGACAAGTATTACGTTACCGGCGAGCAAAAAGTCACCGTAAAGCCAGGCCAGACTTTAGAAGCAGGCGATGCTTTATCTGACGGTTTAATCAACCCTAAGGATATTACGGAATTAAAAGGAATAGGCGAAGCCCGTAAACGCTTTGTAACGCAGTTTAAGCAAGCCATGCAAGATAACGGAATGCCGGTACACCGACGTAATGTCGAGGTAGTAGCTCGAGGTTTAATTAACCAGGTAGAAATACTAGACCCAGATGTCATTCCAGGTGCATACCCAGAAGACATTCTTAGCTACGACTACCTAGCATCCAGGTACGAGCCTAGACCAGGTAGCATTACTGGCAACCCTGCTAAGGCCCTTAACCAGTATTTAGAAAAGCCAACATTGCATTATTCTATTGGAACCCGTATAACTCCTACTGTTGTTAAAGAGTTAAACGAAGCTGGCTTTAACGAAACGATTACTCATCAAAACCCGCCACCCTTTAAACCCACTATGAGCAGAGCCATGATGTCATTGTTAGGGGATAAAGACTGGATGGTTCAGTTGGGTGGTTTTAACCTTAAACGTACCTTCTTAGACAACGTCCAAAGAGGCTCAAGTTCAAACATTCATGGTACTTCTTGGATTCCAGCTCTAGCTACGGGCGAAATAGGTCGCGGTGTAAAGGGCACGTATTAATAGCTTTTGCTATAATTCACACACGCATTTAACTGATAGATATCACTTTAAAGGAAACTATTATGCTTTCATTCAATGAATTACGTTATCTCGCTCACAATACCAAGCAAGCTGAACCCTCCTATGGATCCCAAGACATGGATCCCGCAGTCGCTGCCGACCGTGCAGCACGTGCAACAGCAGCTCAAGCTGCTGACGAAGCCAAGTCTAATAATCGTATGGGCTACGGCAAGGCAGTAGGTATGGGTGCAGGTGCTGGTGCGCTTGCCGGTATTCCTGTTGCTTTGTTAGCCCACGCACTCATGGCCGATGAGAAGAAGAAGGGCTTACGAGATTACCTTAAGTCCGGCCTTTTAGGTGGCTTAATCGGTGGCGGCGCAGGTGCTTTGGGCGGCGCTGGCTTACGTGCAGCAATTCAGGCAGACCCTGCAATTGCAAAGCTCCTGTCAGGTCACTTAGAGTCCGGCAAGTCAGATACACTAACACCAGAGGCACTCCAACACCTGTTGGGTTACGGTATCCCTCACCCGCTTGCAGCTAGAGAACGCGCCGGCGAATTAAGTATTCCTGGAGTTTCTATGGCAGACCCAGCGTCACGTATACCAGGTGCCCAAAACGGAGTACTTAACCAAATGCAAGACGCATTTACGGGCCGCTAAACAAAACTACTAGTAGTAGATTGGGACTAGTCTAAACAAGACCCTTTCAATTTTACTTTCAATTTAAGGAAATAACAGCATGGCTAATAATAACGAATTCGCAGACCTCGAAAACTACCGTAAGTGTCTACTTGCAACTCATTTCTATAAGTGCGGTATCAGCGGCACTCCAACAGACCGCTTCTTTGGTTACGTAGGGCCTAACGGCACTACGTTAGCTAAGGTTGGGTCGGAAGCAACCTTTACGCCGCTAAAGCCCTCCAATATATTGGTTGAAGGTAGCTTTGTTCATCCAGTTGGCTTACTTGCTAAGCAGGCCTTAAGCCGAGACCTTGCAAACGGCGATGTAAAGTACGGCCAAGACGGCGTTACTTTTTACACGTTTACTACTTCAGCTGGTACGGCATCGAGTACAGTTGTTACCTTTACTGAACCAGGTACAGTAGTTGGTGTCTTTGCTAAGAGTACTGGTGGTTGCGACGGAACTGAGGTTCCAAGCTTTACCATTGGCGCTATCGCAGTGATTGCCGCTAATACAGTTCCAGTGTTTACCTCAGGAGCCAGTGCTGCTAATAATGTTAAGGAGTTAACCTTAACTGCCACTTGGTCCGCCCGTACCTTTGCAGCAAACACAGCAACAGTAGTCACTACTACTGGTGGTACTTCAGGCGATCTTGTTACCTACGTTCTTGCAGTTGCTCACCACTCGATTTGATTTCGTTAAATAGGTATTGTAGGTTAGGGGGTCGCTCAGATCCCCTAACCTACAAGGTTAGTAAGAGCTAAAGAGAATCTAATGCGCAAAACGAACCACACCAAGTTAGCAGACGATGTTTCCTTTGAGCAAAACTTCTTTCAATTAGCTTTTGCGTATATTCGAGACAAGGTGCCAAACCTGCTCAACTATATGTTGGGCTTTGAAGTTGTAAATAAGAACGAAGAAGGCACTCAGGCTGTTGGCTTGTTTAAGTTCGATGTTAGTGGCCGCCAGTTGTATATTCCCGTGTTCTATAAGAACGGGGAACTCAAAGGCGCTGATTTACTTTATAATCAGAACCAAGACACCTTTGTACCTAATAAAGAAAACTGGATTGACGCTATTCTTAACTCTAGTCCAGAAGAGTTAGGTGGCGAAGCAAGTTCTTCCCGCCAAGACATCATGCTAGGCGGCGTAGGTAACCCAGATCTCAGTAAGATTTACAATCCTACTCGGGGTACTAAGCTTGGCTTTAGTAAGATGGCCTCGATTAATACCAACCATACTTGGAGCTTTCCTGAGTTCCTAAAGCAAGCAGATTGCCGTATGGCTACAACCTACGCCAATACCCTTATGCAGCATCCAGAGTTACATAAGCTTGCAGTAGCAGCTTACGGCCCAGAATTCTACGACGCCTTGCAAGGCTGCAAACAAGCATCAGTAACCGTTACCCCTACCGAAGTACCTGAGGTAGAAGTGGTTTTATCCGGTAGTCCTGAAGCTTTAGTGCAAGGCCTTAGTGCTGGCGAAAAAGCAGATCTTATTAACGATGGAGTGGTAATTAAAGACAACCGTAAGGATGGGGCTAGAATCCCTTACAAGATTCAGCATCCAATGAGCTTAGGCGCTGCACCAGCTGCAGGTATCTACGATGTACTGATGCGGGGTGGTAAGTTTATTAATGCTGCTGTTATTCCTAGCATTAACAATGAATGTTGCTACGCCTCAGACGATAATGCTTCTAAGACTATTTTTATTCCTACTACTGGTACTGATACTTTACCAGCTGCAGTAGCGTCTACTAAAGTGTTGGTTAACTATACCTTAGACGGTGCAGCTGATTTTAAAACCTTTATTGCCAATCTACCTGCAGCCACTACAGCTACAGGGCAAATGGATTCAAATACTAGCTATTCATCTAAACACCCTCATTGTATTTTTATTGAGGCTGATGGCTCAATGGCAAGTTCGGTGTTTGAACTACACTCGCCAGTAATTAGCGAAGACACTTATACGTTCAAGATTTACGGCGGCGGAGGCCACGTCAACACCGTAATCGTTTCACCTGCTTATAAGCGCATGCGCGTTGTAGACGACACTTTGTACGTCCCAGCTGCCGCTAAGGTTAAGAAGTTTTCAGCTCGTAGCTATTACCATAAAGATATACCCCTAGGCGATCACCGAGACGTAGATGCTAAGATTAAAGGACTGTTCGATGAAGTTAAGGTTTCCTACGACCGCAGCGGCTACAAAGTTATTAACAACGGTCGAGTACTCGGTTATGACCTTAGCCGTGGAGCAGCCTTGGTTACTTTGGTTACTAAGGTTGGCCTAGCTCTAGCTCCAGCTAAAACTGCTGTAGCCGAAGCAGCCAACTACACTCCAGTTAAGTTAGCCTTGGCTAAACAAGCGCAACTGTATGATCCAGGCCAAGTAGCTTTCCCTGGCATGCCTCCAGTGCCGGGTGGTATGAATGGTCAACTAGGAGTCCCAGAACAGTACCCTCAATCTGAAACTGTCAACGCTATGCAGGGGGGTGATAGCAACATCCAGAATAAACGAATCATGGATAGCTTGACAGGCATGGGTCAAGGCATGGGTCAAAACACTCTACCTCAGCAGAGCGTTGACGCTATTATGCAGTCAGCCCAAGCAGGAGATCGAGACGTATTTGACGTGGCTAATATTAGCCAGCTTATTAATAGATCTGACATCGACACTCCCTTAGACCAGTACATGTCCGATTTACAGTTGTCTTTAGATCGCTTAGGCCGAATCTACTTTTTAATGCTTTACCATGGAGATAAGTTTGCTGAGCGCTTCAGCCAAGAAGACTTGCCTGCCATGGAAGAATCAGTTAGAAATACTTTCTTGAACTTAGGCGAGTTAATTCTTAAGCTCAAGGAGCGTAAGATTGAGTCCGACTCTGGCTCTGCGGTTGAGACTGACCTTAATCAGTTGGTATAATGCGTAAAGTAAATATCTCCCTTGCTAGTAAGACTCCCGGCCCCAAGCGACTCAAAAGTCCTGATTGGCGCTATAACTACGCCGTAAAGTTATTAGACGAATGGCGAGAGCCTCGTAAGGAAGACGATAAGTACGTACACAGTTTGTACTCATTACTTAAAGCTATTCGCCAACAGCCAATCGATGAAGTGGAGTCTTATAAGGACGCTCACCCAGACGTAGCTGACGCCTTGGTGTTGTTTGAAAATGGCCCTAGTTACCGCACAGACGTAGACACCAGAATCTTGGCTCGGTACACCTTCGAAGAAGTAGCTACAGTAGTAGGCCACCAACCCAAGGTTATTGAGTATTACGTCATGTGTTTTTTTGACGTACTAGATAACCTAGAAAACTTCGGCTATTTAAACCGCTGGGTGGTAGAGCCTATCATGCGAGCAGCTCCGTTTAGTACTGAAGCTTTCTGGAAGCGAGTAGCTATCTTCGGCGGCCGTAGCATGTTAGAAGCTATTGAGCGCTGCAACCACCACCAGATGCAAAAGCTTTTCGAGACTTTGTTTGATAACCTAGTGTTGTCCAAGGGTATCCAGGCGGCTAACGGAGTTACTCCTAACGGCCGTAATGCAGTAGAGCTTATTGGCCTAGCTAAAGACAACATTAATGAGCGCAAGAAGATTGAAGCTATTTTTGGCAGCAGTGCTGTAAAAGAAGACGATACCTTCACTTCTCAGATTGTCAGTGTTATGCTTAAGTCGTTCACCTATGGGCTTTTGACCCAAGACTCAGCTCCAGTGGATCCACTACGGGCTGGAGGGTATTCCGAAGAACATGCGGTTAAAATGTACGGGGACCATCCTCCTCGCTTTATTGAAACCGATAATAACGCTAAAATACCATAAACATGAGCGAACTAAAACAAATCTCTCCCGAGAATAAAGACCGCCTAGTAGGTTTGGTTAGTAAGGTCGCTAATTACGTAACAGAAGGTTTAGAGCCTACTGCTGCCTTGACCAAAGCTGCCGCCGAAGGGGATTACCCTATTGACTACGTACTGCGAGCAGCAGAAGCGTACAACGGTGCTGCGCATATTTCGTATTTTAAATCTGCTACGTTGAATGAACGAGGTAATTCTTTTCCATTAGCAGACGGCTACGCAGCAGTAAATAATATAATGGCTAAGGTTTCAGGAGCCCACCAAGTAGTGGCCCAAGATAACTTTGCTTACTTAAAGGAAACTAACTCCTACTTTGAGCAGCCCAAGCTAGATGAATCGTTCTTGTACGAAACCAAGCAAGCCGCAGCCCCTACGGTTAGCTTTATGTTGAAAGCTGCAAGTAGCTTAGGTAACCAAGAGCGCCTAAATATTGAGTCTGCAAAAACAAGATACAACTCAGCATGTGAAACCTTAGCTAAGAATGTCAAAGATTTTAGAGATAAGACTGCTGCTGTATCTGATCGGCGTCGTACTCTTTGGGCTAAGGAGCTATTAGAGCGCCACGGTAAGAGTGCTTTAGATGTTATTAGTTTAGCTACTAACGTAACCGGAGCAGATTGCGCTAAGCTTGCCGATGAGCGTATAGGTTATTTTTCTTTAGGTACTAGTGAAATAAATAACCTAGACTCTATAATCCAAGACTTTCAACGAGTAAGTGGGTTAAACGGTAAACTAGCTACAGCAGAACACGACCACTACGTAAGCAAAGTAGAAAGAGATAGCCTCTTAGATTCTTTGACTGGGCGTACTAAACGTAGTTTTGGCTTAGACCTATTTGGTAGCGGTATGGCCGGGCTTAAGGGTATAAACGAAGCACAGAACGATGTCTTAGGCGGCCCCGCCGTAACTGACTCAAAGGACATTCAAAGTAAGGCTATTGAAAGCTTAGCAGACCCTGCGTTCTTTGCTGAAAGCAAGAACATAGATAAAGCGCTTTTAATGCATAAGCTGTTAAAAGAAGATCCGATTATCTCTAAGCACCCAGCGCTAGAGGTTAATCAAGCCTTACAAGAGATCTATGCTATTGCCCCAACTGCAGCAGAGTACGAACCGTTGATGCGGTCTATGTTGCGCAAGCGCTTAGAGACTGGCGAACAAATTGACGATTTCTCCTTAAATCAAATGATTTCAATAGATGAAAAAATGCGAGAAAATACTAAAGAGCTTAGAATTGCTCCTAAGTTAGTTGGCGCAGAAACAGAAAACAGATCGGTTTACGGGTAAGCAATGATCAACCCAGAATACATCAATACACTTCTTACTAAGTTTGCCTCAGCCCGTGCAACTCGGCTTAACCTAGTTAAGCAGGCAGGCATGGTTCCCCCAGCCGCTTACGATCGAGCATCAACGGCAAATAGGGCGCTAGCTAATAGAGGCTACGATACCGCTTCAGGTTCTCACATTGGTAGAATAGATCCATCGTATAACCCCGCATTCCACCCGAGTCAGTTTTTTGGAGATACAACTGTAGACGCGCTGGATCAAAGCTGGAGTGATCCGGACAAATGGACCCAGAATGCGGCAGACTACGGAGCCTCGGCCGGCTTAGGCGCATTGGGAGGGGGTCAAATTAACAAATTTCTTAGTAGAGCAAATTACAGGAATGCCGGTATACCTCTTGACATACCTATTGGAGCACTTAAGGACAAACAGTTAGGTGATTATGCTCAGTTACGTTTTGGCGCTGGCAACGGCACTACCCGCTTTAGCGTGGGCCGCAACCCTGTGGGTATACCGCAGCAGCTAAGAGCGCTACTGTCTAACCCCCAAATTCCGTCTGGCGCTACCTCCGCCATGGGCCACGAGCAGCTGATGAAGGCTTTCCGTGCGGCAATTAACACTCCAGCGCCAGCGCCGGGCGCCGGACAGACTCCTGTTATGGCCCGGCCGCAAACCGTGGAAACCGTGAAAAAGGTAGACCCGATCGCAGAGCGCAAGGCAACGTATGACGTATATGGAAACCAGCTAACTCCCTTCCAAGCCAAAGTAACAGGTACCTCAGCAGTGACGAACCAAGTCCCAGCTACAGACTGGGCAAATGAGCCAGTATCAGGCGCTGTTCCTCCTGTAAATCCCCAAGGAGCTAGGGTACAAGCAGAAACCACTATTCCCGGCAAGAATGTACTAGGCAAATCTAAGGATATAGTTAACAGAAATGCAGTTAGGCCTAACGAACCTGCTATGTCCCGTACTAATAGACCAGGGTCGGGTAAAGCCTTAGTTTATGGCGCCAGCGCAGGTGCTTTGGGTAATGCTCTTAAAAATCTTAACTACTACGGTACCCCATGGGCTCCAGCTAAGATGCCCGTAAGTTTTGATGAAGCCGGCAATCCAACTGATTCTAGCGTAGCTAGAATGAACGCTGATGCAGCTAACGCTAGCCGCTAAGGAACCCTGATGTTTATAAAAGCATTTAGTCCAGATCACTTTAATCACGGCGGCGATGCCCCGTTTGAGATTCTACGCTTTTCAACTAAGGGCTTAGATCGTGGTCAAATTAAGCGAGCAAATATGTTCTCGCAGTTAGTGGACGGCTACACTCCAGCTAAAGGTAAAACAGCAGTACACACTATTGCTATGACTGCCTTTGAAAAGTTTGGCTATAACCGCAACGGCGATGGTTGGAAGCGAGCTAGTTTAGTTCGAGATCACCCTACGTTTATTAGCCACGCTAAGGTTTACCGGCACCACAAGAATACTCCAGCAGATCCTTCTTTTGGCCTAGTAAAAGCCGCCATGTACAACGAAGAGATGGACCGAGTTGAGTTATTAATGGAATTAGATAACTCTAAGTGCGCTGAGGAATTAAGCCTCTTAGAGCGAGACGGCAGCTATCCTGTTTCTATGGCCTGCAAGATTGCCCACGACGTTTGCTCGGTATGTGAGAATAAGGCAAAAACTCCTAAAGAATACTGCTGGCACGTAAAAGAAGCCCTAGGCAAGATCTTAGATGACGGACGAGTAGTTGGAGTAGATAACCCTACTTCTACCTTCTTTGATATATCCCGAGTCATTCGCCCGGCCGACAGAGTAGCTTACACCCTTAAGCAGGCTTCCGCTGATGTTTTAGGAGGCGCTGCCCTAGCTGCTGAACTAGGATACAATATAAGCTATAACGAGGCTGTAAGCGCTAGTTTAAATTGTAACTACAAAGCAGCCCAGGCTAAGCAGGCTGTTTTGGATAAGCTTGCTAAAATGGAAAAACGAATAGAAGGTTCAGTTCGTCCGGTGTTGGTGGACGATGAACCCGCTTGTGCTGCTGTAGTTAAGAAACTAGCAGTATATGTACCGAGTCACCTAGACTCGATAATGCGAGGCATGTGCAAAGAAGCTGTAGTCCTGCGGCCTGCTGAATTTTATACCCTAATGACTGGGAATACCTTAGACCCAGCAGCAGCTAAAGCGTTTAATAAATCAGCCTTTAAACAAGCAGTAACGAATTACAGCGCAGAAGACCTAACCGGTAGCGCCCTATACGAGCCAGCCCAACTTAGCGTTGGGGGTAAGATTGCCGAACTTTGCGCAGCCTTACGCCCTTACCGAGGAGTGACCCAAGGAGTATTTAATAGAATAACTGGCACTTCAAGTGGGAATAATTCCAATATTAAGTTATCCTCCTCCGATGAGCTTGATACAAATTGGGCTAAGGAGTATGTTAGGTATCAGTTAGAGGTCTGTAGCGGCATTAAGTATTCGGCAGCGGCCGGCGAACTTGATGAAGCCCTCTTTTGCAGTTTTTGTCAAAACATAGTAGAATAACATCTCAGTTAAAAAAGGAAACTAACCATGGCAACCAGTTTTGAACACAGAGCTCTAGTCGAGCAATTAAAAGCCCTTACTTCTAAGCGTGCGGAGAATCCAAGTGAGCAGATCTTAAATAGCTCTCATCCATCAGCTAGCAATAGCGCTGCGGATGATCACACCCAACCAGCTGTAACAGGCCAGCGTTATTCAGAGCATAACGCTGCTAATAAGGCTATGTACCCTTTGGGTACTAATAGCTCAACCAAGAACGAGGAAGGCTCTGAGGAGAAAGATCCCGGCAACAACAAGGGCCTTAAGGTTCGTGCTGCTGGTGATCTTCCATCCGTTGAGAAGAAGTATAATCTTAACGATCACAATGATCCTGGTTCTAGCCATCCAAGTGGTAAGGCCGCCCAGCAGTTCATTGCTGAAGCACAAGGTTTAGCAGCAGAGCTTCGTAACCTTATCAAGGCATCGGGAGCAGCACCACAAGCACCACAAGCACCACAAGCACCACAAGCACCAGCCTACAATGCAGGCGCTTACAATGCAGGTGCTGACGAAGCTAGTAAGCTTGCTGCACTTAAGGTTGCAGCAATCCACGACATGCGCGCTTTCCAGGATAACCTCAAGCAAGCCGCAGCTGCAGACGCTGTTTCCTTTACACAAACTGTCAACAGTGTTATTAATTCGTTTGCAGCCCCACACGTGGCCCCAGTAATTAAGCAAGCTGAGGCAATTAAGCAAGCCCAAGCTGAGCAGCACTACCTAGCAGTTAAGACTGCAGCGGTTAAGGAAGCTCAAATTAAGATCGCTACCTACGACGCTTTAGCAGCAGTAGACGGCGAACCTAAGTTTGCAGAAGTTATGGATTCCCTTGCAGAGATTTCTAAGCCTAAGGCTAAGGGTAAGGCTCCTTACGATTCTGATATGGAAGGTATGGAGGATATGGGCGATATGGAGGATTGCGGCGAAGGCAGCTCTTCAGAAAAGACTAGCCTCGCTCGTACCTTAAAGAAGCTTGCAGCTGTTTTAGAAGGCAAGTCAAAGAAAGCAGGCCTCTCCCGTAAGGGCCGTACCTTTCGTAAGTCCGCCGAAGAAGTAATGGACGAAGAGGATATGGCCGAAGAAGGCGAAGAAGGCAAAGAAGAGGAAGTAACTGACGAAGAGGATATGGCCGCAGAGGAAGCTTTAGCCCAAATGGCAGCTACTCCAGCAGCAGCCCCTGACGCAGGTGTTCCAGCTGAAGGTGTTCCAGCTGAAGATGGCCAAGCTCCCCTCAGCCCAGAAGAAGAAGCAGCCCTAATGGCCCTCCTCAAACAAGAAGGTATGAAGGAGTCTGACGTTAAGGCTTATGCATCAGTTGCAACAGCTTTAGCAAACGGCCAGCTAAACCCAGTAAAAATGTCCCAAGCACAAAAAGCGTTTATTGGTGCTTGTGATGGGGCTGTAAAGCGAGCTGGGGCTAAGTTCCAGACTTTACGCTCTGCTTCCCGCTTACGTAACGAATTAAATTCAATCTATAAAGGCACATCCCTATGAGTACTATTCAACTTCCCGTAGCAGCTATTGCTAAGATCGCTTCCTTTATGGAACGAGTCCCCGAGATGCTTGCAGCTATCAACACTACTGATGCTCCAGCAGCTCCAGTCAATCGCAAAGAGGCAGAAGCCCGTGTAGCTGACCTAGTCAAATACGCTGGTTTAGACCCTACTCGGCAACATGAGTTTGTTGGCTTTATCGGCACCAACGAAGGTTCCCTTAAGACCATTCAATCTTTAACTAACAAAATTGCATCATTACAGTCTGAGATTGCTCAAACTCGTAATCTTGCAGTCGGCGGCCCTTCCACGACCAAGTCGTCAACATCAGGTACAGCTTCATCCACCTCAGCTTGGTGCGAAGCTTTACTAGGTTAATTAGCTTTCAAAGTTCTTTTAAATTAAACTAACAGATCCCAATAGGAGATTTCAATCATGGCTTATCAGATTCTTACTCAAATGACCGCAAACATGCTCGACCCCGTCCGCGGATGGTGGGATGAGCGCCAACTTTCCCGTGTATGCCCTGTGTCTGCTAACGCACTTTACTGCGTTGCTGGTACCGTTGGCTACCTTGATGCTACTAACCAGTATGTACTTGGTGGTGGTGCAAACGCCCGCAACAAGATGCCGCTCTTTGCTCGCGGTGGCGCTTTTGACAACGATGCAGTTCGCTATGAGGGTAACCTTGGCAGCGTTCGTGCAACCGCAACTCAAGGCACTCCAGCAGTCACAGGTGCAGTTGGTGGCGACGTAGGCATTAGCTGCTTAGTCGGTACCGGCGCTTACGAACTCGGCACTACTGCTTACTCTGGTGATGTTAATGCAGGCGCATTGCTTATGGCAGACGCAACTGCAACGTTTAGTAATGTCCAAGGCACCGCAAGTGCAGGTAAGATTTGCACGTTTGCCTCCGCCGCCTCCAGCACTTCCCCTTACTTAGGAACCGCGCTGATAGCCAGCGCCGCTCAAACCAACCAGGTCATTGGCGTCGCAACCAGCACCGCAGGTACAACCTCAGTCAAGAACCAGTACAACGTAAAGATGCTTTACTTCTACGTTAACTGGTGGCCTGCACTCTAATTCAATTTTCAACTATACACCCAACTAGGAGTAATACATATGGCCTTAGAACACCTCTCAGATATGGAAAAGCGAGCAAACCAAGTTGTGCGTCAGCACATCGATCAGATGGAATTCAATCCAGAATCCACTGTTAAGGTTGCCCGTGCAACATCCGATTACATCCGCATGAAGCTTCGTGAAGAAGGCTTCTTGCGCAAGATTCTTCCACCAGTCACCATCACCGGCGACGACCTTACCAAGCAAGTCTCGACCGATAAGCCAAGCAAGGTTATCGAACTCGAGCCAGATTCCCCAGGCGCCATGAGCTTACCATTCGGTGAGTTTCCAACCGGCACCAATATCTACGGTAAGCGTTGGCTTGTTACCTTTGCTCGTATTGCAACCCCAATGTTCAATAAGGACGTTGCGGAATTGCATGATTATGATCTCGACATTCGTCAGGTCATCTCAGACAATGCGCTCAAGGATCTTCAGGCAGAAGAGGACGGCAAGTTTATTCAGACTTGCAATTCAATTCTCTCAAATGACGGCATGACTGCTAACGTTGAACTTCCTTATGGCCCTAACGGCACCATGATCAAGCTTTGGAAGACTCTTTCTGGCGGCCTCACCCGCGAGAACGTCGTTGAATCCAAGAAGCTTATGATGTCTGCTAATGCTCGCTTACGTCCTCAAACTGCATTGGTCAACCAGAAGACAGCAGTTGAGTTCGAAAAGTGGACCCGTGAAGAAGTCGGCGGCGATATGGCTCAGTCAATCTTGATCAACGGTTGGGCAGCAGAAGCCAACAAGTGGTGCGGCCTTAACTGGATCACTACGATCAAGGACAACCTCGTCCCAGATAACTCAATGTTCCTCTTTGCAGCCCCAGAATACCTCGGCAAGCTTTACTTCTTGGAGGACACCACAATGTTCGTCAAGCGTGAAGGCCCAATGCTTAGCTGGTACGCTTATGAGATGCTCGGTGGCGGTATCGCCAACGTTGCAGCCCTCAGCAGAGTTGACTTCGGTTAATTTAGTTATATACTCGGGCTTCGGAGGGTGAAATACCCCTCCAAGCCTTTTTCTCCTTTTTAGCACTCCACCAGGGACCTTAAAATGTCAAACCAAGAAGTATCAACAGAAAAGCTTGCAGCCTTACAAACCTTTGTCCAAACGTACTACATTCCGTCATTTGTTAAGACCTGCGCTGATGCTGGCCTTAACTTTGAAAATGAAACCGACTTGGCTCACGCCTTGCAGCTAAACGGTAAGTTTGCCGCTTTGGTTTCTTCAGGCGTGTCGATTGATTCGCTCGTTGATACCATTGTTTCAGGCCTCAATGTTAAGCATGCCCACGAAGGTGGCATTAACATTAGCCTCGGCACCATGAACTACGCTTTGGACTTTGGCCTTAATCAAGCCGGTATTCCTTTAGATCCAATGAACAAGGCAGCAGCTGCAGACGCTGTAGTCCACGCAGATGACGCAGAGCTCTTGGCTTTCATTGATGTAGTTGGTTAAACCTATCAGCAAGGAGCGGCTACGTGAACTTCAATCAAGCTCCTATTACTAGGATTATTAATACCAGGCCGATAAATACAGATACTTATGCAAACCCTGCAATACCAGGCGCTGCAGGTGGACTAGGTACGGCTCCTACGTTACTTTCAGGCAGAGCAGTTACTGTATTCTTTGAAACACCTAACTGGCCTTTAGGGGCCAGTAAGATTAGCCTTAAGCTAGTAAATATAAATGCACCTACCGGCCTTTATGCTTGCCCTAATGTCTACATGACCGACGCAGACAGTAAGTTGTTTATTAGAGGAAACTCCATATACAACAATGATGCTACTCCTACTGACGGTATTCACGTTGTATACTCGGCGGTACTCCGAAATTTGGTAAATACTGGGGTCCGTAGTGTTGAGTCGTTAGTCCGACCCGGAGACGTAATTAAATTAACGGCTCCAACAGCCAGCTCTTCCTCCAATCTTGTAAATGACGCTATAGTTACTGCCGTGCGTTTACAAGGCCAAAATACAGTAATAGAATTTAGTGTAGATATAACGCCAGCTAGTATTACTCAGACAGGTATTACAGCAGGGTGGAATAGGTTAGATGTGTTATTCCACGCCGGTGCCGTAGAAGCTCCTACTAACTTAGTAGGGCTCAGTCGAGATCAACTTAGCTTGAAAGCAAGTTCTGCTGCGGCGGGTTGGTCTGGCGACTTAGGCCAGGCTGTAAATTTGAGCTACCCAAGTGCAAATAAAGTCGGCATAGTGCCCGAACCTAATGCTAGCCTATACACCTTAGCAAGCAAAAACTGGGTTGTTAAGTGCGGAGCCCCATTTGCCAGCACCGCTGTCGACTATACGTTTAGTACAGATATAGATCAGAATAGCGGATCCGTTGGGTACAAGTGCATCTCCATAGTTGATAGCACGCCAGTTGGCAGTACCGCTATTGGCTATCAAGTAGAAGTCACAATTTACCCTGCCTACTAAACTGTAAAAACTGCAGGGCTTGGTATAATGCCTAGTTACATGCCCGCAGGAAACTCTAGTAATACCGTGTTTACAACGATCCCTGTAGGGGAAGATTTTTACATGGTCTTTCCTACTGAGCGGCATTTGCATAACATTGCACCCGCCGATATTACAAAGCTTACCTTCAGGCTCTACGATGCTCGAATAATTGGCTCCATAGGTAACCCAGAGCCTAGTGCGCTTATAAAATCCTATAACAACCTGACCTATAATGTTACTACTAACCCCTTAGGGCAGCCTAATAGTTTTACTATAAACCCTACTACAGTAGGGGTCCTAGTAACTAGTGCTGACCTAGACGCCTACGAAACAGCTAAAATGGCAGGAGTGACTACTAGCTTTAGGGGTGAACTCTACGGCTACGTAGACGCCATAGTTACCGGCGAAGAAACCAAATACGTACAAATGGTGGCGGGTACTACGAGTACCCAGCTAACGGTAACTGGCAACCTCTACGTACCAGTAGTCAAGCTATTCCAGGCAGGGGACCTCAAACAAATTAAGTGCAAGGCCGCAGTACCAGCAGCTACTCTACTCATCTTCCATCCTTAAGGTATAAGTAATGCCCTACGCTAGTCGCCAACCAAACATCTTACTAGGCCCGGTGGCTGTGGTTGTAGGAGCTAATCGGCATAAGCTTCCAGTCAGTGCTTATAGGGCTAAGTCTAATCATTTACCTGTAGATCAGGTACCTGAAGGTGGAGCTGCTTTCTTTAGTACCGTAGTTACGAATGCTGCTAACAATCCAATGAACCTGGTAGATATGCAGGTGCGTTACGTTGTTAGAAGTTCCTTATTTAGTGCTAGTTACACGGAAATAGACTGCACCATGGTGCGGCCTGACGTAGGCGCCATAGAAGTTTATATTCCAGCTAACATATTAAATGAGCCAGGTTTACACTTAGCCGGTTTGCAAGTGTACAACTTAGACGGCAAACTAATCTACCAGTTGCCTCGGTACCTAGAGATTACTCCTAAGCTTACTGGGATTAATAGGCCGGTAACTATTGCAGAAATTAGATTTGCCTTACGGGATTACCCTGAGCTTAATAGTTTGTTAAATGATGTAGAGTTCTCGGATAACGAGATTGCTTACTGCATAACTAAACCCGTAGATCGATGGAACTCTATGCTGCCTGACGTAGGCACCTCAGATATTCACAACTTTCCTTGGCGGCATGCTCATTTAGAAGCAGCTATTGGAGAGCTATTAAAGATAGCTTCCTACAACTACCTTAGGAATCAACTACCTTACAGTGCTGGCGGTTTGTCGGTAGATGATAAGAACAAAGGTCCGGCCTACTTACAACTGGCCGAACAAGCTATTGGTAAGTTTGAAATGTTTTGCCAAAAACGTAAGTTTGAAATAAACGTCATGAGCGGCTTTGGTTACCTTACAGGCCCCTATAACAACGTGTGAGCAACCCAGTGCAAGGCCAACCATTCCATGCAATTAAAGTATGCTATGACGGTTTAGGTCAAACTGTCATCAGTTGGACCTTAGATACGAGGTTCGATGATCCGTACCCGCATATGTTTGAACTAGAGTACGCTAATAGTATTCCTGCATTTGATACTGGCGAATACACAGTCTTAACTACTGTTCGGGATGCAGTGCAGTTAAAGGATGTTGTTTTTAGGGCCGCAGGCTTAGCTAATTTTGCTTATTACCGAGTGGCTTTAACAACCCCCGCAGGCAAGTACCTAAGCCCTATTAAGGGCCTAACAGGTAACGTAGTTCCTGCCAACGTAGCTTTGTTAAGGGAGCTACTACGTAAAGAGCGCTTAGCTCTTAGAGCAGACCGAGGTGCTGTTGCCGGCTATTTGTTTAAGCGGCGTTACTACGGCCCAAGTTGCGGCTGTGTAGAGAAAAATACCGGCGCACTCATTACTACTGCTTGCCTAAGCTGTGCTGGTACTGGGTTTAAGTACGGCTACTTTCCAGGAGTAGAGTTTCCTATACTTATAGCTGGGCCGGAAGCCCGTAAAGCTCAAAGCACTCCACAAGGTATTTCCGATGTACATGTAATCCAAGGGCGTTGCTTAGCAGCCCCCTTTGCTGAAGCTAAGGATGTTTGGATGGAACAAGACACCAGTAGAATCTACGAAGTAGCAGGCGGAGCTATAGTTGGGCGCCTAGGTATGGAGCTCGTTGCCGCTAACGTAGAACTACGGGAATTACCATTAGCCGATACTGTTGCTTTGTTAATAGCTAGCCTTGCTGTTAACAATACTTCCTTAATCCACTTTAACCCGCTGTCGAGTAGTTAATCATGGCTATTGTTCGAATCAAACGCAGCACTACTGCTAGCCTTGCGCCAACTACTGCGCAATGCGTAAACGGCGAACTGGCTTTTAACGAAGCTGACAGTATCTTGTACTATGGCGTAGGGGGTAACGGGACAGCATCCGCTAGCGTAGTTAAAGTAGGCGGCACTGGAGCCTATTTATCTTTATTAGGCGGCACCTTAACTGGAGCCCTTACATTAAGCGGTACACCTACTGCCGGCTTACATGCTACTACTAAAGCTTACGTAGATACGGCTGTAGCAGGAGGAGTAGGCGGAGTAGGCACAATTGATGGTGGCTTTCCTAGCGATAACTACAGTAACATTGAAATCTTAGATGGGGGTACTCCCTAGTGGCATCTAAAATTCAAATAAGGCGCGGTACTGCCGCTCAATGGACTGCTGCTAATCCTATTTTAATTATAGGTGAGTTAGGCTTTGAAACTGATACAAACCTAATTAAAGCGGGTAACGGAACTACCGCGTGGACAGGCCTGCCCTATTACACAGGAATTCCCGGCCCAGCAGGCCCTACAGGCCCAGCAGGCGCAGCAGGAACAACAGCTGCAGGATCGCTTACGGGTAATACCTTAGCTTCGAATGTCCTTATATCAAGCCTTACCTCTGTAGGGGCTTTGACAGGCCTTACTGTATCAGGTACTATTGTAGGAAATATTAATACCGCTAGTAAGTTACTAACTGCCAGGACAATTGCTCTTGGTGGAGATACAGCAGGCTCTACAACTTTCGATGGGTCAACTAACGTCACGATAACAACAACAATTCCACAAATAGACGGTGGAAATTACTAAAAGATAATAGCTATGGCAAATACAATCAGAATCAAAAGAAGCACAGGCAGTTCATCTCCAACCACAGCAGAGAATGCAGAGTTAGCATTCAGCGAAGGAAATAGAATACTGTGGTACGGCATTGGTACAGCTGGCGCCGGAGGAACTGCTACCTCGCTTGTAGCAATTGGTGGATCGGGTGCTTTTCTTGCACTAGATGGATCCTTAGCTCAAACCATTACTGGTGTTAAGACTTTCTCTGGTGCTACCGTACTCGGTACTCCAGGCTCTGGAACACTCACCAACTGTACTGGACTTCCACTAACAACCGGTATAACTGGTGTGCTTGGTGTTGCCAACGGCGGTACTGGCTTTAGTACGCTTGCTGCGGCAGGCATTGCTCTTAGGGGAGTCAACTCTGACATTACCCAGCTTACAGGGTTAACAACTCCACTAACTATAGCGCAAGGCGGTATTGGAGCTACTACGCTTGCTGGTGCAGGCATTGCTACCTTGGCCAGCCCCACATTTACGGGCACGTTGAATTGTGCAGCCCTTACATCTAGTGGTAATGTTATTGTTGGCGGCAACTTAACCGTTAACGGAACTACAGTAACTGTTAACTCAACAGTAACAACACTAGATGACCCAATTCTAACTCTTGGTGGCGATACCGCACCTACAACTGATGACAATAAAGACAGGGGTATTGAGTTTAGGTGGCACAATGGAACTAGCGCAAAGCTTGGTTTCTTTGGCTTTAGTGATTTAACTGGCTACCTGACCTTTATTCCAGATGCAACAAATACAACTGAAGTTTTCACTGGAACTAAGGGAGACATTCAAGCAACTAACTTCCGTGGTGCTTTGATTGGTAATGCTGATACGGTTACCACCAATGCTAACCTAACAGGACATATTACTTCTACGGGTAATACTACTGCGTTGGGTTCCTTTACTTCATCAAACCTAGCCACAGCACTCAGCACTAAGACGGGTACTGGTCTAGCCGTTTTTGATACTTCACCAACACTTGTTACTCCCAGCCTTGGCGCGGCTACTGCACTGACTGTTAATAAAGTAGGTATTACTGCTCCAGCGACTGGATCTACCCTTACAATAGCCGATGGTAAGACACTGACTGCCAGTAACACTCTTACCTTTACTGGTACTGATGCGTCTTCTGTAGCATTTGGTGCTGGCGGAACAGTTGTTTACACTAGCGGTCTGGGTACTAATGTTGCCACATTCTTGGCAACTCCGTCAAGTGCCAATCTTGCTAACGCCATTACGGATGAAACTGGAAGCGGCTTGCTGGTTTTTGGAACTGGGCCAAGTCTGACCAATCCAGTTTTGTCTGGAGAGGTCTACTCTACATCGGCAACCGTTACCGCTGGAACGAATGCGATAGGTCAGGGTATTATTACTGCTGATTACAATATCATTACTACAACTGCTAGCAATCCTTCTGGAGTTACTCTGCCAAAGGGAACCGTTGGCCGCAGAATTATCGTAGTGAACAAGGGGACTAACCCGATAAATGTGTATCCATCAGCTTCAGGAGGTACTGATTCAATTGATGCATTAAGTATAGGTGCTTCAATACAAATACCTGTTTCTGGTCTAATGCAGTTTAATGCTGCTACTACTGATCTCTGGTATTCTTCAGGTAACTCCACTTTTACTGCTCCTGCTCTCGGTACTCCAACCGCTTTAGTAGGCACAAATATAACGGGTACGGCATCCGGTTTCACAGCAGGAGCAGTCACAAATGCTGGTCTCACGGGTGAGGTTACGACAAGCGGCTTGACTGCGACTCTTTCTAATAGCGCAGTTATCGGTAAAGTTCTTACGGGCTTTACAAGCGGTGCAGGAACAGTTGCTGCTACCGACACAATCCTGCAAGCAATTCAAAAGATTAACGGAAATACATCAGCAGGTATTGCAGCAGCAGGCAGCCTTACAGGTGCTACTCTTGCTTCCAATGTCCTTGCTTCGAGTTTGACCTCTGTAGGAACGCTTGCAGGTTTAACCGTCACCGCAGCCATTGTGGGATCTGTTACTGGAAACGCAGGAACCGTTACTACTAACGCCAACCTAACAGGTGCTATTACTAGTAGTGGTAATACTACTTCGTTAGGAACGGCCTCATTTACTTCTGCCAATCTTGCAGGTGCGCTTACAGATGAGACGGGTTCTGGTTCAGCAGTCTTTGCTACTTCGCCAACACTTGTTACTCCCGCCCTTGGTGCGGCTACGGCAACCAGTCTTACTACTAGCGGGGATATTGCGGTAAACGGTGGAGACATTACCACCACAGCTGCAACTGCCACGCTGATGAATGCCACTGCTACCAACTTATCTGTTGGTGGCGCAGCGACGACACTTACGATGGGAGCCACTAGCGGCACAGCGTTGATCAGGAACGCAGCTATTGTTTTAGGTAATACAACAGCAAGCATTTCGACGACTAACACCAACCCGGTTGGTAGTAATTCAAATCATCTTACTATAGCTCCTCAAGGAGAAATAAGACTAACACCTACTAATGCATCAGCCGTTGGAGGAGATCGCCCATCGGTAGTCATAGGGCAAGGCGATGCAGCCGCAGGCGTTGTTACTATTGCTGGTGGTGATCTGTACCTTTCAACAAAATTTGACGGTGATGCTACCACTACTCCAGTTAATATCATCTTTGAAGGTCTTACAGCCAACGCTTTCGAGACTACACTTACGGTAACAGATCCTACTGCCGATAGAACTATTACACTGCCTAATGCCACAGGTACAGTTGCTCTTACGACTGATTTATCACAGTTTGCAGCTACAACTTCAGCACAACTTGCTGGAATAATGAGTGATGAAACAGGTTCTGGAGCATTAGTCTTTGCAAATACTCCTACACTTATTGCTCCATTATTAGGAACCCCTACTTCTGGTATTCTAACTAACTGTACGGGTACTGCTTCAGGTCTTACAGCAGGCCTTGTTACAAACGGGCTATATACAACCAGCGTAATTGACGGCGGCTCTTATTGAGTTAAATTATGGCGAATACTATTCAACATAAAAGAAGTTCAACCGCAACCACAGTTCCTACAGCTGGGCAATTATCAGCAGGAGAACTTGCTGTTAATACCGCTGATGGAAAGTTGTATCTGAAAAAGGACAATGCGACGATTGTTCAAATTGGAGGACCGGCAGCAGCAGTAGATTTGACAGGTGCAACACTTGCATCAGGTGTTACTGCTTCTAGTTTGACCTCGGTTGGGGCACTTACGAGTTTAACCGTAAATAACACAGGAGTTAAAGTCGGAGAACATGCTACTAGATTCTTAACTATTGCCTCTGATGGATCTAGTAGTTCAATCAGCCAAGGCGGCAATACCGGAGGTACTCTTTCCATAAAGCATGCTGGTTATGGACATGTTTATATTGGGGATTCTGCTGGAGCAAACAACAGCACATACATTGATGTAGATGACAGCGCTGCAACAATAACATTAAACGGCAGTGTCACAACAGGTCCTGTAACTGCGGATGCATACAAACTGTCTTCCGGCGCCATCAGCGCAAAGACTGCCAGTTATAGTTTAGTCGCAGGAGATAATGGCAAAATCATAACAATGAATGTGGCATCAGCAAACACGCTTACAGTTCCTGCGTCATTAGCAGTAGGATTCAACTGCACCGTTATTCAACTTGGTGCAGGTCAAACTACTATTACGGCATCGGGTACTACTTTAAATTCCTATCAGGGCTACTTAAAAATAAGTGGTCAGCACGGGTCAGCAAGCATCGTGAGTTACACATCCAATGTCTACAATGTTGCAGGAAGTCTAAGTGCATGAGAATTCCTTCTTTCCATGCTAGTAGAGCAGCCCGATCAGTTGTTGCTGTGGCAGCAAGAAGTGCCAACTTTGTGTTTGGTATTTTTTGGAATCGAGAAGTCATAGTTGATCGCTTTGATTCAACTGATTCAGCGACAACAACAACAGCAAGAAGGTGGTTTATAGGATGAGAAAGAACAGAAGCAATAACGGATTTATTGGTCTTGATGGTGCAGCAAAAGACTCTTTCTCAGGCACTTTGTCTGCTTCTGCGTTGGCAAACAAAAAGGGGCTAAAGCAGGTTAGAAACTCATCAGAGTATATTCGTCCAACGAACGGTAACGGCAAAGATGGAACTGCTACCGTTACTCTTACAAACGGTACTTTAGCATCTGTTGTTGTAACCGCCGTGGGGTCAGGCTACACATCAGATCCAACAGTTGTATTTACTGGTGGTGGAGGCACTGGAGCAGCAGCGAATGTAACCAGAACTTCCAACACCATTACAGCAGTAAATCTGTGGTACACGGTAACAGATGTTATTGTGACAGATAGGGGTAGTGGATATAGTTCTGCTCCCGTAGTTACTTTCTCTGCACCGTCCTCTGGCGGAACTACGGCAACAGGAACCGCTACCGTAGTCAATGGAAGAGTTGTCAGCATTGCAATAGTTCTGGCAGGATCTCTCTATCTCACGCAACCAACAATTACTCTGAGCAATACGAACGGAACAGGAACCTGTACGGGCAGTATCTCAGGAACAACACTCACAGTAAGTGCAGCCGGAACGGCAGTATTAGCAGTTGGTCAAATTCTAACAGGAACTAATGTTGCAGGTGACACAACGATTACTGCTCTGGGTACGGGTACGGGCGGAGTAGGAACCTATACAGTAAACATATCTCAAACAGTAGCATCCACGACAATTACTCCTAGAGGCATGATCGCCGTAGCAGTACCAAACATAATTTGTGGCACGGGATATACTTCTGCTCCCACGATTAGTTTTACTGGAGGTGCTGGTAGTGCCGCCACAGCAACTGCTACGATTTCCGCAGAAGTCGCACTAGCAGTCAATGCTGGTGGTAGCGGTTACACAACAGCACCAACGATTTTCATTAACGGTACAGCAGGAACAACCACTTCAGCAGTAGCAACAGTGTCTGGTGGAGCAATTACAGCATTCACAGTAACCACGGGTAATGCTAGATTCTCAACGCCGCCTACCGTTACTATTGGTGGATGGATTCCACTTCCCACCGTAATGACCTGTGAGATTACTGGCAGTATTTCGGCAACAACCCTCACGGTAACAGCAGTTGCATCTGGCACATTGGCAGTAGGACAACTGGTTACTCTGCCCACAGCAGGAGATCAAACAGGAGTCATTACTACAGGAACTAGAATTACGGCACTAGGCACAGGCACAGGAGGCACAGGCACATATACTGTGTCGGCATCACAGACTGTTGCTTCTACCGCAATGAGTAGTACTGAGCAGAAACTTGTGGGCGCATATGCTGTTTATAATAATAATGTGAACTTCGTGGCATTTACATGCACAGGAGCATATGCCGTGGATTGGGGAGATGGAACCACTTCAGATATTGCTTCTGGAGTACAAGCAAATCACACCTACACCACTGCAACCTATGCTGCTCTTACGGGTCAAAATGCATACGACGGATGTAAGACAGTACTGATTACTATTACTCCACAAAGCGGAACAAATATTACAGCCGTTGATCTTTCAACTAATTGGACAGACGGAAAAATAGCAGATCAGTATAGTGCGCATACTCGTTGGTTAGATATTAAAATAGGAATGGCAGCAACTGCCTCATTTTCTTTTTCAAATGGGTCAAAAATACCCAAATTATTAGAACAATTTGAATGGGTCGGTCCTAATGTGTGGACAACTGCTGGCACTCTGTTCTCTACTATGGATAGATTGAGAAACTTGGTAAGCCTATACACTAATCTAGTTACTAGTGTTGGAAGTATGTTTAGTGGCTGCCGTTTGCTCACTAATGTTCCATTGTTTAATACAGCGAATGTAACTAACTTTACCACTATGTTTGGTAGTTGCTCTTCTCTTATTACTGTTCCATTATTTAATACAGCAAAGGGAACCTCTTTCCCAAGTATGTTTAGTACTTGCTATTCACTAACCCGTGTCCCATTATTTAATACTGCAAACGGAATCAACTTTTCAGGTATGTTTACTAATTGCAATAATCTTATTACTGTTCCGTTATTCAACACTGCAAACGGAACAGATTTTGGAAGTATGTTTAGTCTTTGCACTACTCTCGCCACTGTTCCATTGCTTAACACAGAAAATGGAACCTCTTTCGCAAGTATGTTTAGTGGTTGCTCTGCCCTCAACTCAGTTCCATTATTTAATTTAGCAAAAGGAACCTCTTTCACAAGTATGTTTAATGCTTGTTTCTCTCTCACCTCTGTTCCATTATTCAATACTGCAAACGGAACCAACTTTTCAGGTATGTTTAGTCAATGCAACCGTCTCACCACTGTTCCATTATTAAATACTGCAAACGGAACCAACTTTGGAAGTATGTTTAGCAGTGCGATTACTATTATTACTGTTCCATTATTTAATACAGCAAAGGGAACAGACTTTTCAGGTATGTTTCAAAGTTGCTCTACCCTCGCCTCTGTTCCATTATTCAACACTGCAAACGGAACCAACTTTTCATTTATGTTTCAAAATTGTGGACAATTGAATTATATCCCTATATTTGTTACGCAACCTGTAGTAGGAACTTTGAGTTCTACGGCGTATAATGCATTTTTTCAGAATTGCGGTAATATAACTGAAATTCCAGCATTAAATTTAGCAGGAGGGGCTAATAGTACGATATATGCAAATGCATTTACTGTCAATAGCCTGAGTTCTATATTAGCAACAGGAATAAATCAAAACATAACCATTAGTGGAAACAAAATGGGAGTTGATGCCCTTAATACCCTTTACACCAATCTTGCCACAGTTGTATCAAAGACTATTACAGTGACTTCTCAATTAGGAGCACTCAAGGCAACTGCTACAGGGTCTATTGCTACTACAACTCTGACAGTTACCGCAGTTGCATCAGGAACTCTTTATCCTAATCAGCCAATCAGCGGAACAGGTGTCACTGTTGGAACTACTATAACCAATCAACTTACTGGAACAAATGCCGCTGCTGCTACGCCTACTTCAACGGGCAGTCTTAGCGGTCAACCCATTCTAGCAGTCAGTTCTCCGACATCCATTATCATTGGACATCTTGTTTCTGGCACAGGAGTTCCTGATGGAACCTATGTTACACATATTAGCGGATCAAATGTAACTCTTTCTGCTAATCTGACTAGCAACTCAACAGGAACCTACACATTCAGAACTTACGGTGGAACAGGAACCTACACGGTGTCGGCATCACAGACCGTTGCTTCTACCACAATCACGGCAACTCCTCCATACTCTAAAGTGGCAACTGACAAGGGTTGGACAGTTACAGCATAAGGAACAATATGAACACACAAGGCTTTTACAAAAATGATGACGGAATGGTGTTACACGGACCAACATTGGTCAGCAATACCAACTATGTCTTGAATGACGATCTGAAGGATACCTATACCTACCCAGTAGACGGATGGTATTGGTTTGATTCCGTAGAAGAGGCGTATGCGTTTTTTGGACTTGTGTTACCGATAGAAGAACCAATAGGAGAATGAAATGGCAGAAGCATATAAAAATCAAGGAACAAAACTCACCACAACCTCTAACGCCACTATTTACGCTGGCGTAGTGGGAACAGGCGTGGTGAATGGTATCAATATTTCCAATGTTGACCCGTATAATTCTTGTAGCGTCAGTATCTTTTTAGTTAAAAGCGGAACATCCTACAGTCTTATTTCAAATGTTATTGTTCCTGTTGGAGCATCTTTACAGGTATTAGACGCTCCCATTATATGTGAATCAGGCAACACGATCACTGCTACGGCGGCAAATGCTTCTAGACTAGAGGTCGTGGTTTCGGTGCTTGAAATAACTTGATTGACAAACTTATAATTAGGATAACACAATGTACGAATATACAATTAAAGAAATAGTAAAGGTAATAGACGGAGATACAGTCGATGTTTGTATCGACTTGGGTTTCAATATTTTTCATATTGAAAGAGTCAGGTTAAACAGAGTGGACACTCCGGAAACCTTTACCAAGAATAAAGAAGATAGAAAATACGCTATGCAGGCAAAGGAGTATGTTTCAGCTTGGATGAAGAAACAGAGCCAAATAAAAGTAAAAACATTAAAAGATGATAAATATGGCAGAATCCTTGGTGAGTTCATTGGAGATAACAGTGTTTGCCTAAACGACCTGCTAATTAATGAAGGCTATGCTTGGCTCTACGATGGTGGCGCAAAGAATACAGATCTGTCAATTCTAAAAACAAAAAGGACTAGCAATGAAACTAAGCCCCTACCTTAAGTCATTCTTTATATTCTTAGTGTGCTTAACCAGCCCGGCTTTGGCTCAAAACGATCCCACAGCTAAATTGAATCTTACGCTGGTAGCTCCACAACAGGCTACAGCGTTAGATGATGTTGTTGAGGTACAACTCATGGTATCAGCTGAGCTCAATCCCCAGCGATTCGTGGTAGCCGATGTGGCCTTTGGGTGGGACAACACAAGATTACAACTACTGGGAGTATCCTTAGTTGGTTCTCATGTTGGAGTTATGGCAGAGTACTCTACCTTTCCTGCAAACGACTACACCTTGTGTAACGAAGTAGTTCCGCCTCAAGACGGTAACGGAATGTTCTATTGCTACGGAGTATTGGGCTATCAATGGATTGTGACCACCGAGCCTGCACAAATGTGCAAGTTCCGTTTCAAGGTAATTGGATTAGGTAGATCTGATGTCGTGTTATACGACCACCTACCTCTTAATCCACAATACCCAGCAAAATGCATAGTATATGGTTGCTGCGTTGGGGGTAACGTTGTTACTGGCTCTTTAACCAATACCACCGTTGGCCTTGCCATACAAGGTGATTTCAATAATGACGGCTTAGTAACAGCCCAGGACATGGGTGAGCTGCTTGCAGACTGGGGCTCCACCAGTTTTAAGCCTAACCCCCACGACATCAATAATGACGGAATTGTCAACTCCCAGGATCTAGCTTTGCTGGTGAATAACTGGAGTTAATAATCAACCAACGTAGCCATGATTGCCTTTGAGGCTACTACAACACTTGGCGAGAAGTTTATGCTAGAACCAAACACAACAGAAATTGATAAGCCCCCGGACTACTCAACAGAAGAGCCCTTATACTGTCAATTCCCTAACCGCTTAGCAATTACCGGTATTATACTAGATTGCATTAGGCAGCTATTTGGTCCTGGCGCTAACCTATTACACCCGCAGTTAAAAGATTTCTTTTATGCTGCCCAGCCTACTACAGACCCTATTAAGGCGCCTTACCAGGTTGTTATAGACGATTCCTTTAGTTTTGATTTAACTAAAGCTGGTTTAAGACCCGCTATTTTGGTTAAAGCGGGTACTTGGCAAGAATCTCGCCTAGCTATAGGTGACGGTAACCTAACTGGAGGCGAGACGTATACTAAAAGAATCGTTGGCAGCCATACAGTACAGGTTATTGCCAAGAATAGCGCTCAAGCTGAGCTACTAGCCAGGGAAGTACACGGGTACCTTAGCCACTTCGGCCCCCTGTTAAGGGAGTGGCTAGATTTGGTTAAATGGGAAGTACCCCAGTTACAAGAGCCTCAAGAATTGGAAGAACAAGCAGAAGATGTTATAATTGCGGTGGGCATAAGCTACGAGTTAATATATTCTTGGGAAATTAAGCCTGCCACCTCCCGTTTGCTGAAACAAATTGTAGTTAATGCTATAATGAACACTGACAATAATCAACCCCATTAAGGAGCATGACCGTATGGCTAGTCCAAAACCAGCTGTAATCGTTAGACGAGAATTCGAAGCCACCCCAGAAGTCGTGAGCCAGCAGCTCCGTGCTTGCATTGTTGGTCCGGCTTGTCAATTGGTACGCTACAATAAGTCTGCAGAAAAAAGCAAAGGCTTAGTAGAAACCGTAGCGAGTATTACTCCTACTACTATAGGTGGCGGAACTTTATACTCTGCCAATGCGTTTAAGACTATTCCTAACTTAGCCTATAGTTCGGTTTTAGACGTTAATTCGGTAAAGGTATTTATCGATGACGCCTACCTTACTTATGCTGACCTTGCAGCAGCATCGTCGGTCGCGCCCTCTAGTGACTTCCGACCTGGGCAAACAAGTGCCCAATCTAATGCATTAGTACTAAATACTACTGGCTGGAAGGCTACTGGCTCATTTGCCCGCGACAGCGGATTAGTGCAAGACGTTGCCGTAGGCGATATCGTTCAAATTTATACCGGAAGCGCAGTCTTAAATAAGACCACCAAGGTCCAAGGCTTTACGGCCGATGTAGTTGTTGGCAGTACTGGCGCAGGAACCTTTACAGGAGCAGCTGCACACACCGCAGAAAGCACTAGTACCGTAATTGCAGGTGGAGTAACCTTTGCCCTTGTTTATACTACTGCATTTGATAACGACGCAAAGCAGGTAGCAGATCCTCGCAGAGCAGGTAAAGTCGCTACCACTTACACCGTAACTATCACCGGTTTTAACGGTACTAAGGTTGGAGTTAGCGTTACTAGCGATACCGGCTTGGATTCAGGAGTAGGTACTCTAGCTACCGGCGAAATAGTGACTTTAACCAGCGGTGTAACATTAACTGCTCCTAATAGCTTTACATCGGTCGTCATCGGTAACAGCGGTACCTTTGTTTACGGCCCAACGCAAGTAGTGTATGCTCAAGCTGCTCAATCACCAACCCCTGCAGCACAGAAGCTAACCACGACAGCAGCAGCTCCAGGTGCAGGATTAACCAAAACCACTACGTATTACGTCACCTGCATAGCTGGTGGTGCTGTAAAAAGTACAGCCGGTTGTATCTTCCGAGTCAGCACCAATAACGGCGCCGATGTGATTAGTACTTTTACTATAGCAAGTTTAGGTACCTCCGCAGTTACAAGTAAAACAATTGGCAGCTACGGTGTTACCTTAAACTTTGGTGCAATGACGGCTGACAGCTTTACCGCAGGCTTTGTAAAGGGAGATGTTTTTACCATTGTTGTTACTGCTGCATCAGCAGGTATGGTTAAGACCTTAGTCGTTGCAGACCCCTACACCATAGCTGCTGCTATCACCTCAGTTCGCTTGTCAAAGCAAGTGTCACTAGAAGTGAACCCATTGCAAGCAGATGCAGCTACGACCAACTGGGTACTTACTAGCCCAACGGATGCAGATCTCCGAGGCGTTACCATTAGTTCTGCCCCGAAGATGCGCCATTCTAGCGTAAATTCAGGCCTTACAGAGTGCCGTATTACCGCAGGTAAGGTGTACTTCCAATACCGCAGCTTCCTTGCAATAAGCCCAGAAGTTGGTTCAGCTACAACCTTAGCAGACATTACTGCCCAACTAGGCACTATTGATCCTGCTAATGATTTAGCTTACGGCGTTTATAAGGCTTGGAGTAATGCTAACGGTGCAACAGTGCACTTTATTCCAACTCAAAGTAGTGCCTTAAACGGCACTAACGGCTTTGCTGCCGCTTTGGATTTAGCTAAGGGCAATCGCAATTGCTACAGCTTAGTACCCCTTAGCACTTCAGCAGAAGTTTGGAATGCATTCGTAGGCCACGCTAACGATGAGTCAGCGCCAGACACTGGCCGTTTCCGCATTGTTTGGATTGCGCCAGAAGTTGATAAACACAACAAAATCCAAGATTCCCCTATTGGCGACGCCAGTACGATCCTTACGGCCAGTTCAAGTGCAGTAAGCGGCCAAGCAGGTAAATACTACGTCACTACAACTGCAGGTTTAGATTCTCGTTTTGGCGAAACTGCTAGAGTTGGCGACTACATTCGTACTAAGTTCGAGTCAACCGCAACCGGCGGCGAAAACTACGTAGAATACCGAGTCACTGCAGTCGTAGATAACACCACTTTAGTAATCTCAGCAGCAGTAGACCCAATCCTCGTTAACCAAAGAATCCAGCTTTTCCGAGATCTTAGTGGAAGTGAGCTTGCAACCGAGTACGTTAAGGTTTCCGGTAGCTTTTCCTCGGAGCGAGTATTTGCTGTTATTCCAGACCGTGGAGTTAATGGGTTTAGAGTAGACGGCGTGCCTGTTAAGAACTGGTATGTTGCTTGCGCATTTGCAGGCCTGCGTGCTGGCTCCAGACCACACCAACCTTTGTCTAACGTTGAACTCTTAGGTTTTGATGGTTCAAACGATACTGTCATGGCGTTCAATGAAACCAACTTGGATACCTTGCGCGACGGTGGTTGCTGGGTTGTACGTAACGCTGAAGACGGCACTGTTTACGCAGAACGCCAGTTGTCCACTTCTACGCTCGACATATATCGCAAAGAGCAATCAGTTACTTGTAACATCGACTCCATTGCTTTCTCGGTAGCTGACGGCTTACGCAACTTGGTTGGTAGAATCAACATCAGCCCAGATACGTTACAAGTGGTTGAAGTCAACCTTCAAGCAATTATGAACACATTCTTGAATAAGACTGGATCAGCAACTATTGGAGCTCAGTTACTTAGTTACACGATTACCAGTGTAAGTATCCCCGCCACAGCCAAGGATACCGTGTTGGTTAGATTGGCCGTAACGTTACCAGTTCCAATGAATGTGATTGACATTACAATTGTAATCTAATACCTATAAATAAGGAGATATCCATATGGCAGATATTTTTAATAGAACACAAAAGTCAACCAGAGGCGGATTTAAAATTGACTCTGCGAAGCTGACTTTCAGTGGCCTCACCGACACCGGCGCCGTGCAAGGCCTGTTGATTCAAAATGTACAAATCCAATACCAGCAACAAGTAACCTTTGTCTACGACTTAGCAGACCCTTCAGGAGTTTACTATGTTGCAGGTAAAGCTCAAGGTACGTTGGCTATGAGCAAAATCGTTGGCAGCGCAACCGGGATGGCTACCTTTTATGCTAAATACGGAGACGCTTGCGGAATTGGTACCACAATTAGTATTACAGGTATAGGAGGCGCATGCGCCGGCACTACGACTGCAGACGGCACTCCGCCTCCAGGCGGCGCTACGGGTACAGGCGTTAAGTATGAAGTTGTTGCTCCGTTAATTGTCAGTTACGGCATGACTATGGCTGTAAACGAAGGCACCGTAGGGGAAAATATTCAGATGCAGTTTGCTCAGTTACTCATGACGTAAACCGCTCTAATTTGCTAAGGTAGTCTCGCCTGTTATACTGGGCTCCGGCAACGGAGCCCTTTTTAAATACCACTATGGGTTTTGTAGAAACCAACAATACCAAACTCACCAAGGATTCCGGGTCTGCCTCTTCGGCCCCTAGGACTAGTTTTTACGACTATAGCTTTAGATCTACGGATTTAATAGGCTCTGGCGGGCACCACGCTGCAGCCACTATGTTGGGCTGCGTTGTAGAAGTAAACCAGCAATTACAGTGCTATAAGATTCGGGTAGGAGAAAGCTCAGATTGGTTGGGCTTACCTTTAGATTCCTTCGGCCAAAGTGTAACTAATAGGACCATCAGCAGTCAATTGTACGGGGTAGGCTCTACAGTATTGATTCTGGCTTGCAATCATTTGGGCCCTAAATCAGCTGTAATCCTAGGTTCAATTCCTTCGTATTTGGGGCATATTACTTCCTACGGCAGCCCAGAATTAGTACCGTCTTCCCCTGGAGGAGCCTACGTAGATAAGATTTCTATGTTGGCCTTAAACTCCGAGGAATACAATTTTAATGGCGGCCGCCCAATAGATGTATACCCCGCTGACACCACAATACTTAACTCGTTAGGCGCTGGGCTATTTATTGGCTCTATGCATGCTACCTTGCGAGCTAGTACCGAGTGCGCAGTAGAGTGTCACTACACTGACTCGTTACTTAGATTAACGTCATTTAACTACGAGCAGTACTCCGCTGGAGCTGACGTCCAGTTTGTAGCAGACTGCGGCGACTACACCGAGATCAAACGATCTAATCCGTACGTTATTGAGTCTGTAGGTGGCACTGAGCAGTACGGCACCTTTCCTAAGCAAGCAGGAACTGATAGATCGACTAAGCCTACTCCGGCAGCCTACATAGGCAAGTACGCTTTAGCGGAGCCAGAGCAAGTAGGCTGGTGGCGTTGGCTGGACTTAAGCGGCTACTTAGCTAACGTAAAGCTACAGTTTGTATTAGTGCCTAAGTTAGATAAAACCAGAGTAGGCGCTGAAACCGAAGCTGCCCAAGACGAGCATGCAGTATTTCGAGAACACGTAGATACCAGCGGTGCTTACTCCGTAGTGTCCGCTAAGTCTATTTCGTTTATTAAAGACTGCTTAATACCTGCACCTAAAGAGCAGTATCGAGCCGACGATAGTAGAGGCGACACCAACGAAGCAGTACTTTTAAATAGAGCAGCCAATGCTGAGTACCTTAAGGACGCAGACATTAAGGACTTAGAGGCAGGCCAGCCTCACGCTAGTATGCTGTATGCTGCAGCTAGTTCAGATATGGCTTCTTTTAGGACTCACAGATCTTTAGTGATGTTTCGAGAGCGCAAGAAAGATTGGTCTTTAAAAGAAATAGATGAGATTGACTTAGCTGGATTCAAATCTATTGTTGACAGTAAGGGGTTGTTACCAGCGAGCGATGGCGTTAGTGCTACTCGAATGTATGCTGCCTTACCTAAAATAGGCAAACTAAAAGTAACCGCCAAGGAGGAAGTAAAGTACTTCGCTTCTAGGTCTATGATTATGCTACATGAAGATGGCTCTATTCATATTCAGGATGGTTATGGCAGCACCATTAGTATGCGAGGCGGTTGCATAGATTTGGCTTGCCCTGGCGACATTACGCTACGCCCTGGTAGAAACCTAGTAGGCTTTGCCGGGGATAGCGCTATATTAATTGGCGGGGTAGACGTAGAGCTGTGTGGCCTAAAGGGCGACATTAGAGTTCAAGCTGACCGCAACGTTTCAGTACTAGCAGGCAACGATGGCGCAGGCGGCATCTTACTGGAAACTAAAGCCCAGTTCAGCCCAGTGACTACTCCTGACTCAGAGACTTTTCAGGCTCCAGCATCAAATGCTAATCCTTATCGAGGCATTTGGTTTAAGGCAGCTGAAGCAGCTGTATGCACCTTGGCGCAACAAGCCTACATCGGCAATAATAAAGAAAACTGTAAGCTAGTAGTAGATGCTGGCGATTCGGATATAACCCTTAGGGGTACTACAGCTAACTGCTTAACTAAGTCAGTTAATTTTATTACTAATCCAACTAAACCTAATAGTGGTACAGTATTTAGCATAAACGACAGTCAAGGCTTTCAGCTGAGTACTGCGGGTAGCTTATACTTTCGAGGCTCTACTTTTTGGGCTGCGGCCGCTAAAGGAGATCTAAACTTCTATGTTAAGGGTAATGCTAGTTTCTTAGGTAATGTTAGAATGGAAGGCTTAAGCGTATTGCAAGGCGGCGGTGGAGGCGGTTTAGTGCCACTTATAACGCAAGAGACTTACAACACTTACGTTGCTACTCCACTAAATGAAATATTTAGCGTCTTTGAAAAAAACCTTAATACCACTTTGGTGGCCCACACTGCAGCGACTGCAGTACTAGACGAGTCCTTAGTAGGTAAAGCAGAATCCACCCTCAGTAACCTTACTTTCTGCTACCCCGACTCTGTTTTACGAGGCGTACCAGTTGACACGCAGTACGTGTTGTTTGAAGCTGACTGGCAAAAGGCGTATAGAGAACAAGGTGCAGGCGCTCAACTAGCCTTTAGGGGCGTAGCCTTGAAAGGTAAGGGGGCAGATGGTATAACTGCTGCGCAAAGCTATTGTTGGCCCGGCTTTGAAGCCCTTAACAATAAGTTTGGAGCTTTAAACTCAACTTCTAGGTTTGTAACAGGTACTCTAGCGTTTAAGAAAGATGGGTTTAATGAGCCCATTGATTTACTGGAAGCGCCTAAGTCTTTTGAGAATAACTACACTATTATTAGAGCAAACAAGGTAAGTTCCATCACTACGGAGTAAGAAAGTCACTATGAATTCCGCCCCATTAATTCAAGGTCAAATCTATAAGCAAGGCCCTAACGGCGAGCCGATACCGGCCCAAGCAGCCAACTTACCTGAAGTGCCTGCTGCAGAGCTTGCACCAGATCTACGTCCGCCTGAAGTGGAAGCCCCTAATGCCGATAAAGCTAAAGGCATCTTGGATGACTTAGCAGCTAGGGTGCAATCTACCGTAGCTCAGATAAAGGCGGATGCCGCCAAGCCTAGGGTTAACGTTACTGAAAACGACCGTTATGCTTTTTTGAAGGCTATGGTCAACGGTAAGTCTTACCAAAAGCAGTACTCTTTATTTGGCGGTAAGCTTAAAGCAACATTTAAAACCATTACTACAGCTGAGTCAGAGGCGATTACTGAAGCTTTGGTTATTCAAAGCGGCCGAGTTCCATTTAGCAATGTAGTGGCTATGAGTGCGGCCCATATGAAATATTCTTTAACCTGTTGTTTAACAGAAATACGAACCGAGACCGACGAGGGCATTGTCCTTAAGGCGTTTAAATCTCCTTTAAAGACTTACCCAGACACTGCTCGTGTTGACAGTTACTACACAAAGGAAGACGGTAATTTGGTTAAGCGGTCAGCCACCTTGGCTGCAGTACCAGGGCAAAAGGTCTTGTGGGCTGCTGCCGAAGGACTAGCAGAAATAGAGATTCCAATCTATAACTTGCTATTCAATACCTTTCAGCGGTTCGATGAACTAGTGGCAGAGCTGGCTAAAGAGGCGGTGGATCCTGATTTTTTTCTAAATGGGGTAGATGGGCGCTAGTATTAGTAGATGCCCATAAAGAGTTTCTTTTCAGGGAACCCCCCAGTACAGATACAGTAGGAACGTTTCGATTAAACGTATTATTGCGGTATAGGGAATACGAACGGCGGCTCGACTTAACTCGAATAGCGGTTAATAGCAGGCAGGCCATTGTGGCTGCAGGTATTTACGAAGAGCCTATTAGTGCCTTGAACGAGGCAGTTAGCCTGTATTATGATCTGTTGCATATGATCGTTACTAAGCCTGAAACTGCAGTTCAATCAAATACTAACCTTTACGAGGAGTGGAAGCGGATTTTTGGTAAAATAGAAACTACCTCAACTAGCGACACCCCTGTATGAATAACGAAACTCTAGAAAAATACGTGCTCCAGAATAGAGCTCAACTAGCTTCGATAAGCGAGCTATTAAATAGAAATATGCGATTTGCGGGAAGCAATAATGCTTCCTACGTAAATAGCACTACAGCTATGCCTATAGGCTTTAATAGCCCTAACTTGTTTTCGCAACTTACAGGTATGGTGGATAGCACCTTGGGAGAAGGCGCCGGATCGGCTATGGGAATGCTGCAGCAACTAAGTGCTAATCCCCAAGTGCAACAAATGTTACCGCAGTTTATAGCGCAGCCTTTAGCTATGATGCAAACGGCGGCACCTATAGGCGGGGTAGCTAATGCTGGAGATTTCTTCTACGCCAGTAGGTTTCGCAGCTTAGGTAGAAACATTCCTCGTACTAGTTTGCCTATTTCGTTTGAAAATAGAGCTGCAGTAGACCTTTACAACGAACAGCAAAAGCAACTGCAAGAGTACTACCAATCGATAGGAATAGCTGACCTTAACGGAGCAGGTCCGTTAGAAG
>Ga0209596_1000272_pt1 | contig 48062 bp, 60 predicted proteins | sample M_130807_MF_Meta_FD_187314 | JGI IMG/M metagenome (GOLD analysis project Ga0209596, IMG submission 187314) | Freshwater microbial communities from Lake Montjoie, Canada to study carbon cycling - M_130807_MF_MetaG (SPAdes) (version 2) | ecosystem: Environmental > Aquatic > Freshwater > Lake...
TTTCTTCCTCTAAGATTATGAAAATTAAATTAACAAAAAAACGTAAAAAACAGATTAAAGAAGAAGAATTTCGTGACAATCTATTTTTAGAAAATAACAATCAAGGTGGTTTACAATTTATGGAAATCTTTTTAACTTTTGCGGCTATTGCATTTACATTATTTTTGTGTTACGGTATCGGGCTTGTTGCACTGAGATTCTTAGAAACCAAATAGCTAAATAATACAATATAGGAATTATCAATGTTAACTATTTTAGGTCAAAAAACTCGTTTTTGCGACGGAGTCTCTCGTCGTGATTCAACAGTTTCGACGTGACAATCGTAAAAATAATACATCTAAAAACGTTGGTGTATATGTGAATTTTTCTATCTACTGGTTAAATAAATTTGGATCATTTGACGCGTCCCACTCTCCGGTAGATCTAAAAGAATTCACCGTCAAAGTTTTAAAACTTTCCTTTGGTGTATTTATATCATAACTATACAACTTTAACAAACGAATTCTAGAATTTTCTTTCAAAACAATTTCTCTTTCATCACCACCAGTTACATCAGGTCCATCATTATTGATATAATTAAATCTGTGGTTAATTGTCTTCGGCCAATCTATTATTGATTTATCTGATAAACTGGCTCCAAAAATACACCTTATTGGTTTGTCAGGATGGTGTTCCCAATTATCACTCCAGTCCATTGCTGTTTCATAACTATCAGTCCAAAATATTCCCAACTTTTGTATTTCCAATGGACTAACATTTTTTCGTAGTGAAATTAGTCTGTATACAAATAATGTTTCCAATACCAGCTTAACTATTTGATTAAAATAATCTTCTGTTTTTTCAATGCCAAACGTTTTGATAGACTGTTGTATTGCCGTAGCATCTATCATCGATTGAAAATTAATTGTATTTTCCAACAAAAGATTTTTTAACTTAATCATATCTTATAAATATTATAGTAATTGAATTTTGTTGATAATTTAACATACTTATTGTAGATAATATGAAAAAATTAAAAACTACTGATAAAGTTATCAAGCCGACTAGTGAAAAGAAGTTGGTTAAGAGTTTGAATGAGGATGTGAGAGTTGGCAAGCCTGCGGTCAAACGTAGTCCACGTTGGGATACTGTTAGAAATCAGCATTTAAACAATAATCCTGCGTGTGTTGCGTGTGGTAGGACGGAGAGGTTGCAGGTTCATCATATACGACCGTTTCATTTGTTTCCTGAGTTGGAGTTGGATCCTAGCAATCTTATTACATTGTGTGAGATGTTTGTGAATGACGGCGATAATACAAATGACAATCATCATTTGCACTTGGGTCACATCGGAGATTTTCATAAGAATAACGAAAAGGTGTTGAATGATGTGAATCGATATCGTGTTGAGAATGCGAAGTTGACTGTGTTGGAGGGATATGACATGGTTGCGTTGAAGAAATTATTATGAATATAACCAATAAATATGGATGTTTGATGGCGTTACCTCCGATTGAACATTGTCATAAAATAGTTGATTTCGCAAAAAAAATTATTCCTGTTAATATCTTGTATACAGACTCAAATGATTCAAGTTATGGATACACAGACCAAGATGTTCATTGCACCATAAAATATGGATTTTATCCTGATTTGAGCAAACGTGATTTGGCGCAGGTATTGCATCAAGTCAAACCATTCAAAGTGAGACTCAAGTCGTTGAATCAATTCAATTCTGAGAATTATGATGTGGTAAAGTTTGAAGTTGAAAAAGATGAGATTTTGTCTAAACTCAGAGATATATGTGACGAGTTTCCGAACGAGGATCAATATCCGGAATACAACCCACATATGACGATGGCGTATGTTAAGTCTGGTACATTTCCTAATACCAAGAGCGATTTGAACATTGAATTGCCAATAACAAGGTTTATGTATAGTGACAGTAATGGAAAAAACACTTACATTAATTTAAAAATAACGTGACAACATTATATATTTTTCTATTTATAATATTGGATGATTAAACTTTCTGAACTAGTAAATGAATTGAAATTGACAGATGATATCCGTATTCATATGTCAAAGACTCCATTTGAATTGGAGCAAAGAACATTTGCACAGAAAGTTACCGTGAAGCCGTTTGGATTTTGGTATGGATTTGGTGGTGAATGGATTGATTGGTGTAGAAGTGAGATGTCGTCGAAGTGGACGGGCAAATACATTTATAGTGTTGATATTGGAAATACCAATATATTACGAATAAAGACGCATATGGAGTTGATGCAATTTAATCGTGAATATCAACCCAATGACTCGTCGTTTTATCCTGCACTCAAAGATGGTGAGGCGATTGATTGGAAAAAGGTTGTGAATAAGTATGATGGTATAGAAATAAATCCATATCAATCTGAGGCTAGATATCAATATATGTGGTATTATGGATGGGACGTTGCGAGTGGGTGTGTGTGGAATTTAAATAATGTTAAATTAAAATTAGTAAGTGATAAAGGAATTAAATGATAAAATTAAAACAGATTCTTATTGAGAGTAATTGCGATGATGTACAGATTGCGATAAATGAGTTTTATGACTATTCTTTTTTATTGAAAGAAGGTCGGCAACTCAACGAATTTAATATTAAAGATGCCGGCAAAAAGGCCAGTGATTTGATTTCATTTGCGGTGAAGAAAACTGGAAGTGCATTAAATGATGCTTCGTTGAAGATATATGTATCGGCTGTAAATAAGTTGTCGGCGAGTATTGAGGCATTGAAGAACAAGTCTAAAGATAAAAAACAAGGATTGATGTTGAGTATTCTCGGAAAGATTATCAATTTCTTTATTAAGAATCCCAAGTTGGCATTTATCAAGATTCGTTTGGCGATGATGATCTTGACTTTGATTGGAAGTGTTATTGCGGGATTTGAGAGTTCACAAAATCCGGATGCGTTCAATGATATATTTGAAAAGTTGGGTATTGATATGGATGCAAGCAATGTTGGTGACGCAAATGCGTTGCGTGATCAATTGGATGCTTTGGAAGATTTGAATAAACTGAATGATGGACAGTTAAAAGATCGTATTAGTCAAGCGGTATCTGATATGGGAATTGATGTAGATAATCCGGAATTTTTGGATAAAGACAGTGCCGGTGGGATGTCAAATGACATTGCTCCAACCGATTTGATGAATGATCCAGCTTATAGCGATTTTCAAAGTGCGATGGAAGAAGTTGAAAAAGCTAAAGGAGGTGACACAGTTCGTCGTATTGTAAATTTAACCAAATTAGATAGATTGTTGGAAGAACAAAGATTTAAAGGTATGGATGTGAGTACTGATGACACATCAAAAAATCATTCGTTTGAAGATATAAAAAATGTTTTGGGCGAAGATGGATCTGTTACTGGCACTGTTAAATTGGATAGTAGTAATCAGTTGTTTGTGTCACGAGTAGAAATGAAATATAATGGAGTAGTAATTAGTAAACTTGAACAAATACAATATCGTGTTGAAAATGCAGGTGACAGTTTTAATATTACAAATACTAAATTGAGTGGATTGGATGCGGATATATCAACACGTGTTCGTCAACTTACACAAGGGGTCTCTGACGATACGCTTAATAAGATATTTAGTGGTATGCAAAAGTTTAGTTCGTGGAACAAAGCTGGTCTAGAGTGGAGAAAAGAAAGTGTTGAGTACAGTCATCCACGTTTGATGGAGTTGGCAGGAATAAGTGAAGTTGGAATTATACAACCTGGTGTTGATGCTGTAAAGAAGGTTGTTGCCAGCGTTAAAGGTGCTGCACAAAAGTTCTTGACTTCGTTACAATCCAAACTTGGAGAGTTTATGGGATCCATTGGATCAGCGTTTAAAGATCCCACCACGCTTGCGAAGTTGAAGGATCAACAACCACATACGTTCACAATAAAAGGTGGACAAATACAAATTATATGATCAAGTTAAAAGATCTACTATTTGAGATTGAGTCAAAGAAGCTAATTGTATATCATGGCACTGGTAAGAGTTTCAATCGCTTTAATTTAAAAAAGACGACTCAGGGTATTATTTGGTTTACATCAGATAAAGACAAAATTTTAAAAGGTGAGGTTGGAGCTGAAAGCAGTGGTTATATATTGACATGTGAGGTGACAATAAACAATCCAGCTGGATGGGATGAATATGAAAAATATTATCTGGCTCAATTATCCTCTATGGGATATGACGGAGCAAAATTAGATGGGCTTGATGGATTTGATTGTTTTGTATTTAATCCAAATCAGGTTAAGATATTGAAGAGTGAGAAGATTAGTAATTTAGTTAATGAAGGTGGTGACGGTGAAGATATGATAATTAAACTGCGAGCATTTGTATCCGCAGATCAAGCAGAGCGTAATGAATACAAAAATTTTGTAAGCACCAAAGCACATGGGGATTATACACGTGGTGCAAAGTTATGGGCAGCAAAGAAAAAAAGACCTGCCAATGATGTATTCGGTGATCTTGCAAGACAACAAAAGTTTATGAAAATGACATTTAATTTTGATAAATTCGCTGATCAAGATTGGGACGACTATTGGATGATGGCTCAACATTGTGATCATGATAGGTCGTTTCAACAAAAAGCACTGGATATAATTAAACAATATCTTGGAGACAGCCATAGTCATTATAAATATTTAAGTGATCGTATTAGCTGTGGATTAAAAGGTACTCAAAAATATAGTACTCAGGACGGTTGTGATAAAGATGTGAAAAGTGAGAATATTGGTAATGTGGTACACGAAGATGCCGAAGATTATATGGGGTCACATAAGGCTCCTGATAAAACACGTGGCGCACCTCTACACGATCTAACACAAATATATCCAGATGATATTTACAGTGACAAAGCGAGTAGATATTATGGAGATATGGGTGGTGATGTTAATGACAAAGATAGTGTGCGTTTGATGCAGGCGTATCGAAACAAACCCGATGCCACTGTAAAAATATATAGAGCCGTACCTATTGACAAAAAAGAGATTAGCATTAACGCTGGTGATTGGGTAACATTAAACAAAAACTATGCTATACAACACGGTAGATCCACTTTATACGGCAAATACAAAATAGTAAGCAAAATTGTTGCAGCCAGAACACTTTTTACAGACGCTAATAGTATACATGAGTTTGGATATGACCCAATGGCGTAACGTAGTATAAATTCAAAAACAAAATGATAAAATATAAAGATTACTACAATTATTTGAATGAATCCATTGTTAAACAGGTGGACATTGAAAATTTATTACCGGATAAAGATAATATGGAGGTTGCCGTGGATAGTTTGCGAAAAGGTATGCGGTCACCTAGTAATAGTCCAATAGAAGTATATCCGAGCGAAGACAAATATATTGTTGCGGATGGTCATCACAGATTATTACAGTCAATCATCAACGGTGAATCATCTGTGAACGTCAAAATATTAGATGTTGACAAACCTATGAGTCGGAAAGATACCATTGAACTTGATTTATATGATGGTGATTATTATGGATTAGATAATAATTTGGACAATGGATGGTTGATCAAACGATTATAGTTTAATATAATTAAAAAAGTTAGTTTAATTTATTTTTTGGGATATTTATATAACATATGACAAAAACACAACTTAAAAAATTAATCAACGAGGTTTTATCTGAAACCCAATTCTTAAACGAAGGTTTACCAACGGGGAAATCTAAAAATGCACAATCCGCTGCTAAAACATTAAACGTTATCTGTGATTTTATCAAACGTCCAGATCTACAAAATAAAGCTTTAACGGCAGCGGCTGAAATTATTGATCTAATCGACAAGGATGGCGAAATCAATGAAGATGTGGAGGCATCGGATAACTTAAAATACGAAAAAGATGGCAGTGGTATTAGAATCACGAACTGTGATCCTAAACCTACTGGCGATTTAATCATACCCGACAAGATTGATGGACTCCCCGTCACCTCCATCGGCTCCTATGCGTTCTACCGTTGTACTGGTTTGACGAGCATAACCCTCCCCGACAAGGTTACATCCATCAATATCCATGCGTTCGACGGGTGTAGTGGATTGACGAGTGTGACGATCCCCCGTAGCATCACCTCCATCGCCGACTATGCGTTCCAAGGGTGCACTGGTCTGACGAGCGTGACCCTCCCCAGCAGCATCACCTCCATCGGCCGCTTTGCGTTCTCTGGGTGCACTGGTCTGACGAGCGTGTCCCTCCCCAACAGCCTCACCAACATCGGCTACAATGCGTTTCCCAAGGATTGCGAGATCATTCGGAAATAAGAATCCTTCCTAGAAAATTATGAGCAAAAATTTACTTAACGAAACTTTCACGAAGCATTTGGGTTTGATGAAGCAACATTTGAAATTGATCAATGAAGATGTGGCGACACTGGATAACTTAGAATACAAAAAAGATGGCAATGGTATTACTATTACGAGATGTGACATAAATGCAACTGGTGAGTTAATCATACCCGATAAGATTGAGGGTAGGCGAGTCACCTCCATCGGCGATAGGGCGTTCGCAGGGTGCAGTGGATTGACGACCGTGACCATCCCCAACAGCGTCACCGTAATCGGCCGTTCTGCGTTCGTTGGGTGCACTGGACTGACGAACGTGACCCTCCCTAAGAGCCTCACCTCCATCGGCCACTCTGCGTTCGAGGAGTGCACTGGTCTGACGAGCGTGATCATCCCCAACAGCGTCACGTCCATCGGCATTTATGCGTTCCTAGGGTGCAGTGGACTGACGAGCGTTACCATCCCCGATGGCGTCGACATCATCGGCTTGGGTGCGTTCGCTGGGTGCACTGGATTGACGAGCGTGACCCTCCCCAGCAGCATCACCTCCATCGGCAACCTAACGTTCTCTGGGTGCTATGAGCTGACGAGCGTGACGCTCCCCAGACTCCTCACCTCCATCGGCGATCGGGCGTTCGAGGGGTGTACTGATCTGACGAACGTCTACATCCCCAACAGCGTCACCTCCATCGCCAAGGATGCGTTTCCCAAGGATTGTAAAATCTGTCGTGAATTCGGAAATAAGAATCCTTCCTAGAAAATTATGAGCAAAAATTTACTTAACGAAACATTTACCAAGCATTTGGGTTTGATGAAGCAACATTTGAAATTGATCAATGAAGATGTGGAGGCACCGGGTAAATTAAAATACAAAAAAGTCGGTGCGGGTATAACAATTACTGGAGTGTCGGATATTAAGATGGCTGGTAAGCTAGTCATTCCTGATAAGCTCGATGGTCTGCCAGTCGTTGTCATTGCTAACTATGCGTTCCAGAAGTGCACTCAATTGACTAGCATCACGATCCCAGACAGTGTCTCCTACATCGGATGGTTTGCATTCTTTGACTGCAGCGGACTGACGAGCATGACCCTTCCTGACAGTATCACCTACATCGGCGTAGCAGCGTTCGGCAGTTGCACTGGACTGACGAGCGTGACCATCCCCAACAGCGTCAACTACATCGGAGCCGATGCGTTCAAGGGGTGCACTGGTCTGACGAGCATGACCCTCCCCCGCAGCCTCACCGATATCGGCCAAGGTGCGTTCCCTAAAGGCATTACGATCATTCGGAAATAAGAATCTTTCCTAGAAAATTATGATCAAAAATTTACTTAACGAAACATTTACCAAGCATTTGGGCTTGATGAAGTAACATTTGAAATTGATCAATGAAGATGTGGAGGCATCGGATAACTTAAAATAGTGATGTGTTTTTGTTATACATATCATTTAACCAATTAAAAATAAAACCCCACTAAATTAATAGTGGGGTTTTTGTTAATTTAGATTAAACAGACTTACTTAGACTTACTAGTGCCTGTTTCACTGTCATCACCTGACGAAAATTGCCAGTTTGATCTTGGATTGAATTTCTTCATCCATGCTTTAACAATCGCAGATTTAGTAATTTCTCGTATGAAGAAGTTGATTGGTACTCCATCTTCACCTTTGGTTGCTTGTTGAACATAATCATCAAAAGCAGTCATTAAAGAATTGGTATCAATGACTTGATTATTATCATTTTCAATAACCCCCAAGTTAGAAACGACATTACTTATATAACTATTGTTTAATTCAATGTACTGACTACCAACTTTAGCGTCAGATGCGGAAGATCCAATTGTCTTAACAGTTGAATCAGTCGCACCTTGAATAGCAGCCAATTGACCCATCACTTCTTTTGCATCTGGTTTTAATGTATTAACCGTTGTTTTTATAAGATTGCTTTTAATACTAGGAATAAGTCCCATTGTAATCAAAGAACAATGTGATGTCACATTTGTTGTGCTAAACATTTTTTTGACATTATCACTAACATCTTTGGTAACACCAAACTTACCTTCATAATCCGCAAACCATCCACCATATTCAAATGACGCATTTGCAGCTTTAGTTGATGCACTTGAATTTTGGGAAGAATCAGTGTTTTCATGTTGTTCAAAGTGAACCAGACCAACAAAAGAACTTCCTATAGTTTTGCCTGACAATATATGTAGTTTATTCTTATTGTCCACATTTATTAATGCAGCCATTGCAGTGGGATCACTGGGAATAATATCAGATGGATATGTTTGATTCCACGCATCAATTGCTTTTTCCGGGTCCATAATAAAAGGAGCTAATTCAGTTGCCATCTTATGTGTACAAGCTGCTGTAATAACTAAAGTTCCTATAATATTATGTGCTGATGTGGTTGCTAATGTTGTATTAGCAACATTGGTTGCTGCACTCGCAGCTGCTTTGAATCCGAAAACACAGCTTACCGCAGATGAAACACTCGCAGCGACATTATCAGCATGAGCGTTGCTTCCATCATCTTCATCTTCATTACGAATGTATTGAACATCCATATTCATTGTATTTGAACTTAATTCAATCTTCTTAATTTCTGTTTTGTTCCAGTCAACTGGACTTTCTGGTTGTTCACTAAGTGTAGCAATTTTTGCTTTGCCCGCAGCTATTTTTGTTTGAGAGTCTAATACAGCTTTAGCATAATCACCCGCATTTTTAGCCAAAGTATCATTAAGAGCAGTCATTTGCGTGTCAAGTGATGCTAATTGTTCTTGACTTAATCCCAAATTTGCTAATTCAGTATAGGTCATTTGGAGTTTTTGTTTTGCTCTGATAGTATCATTTAGTGTATCTTGAGCGACGTCAACGGGTCTTTCTGCGTCAGAAATAACTTTTAAGTTATCAATATCGGTTGGGTCTACTAGATTACCTATCACTAATGTTGGATCGTAAGGTATTGTACTTGCCATATTTTATTTGTGTTTTAATTGTTAAGGTTATTCTAATTCAACTGACGACGTATTATTATCAACTAAATTAAATCACGTACATTGTACGTGTATATCATATATATGGAACAAAACTACATTCATAAAAAAAAGTTGTTCTGACAAGTGTTAAATAATTAAAACACTAATCCTACTAATTAAAATAAATTGGTGGGGTTTTAGTTTTGTATTTTTAGATAATGTGGGACATCCAGTCGAATCCAAGACAGTTGATTACAAACAATCATTAAATTGAAAATATTGATACAATTAAGATTGATAATATATTTATATAACATATGACAAGAACAGAACTTAAATCTATCATTCGTAATAATATACTAGAATCCATCAACGGTTTTCCTGTTTATATGGGGAAATCGACAAAATCGTCTTCAGTAAATGAACAAGCCAGTATGACGACATCCGATCTTGATGTAGAGTTTGAAACAGGTAATGATAAATTAAAAACAGAAAATGCTGAAATGGCTCAAAGCGATGTTACCAAATTAATTGATTATAGTGAAAAACTACAATCATTGATTGATGTAAATGATAATTTAGAAGATTGGGTCAAAGCTAAATTGACTATATCATGTGATTATGTTGCCACTGTGCGAGATTATCTTAAGTTTTATACTGAAGAAAAAGAAAAGAATACACCGAATATTGAAGAAAAGTGGTCAAACTCATATAAAAAATCAATAAATTGTAGTAATGCAAAGGGATTTAGTCAGAAAGCACATTGTGCTGCTCGTAGAAAAAGACAAGCTGGTGGAACCACTTCAAGTAAATCGGTTAAAGAATATTATAAAGAATCAATTCTGGAAATATTAAAGCAACAGGATAGTTCAATGGCAATAGGTGCGTTGAAACAACTTAATAATGACGCACAAGAATTAGAAACAATGATACAAGTCAATACTCAATTGGAAGATTGGGTCAAGGCAAGGCTTACATTGGCGAGTTCCAATTTGGAGAGTGTGTTTGGGTATTTGAATCATGATGCAAAAACTAACAGTGAATCCGACGTTGAATGTATTGGTGGTAATAATTGTAAATGTGGTTGTAATATTGTAAACGAGTCTAAAATAAAATCTTATATTAAAAAATGTATAAATGAAATTCTAAAAGAAAAATTAGTATTAAAACGGGGTGAAAATGATATAGTAGTAGTTTCTGATATAGAAGATAGACGAGAAGCGGGAAGTGAAACATTTAGACATAAAAATGCATTAAAAAAGGCTGGATTTAAATGGAATTCAACATTAAATTCGTGGACAATTTCTAAAGATAAATTTGGACACGCACAACAAACTCTTTCTGACATTAATAGAAAGACACCTATTAATGGAAATCCACTTGAAAAATTAATGGATGTTATCGAAGAATTACCAGAATTCGTTTTGAATAGTGATAATGTTTCTAAAAAACAAGAATTATCAACTAAAATAGATGAGTTTATTGAAAAATTATCAGACGCGGTGGATGGATCCAGTGTTAGTGCCGAAGTAATAAAGTTTTTAAACTTTAACAAACACTTTAGAACATATAGTTTTAGTAACACGATTTTAATTTATTTGCAAAATCGAACAGCAACTAAAGTTGCGGGATTTAATAAATGGAAACTTTTACATAGAGTTGTTAAAAAAGGATCGAAAGCAATTACTATATTTGCCCCAATAACAAGAAAAGATGTGGATGATATAAACGATGCTGGATTTGACGCGGCTGTAAAAACAAAAAATACAGTTTATTTTAGACCTGTAAGTGTATTTGATATATCGGATACGGAAGCTATAGATGAACGGGGTAATCAACCGACTCAGCCAGCTTGGCATGATAATAATACACCAAGTGAAGTCGCCGATAAAATTTATAAATATGCATCCGAATTCGCTGAAACTGCTGGTATAAAACTTACACATGATTCATCAAACCGTGGAGAAATGGGGTGGGCACAGTCAGATCATATTAATTTATCGAGCACCATATCAGGTGTTAATAAATTATCTACATTAATACATGAAATTGCACATTCGTTATTACATTTTAAACGTAGTTCTATATTCTTTGGAGACGATGGAACTGAAAATACAACCAGCGAACAAAAAGAATTACAAGCTGAATCAGTAAGTTACGTTGTAATGCGTAATTATGATCTACCTGTAGAACATCAATCTACATATTTAGCCTTGTGGGGTGCGAATAAAGAATCTGTAAAAGCTAATCTACAAACTATCAAAAAAGCTGCAAATTTTATTATAGATGGAATTGACGATGTTGCTAAAGAACATGAAAGTAAAAATCAATTGACCGAAATACTTAAAAATTTAATTCGGAGTGTAATACGTGAATCAAAGTCGGTAAAAAAAAAATTAACTGAGTCCTCATTTTATAAAAAGATTTGGTTTACACCAACGGGTAAATCCGTAGATGCTGGGGAAAGTCATGAACTGTGGATCAAGAATAATGATCCCAAAGTTCAAATTGGCAATACGATCATAGACACATATGAAAATGCCATAAAAATTGGATACATACGTGGTATGCACAATTTGACATATGATACATTGTCAATTTCAAATTTACCAAATTATAACTTTAATATTAATACATTACGTAGAAAAACAAAAGAATCAATTTTGGATTATGTGATGGACAACAATATTGAAATCGTTTCCGATGGTAAAGGTAATATATTGGATGAGTTTTCAATATTAAATATGAAAGAAGGTTGGAAAGATTTAGTTGCGTCGAATGATACACATCCACCTGAAAAACCACCTATAATGGAAAATCCCGATACAATCGTGATTCTGAATAATCGTGGTAAAAAAGTTAAGCATATGTGGAACGGTAAATTATCACTATACGTATTTGTGGTATATAAAAACGAATGGTATCTATATGATGTGAAACGACAAAAATTTTCATCACAGAATCAGGAATTCTCCGAGATGGTGCGTAATTCAAAGTCTATCCGTACAAAAAAAACATTTGAGGGTCTAATTCGGAGTCCGTCACATATGGATATGTATAAGTATATTTCTGCAATATATAAAGAATTTGACCCTAAACGGTTGGTCTGGAAAGACATAAAAGGGAATGCCTTCTACATTTATGAACGTAGAGATGTTGCGGGTAGGATATTTGAGTATGATGGTGTTAATATTTTTACATTTTGGGAGACCAATAAAGAAATTAAAAAATATAAAAGTAATATTGATGCTATAATGAGTGTGGCTAATATAACCAAAGATAAAGCAAAATTTGCACCTGATGACGATGAAACTGGAGTATTTGTGGATTACAATGAATATTTCGATATAAATGACACTGTCAAAACGCCTACACAAATATCAAAAGATAAACAACAAGCTGATGCTATAAAGCTCAAACAACAAGCACATATGATGGCAGTGTCAGGTAAATGGAAAGCGGCAATGAGAAATTTAGAATAATCATGCTTAAACTGAAAGATTTATTATTGGAGAGTCCCAATGGAATTACTTTAATAAATTGACAAAGTGGAATGGTTGATGTATAGTAATCTAAAGGTCGGAATTCCTCCCACTGGATAAAACTGTGGGGGTTCCCTTCCTCCAAGATTATGAAACAATATACCGAGACACAATTAAACGAAAAACACGACGCATTCATTGCAACTTTGGAGAAATATTTCAGTGGTGAACGACTTAAAAAATTAAAACACTTTTATACCAAGACCGATTACGCTGCCAAATTGATCACTGCACCTGCAAGTGGAAAAGCACATTATCATAACGCTTATATTGGTGGATACATTGATCATATCAACAATGTCATTTGCAATTCGTTGGCAATCAAAAAATTATACGAAATTCAAAATGTTATTTTTGACTTTGAATTGGAAGAATTGATTTTCGCAGCAATACATCACGATTTATATAAATTAGGAACAATCGAATTTGACTTTTATGTGCCTGAAACAAGTGATTGGCATATTAAAAATCAAGGTTCATTATTCAAGGTTAATTCAAAAATGCCATATACAGATGGAGCAGATATGACATTTTATATATTACAACAACATGGAATCACTTATAGTCACACTGAAATGCTTGGAATCAAATTGGCAGATGGACTTTATGGAAGCTCTGGTCAAGTTGATTATCTTAAAACTTATGATGAAAGTAAATCATTACGTACACTTTTACCTAGTGTGATACATGCGGCCGACTATATTTCACTGAACATTGAAAGAAATCAATGGAGGCAGTCAAAATCACAAGTGAAAACCCCATAGGCTAAAGCCGTAGGGGTTTCCTTCCTCCAAGATGATGAATATTAATAATTTAATATATAAAATTTCTCCTTTTGGATACAATGCCGATATAGATGCCAATGAATATTGTTGTAATGTTCATATAGGAGAATCTTTGGTGGCACATTGTAAATATTATGATGTCAATATCTTATTGGATGGTGTAGGCGTTATAATAGAATATATTCATGTGAAGGAAGAACATAGACGAAATGGGATTGCAACTAATATTGCAAATTTTTTAAAAGAGAAATATACAAACTTAATATGGAACAATCAGTTTACCGAACAGGGTAGACTTTGGTATAATAGTTTTAGTAAACAATATGAGCAACGCAATACAAAACGGCAAAGGATCTAAGCCTCGTAATTGTTTCAGCATATCTTATAAAGATAATTTTTCTGAGATAGATTGGGGCAATGGTTCCCGGAATAAGAAGGTGGAATCAATCAAAGATCAAAATGTTTCTGACAAACCTATTAACTCTAATGTAGATACTGTTACGAGGCGTATAAAATAAATCCCCCTTATATAGTGGTTGGGGATCAATATATATAATTATATCATGAGTTTAGTTCCTGAAATTAAAAAAGCAACCAGTGTCAAACAACACTATAGAATAGTCGTAGATTTTGATTTGGATTGTCCTGACATAAATTATAAATTGGTCACACATGAACGTAAAGGTTTATCAAAAGACCTAATCGGATATAGTCTTTCATGTCAAAGATTGACGGTATTTTCTTCCAGACATCCAAGAGAAGCACGTTTCAGAAGAAAGCCCGAAAGCATAAAATGTTATTTTGAAAGTCAAGACGAAGATTTAGATTATCAAATATGAAATAAAATATAGATAATATTACATCTAATCAATATATATAACCATATGCGAAGACTAGTCGGAAAAAATAAAAAAGGAAAGAAATTTCTAATTAACATTCCAAGTTATGATGATGTTGTTCCTCCAATTGGAAACTCTGGTGGTCTGAATATAGCAATTTCAAGCAATTCTGGTTCCGTAGTAAACTAATAAAACAAAGGAAATATATGGCAATTGTAGCAGGCGGCATCGTATCTCTCAAACCAGTTGGTGGATTAATTACAAATAATCCAAATGGACTTTCAACACAAACTCCAGAACAACACCAAGCTAAACAAGACGAAAAACAAGCAAAGGTTGACGCTCTTATCAACAAAGTTGTTCAACAAAATCAAAACCAAAAGCGTTGGAGTGTTCCCTTTAAATGATATAATCAAATTTATCATATGGGACAATTAATGCGGCCTAATGTAACTGATCCACCTCCGACACAAAAAGTTGAAGTGGAACCTATAAAAAGTAAAAACAAAGGTGGTATAACAGTTGCAAGTTTTTCAAAGACTGAAATATTAACATTGATTGTTTTTATAATCGTATTGTTGTTGATAGGATCATCTATTGGATATTATATAAGAACCATAGTTTATAATCCTCCCACAACTCCGTTAATAACATATCAAAACAAATTACAACAAAAGATTGTATCTATTGATACGTTAATAACCAAAGAACAAAGTCATGAAGATATTGATGATGAAAGAATTAAAAGATTGGAACGTAATCGGAAAATAGTAGCGGAAACACTAACCAATTATATTTACTTTCAGAAAACCAACGATATTTTGATTGATACTTATATTGATAACCAAACTGTTTATTTAAAGACAAATGGTATTTTTCTTAACAAGACAAAGTAATTTACACTATTTATATAACGTATGAATTATATCACAAAACTATTAACATTACAAAATCAACTTCGTGTATTTCACTGGCAAAGTGAAAGTTATGCGGAACACAACGCACTCGGTAAAACTTACGAAGAATTAGATGAATTGATTGATAGTTTTATTGAAGAATTTCAAGGTGCATATGCACGCATCATATCCAAAGACAAATTCACAGTCGAATTATCAAATTTAGAAGATCTTGATATAGTAGACTTTCTGGATGCAAATATCAATTATTTAGCAAATGAATTACCAAAAGGATTGAAGCCACTAGATACAAATCTTTTGAATATTCGTGATGAAATGATTGGTGCTCTACAAAAATTAAAATATCTTCTAACCTTAAACTGAACTTACCGATTCGATCAAGATTAATTTAATGAGAAATTTCTTGACTTTTTCTCAATCTACGTAATTGTTGCCATAGTTGACTTTTATAGCGTGAATCGCTTTAACAATATCTATAGTATGATCATCATCAAATTCCCCATCTAATGCTTGTTGTATTAGTGAATCACCATCTTCGATTATGTATCTATAATGTCTATGCCACGGTTCATGGATTGCTATAAATTCGGTGGGTTTTATATCACGGTAAAATACTATATGATCGTGTGAATAATGACTAACACCTTTATTAACATCAATAGGTCGTCCACCAGCTAACACAATGTCCGGATCATCTAAACTTACCTGTAATTCCACAAATGTAAACGATGACCCTTTATAACTATCAATATTAGCAGATGTCCATATACCTAATCCGGGTTTGGGATCGCCAGCTTCATCTCTACTATATTTTAACAACAGTCCATTTTTTTCTACACTATCTATAAGTTTCTCTGTTGTAGAATCTTTGAATTCGCCTCTTTTAGATAAATAATGAAAAAGTCGAATATGATTTGATGGAATACTAACTAGTCCAACTTCTTTAGGAACTTTAATCATTCCTTTATCAACCAAATTCTCAGTTAACAAATTTAATTGAGTATAAAGTAATCTTAAATGTTTATTAAATGTTTTATTTAACTTATTATTTTCAGACATATAGTTATGCAATGAATATAAATATCAAAAACTATATTCTGAATTGAATTAATTAATTTGACAAATCAGAGAATATATGTTATGTTAAATGCATGGTCGGAATTCCTCCCATAGGCTAAAGCCGTAGGGGTTTCCTTCCTCCAAAAAAGATGAATAATATATTTAACGATTCGACTGCGGTGACAGTTGATGAACAACAATTACTATCCATATTTCTTAAATATGGCATTACAAGTATAACGCCAATAAACATGGTTGAATTTGTAAAAGATGTTTCTAAAACGATTACAACAATTACAGTATATTCGTATGATGAAAACGGAACTCTTCTGACCCCATCTTTTACATCAACTAAATGAGTTACAGTGGAAGAATAACTTCTCTATGTCAGCACAATGCATGAATCGACTTGACCTTCAATCAAATTGGATCACAAAAAAAGAACACTTGACAAAAAGATAAACACTGATATAGTTAAAAAATGAAGATGCTAATTTGCCTAACAATAGGATTGATTGTATACGCCGGATTTGTTGTGATCGTTGGTAGATTTTGTGGATTGTCGAATGACGAAAAAAATAGTGATCTTTGAACAATTTGCGGGTGATTGTAAAAACAGCATATCTCGCTCATAACGAGAAGGAAGTCGTGTAATTCGGCTACCCGCTACTATTTAAATATGGTTCCGTAGTTTAATGGTAGAACGCAATGCTTATACCGTTGATAAGCTCTAGATTTGATCAAGGTTTCGGTTCGAATCCAGGCGGAACTACCATTTTAATAAAAATATGACTGATAAAGATTATAAAGAGAAGATTAAGAATTTTGTTTTGTTCAAGATTGATTGTACGGATAAGGAATTGGATAATTATAGTGGCAATCTGGTCATAATTTCAAGTATTGTCATTTTTCTTATAATTGTGTCATTGCTTATTGTTTTGTCGGTGTAATTTTGGTTAATTTGTCTAATATTTATAAATTATATGAAGAAACTATTATTGTTAATTTTTTGTAGTGCTGCTTTGCAAGCACAGACTGTTGTAACCAATATTGTATATGTGACCAATACGGTTGTTTATACGAGGCCAGCACCAGTTGTATATCCGAGGCCATCACCAGTTGTGTATAAGCAACCAGTTGTATATACGCAACCATCACCAGTTGTATATACACAGCCAGCACCAGTTGTATATACACAGCCAGCACCAGTTGTGATATATCAGCCGCCTACAATTCTATATGAATCGTCTCCTATGATTGTATCGCCTCTATTTATGCCGAATCCATATTTTTATTATCCTCACCATCATCACTATCCTGCCTATTATCATTATAAACCATCTGTGCATGTGGGAATTAGATTTGGTCATCATTGAAAAATCATATGAAAAAACTATTGACTTTTATTGTTTGTGTTGTGGCATTAGTTGGTGCTTCTGGATGTATGACATATGATCATGTTATTGGATCTGTATATGTGACCCCCATACCAGTTATTGTAGTTCAGCCATATTATCATTATCACTATGGTTACCCACATCACTGGTAAAAAGCAGTTGACATCAGAATAAGATGTGGTAAGATAAAAGAGTAGTAAGTAATAGTTCTTTAGAAAATAATTTAAATAGGCAAGTGGCGAAATTGGCGAAACGCAAGGGATTTAAAATCCCTCACATTAGAAACGATGTGGGTTCGAATCCCACCTTGCCTACCATTTTTTGATAGTTCTTTAACAATTTAAAATAGTGGCGGAACAACATTTAATATAGATGTAACGCACAATAGTGATGAAGAGTCATTGTTGGTTGGAGTAACAATATGATGTGTAAGTCTATGGAGGATCTAGGTAGTACAACCGAAATCTAAGCGTAATGACATCGTAGCTAATATATATGATATATCGTTGGTCGTTGTGAGAAACCAATCTCACCAATCATTAACATAGAGAGTAATTAACTTTGTGGATTGTGGACGAATAACATAACATATTGTGAAACTTGAAGGTAATCATTAGACCTTCCTATTTGAATTTAATGCGAATCAAGTGTAAAGAGGGCACGTTAGTCTACCAGACTAAAAGGCGAAATGCAAAGTTCGGATTCGCTCCAATTTTAGTTATAATGCGATGTTAGTGTCATGAGGAGCACGGTGGACCTTCCAGTCCACAAGGCCGGTGAATAAATAAGTCCGTGACATCGCTCCAATTTCTATCTAGGATCATCCGTTTGTTAATTCAAACGGATTTTTTGTTTATATGTTGATATTTATAGTCAATGACTAATTCAGTAAACAATTTCATCAATCAATTCATTAAGGAACACGATCACATTATCAATGAAACGTTACAATCATTGTTTGAGGTAGGTTCTTTGGATGTAAGCATCAAACATTTAAAGAAGGAGATCAATACTGATAAAAAGGCGATTGATTTTATTTCAAAAAAGTTAACTGTTGAGGAAAAGATTGATGGAACCAAGTTGATTTTGGTTAGAACTGATAAGGATGATGATCAAAATTGGTATAATAATTGGATATTGTCTTATAAAGGCAATATTTTGTATCCAGATGAATTCAAGTATTTGTCTGATAAAGACAAAGAAGGTATCAAGACATCTTCGATTGGAATTTCTCAATATGCGTTGGTATTTGACCGAATTAAAAGTATTAATTATAAGTCAATACCAAAGAATACTGGTTTTAGTATTGAATTTGCACAAAACAAAGAAACATTAACTAGAACTTATAAGATCACTCAGGGTTTGTTTCTTCGTTCATATGCGAATGTCAAATATTATATAAATAGAGGGTTTTTGACATTGAGCAGTGGTTCTGAAGTGATAGATAAGGATAGTGTTGTTTCTATGGCTAAAAAACTTGGAATATATACATTTCCAATTTTGATGGATGGTTATATAAACACGCAAGATAATTTTAGAAACGCTATTAAAAATGATTCGTTACGTGGTATGTTTGAACAACATACTATTAATTACAGTGATCCTCTCAACATCGTAGCAAATTTTGCGGACATGGTATTGAAATTGGAGAGTTCATTGGGCGGAACTGCTGAAGGTGTAGTTATATCAACTCAAGATGGTAAATTATACAAAGTCACTCAAGAAGATCAATATGATGTGTCTATTAGAGGTGTTAAAAAAGATTTGTATAAGATGGAACCTGAGAAGGAACAAGTATATAATCAAACTATTCGTGAGACTGCAAAGATGTTGATTCAAAAACTTGATGTGAACCAACCATTGAATGTTATTCTTGGAAAATATAATGAATTGGTTAAAAAAGTAAATTTATCAAAAATCCCGCACACAAAAAAGTCTGATATTAATAAATTGGACGATCTTATGTTGTCGGGTAAGTTTATTATTCAACAAAGATTGTTTATTGGTGTTAATACAGATACATTAGGAGTTGTTCCGATGGCTGGCAAACCTGTACATGATGGTCATTGGAAGTTAATAGAACTTGCATCCAAAGAAAATCAAACCGTAATTGTATATGTGAGTAACAAGGGTCGTATAAAGAAGGGTGAATATCCAATTACAGGTGCACAAATGATTGAAGTGTGGAATGATATATTGAGTAAATATTTACCAAGCAATGTTTCTATTAAATTTGTTGATAGTCCTCCAGCCAATGTTCGTTATTTATTATCCGATTTGAATACAGATCCAGAAGACGCTCCTGTTATCAAAATATATTCTGATGTTGAAGATATTCAATCCTATGATGTTGAAGAACTGAAGTTAAAGTATTCTGATTTATATACCGATGGCAAAATACAATTACGAGGCGTTGAAAGAACATTAACAACAAACATAAGCGGAACCAAGATGAGAGAGTTTCTACAAAACAAAGACAAACAATCATTTTTGAATTATTTACCACAATCACTTTCATCTTCTGATAAGAAAACTATTTGGAATATATTAACCAACAATATGAACGAAAACATATCAACAAATCTCGCAAAACAATTTATAAATGAATTGGATCAAAATACTTTCAACAATATATTAACACTATGGTCTGGTGTTGATGGAATTTTAAATGAAAGTGGAAAAAGTATTGCTAGCGTAGATCCAAAGACTCCTAAAACATATCAAGGTCAACCAGCACAAGCAACTCAAAAGGTTGATATTGCAGGTGGTAAACGAGATATTATATCATCACATATTCGTTCATTGGCATTACAGTTAAATGATTCGTTGAAGTTTTGGAGAAAGGATAATCCATATATTCAAAATGGATATATATTTAATGGTAGTTCACAACATTTGATGAATCCTGAAGTGGATAATATACTCAAGAAGATCACCAATGATCCTAGTATTTCACTTGAAAAAATAAAATCCAAATATGGTGATATAGATATTATCATTCCAAAAGAAAAGTTGGATCCGCTTAAATCATTTTTCGATGGCAAAGACGATAATGCTCCGGAATGGAATCCTACCGATAAAAACAAAGTTACAAATGAATTCTATTATGTCGGTAGAACCAAGAGTGGTGCGGCAATTCCAGATCAATTGGTAACATTGTTTTGGTATAAACCAAATAATCAAATTGTTCAAGTTGATTTTGAAGGCGATGATATGATCATTGATCCAAATGGCTTTGAAAAGCCATCTATATGGACAAAGTTCTCCAAAGACAGTCCATTGGATGATTTATCAAAAGGAATCAAAGGACTTGCAGGCGCAATTCTTTTAAGATCATTATCCCGTGGCACTACTCGTGTAAATAATGCGATTGTATTGACACCTGGTGGTGTTAAGAAATATAAAGAAGGTAAGCCATTGACTCCACGAGATATTTCTTCAAATCAACGAGATCAATTGCCGTCTGAATATACTTTGAATACTGGTGGTGGAGGTGTTGGTGTTCGTAAAGCATATAAACTACTTGGAAAAGTGGACGGTAAAGATGCATATGAATTCATCGAACCAAAAGTTGGTCGTTCCCTTGGACCTGAATTTGCATCCATCATTGATTTAAATAGTATATTCAAGATCATCTTTAAGAAAAATCCAAGTGGAGATGATATTGATAATTTCAGAAGCTTTCAAGGATTGTTACGAATGATGAAAAAAAATCTTGATAAATCCACAATCAAAGTTGTAATGGAAAGATTCACCGAGATTCTCGCAAGCGAGAGTATTTCTCAAGAAGAAGTAACTGCTATTGAAAATGCAATTAGTTCAAACTTGAAATAGAATCAAGTTGACTTCAGTGTCAACAACCCATCCCCCAAAAGGAGATGGGTTTCCTTCCTCCAAAAAAGATCAAATCATTTCTTCTAAAGGAACTGCATTGTCATATAAAATAATAAAAACCGTAAAACTACACTATTTATATACATATGATAGATCTAAATAAAAAATCAATTATAGTTGATACAGAAGCCTTAATAAAAATAAAATTGGATTTCTAAAAGATCATGATTAAGTCGTTAAAAAGAAATGACATACGATCTACTCCATTTGTTGCGAATAAATCTTGGAATTCTCAAAATCAAACATTTGATAATACAATAAGTTGGCAAAGCGGGAGTCAGAGCGGATCTTTGTTTTTAAGTTTTGTGGATTATAAAGATGGAACTCAATTATCTTTACATTCTTCATCTATAGCATATCAACAGCAGGATCCCGATTTTTTGCGATTTCGAATTGGACAAGAAATAACAGGCACTACATTTTATCCGACTTCAAGTAAATATTACGATTCATTGGTTAATCCTACGAATATAGATGGAACGTATCAGGGGTTAGTATACAATACTCTTAAAAATTTGTTTTACAAAGAGACTGCGAATCCGACTCAAATTTTTGGATTGGAGTCATTGAATCCTGTTGATGTGAACCGAACATTGACAAAACAAATTAATGTATTTAATGTTCCACAAAACAAATTTGGAGAAAAAATAGTTCCGAATAGTATAGAAATAAAACAACAATTAGATGATGGACACTTTGTTGTAATAGATGATGGTAATACCAATTTAAAATTGAGTGGGTCACATTTTGTTGATGTTCAAAATGCAATGTACAATTGTGTATCTGCGATTGTAAATGTCACGAATACTAGTTATACATATGATGGTTCTCCAAAATCTGCATCAGTTACTACAAATCCTTCGGATTTAATAACTATAACTACATATAATGGTTCGGAGACGCCGCCTACAAATGTCGGAACATATACAATACTTTCTACAATTTGGGATGGGTATTATTGTGGATCTACAGGTTCCACTTTCGTTATAAATAAGGCAGCCACAATATCAACAATTGCAGTAACAAATGTCGAAGTGACATATGATGAGAACGTTCACACTACCACTGCGACTACAAATCCACCGGATCTTGAGTATGATATTGTATATACTTTAAACGGTAAGAGCATACTAGATAATAAGCCAATCGATGTTGGAACGTATGATGCTACTGCAACAATCATTGACGAAAATTACAAAGGAACAGGAACCGGCAAAGTTACTATAACTCCGCCAATATTAGGTGTGAATTTCGATGTTATTAACAATCGGGTATATGGAACACAGGAAATTACTTTAAACGCAAGTTCTTCTCCTTTTCAGTATCCTATAAAATATAGTATAATATCAGGAGGCAATTTAGCAAAAATTGACGATACACTTCCGCCAACAATTTCACTTTCTCCCACGCTGACAGCTACAGGCCTTGGATCCGTCACAGTAAAAGCAGAAACCATAGTACCACCGGGATATACGTCAGCCTATGCAACTCGAACTTTTACTGTTACTCCAAAAGAAATTACATTGGATACGACGCAAATAACATTGACTTATCCTGGTTCTGGATATGAAGTTTATATAAACAATAGTAAGTTGACTAATTGGTTGAATGTTACGGATCCTCGATGGAGCAAATTGGTTACTTCAACCGACATTGTTACTATAACAACAGGTCCTTCTACCGGATCAATTGATAGTTTTATTGAAGGAAAACATGACGTCACACCAATAATAGGATCACCACTATATACTTTGGATGGAACTCACGCATCGAAATATTCTTTGATACAACCAACATTGAAGGTAGTGGTTCCTGCTGCTGTTAGTAAGATAACATTAACCGATATCACCTGTTCGTATGATGGCAATGCATATACAATAAAAGATTTTATAGATAATAACTCAGCTGCACTTGAAGATCAGTATAATTATACAATACAATATTATGATAACAAAAATCTAAAAATGGATCCAAAAATTGGAGACCCAATATATACAGAAAAATATCGGAGCAAGCGTATACTGGAATCGTCTGGCAATGCACCGATTAATATAGGAAACTATACAGTACATATAATAAATCAAGGGCAGCCAGGTGATACAAAAACTAAGGGTCTACTTATTACTCAAGCACTAGCAACCATAGTTTTGGATAATTTAACTCAAGGTGGTGGTGTTAAGACTACTGGGTATGATCCAGTCTATACATTTAGTAGCGCAAGTTTTAAAGTTAATTGGTCTGGTCAAGAATCAAAAAATCGCAATACTGGTCCGAATTATTCATCGTTAATACCAAATACTTTTGTGGAAAACATAACCAAGCCACCAGTCAGTAGTGTAACTATAACAGATAGGAATTCTCAACCAATTGATTTGCTTGCTGTGAACAAAACTTTATATACACCAATTATAACATATGTAGGTGGTGATCCAACTGGAAGCGGCGAGTCTTTTGTACAGGCTTCATTTTCACCATCAGTCGAAAATGTGTATGGTGATACACATGCAAAATTGAACATAAAAGATTTTTATTATATTACGACGGCATCGCTGCAAGTGCAGGAGTATGGATACAACGGGTATACCACGCAGTCATTGTCAGTTGCAAAATATTATGATCGAACTACGTTAAGTAATGAGATAAGAGATGTTATAAAAAAATCGGGACACAATTTAAAACTAGATTACAAATTAGTCGGTGGCACCGGCGGTGGATCGGGTGAAGTCAACCTACCTATCATTTATTGGGATGTCGAACGTTATGGGTTTCGAGATATTTTCCCGAATAACCTAGATAGAGCATATGGCGGCGGCGGATCATCTTATATAAATTTGAGTTGGTCTTTTGCACCTGGCGCAGCTGACACAGACTTTCACTCGCCGGTTTACGATAATGAATCTATAAGATTGGTAGCGGGCAAACGTGGGTGGGGAGCGATAACCGGACAGAGGATGACTACCGGCACTGACCCCGAAATTTATACTCGTAATTCGGATGGCACCGGAGATCTTTGGAAGGGAAGCGCTGGAAGCGGTGGTGACTCGTATATTGGCATTCATTATACAGGGGCTCAAGTGGTGGCGTGGGGGTCTAATGGGAATGGGCAGACGACAGTGCCTACCGGGCTGACCGGAGTGACGGCGATCGCAGCGGCTGGGGAACACACGGTGGCATTGAAGAGCGATGGGACTGTGGTGGCGTGGGGGGATAATTATTATGGGCAGACGACAGTGCCTTCTGGGCTGCCCGTAGTGACGGCGATCGCAGCGGGTGGGTCTCACACGGTGGCATTGAAGAGCGATGGAACAGTGGTGGCGTGGGGGTATAATTATTATAAGCAGACGACAGTGCCTGCCGGGCTGACCGGAGTGACTGCGATCGCAGCGGGAGAGCAACACACGGTGGCATTGAAGAGCAATGGGACCGTGGTGGCGTGGGGGTCTAATGAGTTTGGGCAGACGACAGTGCCTGCCGGGCTGACTGGAGTGACCGCGATCGCAGCGGGATTGCAGTACACGGTGGCATTGAAGAGCGATGGGACGGTGGTGGCGTGGGGGAGAAATCAGCATGGGCAGACGACAGTGCCTGCCGGGTTGACCGGAGTGACGGCGATCGCAGGGGGTGAGGTTCACACGGTGGCATTGAAGAGCGATGGGACCGTGGTGGCGTGGGGGAGAAATGATTATGGGGAGAGGACAGTGCCTGCCGGGCTGAGCGGAGTGACTGCGATCGCAGCGGGTTACGGGCACACAGTGGCATTGAAGAGCGATGGGACGGTGGTGGCGTGGGGGAGGTATTCGGAGGGGCAGACGACAGTGCCTGCCGGGCTGACGGGAGTGACGGCGATCGTGGCGGGAGGTTATCAAACGTTCGCATTGAATGGGAAGAAATGGTTGGGAATAACAGCTGGAGGCAGCGGCGGAGCACGGGGGTATTATATTTATCGCACCGATAACTTTGATGACCGTACTAAGACGGCCAATATAGATTGGTTTCTCCCTTCTGAACCTGGTTTTCCTGGGTTAGGAGGTAAATCTTATTTTAATAATTCTGAAGTTGATGAGACCAGTATAATTAATTCATTAAAACTACAATATTATGATATCGCCAAAGGTAATAATGGAAGTGAAGTAAATAAAGTTAATTTCTTTGCCCCTGTTGGCGGTTTCAGCTCCGCAGACGGCGTTGGAGGTGGCAACTTCAGACTTTCGTCGGAGGGATACAAAATATACGACTACACAACATATTATGGCGTAAATATCCGTGGCGGTGGGACGTCTCGCAACGCAGGCGGTTCTCGTGGCGGACACCCCGCCTACCTCTATAGAGTCCACGAAGGGATGTCGAACTATACAGGCGACGATGGCGCGATGGAACCCGCAATGTTCGATTCATTGGGTGAAGACGGCCAATATGGATCAGTCGTAATAAAAATTCTAGGTATACACAGAATTTATAAAAATACATTTAGTAATGTGATCTACGATTCACATCCGGAATTAGAATATCAATAACCATAAAAACATCAAAAAAGTTAAAATAATTTTGCGGTTGACAAAATTAAGAGGTTGTTGTAAAGTAGGTGAACGGTTGGAATTCCTACCCTAGGCTAAAGCTGTAGGGGTTTCCTTCCTCCAAAAAAAGATGAATATTAGAACTTTAATAATTCCAGATTTGCATTTGAAGTGGCAAAAGGCTGATAAAATTATCAAGCATGAAGCCGCAGATAAAATTGTCTTTTTGGGAGATTATTTTGACAATTTTGGCGACAATGCCATTGTGAATCTAGTAATGGCAGAATGGGTCAAGAATAGTCTTGAACAACCCAACCGAATTCATTTGCTCGGTAACCATGACATAAACTACGCATTTAATCATCGTAGCTACAAATGTAGTGGATATACGTCTGATAAAGAAGAGTCTATCAACCTGATTTTGAAAGAAAGTGATTGGCGTAAAATGTCACTATATACTAGGGTTGGTAGTTGGTTATGTAGTCATGCAGGTGTACATAATTATATCTATGCACAGTATGGTAAGGGACTTAACTTTTACAATTGGTTGAAAGATACATGTGATGATGCGTTGGAAAATGCGTTTGCTAACAAGTCTGCTGTTTCTATTCTACGAGCAGGTCGTAGTCGTGGTGGAATTGAACCTGTGGGTGGAATTGTTTGGTGTGACGCGGGTGAATTTTTAGGAATCAACGGTATTAACCAAATATTTGGACATACTTTCCAAAAAAAACCACGGTGGATCAACTCATCAGATAGTCAAAATTTGTGTTTGGATGTGGGGAATGCAAATTGTTATGCAATTCACGATTCGGATACAGATAAAATTAAAGAATACCATATAGGAGAATTTTAAATTGTCAACGACCCATAGGCTAAACGTCGAAGGGGTTTCTTTCCTCAAAAAAATATGAATAATGTTATAAATCCAAATCAAGCGGCAAGACGACAACAACCTTCATTGAGCGACACGACCGAGGTTGTTTGTGAAAAGTGTAAGGGAACGGTGTTTCACGAAGGAGTGATGCTTCGGAAAGTGAGTGCACTGATGACTGAAACAGGTAAGGCGGGATATATTCCAATTCCTACCTTTTCGTGTGCGTCATGTGGATTTACAAATGATGAATTCGTTCCTGAAGAATTGAAGAAAAAGATTAAGTTGGTTTAATGTCAAAATCCGTCAATCTAGTATAAGGTTGACGGATTTTTTGTATATTTATATGATATGACCAAGCAAAAGAAATATATACTTTACAAATTTTTGAAGTTCGTTGAAAAGGAATTGGGGATTACACAAGCATATTCTATAAAAACTTCCAACAATCATGCAGAATTTACGACTACTGCTTACTATGATCCAGAAAAACAATTAGTATCTGTATATGTTAAGGGTAGAGCGATTATTGATATTATGCGTAGTTTTGCTCATGAGTTGGTTCATCATCAACAACGTCAAAATGGAGAAGTAAAAACTGGCGAATATATTCAAGATATTGGTGGAAAAATTGAAGATGATGCAAATGCTATCGCAGGACAACTTATAAAGAAGTTTACTTATGCGAATAAGAAATTGAAAATATTCAACGAATCAATCAAGAAGAATTGATTTTTTGTTGTTTAGGTAATCTCTGTGAGTTTTTATTATTAATTCACGAGCATAATTTGAATTTTCCCATCCAATTACCTTTACACGGTTGACTCTGGACCTATTGTTATTTTTATAGTGTCTGAAAAAGTCTTCACATATATCCAAGAAATTTGGATCTAACTGATCAATGTCATTATAATCATTGGGATTAAACAACGGTATTCCTAATATTTTACAATCTTCACAATCGTTGTCAGTGGTAATTAGAGCGCCAATTGGACGAACTTCTATATATGATAACGGTTCAAGTGGAACGGTATTGTGAATTAAAATATCTAATGGATCGCCATCGCCACTCAAGGTTTGGGGGATAAAACCATAACTAGCAGGATATCTCATTGAACTTATGAGACATCGATCCAACCGTAACATCTCCATTTTAGGACAATATTCGTATTTTGCAGAGGAATCTTTGCTTATTTCAACGATGGCATTAACAAGATCTGGAAAATTATCTCCGATATTTTTATCTATTAAATTCATATTTTTTATATAACATTATTTTGTAACTATTTCAATTCGTGGAACCAATTCAGTAACAAAGCCCTCATCTATGGCATATTGTGCGATTTTATTGATCTGTGGTTTTATTTCGGCAATTAAAGAAAGGTTGGGAATCACAACTTGAATGGTTTTCTTGTTGAATATTCTAACACGCATTCCATAGAATAAACCTTCTACCACCGATGATTTTGATGGATTTATCATAGTCACTTATAAATATCTATCACAAACACGATATCATAAAAAACATTGAAACTATAGTAATTTTAATAAAACAAAATTAAGTTGACTTATTGCATATAACAGTTACAGTTAAAACAGATTAGAGTTGTTTTCAAAATATATTGAAAATCTTTCGGATTAACTATAATAACATATATGGAATTTAAAGATTATGAGCCACCAAATTTTGATGAATTATTCATGCGAATGGTTTATTTGACGGCGACAAAAAGCAAAGATCCATCAAGCAAAATTGGAGCTGTTATCGTAAAAGATAATCGTGTAATCAGTACTGGATATAATGGATTTCCAATAGGAGTGTCTGATTCTCAAGACAGATATCTCAATAGAGAAACAAAATACAAGTTTGTGGTTCATGCAGAACATAATAGTATATTAACCGCTGCAAGATTTGGAATTTCTACATCTGGAGCAACTCTCTACACAAATGGATTGCCATGTAATAATTGTATGAAAGCTATAATACAAAGCGGAATTAGTGAAATAGTAATTCATTCGTTTTGGCCTGAAATGAAACATTCAGATTGGGAGGATTCGTCAAAAACATCAAAAACAATGATGGAAGAATCTGGTCTTAAATTAAGAATATTTGATAAAAAATTAAATATAGATGGATTTTTGAATGAAGAAAAAATAAATGCTTGACTTTTCTTAAATTTGAACAATAATGTAAACAGTAATTTTGGCGGGTAATTTGTCCAACTAAATATCTAAATTATAAAATACAATGTACCAACAACTAGAATTTAAATTTAAAACACAGACGCAACTTGTTCATGAACTTATTCAAAATGACAAAACATTACATGAAGAAAATGCACGTCTTCATTCAGAAGTTCGTCACCTTGAAAAGTACGCAGATGATTTGGTTGAACACAGCAATATGCCATGTCTTCCGGCTGACCTACGCAATCTACGTACAGCCAATCTGGATTTTGCTACAGAAAATGAAAAATTGAAGACACGTATCAAATATCTTGAATCTGCCATAGTAAAAACTCTAAATAATAATCGTCATTTGGCGGATGGTAATGATTGTACTCTAATTGATATTAAAAATATTGTTAACTGGGAATAAGATTATGACTGTATCACAAATAATTGAACAACTGAAGAATTACCCACCTGATTTGCGAGTGGTTGTATCTGGATACGAAGGTGGATACAACGATGTTGATATCGTTCAGAAAATCAGTATTGTTACTGACCTACATACAGAATGGTATTTAGGTAAGCATGAAACCGCAGACAGTCTCTATGGACACGACGCCGAAGAACTGAAAAAGACTGCGGTTGATGCATTACGTATTAGCTAGAGCAGAACGAGTTTATCAAGAATTTGTTTGTAAGAAGTAATCATTTAACCAATTAAAAATAAAACCCCACTATTAATTTGGTGGGGTTTTTTGTTGATTAGGCTTTCTTTGGTTTAGTTGGAGGAGGACCATCGTTCTTTGGTACTCTTGAACCGCCAAAAGGTGGACCAAAACTTCTTAGAAGTTTACGATCTTCTTCACTTAACTTGACACGTTCTTCCTTGTCCAACTTTCCATCTTTGTTTGTATCATACTTAGTTACGATTGAATCACGTTGCTTCTTTTGTTCTTCAGTCAACTTGTGACGCAATGGACGACCTTCGCCCGGAGGTGGACCTTTTGAAACGTCTTGTGCATTTAACGTAAATGCGACCGCTAATACTAATAGATATTTATACATATATTTTCTGTTTGTTGTTTTACTTGTAAACAATTATTGATTACATCACATATATAGTATATCGCCGATACAAAAAATATATTTTATATCTCTTTAACAATTTTCTTGATTTTATAGAAAATTACGTTAAAGTATGTGAATCGATTGAAAGAAATCCAAACGAGGAGAGTCGTGTCGACGAAATTATTTATGTTTGAAAGACCATTAAGACTAAAACACAGTGAACAACAACGAGTGTTTTTTACCAGTGACAGTCATTTTGGTCACAACCAAAATTTTATTTATGAAAAGCGTGGATATACTTCGGTAACGCATCATAATGATGTTTTATTTGATACAATCAATGGATTAGTGAGGTCGGAAGATATTCTAATTCACCTCGGTGATTTTTGTTTAAATACAACTTCAAGTGAATTTGAAGAATATTTGAGTCGTATTCAATGTCAAAACATATTATATATTTGGGGAAATCATAATAGCAGAATCCGAAATGTATATGAAGATACTATACAAAAACAATCAGGTCGTCGTGATTTGGAAATATATCCTATTACATATCGTAATATTACATTTTTGGGTTACTACAAAGAGTTGATTATAAATGATCAAATGATTGTTATAAATCATTACTCAATTTACTCTTGGAATAGTATGAGAAACGGAAGTTGGTGTTTGCACGGACACGAACATTGTACGGTAACTGACCATTTGCCAAATGGAGATGGTGGAAAAATATTAGATGTTGGTTGGGATTATTACAAATCACCGGTTTCATTTGATGAAATACAAAAAATAATGAATAAAAAACAAATTAAATCAATTGGACATCATTGATATAATCACATGTCATATAGGTGTAAAATATACCCAATTTATAAAATTGATAAAAAGATTGATCCAATTCTTTTTAGATGTTCCTTGCGTAATCGTGGATATATGTGGCGACATTTTCTTGAATACAGAGACAATGAATATGCAAAAGTTGTAATATGTCGGAACAATACAAGAATTGTTGGGTGGGGATTTCGATATAAATTTAAAACAGAAAGAAAAATAAAGCATTCAGTAATGGTTTATGTCAGAAAATCATATCGTAGAAAAGGACTTGGAACAAGAATATATAAAAAATTAACATTCAAATTACCAAAGTCAAAAATAGAAGTGTATCAAGACTCGTCCAATAAACAATTTTTTAAAAACTTGATTGACACTACATTAAAATAAATTACACTCTTGAACAACAAAATCATCTACCGCACCATTGATATTGCCAAGGCTATGTGTCCATTGAACACGGATCATCGTTGTAGTCATATTGCTTTTTTAATCAAGAGTGGTAAAATTGTACATATTGGAACCAATGGTTGCAAGAGTCATCCAAAGACTCTCAACTATGCATATCAAAACCATCAGCTTGTTGGCATTCATGCCGAATTGGCAGTTTGCATCAAGAGTGGTAAGACGAATCTTCGACATTTTAAAATGGTTGTACTCAGAATAAATCGCAATGGCAAACTTGACAATAGTCGTCCGTGTTGTGGTTGTCAGAGTGTGATCGATCAATTTAATGTTGGCGAGGTGTGGTATAGTAATACAAACGGAGAAGTAGTTAAAAATTAAAACTATAGAACAGACTCTTTATGATAGTACACAAAAAATTCAGACTTGACTGTGTGTTATCGTAAAAATTAAGGTCAACTTGTTGAAGAATTGAGTTGACTATTTTTAAAATGTTGGTAGGATATAGAAGTAGTAAGTAACAAAAAAAAACAAAAATGAATACTGTACTTAACAAAGTTGTACTTAAGTTTACCGAACTTAACATTCAAAACTCCAATTTGAATTTGGTACCAATTTTACTCAACAAGTTGCATTCAAATAAGAATATCGTTCGTATGGGTGGAGAAGATGCAACTTGCATTGATGAACTCGCAAACTTGATCAAAAATAACAAGTATGATGTAAATAATTACATTCCTCCTATTGTTGAGCCAAATGATGGTATGGATGGTTATACAATCATTTCTGGACATCATCGTTTTAAGGCACACATGGTTGCAAATCAAAAAGAAATGGTTTGTGTTGTTGCGAATTTTTCATCGGATTCTGACCGAGCGGTATGGCGTGTACACGAAAACAGCAAACACAATGAAAATTATGTAAAAAATGTTTTTGAAGATAAAGATTATGTGAATATTATTCTTGGTCTTATCAAAGATAAAGATAATGGCATTAAACCTGACCGAGTAAGTGTTGGAAAGTTTATTGATCGTGCTAAAATTACCCAAAATAATATTACTAAGTCAAAGTTGATTAATGGTGTTATGGAAAAGATTGGTGTAATTGATACCGATTATATCAAAACATTAAAGAACGAAGAGGTACAACCTTATATTGATAAACTCAGTTCAAGTGTTACTGACGTAAATGTTATTTTATCTACGTTTGGACCTGATAAAATCGATTATTTCGCTCGTACATTTAATAAATCCACATTGCATTTTATTGAAAATCCTACTAAGAAAATCTGTATTCCATATTCAATCAGCGGCGCTACCAATAGTGCAAAGCTAATTGAATGCCGGAAAAAAGTATCCATGGAATTTGAGAAGATGTTGAAAACGGCTCAGAAAATTGTTAAATTGGAAAATGATGGACACAAGTTTATGAGTCAAATTGATTTTGTTCCGCTTCCTCAACTTGGAAATGAAATTAAAAATGAAAAAGATGGCGGACTAGAAAAGACTTTCAATGATATTGAACATAAATATACTAAGAAAGTTTCTAAAAAAGACTCATTGAATCATATTGATATAGATACAATCGCTTTATTTTGTAAAAAGATGGAATCTGATCCTAGTCTTAAGGAAAAGTTTAATCAACTATTGAACGAAAATGACTAATAATCTAATTTCGGATGCTAGGATTATATCAAACGCAACTAATACTAGAAAAACTATCATAGGTCTGATTGATACATATGATACATGTACGGACACACAGGATTATGTTTGTAATATTTTTTATCAAACAGTTTTCGCTACTAAAAAAATAAAAAATTATAGGTCAAATGACGCATTCTCAAATAATTCAAATGAACGTGTAACTGACGATCATTATTTAGCACCACGATTATTGATTCGGGCACTAATTGAAATTCAACGTGACATTCTTTATGATGAAAAAGAATTTCTAAAAATATTCACTCTTTGTACTCAAACTGTAAAGGTAACTACAAAACAAAATGATCAGGTAAAATATAAATATCATAATAAAAAATTGGTTGTGTCAGAATTGACAATCAATAAATACGATAAGTTTGCAACTTGGTGGGATAATAAGAACAATTATTTTGATGAATTTCCATTAAAAAACACTGTTCCCAAATTCTTCACCGAGTTTGAAAAAACTAAACTAAAAAAATATTAATTCAACCCGTTTGAGCGAGAAATCAGTTGACTTCATCCGACGATTGTGATATGATTGTTTCATGATGTATCCTATTCTTTACTCGGTTGACTCCAACGAGAACGTGCGTGTTTGGTCTATGGAGCAAAATGGCAACAAATACCGCACCCACAGTGGCGTGGAAGGAAGTGACAAAATTGTAATCAGTGATTGGTCCTCCGCCGAACCCAAGAATGTTGGCAAAAGTAATGCCACCTCTGGCGAGGATCAAGCTACTGCTGAAATTGACGCACAATATACTAAAAAATTGAAAACTGGTTATCACACAGAAAAGAATAATGCTGCCAAGGGTACATCTTACGTGGAACCCATGTTGGCAAAAAAGTACGGAGAAATGGATTTTGCATTTCCGGTTTATACACAACCAAAATTAGATGGTATGCGTTGTATTGTAACTAAAGATGGAATGTGGAGTCGTACTGGAAAACCGATAGTATCCGCACCTCATATTTACAATGCTCTGAAATCTCTATTTTCGGAAAATCCAAACTATATTTTTGACGGTGAACTATTCTGTAATAAATATAAAAACGATTTCAATGCAATCATTAGTTTGGCAAAACAGAAAAAACCGACATCAGAAGATTTGGTGTTGAGTGAAAAACATCTCCAATATTGGATTTATGATTTACCAAGCAGCAAGAAGGTCTTTTCAGAAAGATTCAAAGATATTCAAAAGTTGGTTCCAGATCATAAATCGTTGGTCATCGTTCCTACCAATCTTGTAAATACTCAAGAAGAGTTGGATGGTTTGTATGCTGAATATCTAAAAGATGGTCAAGAGGGACAAATGATTCGTATCAATGACGTATATGAAAACAAACGAAGCAAGTTTCTTTTGAAGAGAAAAGAGTTTGTTGATGATGAGTTTCGTATTGTAAACATTTCGGAAGGAAATGGTAATCGTTCAGGAATGTTTGGTCGTGCTCATTTGATCACATCCAATGGAGTTAAATTTGAAGCTAACGCCCGTGGAAACGAATCGTTTTATGAAGAATTGCTTAAAAACAAATCTAAGTATATCGGCAAAATGGCGACGGTTCGTTATCAAAATCTAACCCCAGATGGAAAGCCTCGGTTTGGTGTTATCATTACAATTCGTGACTACGAATGATCCATCCTTTGCGTGGCTTGTTGGGTAATTTTACAAAATACACATTAAAAAATATGAAAACAAACGAAAACAAAGTATCTGAGTGGCTCATGAAACAAGTAGAAAAGAAGTTTGCATCTGATATGGGTTATAAAAGTGTTAATTGTTGGTTCAGTCCTGATCGTCCACAGGCGGATGTTGTTGTGGAATGTGTTGACGACAAGAATGAAAAAGTAATGTATAGATTTCTAGTTGTGTCATTAATATTGCCCCAATAATTTGCGTAACAATTATGTTGGTTGTTGTAACTGCATTTATAATTTGGAAAAATATGTTAAAGATTTTTTTACTTATCTAGATACGAAAATACTTATCAGATGTAGTATGATGTTAATGGTCGAATTTACAAAACCGAAAAAATAAACTAACCGAAATGGAAACAAAACTTGACGCTAAAGATATTGTTAAAAAGTATTGCAAGAAACTAAAAAAAATTGATACAGATCAACGAATTGCACTCGTCGTAAAAAATATTGACAACATTATACAAGAAATGTGTATTCAATTGTATACTCTAAATGATCCTCGTAGAGCAATTGAATTGAACAAAAGAAACAAATCAGATAAAAAGGGACATTGTTGTTAAAAAAATATGAAAAAGGTTCCAAAAGTTGTCAATCCGAATGTAAAATTGGATAAGTGTCCAGATTGTAACGTTAAAGCTGGCAATGTCCATAAATCTGGATGTGGTGTAGAACGTTGTAGTGTGTGTGGTGGTCAATATATTTCATGTGAATGTGACACAGAAAAACGGGGAGAACATGATTCTACATTTTCTTATTGGACTGGATTTTGGCCCGGTTCACTTGAAAGTAGAGCATTGAATATGGATATTAATAGTTTCTATCTTATGGGGATGCACAAGATTTTTTTCGTGAAACCAAATAAATAATATGAGCAATAAAAAAAATAATATCAATCAAGTAGTGACAAATCTTCAACGTCAACTCAAAGAAAAACGTGAAAGATATAACAATTTGTTATATGTACAAGCAATTAACACTATAGCAGACAGTTTGGTTCCAAATAAAAAACATGAATTTTCAAACCTTCCAGATGTAGATGAACAATTGTTCTAATTTTTATAAAAAACGTGAAAAACAAGGAAAATAAACAGGAAATCAAACAAAAAGTTAATCGTTATGAAGTGACATATAACCGATTGTTTGAATCGTATCCTCCTTGGAAGCGTTGTGCGATTGAAGAGGACTTGAAAAATAAAAATAATAGCGGATTGTTGGAAGAATTTATTAAAAATGTCATTCAAATTGCGGAAAACGAAGAAATCTCTTTTGATGTCTAAAAAGACTCTTGACTTTCTATAAAAAGAAGGTAAGATCGTTATATGAAAACTGTTTCTATAAACAACACTATTGTCAACAGTCCCAATCTTACCGCCAGTTCTTTTGGCATCAAGGATAAGAATCTGGCAAAGATCATCAATATCGTTGAAAATGACATTTACAGCGATAAAATTCTAGCCGTAATTCGTGAATATTCATGCAATGCTTATGATGCAAATGTTTTTGTTGGCAAACGCAACACTCCGATTCAAGTATATATGCCAAGCCGTCTTGAACCGCAATTCAAGGTTCGTGACAATGGACTTGGGCTCAGCGAAACTGATATTAAGGAAGTTTACACCAGTTATGGTGAATCAACCAAGAGTGATTCCAATGATTTTATTGGAGCACTTGGAATTGGTTCCAAGAGTGGATTTGCTTATGGCGACAACTTTGTGGTAACTTCTTATCACAACGGCACAAAAACTGTTTACAATGCTGCAAAAAGTGCTACAAAGCGTGAAATTGTCAAGTTGTATAGTGAACCATCATCTGAACCAAGTGGTATTGAAGTTGTCATTCCAGTGAAGCACGGTGACGATCCGTTGTTTGTCACCAAGTCATTGAATTTCTTCAAATATTGGGATGTTCATCCTGAAATTATTGGCATTAACAATTTTCGTATTGAAGAAAGTCTAAACAATAATATCCTATTTAGTGGCACCGATTGGTTTGTTAAAACTGATAAAGATATTAATCGTTATTCTGGCATTCCAGTTGCGGTAATGGGAAATATCGAATATACCGTTAATTGGAATTTAGTAAATCAGAAGTTAACCGATTCATATGATTCCAGAATTGTTAAGATTCTAAGGTTTATTGCCGTTAACAATTTTGTGATTCGTTTTAATCTTGGCGACTTGGAAATTGCTCCGAGCCGTGAAGCCCTACAATATACAGATCACACTGTAAACAACATTATTAACCGGCTAAATCAAATAATGAGTGAACTGGAACAGTGTGTGATTGATGCAATCAACAACTGCAAAACCGATTGGGAATCCAAGAAAAAGTTTACTGAACTTTTTGGTAATGATATTTATTGCAGCAATTCTAAACTATATGAGTCATCCAGAATCAAGAATTTGGTATTGCCTCGTCTAAATATAAAATCCGGTGATTATGTTGGTTTGCATAATTGGGATGCAAATTGTGGTAAGAGCGGAATTACTGAATTTAATTATGTTCCCGTATTGACATCTGTAATCAAATACGGAAGTGGTTATAAATCGATATATTCCAAGTCTGGTTGTTCAACAATTTTTGCAAATTCAAAGCATGGTATTATTATTATGGATGTGGATCGTAAGACTCATATCAAAGCTTGTGTGAATAATTATGCAGAAAAGCATAATTTGTCAACTGTACATCTGCTTCGGTTCAACAAGGATACTGTAAAGGATGATTTCTTCAAGGAAAACAATTTTACTGGTGCTGAACATTTTGTGAAGTTGAGTGATATTTTTCCCGCTTTCAAAGCATCTCTTCCAAAGCGAGTTGTCAAGAAGGTTGATGACAATTGTGTATCGGCTGAAATGTATAATCCAAATTCGTATTTTTGTCGTCGAAGTAACAAGGTAAAACTTTGCTCGGTAGATCTTTCTGAAAAAGGATATTATTTGTATGTTGAAGATTATTCCGTAACTATCAACAACAAGAAAATTGATGTAAATCTTTTCAAGAAACATCTGTATGATTTTAGTCAAATTATTAAATTTGATGTAGAAAAGGTATTTTTGTTTGGTTCCAAGATCAAAAATGGCAAGAAGTTTATCAAGAATAGTGCAAATTGGACTGACTTCGCGGTATACCTTGATACTTTTATAAAAAACAAGTGTGATCTCAAGTCCAATATTTTTGGATTGGTGTTAAAGAATGAATTTAACTATGTCTTTAGTTTGAACAAAAAATGTGTTGAACAACTTGCTGTGGGAATTCACGACAAAAACAATATTATTGTCAAGTTGAACGAATATCTTCCAAAATCGCAATACATGCATACTCTTGGTTTGCAGTCGAGTCTTGATAAACTTGGATTTTATGATAATAATTGTTTATATACACAAATCAAGAGCAAGTTGACTGAGTTTTATAACAACATTAAGTCAGAATATCCTATGATTTTGTTTATGAAAACTGTTGACGGTTTCAAGTATAGTAATGATGTACCTCACAAATCCACAGTTGAACATATTACACATTATGTGAATAGTGTTGACAAGCTCAATGGTCTGGTATAATATGTTTTGACTAACAGATTAGAAAACCAAAATTATAAAATAAATAATATGATTAGCACCAGTATCACCAATAATAGTGCCACCATCGTTATTACCGATGTGACTGGCAAGAGCACCGTGTATACACTCAATCGCACTCATAACAATTATGATGATGTAATTGATGCGATACGCAACAACGACGAAGCTGCCATTCACGAATTGTGCAATATGTCCAAGTCCATTGAGAATTTTGCCGAAGGCAAGGTTCGAGTTGACAACGGTCATGTTTATTATGGATGTCTGTTACTTGAGGGTATCGTCGTGGATCGTATCCTCGGTTTCATCAAACACAAGCTGCCTGTTCAGCCGTTGCTTCGATTCATCAACAAGCTTTACGAGAATCCGTCATCACGTGCGATCAACGAGCTTTATAAATTCCTTGAGCACAAGAACATGCCTATCACTCCGAGTGGCAATTTCCTCGCCTATAAAGGGGTTCAGACCGATTATTTCAGCAAGTCCTCCGGCATCATTGAAGTTATCCGTGGCAAGGTTGTTAATGGTAAGATTTACAATGGTATCGGTGAAGAAATTGAAGTAAAGCGTAATCAGGTTTGCGACGACAAGGACATTGGTTGTAGCAAGGGTCTTCATGCGGGCAGTGTCAAGTATGCCACTGATTTTGGTCAGTGTGGCAAGGTTGTTGTTGTAGAAATCAATCCATCAGATGTGGTCAGTATTCCTACTGATTATGAATGTCAGAAACTACGTGCCTGTGCCTACAAGGTTGTTGGTGAATTTGAAGTGCCACTGAACGACAACTATTGCGATACATATTTTTCGGGTGGAATCTATGCTGATGGTTGTTCCGATTGTGATGATGAAGAAGATGATCTTCAATCAGACGATTCTTCTTATGAAGAAGCATACCGTGTTGGTTATGATGCGGGTCATGATGGTGAGATTTATGATAGTATATACGATGGTCCTATTGAACTAACCCATCACCAATTTAATATTTGGAAAGATAACTATACAAATGGTTATATTGATGGTGAAAGTGATAATCTTCAAGAGGAAAATGAATTTGAAGCACTATATGATGTTGGATATGCCTCTGGTTATCGTGACGGACACAATTGCAAGTCATACGGTGACAGTTCTGTAAAGAATTACGATACTAAAATCGAGGAGAAACATTATGATCGAGGTTACAACAAGGGTTATGACGCGGGTGTAAAGAACCGCAAGTAATTTTAATAATAATCATGAGAGGATGACCTAAACAAGTCATCCTCTTTTTTGTTTTTCTCTTTTCTATTTGACTTTCGATAAAACTGTGGTAAAGTTATCCAATGAATCCGTTATTAGAGCAATTAAAACAACACTTGGAATCTAAATTCCAGACTGGTATGACTTGGGATAATTGAACTATAGACGGTTGGCACATAGACCATATTAAACCGTTAGCTAGTTTTGACTTGACGAATAGAAAACAATTATTTGAAGATTGTAATTACACTAATTTACAACCACTTTGGGCAATAGATAATATTTTGAAAAGTGATAGTGTTTCAAATCTGTAACATACTATTTGATATTTATCAAGATGATTAAAGTCCGTGCATTATTTTTAAGCGATTGCCATATAGGTAGTGACTATTGTAACCATGAAAAATTGCTGAAATTATTGAGTGAAGTAGAATGTGAATATCTCTTTTTAGTTGGCGATTTTATAGACGGATGGCAATTGAGTAGAAAGTTCAAGTGGCATAGTAATTATAATACGATATTACAGAAAATATTGCGTATGAGCAGAAAAGGTACTCAAGTGTGCGTAGTTTGGGGAAATCACGACGACTTTCTGGAACCATTTACTGACATATATTTTGGTGATAATATTCAAGTTGTAAGAGAAACCAGTCATATTACATTAAAAAATGAAAGAATTTTGGTAATACATGGAGATCAGTTTGATGGCATAGTAACAAAAAATAAATGGATTCAACATATCGGATCCATTATTTACGATTACAGTTTGGCTATCAACAAGCTATTTCGAGTATTCAAATTCAGTTTCAGCAATTTTTTAAAACAAAAAGCCAAGGAAGCAGTGAAATATATTGCTAACTATGAGAAAAGCGTGGCGGATTATTGCAAGATAAATGGTTATAACAGTGTTTTGTGTGGGCACATTCACAAGCCGGAGATCAGAGTGATTGATGGCGTAAACTATTTTAATTGCGGAGATTGGATTGAGAGCAACAGTTTTATTGTGGAAACCCTCGACGGAAACATTGAGTTGAAAAAATATGAAGATTTTTTTTGGAGTACAAACTGAAGGTTCAGGACATATCACACAATCAATTGCTGTGAAACAGTTCTTGAATGCAAAAGGACATACAATATCGGGTGTTTTTGCTGCAACAAAAAAGAAAGGTCTGAGCAAATATTTCACCGATGAATTTCATGTAACACAATATGAAGGTTTTGATTTTGTGTTTGACTCAAAGGGAAAAGTGATCATATGGAAAACAATGATCAAAAACATTTGGGAGTTGCCAAAACTGATGGGTTCATTTATCAAAATATGTAATATCATCAGAAAAGAAAAGCCAGACGTAATAGTAAATTACTATGAACCGTTGGTGGGATTAACCGCATTGTTTTTTCCAAAAACCAAATACGTCAGCATCGCTCATCAATATGCTATGACTTTGCCATCGTATGGTAAGGTGTCGGGATTTCCAGTTCAAAAACTTTTTCTACGTATATTGAATTATGTTACCAGCATTAATGCAATCAAAATAGCACTAAGTTATTATGAATTCGAAGACAACACAGTAATTGTATGTCCACCCATACTGCGTCGCAGTAGTTATATTCTTAGCGATAAACAAGAAGACTTTGTTCTGGTATACTTGATGGACGAGGGTATGTTGAATGGGTTGATTGAACAAGCAAAAAAACATTCAGATACAAAAATCGAATGTTTTACCAAACTAACAAAAGAGGTAACCAATTGTCCTTCTAACCTTTTGATAAGGCAACTTGACGGATACGCATTTCAAGAAAGAATGCGGGTGTGTAAAGCAGTTGTATGTAGTGGTGGATTTGAAACAAGTGCTGAAGCAATTTATCAAAACAAACCTTTGTTCATGGTCCCAATGCCAAATCATTATGAACAATTTGCTAATTGCACCGACGCATATCTTCACAACTTTGCAGTATTTTCAGACACAATAGACCTCGATAAAATTCCAACCAACCAAACATGCAACAATCAGTGGTTTGATAAATATCAACAGATTTTAAACCTTGTGGCGTGCCAAGTTAAATGTTGACAATGGTATTAAGTCATAATAGATTGTTTGCATGAATCCTTTACTAGAAAAACAACTGTGTAAAAAGTATCCAAAGATTTTCTCAGATCGTGACAAGTCTCCGCAAGAGTCGTGCATGCATTGGGGATTGGAATGTAGTGATGGATGGTTTTCTATCATTGATAGTCTTTGTTGCCGAATTCAATCTCATATTGATCACCCTCCATATCTGCCAAAAAGGGGATGTGGTAAATTTGTAGACAATATAAAACAACTGTGGAATTTGACAGTCTGGAACAAGATTGTTTATCCGTTGATTAAAGATATACCATACGAAAAATATAAAAAACATTCATCCCGTTGGCAATTTGTAAGTTATTCTCACGAACCTGCACCAGACGGATATATTCCGCAGGTAGTATTTGAACAAGTCAAAGAGAAGTTTTCGGGTTTGAGAATTTATTCATCCGGTGGAGACGAATATACTAATGCATTAATTTCTTTTGCCGAGGATCTCTCTTACAAGACGTGTGAAGTGTGTGGTCGAATGGACAATACAGTCGGACGAAATACAGGTGGTTGGATAAAAACAACGTGCATTGAACATGCGATTGATAAGAATGATTTTACTTATAATGATCTAGAAGTCCACAATATCTTTGAATCAATTAAAAAATAAAATAAATAATATGAACGACATTACAGTTAATAAAGACGTGTCTCAAATTGAAGACGTATCTCAACAGAAAAAATTTGCAGATCAGTTCAAACATTTTCTGACCAGAACTGAAACACAGTATACTCATACCGGTATTGATTATCTATCCAATCGTAGTCTCGAAAATCGTCTGTTAGAAAATCTACTGGAGTTTCTGCCAAATGGTGCGATTATTGCTGGTGGTTTTGCATTGAGTATGGTCACCGGCGACAAGAACGCTCGTGACATTGACTTCTTTTTCACGTCACAAAAGTCGTTCGATGATACTCTTGAACTTTTTACCCGTGATGATTCTACAAACAAAGATGATGGTTCGTGGTCATATAGTGGATATTCTGTAAAGGGAGATCTCGATCCAAATCGAGCTTCACGATATGTGTCACTCATACATCCAACTCGTCCCGCTGTACAATTGTTAAAAATGGTGTGGTATGACAATGCAGATCACGTCATTGATAGTTTCGATTTCACCGTGACTCAATTTGCGTTCACCAACAAAGAGTTTGTGTTCAACGGTCTAAGTATGATGGATGTTGCTAGAAAGCGTTTGGTTCTTCACCGTATTCAATTTCCTGCATCTACTTTACGCCGACTAATTAAGTATGCAACAAAGGGATATTATGCATGTCCAGGTAGTTTGGTCAATATTTGTGAATCGATTCAGAAATTCAATGGTGAACCAGACATCAACCAAGTGGTTTACGTAGACTAATTGTCAACCACCCATAGGATTCCTTCCATCAACAAAATATGAAAAAGAAAAATATTATATCTGATCGTGGAATCATTATCTCTCGCAAGAATCCACAATTGAACTTTGGTCAGACAGTAACCATTGTAGATTGGAACGAGTTCTCCGACGAGTTGATTGTGATACCTGATGGAGAAAAAAAGAAATATACTGTCCATTACACTGAGTGTTGGCATTGTCAAACAGAATGTGACCATGAGGATCGAGAAAATCAATTGAGTAAAAATGGAATATGGAATACAGCGTCTACATTGTAAAATGTAACGACGGTACTCTATATACTGGTATATCCAACAATGTTAACAACCGTGTTGTCAAACATAATAAAAGTCGAGGTGGATCAAAATATACACGTGGAAGACAGCCCGTTCGTTTAGTATACTCAAAAGTTATTGGCACCAAGAGTGATGCTCTCAAAGAAGAATATAGGATCAAACAATTAAGCCGGTCGGAAAAATTGAAACTGTTGTCAACAACCAATAGGATACAGACATAGGGGTTTACTCCAATATTATGACAAATAAAGAAATTAATCAAGCAATCGAAGAATACTGCTTAATCGGTTGGATTGAAGATGATGATGAAATAACGGAAATACATATTCCAGTAAACTATTGCGATGATTTGAATGCAATGCACGAAGCAGAAAAATTTCTGGAAGGTAGTCATAACTGGAACAAATACACAGATATCCTAGGAAAACTATGCTTATATAAGCCAGAATTACATGGTCTTCGAACATTTGTTAATATTATTGTATCAGCATCATCGAGACAACGAGCAGAGTCATTTGTTAAAACTATTGGTAAATGGACAGGTCAAGAACCGATAGGCTAAATCCGTAGGGGTTTCCGTCCTCCAAGAACGTGAAAGAAAAAAGTCTTGACGTTTTCAAAATATAATATATAGTTATCTATACTATACAGCCAGAATTTAAATTATGAAAAAATCAATAGTCAAAAAATCAATACTAAACATATCCAGTCTAATGGCAGCATTCTGCCTAGGCGCATTCTTCCTAGGATCATTCTTCTTAGTCTTCTCAATCAAGCATAAAAAGCAAAAACCATTTCCAGACTTTGGTTACATGTCTCCTGTTAACGAAGTCACCAATGTCAATCAAGTTTTCAAATTGAGTCAAGACTATCCCAAGAGTCTCCCTAACAATAAATTACCAGAATTTTATAGTATTGACTATAAAAAAGATTGGCGTAAGTATCTTTTATCTATTAGATCATATTGTTTTGAAGGCAATACAAAAGTCGACTTCCGAATTGAGAATAACAAAACTCGAAATTGGTATCATATGCCTTTTCAACATTATTCTGCCAATGGCAGAGAAGGTTATCATGGACTAACAAGAGAAGCTCCAGTAGGAATAAATCAATTTGCACCGACTCAAAGTTATTCTACTGCTGGTGCTTGGGCAGTTGGATTTTACAATGATATATCTGGCTATACAATTGGACGAGTTTGGGAAGACCATGATAATCCTGATGTGACTAATATGGATGGAGGGTTCAAACATGGAGCAGTATTATTTAAGCTACTATTCACTTCTTTCCCAAAAAATGTTGCTGAGTCGCAAGTGCCATTTCTAACTAATGGCATTTGGTGGGACGCTTATGGTAATTATGTTTTCAATGATTCTCCATTGTCTAGATCAAAGATTCAAGTAGTATTGACTCAAATGGACGTAATGGTAAGAGATACTAATTCTATTACTGGATGGGTGTTTGGCAATTTTCAATATAATGGACAACTCAATAATGTGGATAAATGGAATAATTTGATTCCCGTTGGTGTTATGTGGGGAGAAGATCCTAAAAATAATATAGATCAATCAAATCCACATCCAACTGTAACAATAATTAACCATAATCTCAAAGAAACAATTATTAATCCAGACACTAAAGAGCTTCCTCCAACTCATCTAGGTTGGAACGGAAGATTGAATGGTCCGCTTGATAATGCAATGAGTTCTTGCTATAGCTGTCACGCTACTGCTGAATACCCGCAGGGATCTCCTTTGAGTCCTCTTTTTGACCCCGAATTGAGCAAGAAGTATCCTCCTGGTAGCGATGGTTGGATGAAATGGTTTGAAAATTTGAAGTGTGGAATGCCTTTTGATAAGCCGTCTGACGGCGTAGTTTATCATTCTACAGATTTTTCTTTACAAATGTCGCAGACTTTACAGTTCTTTGTAGATTTCCAAGCTTGGAAAGAATCGGAAGGCGGCATTTATAGGTCTTCTTATGAGAATCAGACCAAGAAGATAAAAAGGTATAACGTTTCAGACAGAACGCCAAAAATTAAGTAAGATTTTTAAAAGCATTCGATCTCATTAACTCTCAATCTAAACCTGAATATGGCTGATATCGCTAACATCTACGAACAGAACGTCAAAGGTAAATACTTTGTGGACAACCAGTGCATTGACTGTGACTTGTGTCGTGAAACCGCCCCCGACAACTTCACCCGTTACGACGAAGACGGATATAGCTACGTGAAGAAGCAGCCGGAATCCCCTGAAGAGGAAGCGAACTGCAAAGAAGCCAAGGAAGGTTGCCCGGTCGATGCCATCGGTGATTTCGGCACCTGACCGATCCGTTGTGGACGCAAACAAGAAATTAGTTACGGAATTAAAATCCAAGTCAACTACCCCTAGGCTAAAGCCGTAGGGGTTTCCTTCCTCCAAGATTATGAATTCTCGCGGGGATAGTTTAAACGGAGAACAGGGAACATTCCAGTTCCAAGATGGCGGTGCGAATCCGACCTCCCCGCTCCATTTCAAGCCACGAGATTTGACAATATCTTTATGCGTCTTATCGGAAATACGGAATTTTATTGAAACACATCACTATTCCAAAAATGTTAATGGCGTGAAAATTTCTTATTGCTTCAAAGTGGAACATCAGGGGGTTTTAGTTGGAGGCGTGTTATTTGGTGCAATGTCAACAACTGCATGGAAAAAGTTTTCTAATAGTGAGGAAAAAGTTCTAGAATTACGGAGACTTGTATTGTTGGATTCAGCAGGTAAAAACTCTGAGAGTCGGGTTATTGGATTCTGTTTGCGATATATAAGAAAAGCGTCTCAACAAATTGAAGTTGTCGTTTCATATGCCGACCCATACCATAACCATGAAGGTACAATATACAAAGCATCAAATTTTAAATATGTTGGATTAAGTGGAAAAGATAAAGGATTTTTAGATAAAGAAACAGGAAAAACTTATCATTCAAGAGCATTGAGAACGAAATACAAGGGAGATTACAAGCCTTTCGTAAAAAAATTGAGGGAGAAATTGGAAAACGGACAACTTATACCATTAAACCTGCCTCAAAAGCATTGCTTTGTTTTCAGATATAAATCGTCACCAACCCTTTTATTTTGACAAAAATGTATTGTCAAATGTTGTAATAGCTTTGTTGTAGGAACGTTTGGTTTCGTCAAGAGCATTATCTGTAAATTGCCAATTCCAAAATAATTCATTTGGCGTTTTGAATCCAAAAAATTGTAATACTTCTTTTTGTGTTTGAGTAACATCTTTTCCATTCCAATTTTGACCAGTAGCAATAAATCCCGAATCTATATCTTTTACTATATTACTTTCACTCAAAGTAGAATGTCGGTTCTCAATCCAAGTCAATCTCTCAATTAATTTCTGATAATAACCATTGGTTTGTCCCCATCTCACACTCGCAAAAAACAAAACGGTATCACTTTCAAATAATTCTTTACTGATTTTCCATAATTCATCACTTTTATTATTTATACTAGCCCAACAACGATGATCACCTGTGGGATTTTTTTCTTTATCTTTTAATGACGCATCTTTTGTTCCACAATGATTTCCCCATTTAGATGACACATTACCTTCACATGGAAATATGTTTAACTTAGTTGTATCAATCAAAGTTACTTTTTCTTTGCCTAATAATTCTTGTATTTTAAATGCAAGTTGTGTACTTTTAGCAATATCATCTTTATGACCACTCCATCTATTACTTGTAGTTAATAATAGTACTTTGTTTTTAGTACGTAAATAATCAATAGTTTTCTTATATTTCCGAGCGTATATATCCATGTCATCTTCACTGGTTGGAATTTTAACCTCGTTGAGTAAATTTAATAAACTAATCATTGAGTATAAATATACATCTATTGTACAAAAATCAATAGTTCTTGACAATTAGGACATCCATGTTAACATTCGTATATTAAGACTTGCAGATATACATCTTAAAATATACATATAATGGAAAAAGAATTATTTATTAAAGACCGGCCTCAAAATTCAATTGTCATTCAACATGATGATTTAAAGTTTGATGGAAAACATATTATCATTCCTAGTTATTGGACAGATTCAATACTGGATGCGTTACTGAAAATCAATCCAAACGAACTAAATGTTGATATTCGTGAAGATTTTGATGCGTTCAAGAACTTTTTGATTGACGTCCAAGAATACAAAAACCAAGGAAATTAAGTTATGGGCATGTATGATACAATAGTATGTAAATATCCGATTCCATTGCCAACTGATCCAATGGGGTATGTTAACAGTGAGAGTTTTCAGACAAAAGACTTGGAAAACTCACTTAGTCACTACGAAATTCGTGAAGATGGAACACTGTGGGAACAAAAACATGAAACCAAGTGGATTGACGGTGATCCTAATTCTAAAAATTGGTTAGATAGATTGGGTCGTAGTGAATCTATT
>Ga0209596_1000276_pt1 | contig 47887 bp, 54 predicted proteins | sample M_130807_MF_Meta_FD_187314 | JGI IMG/M metagenome (GOLD analysis project Ga0209596, IMG submission 187314) | Freshwater microbial communities from Lake Montjoie, Canada to study carbon cycling - M_130807_MF_MetaG (SPAdes) (version 2) | ecosystem: Environmental > Aquatic > Freshwater > Lake...
CCCTCACGCTGGAGGAAGTTCATGCGCTTCTTAAAAAAGACCTTGTTCGTTTTGAGTCTTGGGTATGCAGACTATGTCCTGTTAATCTTACTCAGCCTCGCTTTGATGCACTTGTCTCCTTTGCGTTTAATCTAGGGGCTGGTGGACTACAGCGTTCCAGCATCCGCATGAAGCACAACAGGGGTGAGTTTGAAGGTGCTGCGGACGGTTTCTTGCTGTATACCAAGGCAGGGGGTAAAGTGTTTCAGGGGCTTGTTACCCGTCGAAAAGACGAACGCGCCGTATATTTAGGGGCATAAGATGCCGTTACAGAAACTACAGTTAAAGCCCGGAGTTAATCGGGAATCCACCACTTATGCCAATGAGGGCGGGTGGTTTGAGTCTGACAAGGTTAGATTCCGTTCGGGTTATCCTGAGAAGCTTGGTGGCTGGACTAACCTTGCCGCTCTTAATAACGGCTCTGCATATACCTACTATGGTGTAAACAGGGGCATGGTTAACTGGGTTACGTTGTCTTACGCCAATGTAAACGGTGTTGGCACTAATCAAAAATACTACGTTGAATATGGCGGCAGGTATTACGACATCACACCTTTAACATCAGCCTCTCCGGTAACACTTGGAGCAAACCCGTTTGCAACAACCTCCGGTTCTTATTTAGTCACAGTAACAGCGGCAGGGCATGTAACGTCTCCCGGCACTTGGGTTACTTTTTCTGGTGCTACGGCAGTAGGCGGATTGACCCTGAACAATGAATATGAGGTTATCTCTGCGTTAGATGGTAATACTTACACCATCATAAATTCCACAGCCGCTACTTCTACGGCTACTGGCGGCGGTTCGGCTGTCGTTGCCAACTACCAAATTAATGCAGGTAATGCGACGTTTTCTGTTAGCAACGGTTTTGGAACAGGCCCGTGGAATGGTGTTGTTTACGGCGCGGCTAGTTCAACATTGTCATCCACTATTACTGCTACTGCCACATCTATTACCGTAGCTTCAGCTTCTGGGTTTCCTTCCCCTGCTGGAACAATTGTAATTGAAGCTGAAATAATTACCTACACCGGAATTTCTACCAATACATTTACCGGTTGCACTAGAAGCCTAATTAATCCAACCATTCATTCTTCCGGCGTAACGGTTAGGCAGTACTCAAGCCAAACTTCTGGCACTTCAGCTTATGGTTGGGGTGACGCCTCTGCTTCAGCTAACGGTATAGGCACACAACTACGTCTTTGGTCTGCGGATAACTTTGGACAAGACCTGATCTTTGCTCCTCGTGGTGGTGCTATCTACTACTGGGCTGCGGATACAACTACATCTCCTACGCCAAGGGGTATTACATTGCAAAAAGCAGCGCAGAATGCTTCTTATGCAAACTACGCTTATATACCAAACACCACGCTGGACGTTATATCTTCCGATGTGCAACGGTTTGCCATTGCTTTTGGGGCTAATCCCTATACGCCCGGAAACTCAAATACTACGTTTGACCCGATGCTTGTGCGGTGGTCTGATCAAGAAGACCCGTATGAATGGGTTCCAGCGGTTACTAATCAGGCCGGTGAATACCGGTTGCAGGGTGGCTCTACAATTGTTGCTGCTAGGACTTCTAAACAAGAAATTTTAATTTGGACTGATTCTTCGTTGTTTAGTATGCAGTATCTGGGGCCACCCTATGTCTGGGGCTTCAACCAGTTGATGGGTAACACTTCCATCATTTCACCCAATGCTATTGTTTCTGTAAACAACCAGACGTTTTGGATGGGTACGGATAAGTTCTATGTGTATACGGGCCGTGTAGACACGCTTTCATCTACTTTGTGGCAATATGTCTTTAATGATATAAATCAAGATCAGGCTTACCAGATTGTAGCCGGAACCAATGAACGCTATGGCGAAGTCTGGTGGATGTATCCTTCTCTTGGTAGCCCAGTAAACGACCGTTACGTAATTTATAACCACTTAGAACAGATTTGGTATTACGGCAATATCAACCGCACAGCATGGTTGGATTCCCCGTTGCGTCCGTATCCAATGGGTGCCTTCAGTGTTCAAAATACTTATCTTGCTCAAGCAATCACGGCTACCCAAACCAGCCTTACGTTAATAAACGGCTACTCTTATCCGGGTTCTGGGACTTTAAAAATTGATAGCGAATACATAACCTACACAGGTCATACCAAAGCAGACGGTAATACCATACCAAACTGTGTGCGCGGTGCAAATAATCCGGTTACCAATATTGCATCAACCGCCGCAACGCACGTTCAGTATTCTGCTGTGACTTACAACACGCCAAACCAAGTCATGTATCACGAAAACGGAACGGATGACGGTTCACTGACGGTGCTTCAACCCATTGAAGCCTATATACAGTCCTCAGACTTTGATATTGGTGATGGGCATAACTTTGGATTTGTAAACCGGATGCTGCCTGACGTTACGTTTGACGGGTCTACAGTATCCGCACCGCAACTGACTATATCGGTCAGGCCGCGTCAAAACTCTGGAACCAATTACGGGGTTGGCAATTCACCTACAGTGGTCAGCGGTAATAACTACTCAAACCCGCTTGTCCATAACTACTTAGTCCAGCTTTTCACTGGACAGGTTTACACGCGGATACGTGGGCGTCAGATGGCGTTTAAGATTCTCTCAACCGATCTTGGTGTGGCTTGGCAACTGGGTGCAACCAGAATTGATGTCAGACCCGATGGTCGCAGATGAGCATCCCACCCAACACTCTGCTGCCACCAAAAGCTCCCAACTTACCCGTTGGGCCGCTACAGTATGAGCAACGCTATCAAGATCAGCTATTGAACGATCTTCGGCGGTATTTCAACACGCTGGATAACACTTTGGGGTTGTTGTTAGGCACAGGTGGTGGTGGCGGAAAATACGTTAGGTTCCCTTATGGAGCCTTTCAATCCGGCGTTGATCAAACTGCCACGGTAAATACCGCAACCGCAATGACGTTTAACGTCACAGACTATTCCAACGATGTGTCTGTGGTGAGTAACTCTAAGATAACTGTGATTAACAGCGGTATCTATAACCTGCAATGGTCTGGTCAGTTTGAGAACGCAGACACTCAGCTACATGACGCAAGTGTCTGGATACGTGTAAACGGCACGGATGTGGTTGGTTCTAACGGCCTCATTTCGGTGCCTAATAAACACGGCGGGGTCAACGGGCATACCATTGCGGCTTGGAACTACTTTGTCCAGCTTGACGCGGGAGACTACGTAGAATTGTGGTGGTCTACGGATGACGCCCAAGTTTCCCTGCAATACTATGCTGCTGGAACCGGCCCCACCCGTCCAACCACGGCTTCTGTAATTGCTACGCTGTCCTTTGTGTCAGCACTACCCGCATGATAATATTAACAAAACCCACCCTTTTGAGGCACCTATGAACGATACTGCTAGAGGTCTTGCTTCCTTCGGTCGCGGCGGCGATACCGAGCTTATCCATATGACCAAGGGGGAGATACGAGGCTTGCAGCAGTTAGCTCTTGCCCACGGTGGTTCCCTTACCATCAACCCCCACACCGGCCTCCCCGAAGCTGGGTTCTTGAAGTCTTTGTTACCTATGGTTATTGGTGGTGCGCTTACAGCTTTTTCTGGTGGTGCGCTATCTCCTTTGGCCGCAGCTATGATTACAGGAGCAGGATACGGGGCCGTTACAGGGGATTTAAAAAAAGGACTGATGGCGGGAGTGGGTGCTTTTGGCGGTGCGGGTATGGGTGCTGGCTTAGCTGAAATGGGTGCAGAGGCTACGGCTAATGCTACACAAACAGAAGCACTTAAAAACGCGGGTATAACCCAAATAGGCGAAGCTGGTGCGGGGCAAAGTCCGTTTGCAAATAAAATTGTTGATAATGCTATGTCTAGCGATGTTTTATCCAATGATATAGCAAGTGGTACGTATACAAATTTACCCAGCCAATCACAAATTATGGCACAACAAAATGCCGAAATAGCGAGAATAGCTGGGGCTAATCCAACTCAAAAAGTAGCCGATATGTCTGCTAGCGAGTACGCAACTAATGCAGGTAAAGGTTTAAACCAAGTAAACCCGTTTAGTGCTAACTTTTCAGCCCCCACTGCAAGTAAGTTTGTAGGAGCAAATACAAGTAACATAGGCGCTGCTGTAACCCCCACCATCATGGACACAATGTACCCCGAAAGAAAAGGCGTTGGGATGGGTGCATATCAGCCTGACCAGTATGACCAGCGGTTGGCGAAGTACCATTTAGCAGAGAACTATCAACCCTACGTACCGGCTCAGCCCGATCCGTACTACCGCGCTCAGTATGCTAAAGGCGGTGGGGTTTCCAAGTACGAAGGCCGTGACCCGGAAAGCGTAAGTATACCCCGAACAGGTATTATAAAAGACACCGATCCAGATACCGCGCCGTTGGATGCGTATGCAGCTACGCTTGCTAGACTTAAAAAAATAGCTAGCCGGGCAGACCTTAATTATGCTGCTCCTACTATAGCTTCCACACCAGCTTCTCCCGCTCTTAAAGGGTTAGGGGATATCGGTAAACCTACGTCAATGATGGCTGCGGGTGGTGCGCTGGGTGGGTACTCTGACGGTGGGCATTTACTTAAGGGGCCGGGGGATGGTATGAGTGATAATATACCGGCTACGATCAATCGAAAGCAACCTGCGCGATTAGCCGACGGGGAGTTTGTGGTACCCGCTGATGTTGTTTCGCACCTTGGTAATGGATCGACCGATGCTGGAGCCAAGAAATTGTATGCCATGCTAAATAAAGTTCGTACCGCTAGAACAGGTAGAAAAGCACAGGGTCGTCAAATCAACCCTAACAAATTCATGCCTGCATGAGTACTCTAACATATGAAGACACCGACCCTTTTCGTTTTGTGGAGGAGATGAAGTTACTGTTTCCAATACATTATGAAGAGCTATGTGTCGTCAAAGACTTTGAGCTTAATCCCGACTACGCTGCGTACAAACGGATGTGCGATGCTGGTATGTTGCGATGTATTACATGCAGATGCGATGGTGAACTTATTGGTTACATAATATTTATCATCCAACCGCATTTGCACTACATGTCTTGTAAAACCGCTTTTGAAGACATTTACTTCATCAGGAAAGAATACCGTAGGGGTCGTGTTGGTATCAAGCTATTTCAATACGCAGAAAACGTCCTTAAGGGTATTGGTGTAGACAGAATAGTTATGCACACAAAGGTTCACTTGGATAACTCTAGGTTGTTTGAATACTTGGGTTACAAGATGACGGACAAAATATTTACGAAGCTACTCAAAGAAGAGTAAGACCGGAGAACACCATGCGCTATTACCATGACACGATGCTGCCCGAACGGGCTTTCCAATCTTTTGGCGGCAAGATGACGTTTGAAGGTGGTGATAGCGGGGGCGGATCGGCTGCACCTACCTCCTCTACTCAATACAACACTAACATTCCTGAGTACGCAAAACCGTACGTTACAAACATGCTGGAGGCAACCCAGCAGCAGTTGTTCAATGTAGATGCTGACAAAGGCATAACGGGTTTTAAACCGTACCAGCCTTACAGCAACAACGTGAACGACTACTTTGCTGGCTTCTCTCCTATGCAGAAACAGGCACAGCAAGCTACGGCTAATATGCAAGTGCCGGGTCAGTTTGGGCAGGCTTCTGGTTTGGCGGGGATGTCGGGTCTTGGCAGTATGGCAGCAGGTCAACAGTACGGGCAACAAGCTACTGATCCTAATGCTGTGGGTCGATACATGAACCCGTATTTGCAAAATACTTTGCAACCCGCCATGCAGTTGCTTAATCAGCAGTATGGTATTGCCGGTCAACAACAGCAGGGTGCTGCTACTAAGGGTGGTGCGTTTGGTGGTAACCGTGCAACACTAGCTGACAGTCTCAACCAACAGAACCAGATGTTGGCGCAAAACCAACTTGTCGGCGGTGCATATAACCAAGCCTACAACACTGCCAATCAAAATATGCAGGCCGCTGCCTCACAAGGGTTGCAAGGATATAATCAGGCTAATACTGCGGCGGGTACACTGGCTAATATTGGGGGCCAAGACCTAGCTGCACAGCAGAGTATTGCTAATGCACAAAATGCTATGGGTGCGCAGCAACAAGGGCTAGAACAGAACAAAATCAACCAAGCCATCCAGAACTACGCTACCCAGCAACAGTATCCGATGATGCAGTTGGGTATGATGTCTAACATGCTGCGTGGTTTGCCGATGCAGTCCACCACTACTCAGAGCTATCAAGCTACGCCTAGTACTGCTCAACAGTTAATCGGTGCTACCGGTGCGTTAGGTTCTACCTACCAAGCTTTTAACCCTACACCTAAGAAAGAAGGTGGGGTGATCAAAGGATTAGCTCACGGTGGCTCAGTTAATAGCTATGCCGTGGGTGGAGAGATTAAAGATCAGTTAAGTAGGATGCCAACTGATCAGCTTGAAAAAATTATGCAAACTTCAACTAGCAATGAAATTCGTTCGCTGGCGGCACAACTTGTTGCTGAACGTAGAATGGCTGAACAGATGACTACGGCTCCCGAAAGAACAACCACCAATGTGGGACAGGGGTTGATGGCTGCTAACACTGGCAATACGTTTGATAATATGGCTGGCGGCGGCATTATTGCTTTTGATAAGGGTGGATATACAGATGACGAATTAGCGGCTAACCGTGCGGCAACTAACGACGCACGCCCGTTAACCCCAGAAGAATTGGATGCACGTTTGGCGGCACCCGTAGCACCGGGACTTCCCGTTACACCTGTACAGAAACCTGCACAGATCGGTGGTTTGGATTTTGAATCAAACCTGCGTGGCATAGAACAAGACCGTGTTTCTCGTGGTATCGGCGCACCTCGCCAAGCCGAAAAAGAAATGGTTGATAAACGCCTTGCGGGGTTGCCTGCGCAAGAATATACACAGAATAAACTTGCGCAAGCGCAATTCTTTGTTGGTTTGGCTAACAATCCGGGTGGCATATTGCGTGGTGGCTTGAAATCAGCGGAAGAAAATTTGCCTAAGCTGGCTCAACTCCGCTCTGACCAAGCTAAAATCCGTGAAAATTACGCCACCATTCAAGCCAGCATTGCTGAAGCTGACCGTCTTGATAAACTGGGTATGTTCGACAAAGCTGAAGCTATCCGTGAGAACGCGGTTAAGTTGCAAGGTGAGAATGCTCGTAACGCTGCTACGATTGCGGGTAGCGAGGCAAATAGTAGAAGACAAGCCGAGGCTAGTATTAGGGGGCAGGAAATAAATGCCGCAGGTAACCTTGCGGTTGAAAGACTGCGCGGTGGTCGTCCCGATGCTACAAAGCAAGAACAGGCTATGCTAAGCCAGTACGCTAAAGTTATAAAAACAGAACATCCCGAGTGGTCACCTGAACGGATACAAGTAGAAGCATACCAGCGGATGCAAAAAGATAGCAGGTTTGCTGGGGGTAAATCCGAGGCAGGTACCAACGCTGTTATGATGCGTTTAAGACAGACCGCAGAAGCAAAAGACCCTGAGATAAAAAGACTAATAAGAGAAAATGCAACTTTAGGCACTGCAAATGATGAAAGAACAACAAGAGCTAAAAACGACGCTGCAATAGCGCGAATAAGAAAAGAAATAGTGGACAGATATCCACTTATTAACGAAGACAGTGCTAGTACGGATGCTTCAAGTAGTGATCCGCTTGGCTTGCGAAGATAAATTTTAAAGAAAGTATGCGATGGCTTCATTATCGGATTTTCGGTCGCAATACCCTCAGTACGACGACATATCAGATAGCGTATTAGCGGATACTTTATACGGCAAATTCTATTCCAATATACCCCGCGAAGAATTTAACAAACAAATTGGATTAGCATCCGTTCAAGCAGCGGCTACGGCTACTCCTGCCCAAGAAACACTTGCGGCTACTTCTGCACCCACTATTTCTGCACCCACTACTCCCGCAAGAACTGGGTTGATTAGTAGGCAGTTGGAACAGATGCGGGGTGAGCCGAGTAGAGAACTGGACTATTTAGGTTCCGCAACGCAACGGGGGTTGTTGGGTGTTGAATCGTCCGCACTTGGGCAAAGAATGTCAGGTGTAGCTAATCGTTTACAAGCATATGGTGAACGCTATACGCCAGAGCAAATAGCAGCTAATCCCAAGCTCCAAGAAAAAATAGCGCGGGATGAAGAATTATATGCAAGTCTTGCCTCCGAAGTAAAAAACATATCCCAAAAAAGTTTGGACATACTTAAAGGGCCAAATACGCGCCCCTCTAGTCAATTGATGTTTGGTGTGGGCCAAGAAAATCGTGATTGGGCGCAAACGGCAGCAGATTTTGGTAAAGCTATAGCTAAAGACCCCGGTGCTATTGTTGATTTGGGGCTTAGTTCAGCTATACCTTCATTGGGTATGGCTGCTACATCTACGCTTACTTTTATGGCTACAAAAAACCCCTATCTGGCTGCTGCCGCTGGTGGTGGTGCCTCGGCTAGCGTTGAGTTTGGTAATGAATATGCTGAAAACCGTGCTGCCGGTATGGATCACAAAGAAGCATGGGCTGCTGCGGCCAAAAAAGCGGGTGTTGTAGGTGCTTTGGATGCCGTATCCATGCGTACTGCTGGTAAAACACTGGATGCTGTTTGGAATATTGTAAAAAGCGGTAAAAATGTAAGCAAGGAAATAGTAAAACGTGTAGGCAAAGAAACCGGTGTGCAAGCGGGGTTGGGTGCCTCTGGTGAAGCTCTGGGTTCCATAGCAGCGGGTAAGCCTGTTGATCCTACTTCTGTATTTGCAGAAGCTGTTGGGGAAGCCGTAACCTCACCTATAGAAGCTGCGTCTATGAAGGCGCAGACAGAACAAACTCCTAGTCAGCTTGTTGGTCGCGCTTTGCAGGAAGATGTTAACGCTCGCAACTTTACCTCGCGTGGCGCAGAGCAAGAAGCTGTTGCTCGTCTTAGCCCTGAACAAGCACAACTTCAAAGAAGGGGAGAAGCGCCAGAAGGGATTGATACTCAGCGTCCTTTTGTGGCCCCCCTTGCCGCACAGCCACCAGAAGAAAAGCAAGCTGCTGTTAATACTGTTACGCCAGAACAACGTGCTAACCTGATTGCTATAGCACAAAGCGATAACGGTTTACCGTTGGATGTTGCTACTGCTTTAGTAGATGAACAGATTGCCGCCGAAACAGCCGCAAGGCAACCCGCTGCACTTAAAACCGCCGCTACCACTGGAGTTGCTACTCAAATACCCGCTGGCGTTGATCCACAACGGCTAGAAGAAATAGAAATTGAATACGTTAACGCTGGGTTTTCCATCAAAGAAGCCAAAGCTAAAGCACTTGAACAAGCAATACAAGAAGTTAAAATTGTTTCTCCTACCAAAACTTTGGGGGCGGACGTAGAAGTTGTTGCCAAACTCAAGCAGATGGTTGAAGACCCCTCAGTAGATAGAAGTACTATTGGTGCCTTACGTGAAGCGTATCAAAAAGAAACCGGTAAAATTGCGCCGCCGGAAGTAGTTCAATCTGTGTGGTATGAAAAGAGAAAACAAGAGCAGGAGAAAGCAAATGCAAACATATCAACAGTGCCTGCCAGTACAGGAACTGGAGCTACCGATGTTGGAGCAGGCGCTACAACGGATATACAGCAACAACTCGGACAATCTACCGGACAAGTTGCAGGCGCTCAGCCCGATGGAATGGCAGTTGCTGGGGCATCTGCTGCACAACCTGCTGCGGGAAAAGTCGGAGAGCCAAGTGCATTAGATAAAGAATGGGAAGAAGCAAATTCCGCACATAGCAAAGCATTGGCTATTGTTATTCGCGCTAGAGAAGCGTTTGAAAAAGCGGATAACTCCCTTGCAAGTGATGACCCTAAATTAGAAAGATCGCGTAAAAATCTGCAATTAGCCGAGGAAAAAGAATCCGATGCGCTAGCTGCTTTTGCAGCAGTTGTAGAGAAACAAAACAAAGTTAAAACCGCTGCGGCTACTACCGAAGTGACGTCAAAGCCTACGGTACCTACTGACTTTGCGGTTAAGGAAATACCCCCTGCGGAATCCACCACTGGCAAACGCGCTTGGAATGTAACCGGCCCTGCTGGAGAGGTACTTGGCACCTTTGATAAAAAAGGTGATGCAACTGCTCGCGCTACGCAAGCTAGAAAAGAAGCTAGGGAAGCTGCTGGTAAAAAGCAAGCTGGTCGTCCTGCTGTTTTAACGCCAGAGCAACGTGTTGAAAAAGAACAGTTACGTAGGGAAAATCAAGCTACAAACATAACAGCAACTCGTACAGCGCAAAAACTGCTTGACAACATAAGCTCCAATGCTCTCCCTGACCCCAATAAACTTGACGAATATAACGCACAGCGTGTAGCTACTATAGCTTTGGCTTTGGACATTGCTACTAACCCTGCGCACCGTATGAATACTGCTGGGGAAATAGCCAAGCAAGTGCTACAGCATCCTAGCATTAACAATCGGGAACGCACCCTTGCCGTTATCGCTTCTAACGGGCTACGCGAAACTCGTGGTGAAACGCCGTTAGATCAAACTAAACTTGAACAGTTATTTTTAGCCAAACGACTTACAGCTAGGGCAGAACCCAACGCCTCCGCACAGCCGGAAACAGAAACGGTTAAAGCAAACCCCGGTGCAAATATGCAACGGCTAGCTAAGATGTTGGGCGCTAAACTCTACGGTAAACCCGACAATATTGCCGCTGTTTCCATAAAAGAGCTAGTCCAAAACGCCTTTGATGCTATTAAAGAGTCTATAGAAAAAACCGGGCTTGTAAAAGGTACTATTAATATAAAGATAGACCCTGTAGCTCGTACTATTACCATCATAGACAACGGCGCGGGTATGCCCGGTAGTGTTATGGGCAATGAATTTTTGCAAATTGCTGGCACTGTTAAAAATACAGATCGCCCTTCGGGTGGTTTGGGTGTAGCAAAAATGTTGTTTTTGTACGAGAACGATAGACTTGAAGTTGTTTCTTTGCGCAACGGTGTTGTTTCGCGCATGGTTACAACGGGTGATGAGCTAAAAGCAGTTTTGGGTGTCGATCCTAATACGGTAGGTGGCCCCACTGCCCCGAATGTAGACATAAGTAGAAACCCAAAAACCGTAGAAACGTACACAAAAAATTTATTCCCCGATGGGCATGGCACCGCAGTTACGGTACAAATACCCGTTAGCTACGTAGATTCTAGCGACGGTAAAGATGTAAGTATTCCGTTTAATGAACATAGTTTTGCTAATTTGCCCGTGCTAAAGTTTAGTCCGTTGTTTGATAATATTAGTGTGGAAATTACTATCGCTGGGTATGCACCAGTTACAAAACCTATTGGGGCAAATTTTCCCATTCAAGATTACACTACGTTTGCAAATGTACGTTTTAAATGGGGTGTAGCACGTATATACGTATCTAAGGAAATAGACAAAACTATATCTTCTGGCGACAGTAATACTTATGTTTTATCAAATGGGCTATGGCAGTTTTCTACCGCGATAAAAGATCGTGCGGGTTGGGATGGAAAATCGGTAAAACGTAATTTTTACATTGACGTTTCGCCAAGCCCAGATGTAAAACCAGAAGACTCCGGCTACCCGTTTGACTTAAATAGGCAAAGTTTTTCTTCCGCAGTAAAACCGGATTTTGAAAAAATATTTACCTACATAACGGCTTTGTACACCCAAATAGATTTAGCTGCTGGCATAAAAGATTTTGGCGTAATGCAGTATGTGGATTTAAACGGTAACCTAACTGCGCCAAAAAAAGTAGTACCTACTGCCCCTCCTTCGAATAACGCGTTCACCCTTATAAAACCCGGTGATGCAGTAGAAGTGCGCGATGGAGTTTTATACGTTAATAATCGAGCCATACCAGAACTAACAGCGGACGATCTTAAAGACATAGCCCTACGTGTAGACGAATTAAGAATACCGCAAAGCGAAATTGACCCTGATAAAGTAATGGTGCATGACAACACTATGAGTACGGACATTACGCTTTCCGTACCTTCCGGCCAAGACGCAGAAGCTAAAAGTCATGTATTATTAATGAAACTAGAAAAATCAGACCCAATACAATTTAAACTTACTCCTTTCGTTGATATTACGACCGGTAAACCGGCAAAAGGTAGTTATGAGTGGACATGGACTAACCCTAGAAACGGTTTTTCTACTTCGGAAGAAGGTACGCCCACTGAAATCCTACGTCAGATATTTGAAGGCGGTTTTTACGAAAAAGCTGTTGAAGTTCTTAGGTCTTTTTCGCCTCCAACTCCCTCTATATCGGATTTAGCTAGAGCTAAGTTCGGCAAAGACTATGATAAGTATCTTGCCTATATAGGTAATATATTCTACTCACTGCGTAACGCGTTGATAGCTGCTGATCCCACTAAATATGCAGGGTTAAAAACGGAAGCGTTAGGTATCAGCGTAGACAATGAGTACTACGGGGTAAGTATAAAGATACCTTTTGTGGGTATGTTTATAAACCCTGTGACTACCAAACGACATGCTAACTCCGCACAAATAGCGTTGTCCATGATTGGTACTATGGAGCATGAGCTAGGGCATTTCATGCAACGTAACCATAACGCGAACTTCGCTAGCGAAATGCAAGATGTAATAGTACTGCTGGAGACCAGTACTAATTTTAATGTGGCAGAGGCCAAACGAAATTTAACGCGTTTCATCGAGGATAACAAAAATATATTTGATTTTCTAAAAAAGGAATTTGACAGTGGAAATTACAAAAATCGTGGAAATAAGTTCCAAGACGCTAGCAACCAACAAATCGGAGATGGAAGCACTGCTCAGTCAGTGGAAAACCTTGTCGATGCAGGAAGCCAAGGGGAGAACGGAGTACTCGGACGCACTGGAGAACGCCCTGCAACTACTGAACAAGAGCAACAGCGTGCAGGAATTAATACACAAACTCAAAACGCAACGTACTTAATATCGTCACTTACTGCTTCTACAAACGGCACCCATAACCCAATATATAGTACGTTTAAAAACGCTTCCGAAGCGTTGTTGTGGATACGCAAGAATGGAAATAAGTTTGAAAAAAACTTAGCAGATTTAATCTATGTCTATACCCGTTCCCGCAAAATTCGGTTGGAAATAGTCACCGACGTAAATACGCTACCAGACGATATTCGTGCGGAGTTTGAAAGCAACCCTGCCGGTGTGTACTCGGACAACGTCATCTACCTGAACGCTAAGTTAGGTATGAGTAACACCATATTCCTGCATGAAGCCTTGCATGGGGCTACGCTTCAGAAAATGTACGACTATCTATCCAACAAAGAACTTGGAAAAGATGTCAACCCTGAGTACGAACAGGCTTTTGATACCCTGATTGTTACGATGGAACGGGCAAAACGGCGTTATGACCTGTTGAAAGAAGCGGGTATGTTGGATGACCGTATGCTTAGGTTTGAAGACCTTGAGGTATTTACTAACCCGTTTGAGTTTGTCACCTATGGTTTGACCGATTCTGACGTGCAAGAATTCTTGTTGCAAACCCGTGGGGAATCCAGAACCTATCTGGGTAAAGTATTTAACACGTTGATGGATAACTTCGTCAGCGGCATCCGTGCTTTTTTCAAGATGGGTGAACAACATCAATCTGCAATGCAAGATTTAATAATTGCTACACATAAACTAGTAACTACTAGTGTAAACGCTACTGGTATACGGGTTGCTCCCCCCGCTGCGGCTAAGAAAGTAAATCAAACGGGGGTTAAAGTAAGCAAAGCAATAGAAGCTGTCAAAGCTTCCATAAACGCCTACACAGTGTCATCGGGTATATCCGCTGGTGTTAAAAACCGTAGCAATCCCGGTTGGTTTACCCTGCTCAAGAGCAGATATGATGCGTATAGCACGGGAACCCTAAGAGCTATACTGTACTCTGCCCCTACGTCATATATTGTTAATTGGAAAAACGACGACGTGCCGGGGTTAAAGCGTATTGATGACCTGACCCAACGCATGAGTTCTATGCGATCTAGCATGCAAGCTGCGTACGCAAAGAAAGCCAAACAGCTTACAGCGTTTGTAACTAAAAACGGTCAGCAAGTAATTGGTAGCGCCATGCACTTGGCTAGGTTGCATGAGGTAAGTCCTACCAAATATACCAATCGTGCTGATGCTCTTGCAAATGACCCCGATGCAAAAGCCTACGACGCTAAGAGTGTTGATCCACAATATGATCCTGCCAAACAGCGTGCATATAAAGGTAACGCCACTACCCGTAGGCGCAACATCAACGAAGTATTTGATGCTTGGGAAGCCCTAGGTAAGCAAGCTGGTGGGCATGATATGTACAAAATGGTTCGTCAATTCTACATTGACAACTACAATATTATCCGCTCCATACTGAATACCCAAATCCAAGCATTACCTATAGATGCAGCAGCAAAAGAAAAACTACTTAAATCAGTTCGCGTGATGCAGGAACAGGAAAGAATTGACAAAAACGGCAATAAAACAAAAGCATTTCCTGAGGAGTATTTTCCGTTTATGCGCTATGGCGAGAATTGGTTGCGCGTAAAAAGCGGCCCTGCCGGTCGTGCATTCTATACATTTGACGACGCTACTTCCCGCAATAACTTCTTGAATGAAGAAGCTGTTAGGTTAAAAGTAAGTCCAGACAATGGAAACATTTTTCGAGCGGGGTCAGAACTAACCTCTTTGCGTAAAGATTTTGCAAACGGTAGCCTCATGTTGCAACAAATGTTTTCAATCATAGACGACGCTACTACGGCAAAAAGTGTGGCTGGCGCATCACCTGTGCTTAATCCGCTGACGGCAGCGAGTAATATAGATAAGTTTAAAGAGGACTTAAAAGACCAGTTATACCAAGTCTATCTATTGACGTTGCCCGAACGGAGCATACGAAAACAGTTCTTGCACGCCGAGAATGTAACCGGTTTTAGCTCTGACATACTACGTAATTTCAAGACTTCGGCCACCAAGATGGCTAACCAAGCTGCAAAACTCAAGTACGCCACTGATATACAGAACGATATATCGGCAGCGCGGAGTAGCTTGGCTGGTAGGCCACCCCTACAATTTGAAAAACTATCATTGTTTGTAAATGAAATGGCTGCTCGCGCCGCTGAGGAGATTAACCCACCGCCACCCAATACGGCGGTAAGCGTGGCAAACCACATGGCCTTTATGTGGCTCCTTACTTCTGCTGCGTCCGCCGCTGTACAATTTCTTAGTATACCTACGATGGTAATGGGTAGGTTGAATGTGGATTACGGATATATAAACGCGGCGGCTAAGTTTATGAAGTATGCGTTTATATTTAGGTCTGTGGGAGTTACAAAAGAAGAACCCAACGGGGATGTAACTTATACTGCTCCGTCCATAGGCAACTCCAACCTAGTTAAGTCTAGTACGCGTTTGCAAAGGGCTTTTGACGCTGCTGTAGATCGCCAAATAACAACGGAAACCAATATATCTGTACTGACAAATAACAAACGTACCCCAGAAAACACGCCGACAAATAAATTTACCGGCGCAACGCAACAGATATATAGCGTAATCACTGGTATGTTCAGTGGTGCGGAACGCCTCACCCGCGAAATGACGTACATGATGGCGTTTGAACTTGCGTTTGACAAGACCAATGATTTCAACGCTTCTGTAGAGCAAGCAGTAAAAATCGTACAAGACACGTTGTTTCGGTATGACAGCATGGAAAGGCCACGTTTGTTACGCCCTGCTTTGCTTAGGAACATAGGGCAAATGAAAATGTACGCTGGGTTTATGACGCTTTATTTCTTGCGTAATACGTACACTGCTATGAAAGTGACAAACCCCAAAGAGTCTCTACGAGCTATGCACCTTTTGGGTAGCACTTTATTGATGGGTGCGATGTTCCACGGGCTTAAAGGTACGCCTTTTTACAGCAGCATATGTACGCTGATTGATTTGTTCCTTAATTCCGGTGAAGACAGCGAGGAAAAGAGACGCCGTAGAGCAAACAATCCGTTGACTGCCGAAAGCTCCGACCTACGTTTTAGGTATGAATTTTTGCCCAAACATTTTGGGGACGTAAAAATTCCGGGTATTGGTAAAGATGTAAATGGCGGGGACTATAAGTTAAGCACGGTGCTGGAAAGAGGGCCGGTATCGGTTCTTACAGATATGAACGTAGGGTCACGTACCTCTTATGACAACATGTGGTTCCGCAGTGCGCCAGATGGTAAGAACTGGAAAGAAACGGCCTTTAACATAGCCGAAGCAAACCTCGGCCCTAGCGTATCAGCGGGTGGGACTTTCGTAGAAGGTCTTGGGGATTTGGCAAACGGCGATGTGCAACGTGGTCTAGAGAAGATGGTTCCCGCACTTTTCAAAGGTAGCGTTGTAGCATATAGGCTAGATAAAGAAGGTGCGCAAACTCGTAATCACGATGTTATATTGCGGAAAGAAGAAATAACGGCGTTAAACTTGGTTGCTCAAATGTTTGGCTTTACCCCTACTCGGTTAGCTAAAATACAAGATACCAATTTTGCGCTCAAAGAAGTTGTAGCTGACGCTAAAAAAGAAAAATTAAAATTGTTGGATGAACTTAAAGATTTTGAAGAAAATCCCAGCAAAACAATAAAAGATATGCGTGCATTAAATAATAGAATAGATCAGCATAATAAGAAATATGGATATATAGAAGACTTTGTTATAGATGAGGATACCCGTGAACGGTCGTTAAAATCGTACGAAAAACGCAAAGAAAATACTGAGCGCGGGTTGTTTACAACAGAAGAAACTTACCCGTACCTACGTAAACTTCAACGCAGTCAAGGATATTAAAACAAAAGAACCCCCGCACTTGGCGGGGGTAAACCACATAGTAAGGAGCTAGCTTACTGGAAGGGGCAAGCGTTAGGTGGCTTGCGAGGGCAGTTTAGTTTATATCCTCCAGATTCGCAAACCCTTGATGCTGTCTTCGATACTGATCTTCATCAAGACCTCCAGCTTCAACCTTTTTGTAACTACCCTTATTTCTTGTTTTGCTTTGGCGCAATCAATACAGGGTATGAAAAAAGAATACCCTGCCCTAAGCGAACGCCAGTTGATATTATAACTAACCCCCTCTATCCGCACTATCGCCACTCGCAGGTAGTAGGCCGTTCATGTCGATGAAGTCACTATTGGCGCAGTCAAACGTCAGTGCGTAGACCCCCGGCGTACTCATCTTCATACCCTTGGACATACGCTTGACCCCTGCACCTAGGAATATACCCTTGGTTTTTAACTGCTTCAGCACGTCTTTGTAATGCACCTGCGATTCCACACAGTCTTTGCGGAACTCGTTGGCTGATAAGAACAACTTATTCGTATCCGGTTCAAATCTGATAAGCAATGGGCCTCTGGGTTCCATCATCGGAAGTGTAGCCATTCTGGTGCGTTGATCCACATCGTCGTTCACGACAAGCATGTTCTGCATGCAGCGGTTGACGTAGCTACCAATTACCCCCGCCACTTCGCTAACAGGAGGAGTTACGTCTAGTCGGATATCCTTAAGCATGTCATTAACAGCCCACTGATATATAGCCTTCATGTCGTAGTCGATCAGGTTCAGGTTCCGTGCAATAAGGCCACCCGTAATGTTACAGGCAAGGATGGAAGACCAGAATCGCTCTCTATTGGTCAGGCGCATCTCCTTGTCTATCTTGGCCTGCACAGCAAGTAAACCACTGACTGACTCTTCCAAGTTACCAAGCAGATGGTTGCAGTAGATATCCCCAGCCATGCCGTAGTTCTCCATAAGCTGATGGTCGAACATATGCTTAGCTACGCTAGGTTCAATGATGTCAGAAGGTTCGATCTGGTATTCAATCAAGCGCATCAATTCGCCATCAGGACTAGCCTTATGGATACCAAGTTTCTCGTAGAAGCTGGCGTTAGAACTCGCCAGTGAAAGGGTTTGCCACGTTGTGTTGTTTAACCGCATCTCGTTTGATTGTGACTTAGCACGGTTTGGGCCGCGACCTTGAGACATACTGTACGCTAGTGTAGAGAAGTCTTTGGGTTCAGTATTTGTCATCTCGTCCATAGTGAAAGGCAGGTTATTCATCACGCCTAGATGGATCATCCGTGCGGCTAGAGTGTCCTTCCAGATTGCAGCTAACCTAACGGGGTGTCCATATACGCTATTGCACATATACAAGACGGTTGATTTGCCCGTGCCTGATGACTTGTGAATGAGGTTGATGATGGCCCCATTCTGCCCCGTGAACTTCAGTAGGGGTGCGCCAAAGGCTGTCAGAGCAGCAAAGGCGTGGGGTTCCAATCCCGGTTTAGCGTACATATTAAACACTTCTTTCCACTTCTCTAACGTCCCACAGGGAACCATGCTCTCTGCTATCTGCGCAGTAACACTAGAAGGAGGGCTATGAAACGTGCCATCTTTTGTGATCTCTCTGCTACCGATAACAAACTTACTATCCCCCTCCGTCCAACCAAACTGTGTTCTCATAATCTCGGCCTTAATTTTATATTGAAGCTCTTTGACGAATATCATTATGTACGTCGTAAGCTCATTCATCTGATAGGGCAACCCTGCTACACCCTTACGAGCTAGCGCCGTCCTCAGACTCTCTTTCACCGCAACAATCGCTAGTGGTACAGTAAACTCAACTACTTCTTCCTTTGGAAGATGCAACCGTATCAGTGCTAACTCACCTTCTACAGGGTCACGCATGCGTTTAACTACGTAGATGTCATGCTCGTACACACAGATTGGTTCGGCTTCCTCGTCCGACTTAGCTGGCATCTTATACACACCACCATTCTGTCCCCTAAAGTAAGGCGTAGGGTACTTGGGTATGATGTAAGTGCCATCTTTCTCTAGCGTCGTTGATTCTTTCTCCTCCTGCTCTGGGCGTATGACTTCTCTACCTAGAGATAACGGAGTCTTAATGCGACCTTTCCACGGGCAACCTGCGCAACCGCCGGGGTTATGCTTCTCAAACGTAGCGCAGTGATGCGCCCCCTTGGTGTTACTCGCCTTGGTCTCGGTTTCTTCAAAGCTGTAGTTCGTGTACTTCTCAGATATCTTATGGATAGCAGTGCTACGGTCTACGCAAAGATGGGCAACGGACAGTGCATCCCACCATAGCGGTTCGGTGATGGCATCTTGGTTCTGGTATATATGCAGAAGCTGTGCGCAGCCTTCGCCGTTGGCGCTCTTACGCATGATGCGACTGAAACTAAGTGTGGTGTTGCTAAGCAGTGACTTGGCTAGCTCACTTAGCTCTTGGTGGGCAGACGCCGCTATGTTTGTTACTTCTTTAACACCTAACAAGTCCCGAAATGGGACATACTCTACATCTGTGCAGTCACTAATTATTTCTACGGGTAATGGTGGTTCATCTTTGAAGTTTAGTGTGCCGGGAATACGTAACACACGGGCCACTTCAAATACGCTGGCATCCACATAAAGGTTGTGAATAACACAAAGCTCATTAAGTCGGTTAGCTACAGGCTCCCATTCCTCACGGGTTACAGGTTGCGTTAACGGCCAGTAAACATGAATCCCCCTGCCGGAGTTAACCAATAGTGGGCGTGGCAAACCAATCACGGAACAGAACTGTTTCAGTGCATTAAGACCCGCTGTCTGATCTATGTATCCGTCTGGTCTACCTGTCTTGTCGTTTACTTGTGCCTTTGTTGCACCACAGTCTATATCCAACCAAAAACACTTGATGCTCTGGACATTCTCTTTTGTACGGTTTGCATCCGTCTTGTATTTGGCACAACCAAAAAACACATTGCGCTGTTGTTCTACAAACTCCGCTGAAACCTTATCGACTTCCTCACGGGTTGCTACAAGAACCTGCCGTACATTCTTCTTCCCCTTTATGCCTACCACAGCGAACCAGCCATCAGCGGCTTGAACCCTGTCTAATAGATCAACATTCGGCATAAGATTCTCTTTATGAAAGTAAAGGGGGGACTAGCCCCCCTTACCTAGTGGCGCTAACTAAGTTAGCTATGCTTTTTGATGTACAAGGTTACAGCTTCAACTTTGTCTTTTGGATCGTGTGTACCTGCGAACCAGTTATAGACAGTCTGCTTGCTGACACCAAGTATATTTGCCACTTCACTCGCGGGGATGTCCAGTGCAATGCACAACCGCCCAAGCAAGACACCTAACCTACTCTTGCTTGCTTGCTTGTTAAGCCTAACTATTCTTGCACTGTATCCGTAGCTCATGTTTACTCCTCGGCCCAAGCTGATACCACATCAGCCAGATTCTTCTTAGGCGCAGGTACTTCCGGTTCCGACTTCTTGGATACACGCTTAACAGGTTCTGCCGCTACGGGTTCGTCCTCATCTTCAGCGGCAAACTGTGGGCCTTTCGGTGCAGCTTGCTGAACCACTGGTGCGGGTTTAGCCGGTATTGCGGCAGGTAACTTCTTCACACCGTCCATTGCTGCTGCCGTAAGCTGTACGAACCGCTTGGCTTCCACGGATTTCTGTGCGGTTTCAACCAGATCAATCTCATCGTCGGTCAAATGACGCACGGCAGTGAACTTCAGCACATCGCCGGTTTCGTTCTCATCAAAACGCATCTCAGTAACAACACGGTCGATGCTCTCACCGTTGGCGGGGAGGAAGTTCTTGTAGCTCTCAAACGGATGGGTATTGCCCACACCCTTACCAAACAACGACTTTGACGGGATGTTGAACTGATACACCTGACCACTTGGGTCACCATCAAGCATCAATGCAACACGACGCAGGAAGCGACATGCACGGCCCTTACCGTTTGGCCCCGACCCGTCAATGTTCTGGGGGCAGGTTACGCATGAAGCGGACTGTGCATTACTAGCGGTTGATTCTGGTGCTGCACCAAGGTTAGACCAGCAGTCAGGCAATGTCGCCTCACCGTCAGGGTCGTATGCTTTAGCGTAGAACTGACGTGACACCTTTGGCAGCGCGTTGATAACGATGACGTTGAGGAAACCGTCGCGTACTTTACCCGCTTCCTTGCCGTTGATCATGCGGCGAAAGACGCCCTTGTTCATAACGATCCTATTACCCCCTGTGCTTGCATCAGCAAGGGACTTCGCTAACTCACTGACTTCACGAACGCGGGTAGGTGCTACGGTGGTGGCTTGCTTAAAAATGCTCAGGTTGCTCATGCTTTGCTCCTTCTAACGGATATGGTGTATTTACTGTCTGCTTGTAACCCCATCGGTAATTTGTCGGGGTTTTCTTCTAGGAACTGCTTCAAATTTCCTTGGTGTATACGCCGCTCAAGAATGCCATAGGCATCATTGTTTTTGATAAACGTGTACATAGAATCCCAATCATTCGTCCAGTACCTTGAAGATACCTTACGCATGATGGTGCCGTGCGTAGTCTTTATACTTGTTGCATTGTTCTCGTTGCATATCTCCAAAAGTTTGTCCGCGATAACATCCTTCTGGGCGTCCAAGTCCTTCTTCCGCTCTTCGTATTCTGCGGTAAGCATATCTATCGCATCACGAATTTTTATGTACGCCGATGCCAGTAAGTCTGGGGGTAGAATCTTCACCTGCGTGTCCAGCGAGAGTTGCGCTACTTCGTCTACTGTTTCATCCATGCTAGCTCCTTAAGGATGGGTCGTTTGCCCATTTGAACCATTGTAACTGCGCTACTTGACTTTGTCAAACCACATCTTCGATTTCATTGTGGTAAAGGTCAATTATTTTTGTATGGATATCTATGTTATTTTGTAGCATGTTATACAACTTTGACTCTACTGCACTACCTCTGATATGCACAATCGTCATTGGGTTTACTTGCCCCGGCCTGTCGATACGCGCATTCGCTTGGAGGTAGGTTTCTACGCTGGTAACCGGTGAGTACCAGACAATTACGTTAGCGGAGGTAAGGGTCAATCCGTGCGATGCAGCTTGCGGCTGAATGATAAGCACTTGGATATCATCTTCGTCTTGGAACCGCTGGATGATGGAGTGACGCTTGTTGACCGATACCTGCCCGTTGATTATGGCTGACGGGATACCCTTCTTAGTGAGGAAGCTATGTACTAGCTGGATAGTGTGCGTAAAGGGTACGAATACGAGTACCTTATGACTAGCCTCGTTGATCACTTCTTGTAGCACGTTAAGCCGGTTGCTCACGTCAAACTCGACCACTTCTCCATTGTCGGTGTAGACCGCACCACCAGATATCTGCAACAGCTTGTTGATGTTGACCGCTGCATTGACCGACGTTATCTGTTCCCCACCCGCTGATATAGTCATCTGCTTCTTAAGCATAGTGTAGTACTTGATCTGCTGCGGGGTCAGGGGTGCATCCCGTTCTACGAACGTAACACTAGGCAAGTCCAAACACTGTGCCTTCTCAAACCGTATCGCAGGTTGTAGTACTTGATGCACTATGGCTTGCGCTTGCGGCTTGGGAGTCCACTTGAAGTTGCTTATTTTATACATCACCGAATCGCGGAACTGCCCAAAGAACTTTGGCGTGTTAGCAGGGTTGATCATCTTGGCAAGTCCAAAGGCGTCCACGGGAGACTGTGCTGCTGGAGTACCCGTAAGCATCCACATGCCTTTGGTTGTCTTGGCGATATCCCTTAGCGTTTTCCATCTTGTAGTCTGTGCATTCTTATAAGCACTTGCCTCGTCCACTACGATCAAGTCAAACCCGCCGTTGATGATGGCATCTTTGACTATCTCCACCCCATCGTAGTTAATGATGACGAACTCAGCACCGTTGTTGATCAGCTTCACGCGACGCTTAGCTTCTCCATAGGCCACGTCACAGGTGCGGTGTATTGCAAACTTGAACAGGTCTGCCTGCCACGCTGACTTCATAATGGATAGCGGACAAATCACAAGGACACGGTTGACGATACCCAAGTCCATCAAGTAGTCACATGCCCATATCACACTGGCGGTTTTACCCGTACCCTGCTCGTTAAAGCAGAATGCCCTGCGGTTAAGGGTTAGGAACTCTGAGGTCTGTTTCTGGTGAGCGAAAGGTTTGAATTTTCCCGGCCAGTGGTAGTCCGTCAGGATGCTATTTGTTTTTTGGGGCATTCTTTTTGACTGTGTGGTCGGGGTTGCGGCTAAATGATCTGTTTGCGGAAGCAGATTTGACACGAAGGTTCCCAGCAGTGTTTGTACCCCCTTTACTAAGAGCCTTGATGTGATCGACATCCTTACCATCTCCTTTATGTACCGCACCTTTTTTAACCATCGCTGCCCGTGCCGCATTACGTTCTGTGCGTTTTTTAATTTCTTCCGGTTTACCTTGATACGTTTCGTACTCGTGCTTGTATGGTCTAGGTTTGTTGACGTATGGCATTTTGAACCTCCTTGTATTTACGCTGCTAGCTGCTTGAATTGACTTATTGGTATGTAGACGCACCGTTCTATGTCCATAGGGTCATCCCTATCTTTACGTCCACCAATGGATTCTTCGTACTCCGTTTTGACGTTAGCCATGAACAGGCCGTTTGTAAACTTAATGACTAGCAGGAACGGGGCATTTTCCTTGTGCGCCCAATCCAGCCCTTTCTTATGCTTTGCTGAACTCAACATCAATGTGGGGTATTTATCACTAGCGTTATTCCTAACTTTTATCTCCACTATAGCTTGTACTTTACCGTTCTTAACAAACTTCCCGTTTACCGGATGCAGGGGTGGGTACTGCTCGTAGGTACAATCAAATATGTTGCAAAACTTAGCTGCTATTTCTAGCTCTCTCGCTACGCTACTGGAGTTCTCGTATTGGGGTCTCACCTTCTTGGCTCCTTGTAATTGATACAGGTTTTGACGGGACACCAACCGCAGAGAGGGCCAGACACAGCGTTCCATACCCCACTTTGCAGTGCCTCTTCGATTCGCATCACGTCGTATTCAAACGGTTCGATGTACGTTTTACTGTCGTTTCTTGTATGGGTGCGGCGTACAAACTCATTACTGACTACAAATAGCAACGCGGAATTTAATTTGTTAATCTGTGGATAGTGCGTGAAGATAGCTGTTGCTAATAGGTCTAGCTGCTTGGTATCCGCGTACTTGGCGTTCTTGCTAGTCTTGTAGTCAATCATCAAGGCTGTATCGCCTCGTATGATAAGTAAGTCAATGATGCCCCGCCACCATACGTTCTCGGCAAAGAATTCGCAGGGGGTGTATTCTTCTCCCTCCTTGGCTAACCCTAACCTAAGTTCGCAATGCTTTTCCCCGTCGATCTGTTGGAGTACACTTAACACATCTCGGAGGTAAGCAAACTTCTCTGGTATCGGGTCACCGTTTCTTATGAAATTCTCAGCGGCTTTATGTACTTCGTTCCCGTATACCAGAGCGGTATTGCTTGACTGCTTAACATCTTTGGCGACACTTAAGTGGTAGTACTTCTTCGGGCACTGTTGGAAGTTTTTTATCGAACTGTACGACCACGTTATCGCCATGTTAGTCTTTCTTCTTTCTTGGTTTGACTGCGGCTAGCCCACGACTACTAGCATATGGTACCCTTTCTTCCTTTACTTTGTCAAGAAGCGCATTGGCAATATCTACTGAATCATCAACCACATGCTCAAAATCGTGGCCCCGTATGATGTATCCAAGCATAGCCAAACCTGCATATAGACTACGTAGCTGATCATCGTCATTCATTTTGCAGTGTGTCTATAAGATTCATTTACTTCACCATTTTTAACAACGGCGGCAGACCAAAGGCTATCGAAAACCGGCATAGCCCCTTTCAGCATGAGTTCCATAGGCGAGATTTCCCTGCCGCTATCCTTCCTACCTTCGTTAGTAATAGGTACCAACGACCGTGTAAATCCCGGCCCTACATAACAAGGCTTACTGTAGTGCGGCACGTAGGTAATACCGTTAAGGACAAAAACTTTCGTGCGCTCGGTTACTACTGTTTCCATATTGTTAGCCATTTGTATTCTCCTGAGTTAGTCTTGGTTTTTAAGTGCTGCGTTCCACCCTGTTACAAACGTCTTGTACATCGCCCCTGCCAACGGGTAAATGTGATTGGTCTTCTGTGGCATCATTTCTTCACAGTATTTCTGCCATGCTTCATCAACGGTTGCTCCCCGTTCTTTCAAAAGATTTTCATAGTCCTGCTCTGATGCTATCAACGCCGCCTCAAGCACCCTGATCCGCGCTGCCTGTTCATCGTAGTTTAGTATTGGTTTATTCATTTTCTCCCGCGCTTCCTGTGCTAGTGCTTCCTGCCTGTTTATCTTGGTCATGTGTTTTTTTCCCGCAGCTTGGCTTCAATTTTTTCTTCAACTGCCGCTTTTGCTATATCAAAAACAACAACAACAAATGCAACAGGAATCATCAGCAAAACAAATGGAATCAAAATAATCTTCATACCAAACCCCCTTCTTCCTGCTTTCCGTTAATCACTTTAGCGGCGTGTTATTTCTTCGTGTGTCATTTCCCCTCCTTCATCGCCACAGCTTCGGTAAGCTTGCATTTCGTATCAGCCAAAAGCTCACAGGCGCGATCAAACACTTTCTCCCAGCTTTCAGCCTCACCTTTCAGCCGCACGATTTCGGCTTGTAGCTCGGCAAGTTCAGCGGCGGTTGAAAGCTGGTCAACATTACATAACCGCAATTGCTCTCTTGCTTCAACAAGTTCGCGCTCAAGCTGCTCAACCCGCACAGATTGTTCTATGTATGTTGGTATGAGTTTGCTCATCTCATCTCCCAAAGTAACACCAGATATATGCGAACACAGTGACTAGCACCGCACCACACGCAACCCCATCCCGCACACCCTCACGGTAGGCAATCTTCCTATGGCGCAGCACCTTTTCCCACTCTTTGTCATCCCAGAAGTCCAGCATTATTTCTTCTCCTTCGTCTTGTGTATCTCAGCTTGGTATCTGTTCCACGCCTCGGCTAGTTTCACATCAGCGCCTTTCCATTCACGCAGCGCAGGTTGTGTGCTTTCCTTGAAGAAATTCTTACGCTGCCGGATATACTCAGCCAGCACCTTGAACAACCGTTCTTCTTCGCGTGTCATATCGCCCCTACCATTTTGCTAACCCACTTCACATACAGCACGAGCAGGATCAAAGCATTGACCGACAGGAACGCAAGCAAGCAGCATGTCCCCAAGAATTTAATTGTCTCTTTCATTTCCTTACCCTCTCAGCTTTATCCCGCGCCTTCTTCTCAGCCAACACCTTGGCCTCGTAGTCTTTCATACGCCGCTTGAAACTGTCGGCGTTGTTGTGCGTGTTTGATCCATGATACCTATATGTCATGTCGATTTTCTTTTTCATTACCCTCTCCTATGCTTCACCGTAACTTTGACCAATGCCAGACTCGCAGTTAAGCGGTAGGTCTAGCGCCCAGTGCGGCCTAAGCCGCATACATATTTCAACGTACTCCAATGCAGTAAAACTCTCTTCCTTCGGTACCACAGCAGTTACCGCGTCATGCACCGTCATCGCTACCTTGTACTTCTTAGCTACCTTCAACAACTGCTCCCCGATGATAATCCTAGCGAGGGCTTGGCATACGTTCTCAATCACCTTCCCCCCGTATATGCGCGTAGGTATAGTGGCCTTACCCTTCTTCGTGTCGTACACCAACTCGCTCTTGCCCTCCTTAGTCCACACCCGCAGGTTCGGGTACTTCAGATACAACCCGTTAGGTAGCCGGATACCCTTCTTGCCCTCAACCACCAGCACACCAGCGCGACCCAACGGCACTGTCTTGTCCTCCATCATCGCTTCAAGTGCCATACCTGCTTGCCGCCAGAGGATAGGAATCCATTCATACGTACTACGATATACGCTGATAATCCGTTCTGTTTCCCCCAACGGCATAACTACACCGAAGGTCTGTAACTGTATCTGGAACTTCTTAGCCCCCATCCCGTAGCCGCAACCTAGAATGGTAGTCTTGCCAACAAACCGCTCGTCTTTGGTTATGTCCTTCGCGTCCTTGCCGTATATGGAGGAGGCCATGATCTTGTACACGTCCTCTCCGCGTTCAAAGGCATCCACCAAATCGTTCTGTTCAGCTAGCCACGCCAGTGTCCGCGCCTCAATCTGCGAGGAGTCTGAATTGATGATCATGCAGCCCTCGGGTGCTTGTATGGCGTACTTAAGCAGGGAATTTCGCCCAAGGTTCTGCATGTTTATCTTGTCATCCCCACCCCACCGTCCGGTGTGTGCTGCGTAGTAGCGTAGGGGTACGGGTAGTAGTCCTCTCCGGGCAATGTCGATAAACCTCTGAGTGCGAGTTTCCTCCAGCGTAGACTTAACGCCTAGCCTTGCGGCTACGATGTTTTGCACAATCACGTTGTCGTGTTCGAGTAGTGCTTTAAACCCCTCATCAGTTTTGGAAAACGCGTAGGTCTCCTTACCTGTAGCGGGGCTTATCTTCATCGGCGGCTCTACCCCAAGGCTTATCAACACCTCGGCCAACTTGGGGTTACTCATAAGCTGCTCTTTCTCTATGAGCATCTTGCTCATCAAGTCGGCCTTGCCTTGTTTAAGCTGCTTCAAATGCTGTTCAAGAGAGGGTAGGCTTAGCTTCAATACCGGTTCGGAAAACATCCTTATGGTCAGGTCGATAAGGCGTAACTCACTAACATCAAAGTCAGCGGCCATCTTCTTGAATATGTCTAAGGTCAACGTAACGTCGTTCTCGCAGTAAGAGCCATACCGTGCGAGTGCCTCGGCATCGAAGTCTATCCGGTGCATACCTGACACCTTACCAACCTCCTCACCTTTGACACCAACGCCATAGTGCAGAGCAAGTGCAGCCAGACTACCGCCCACCTCAGTGCCATGTATAGCTCTTGCCATTGATAGCGTATCCGCAATACGCTTAGGCTTGATCCCGAAGTGCCAATTCAGTATCGCCATGTCGAAGGCGGCGTTATGCGCTAATGCAATGTTCTCGTGCAGATTCCATGACTCAAGGAATTCCTTAGTCTGAGCCTTAGTACCACTAAACCATTTGGGCCTCTCACCTTCGGTTTGGAGCGCCACGCCCACTACCTCAAACTGCGGGTCGCGTATGTAGGCTTCGGTCGTCATCTTCTTAAGTGTGAAGTCACGCTCATGGTAGTAGGTTTCAAAGTCAATGCCGATGATCTTCATACCTTACTACCTTTAAGCAACGTCTTTATCCGGTCTAACATATCGGGGCTAGAAATCACGCTTTTGGGGTCGCTATATGGAATAATCTCTTCTCTAGCGTCGCTATAGCCGAATGTGCCTACAGCAGTAGTGCCACCTGTATTACTGGTCTTATACGGCAGCTTCTCGTCACTACCCAACAGCCGTTGCATAACACGATTCGTAAACTCGTTGGCCTGTATTTGCTGCATCTTGGTATGAAGAACGATCACCTCGTCATCAGTCAGGCAACAACTGGATATCAACGGTTTAAAACCCAATGGGCGCTCACCTGCCAATTGCTTCGCCCTGTTTATCACCATACCAAGCAGGTCGAGCCACTTCGTTTCGTCTGTGTAGAACTCCTCGGGGTTACTACCCATACGCTCTAGTAGAATTTGCACACCCTTATTCATGTTCTTGGTTTCCATTAAGCCTCCTGTTTATCTACTGCTAGTATGCGTCTGATGAACTCTTGATGCAGTAGCCCCTTACTAGTATCTACAAACTTATCCCACACCATCTCGCATTCCTTGTCGCTTAGTGCCACTAGCACATGCTTGTTAGCGGTATCTTGTTTTCTTTGGTACACCATCTGTAGTATGTCGCCCCACTTAGAGCCTTTGCTAAAGCTAAACTCCTGTGGGTTGCTGTCCATACGTGTCATCAATAGCGCCACGGCCTCGCATGGTTTAAACTCTGTCTGTTTTATGCCCATCTCTTCACCTCTATGGTTGTTTCAATACCCGTATCAAGTCGTATAACATTGTTATGTTGTCCTCATTGATTACAACTGCGGTGCCACCTGCACGGCGTATAGCGTCTAGCTCTTGGTGCTGCAATGCTGTCGGGGAACGATCATTGGCCTTGCACTCGACACCAAGGAATTTACCGTTGACGCAACATACAACGTCAGGCACACCCGACCGGCCATAGCCGTGGGTTGCGGGGAAGAAATAATAAACGCCGTTAGCCTTGAGTAGGTCAACGACCTTGCGCTTTACTTTTGCTTCGGGGGTAGTAGCCATGTCCCGATAATACAGGACTACTTGACAATGTCAAGAGGGGACTACAAAAAAAGAGGGGGGTTGGGCAGTAATGTAGATTACCTGCTGCCCGTCAGGTTGTGGAGGCTTACCGGCTGGACTTTAATTGGGGCTACCGGTAAGAACGAATGGGGTCACATCTACAAGATTATACCCACGCGTTGATAGGACTGCCCCGCCTTATTCTGCTTTCTGTATAGCCCGTTCCAGATACCAACGTGCCTTCTGCAAATCCTGTAACGGGTCAGTGTCCTTGTGACCGGCACGAACTATATACTTCACGACGTTACCTAGATGGTAACTCAACTGCTTAGCCTCAATGAAGTCGATCACCTCAAGCCCACCCACGGTGTAATGCGGGGGATGATTCACCATATCAGGTTGTGTAGTAATAATTGCGGGGGTTGTATCGAACACTCCAGTAGCCTGTTCCATACCAGCTACTACCGCACCTACAACTGCATTGTGGAATCTATCGTTCTTACCTTTCTTCAGTAGATCATTACGCATCCACTTATACGTAGAGTCCTTACCCTTGGTCAGCGTCAACCCACCAACTTCTACGCCTTCCTTTATTTCCAACGGCGCATACCCGTTCGCCTTGTTCTCCTTCTTCATGTGATACCGTGCGCTATACACGTCTTGCGTAGTAGCATCACACCGCTTCGCTATTTCCTTCGTTGTGGCCTTCGGATACTTCAGTATTGCCCTGCGAATCTTTTCTAACTTGCTCATTGTCTAGCTCCTTGATGTGTTGTTCTGCATACTCTTTTAGAACCTCCCGCATCTTGGCTTGCGTGCGTGTCGGGTAGGTCTCTCTATACCACTTCATTACATGGGGTTCAAGCCTAATACTAGTGAATGCCAGTGCAGGTTTCTTCCCCTTACCTCTACCACGTTTCTTGATAGCATCTTCCATGTTGACCCCATGTTGGTAATGTATAACATTGTTATGTTGCGTCGAGAATGAAAAAGGTATTGGCATCGACCTTGAGTCCTGCACCCTCAATGATCTGGCTATCCTCTACTAGCTTAAGCATACCCACCCCTCTACGTATGAAGTCAGGTAGCTGCTCGCTAGTACATACTTTAATCTCACCGCCTTTACCCTTCTGCACAGCATAGTCCAACTCGTTGATCAACACAAGCCACCCGCTGCCGTTATTTCTACAATCATATACTGCATTTGCTACTCTGCTCTCATTAACCTCCTTCGGAAAGTTATGCCTCTCCTCATCAGTAATACTTAGCTGCGGGTTTAGAGTATCCCATTGCTCTAGTAATAGCTTAACAACTGTAGGCATCATCTTGCTGTAGGTTGCCGCTATAATCCTATCCTTGTTAGTCGTAACACTATACGCTACGTGGCTAGCATGTTCCTGTGCCGTAGCCAACATCTCAAGCACACTTTTACGCGCCACGAACTTGTTGATCTGTTTGATCGCCTTCTTCATGTCCGTAGTCCTGATGCTACTACCCCGCTTCCTAGATTTATCTATGCGCTCGTTACCGATAACAAAGCAATTCCTTTCGTTATACAAACCCATAGATATCCTGCCTATCTCCTCGCGCTTCTCGGTAATAACCACTTCCCTCGCGCCTAGTATCTGCGAACTCGTGCTAAAGAACTTGTAGTTTTTGCACTTAAGTACCCATGTCGGATGGGCTAGTGCTACCGCCTCTACTAGCGGTTTGATAAACGGATGAATAACAAACGTGTTGCCGTGGTTGTCCGCATCTGTGCGTAACTCAATGTTAGCGTATGCCATGTCTACTCTCCCTTACCAATCGAACCGTTTAAGAATGTCATCTACCTTTGCCTTTACCGTGCTACGCACATCAGCACTTTCCTTAATCGCATCAATGTCCACACCTAACATTGTTATCTCAAGGGCACGTCGTGCTTCCTCCAACTGCGGGTCTTTCGTTATGTTCAAGTGAGTCAGCATGCTGCATAGACCTTGCGCGTTACTCACAAACGTATCATGGTAGCGCCGCTTGGTTTCATCATTGCCCTCTACGTCAGTCAACTTCTCCGACATACCGGTCAGCATGCTATGCAACTTATCCCACGGTTCCTTCATAGCGTCGGCTAGCCGTCCGCTGTAGCTGCTCTCGTATTGCTGTGCTAGCTCTTGCATCTCCTGTTGCGGTATATCCAAACGGAAGTCACCCGACTCAGGCAACGGACTAAATACCAAACGGAATCCAAACTTCTGCTTAACATCCTCCAACGTAGGGTAATCGTCCGGGTCAAATAACGCGCCCATGTGATGCTTTGATAGGTCTATCAAATCTATGTAGCTCGCGTAGAAGTCATTACACATGTTATCCATGTTGGCTTGATACGTGTTCATCGTCTGCTTGTATTCCATGAACAGCGACGTAGGTAACAGGCGCGTCCCTTTGTCCGACCAAGACAACGTGGTCTTGTTGTGATACAGCCGGATACCTGCCGCGTAGTCTGCAATAACCTTGCGCTTGCTAGTGCCTGCCATAAGGTTCTTCTGAACCCTCGCGCTACCTGTGCTTGCTGAGTTATTGATAAGCACCGACTCGGTTGCCCCCTTGTCATACTTATTAGCAGGCCACACGCTGATGTTCAACTCTACCAATACTGCGCTAGATGAAATGCTCATGTCTATCTCCTATTTCTTCTCTGGTTTACCTGCAAGTTTAGCCATCTGATACAACGACTCGGTCATCAAATGCACTGATACCACTTGACTTTCTGTATCAATGTAGACGTGATGCGTAGTGCCGCCATCTTCTGCTTTGCGATACACCTCCTCATACTTCTCTACGCCGCTCAATGCTTCTAATACTTGCACGGCTTTATCCACATCCAACACATACTTGTGGTAGCCCAACATCACTATTGCTTTAGCTCTTGCCATCCTATTCCCCTTTCTTAATATGTATCGTCTTACCCACTGGTGCGATAACATCGTTATCAATAACCACCCATAGAACTGGTGCATTCCATTCCACTCCCCAAGAATCCCCAACGTATCCGTCAGTCAGGATGATGATTGCATCGGGTCGAATCGCTTTCTCCTGCATGTATCCGATCATGCAACTCGGGTCAGTGCCGCCACCACCTTTGGGTTGGGTCGATGTAACAATGTTATCCAGCGCGTTAGTATCGTATTCTTCATGTCCTGCTACTTCACAATCCCAATACAACAGGTCGATCTTCTCTGGCTTCACATCTTGAGCGATACCCTGCACCTCAGCGAGGAAGTCATTCAACTCCTGACCTCCGATGGAACCGGACGTGTCGATGCCCACCACCAGATGCCCCACCCTCTCGCTTATCAGCGTAGGCATATAGACACCAGTGTGCAGGAACCGCCGGTTAACCCTACGCCACGATGACGTATCACCACCACGCATCGTAGACTTGACGAACTCACGCAGGGCTTCCTTCCAATTAACCTGTGGTGCTAGCAGGTCACCCAACTCACGGCTCATGCCACCCGCACCCTTACCGGCTATCTTCTGCTGTGCGATTAGCCCTTGTCGGATACCTGCATCCACATCACGCTCAAGGTCTGACTTCTCCTTGTCGGTCAACTCCTTGGCACCCTCCCAATCATGCTCATCAAACCCACCGGCACCCTCACCCTCACCATCACCGGCACCGAACCTACCCTTACCATCCTTCTTCTCCTGCTTGAGTAGGTCGAACACCTGCTTGCTGTTCATGCCACGGAACTGCTCATCAAGTAGGCCAATGCGCTTACCGTTCTTAACCGGCATTGCTATAACATTGTTATTCTTATCCATATCAACCAACTCAAGGTTGATCACGTAGTCACACGCCATGTTCGCCAACTGCGCATCCTCGTCATACAACTTACGCCAGATGAACAGATGCCGGTAGACCTTGTGCATAGTCTCGTGCAGCACAACGAACGCCAACTCCTTGTCATCCAACTCCTTGATGAACTCCCGCCCATACATCTCATCTCTACCGTTAGTAGCTGCGGTAGGCAGGTCATCCACTACCCTCGTTCTGCCTAGCATCATCACCCCCGACCAGAATGCAAACTGTGGGTTGCGCATGATGCTGATCTTCACCTTGCTAAGGCGACGCTCTTCCTTGTCCTTCTGTTCCACTCCCTGCTTGGCTACGGATAACATTGTTATCTCCCTTGATTAAAGTAAGTCCTCGTTCTTCTGAACCCAGTCAGCAAACTTCTTGCTGCTGAACGCTATCTGCTGCTTGCTCGGGGTCTTAGCGATGTTGATCGCAAAGCATGCTTGCCACTCGGCACCGAACCGTTCGATGTAGTCCATGAACGCATTGATCGTAGACTTATCCACCTTACTGATCGCACCGAACACTACAATGGCACATGCACCTGCGCTGTCAGGCACAGACGCACTCTTAGGATTGGCTATCACAGATTCCCACGTCGGCAACTGGTCTGCGAACTCAATGTAAGCCTGCATCGCACGACTCGCTGACTCACCCACGGCACCACTCATTGCTGCTATCAGACTCTCGCTATCCAACTGCGAGCGCACCTTAACAATGTTAGACACCCGCTCAAGACTGCGAGGCGATACGAAAGCAGTCTGCATCCTCTTGGGGTTGTAGATGAACTCATTCCCATCTTGGTTGCCATCGGTGTAGCTTGCCATCGCATGCGGATACTGCTTAACCCATGCACATATCTCTGGCGCGATACCGTTGTTCATCGCCCACCCCAACCACTCATCAGCATCGGGCTTTCTTACACGTAGCGGGATAATACGATTGCGACTATGCGCCTTCAGGCTGTCACCTACACCGTCACTACTCAGGTTACCGGTAAGGAACGTGATGCTCTGGTCATGCACAGGTATGTCACCTAAGCGGGGATTCACCACCTCAAGCATGGGGTGCAGCATGTTCTTGATCGGGTCAGCACCCTTCGTATACTCATCTAACATTGTTATGACGGGCTTACCTAGATGCAACTGGAAGCGGCTGTTCGGGTAATACCTAGTAGTGCGTGTCTCGTGGTCGATCACCGGCATAGCAATGTCACCCAAGTCCATGTTCGGCACGTCGATGTATGCTGTGCTGTGATTGGGCAACGCTGCTGCTAGCGTCTTAATCAGAGAGGACTTACCAATTCCGGGTTCCCCCTCTAACAAGTAGCGGTTGCTCGGCGTGGACAGGATGATCTTCGCGCTCTGTGCCAACGTGATTGTCTTACCAAAAGTTACTTCAGCCATGATCTTACTCCTATTAAAGTATGTATAAGTTACGAGTATTGATATAACATTGTTATGTGCTGCCAACTAGGAACGTCTTGCTGCCAACTAGGAACGTCTTGCTGCCAACTAGGAACGTCTTGCTGCCAACTAGGAACGTCTTGCTGCCAACTTAGCGGCGACTACTTATTGCCGTTTTCAACTAACAGGGCGGACTTTCCCTGTAAGTATATATTATACCACATAATACTACCCATGTCAAGTGTTTTGGCGTCTTACTTAGCTAGCGTCGTCGGCATGAAATGAATCCCAATTGCTACCGTAGAACCCCTTGTATGCGTCCTTCTTCACCTCGCCATCGGGAACTTGCACCTCCTTGAATACCCTGTCGCGGTTAACCCCAAGCAGCACGTTCTCGTAGAACTCCATGTCTATACGCACCGTATCCCTGTAATGATCAATTCCTCTGCATAGCAGCATAGATGCTCGGTAAAAGTCATAGTGCTTGTTCTCCATCGTGCTTAGCATCCACTTGTTCAGATACTCCACCCGTTGAGTAAACTCGCTTCGCCCGTTCATGCGTGTATCACTTGTAGGGTAATGCCCTTGTGCCAACGCCTCCTCTATCTCCTGTTTATGCACGCCCTCACCTGCACGTAGTTTGAGGAAAGCACATATGTATTCATGGAAGGGGCGGTATGGTGCGAGTGCTTCCTTCTTACCCTTGCGGTCTACCATGTGGACGATGCGCTTATCCCAATCGCTTAGCGTGAAGGTGTCCATCCCACCATCGGGATGCTTTGTTCTGGTTAACGTAGTAGGGGCATGACTATGTAAGCGGTATTCTCCGCCATCACTAAACTTAACGCAGATAGAACCGTCGAACACCCGCGTTTGAATACCCAGACGCCACACCAATTCGCTGATGAACTTGCAGGTCGAACTGCTTATCCACTGGTTGAGGGATATAACAATGTTATCCTCCGGCGTGAACGTAACCACTGGCGTGTTGTAGAGGAAGCACTGGATGTTGCCGTTCTCCTGCTTGAATATACGGAAGCTGTCGATCTTACTGCGCTTACCCAACGGGCGCTGATCTTCAGCCCGCCCACGGATATGCTTGGTAGTCTCATGCCTTTTCAGTGCCTCCGCGTAGTTTTCTATGCTACTGATACCTGATACTTGATAGCTCATCTCACACCTCCACTCATAAAGAACCACGTTACCACCCACCCACTTACTACTCCCAGTATCCAAACGATTAGCATCTCCATCTCATTTCTCCGGTTTGTCTAAGTTATCTAATGCGAATCTACCCCGCGTCGCAGCGGCCACCATCGTATCCCACCATTCCTCAGTGCAATCCACAGTGCCATCACGCGTCTCCCATGCGCTAACAATGTTATGTAGCATCAACGCAAGCATGGCTTTCTCGTCCGTCAGATCGTCCATTGCCTTTTGCCACGCAGGGTCAACTTGGGTTATTGGTGTAGGTTCGGGTGCGGCTTGCACTTCTGTTGTAGTCTGGCACTTAGAACACCACCCAAAGAACACCCCTTTTTCCAATTCAGCCGCCACGTTAAGTGTCATCTCGCACACTCTACAATTTAAATACTTCATCATGCCTCCAAAATAAAGAATACAAACACAGCACCGACCACTACCCCTACGAGGAACATCATAGCTTCGATCATTTCAACTCCTCTGGTATCTCTACCTCATCACCTAGCTTGGATGCAACGTAGCAGCGCATTGCTGCAATCAGGGGCGTTGGGCCGGTCAGCCTGTGGGTTTCGCTTTCGCTGTTTTTGTACGCCGCCCAGCTTCCACCACCAAGGTTTTCGACACGGGCTATCTCCCGCTCGATGATCGAGCCACCTTGCGACCAATCGGTTGAGTAGTGCATATTAAACATTTCATGGTGCGGATGATCTTCGTATGTAAACTCTACTTTTTCACACTTCGCTACTGCCCAATCAAGGGCAGCACCTTGTAACTCACTCGTTTTGATCTTCATACTAACTCCTCTGGTATCTCTACCTCATCACCTAGCTTGGATGCAACGTAGCAGCGCATTGCTGCAATCAGGGGCGTTGGGCCGGTTCGATAGTCTATGTCGCCTTGATCGGTAAACAAGGTTTCGATGCGGTATGAAGTCCATGCTTCCTGCTCGACGTACGACTTCTGGTCGTTGGGTGCAACGGTTAATTTCTCACGCTCGATGATCGGGCCTGCATATGACCAGTTAGTTGAGGGTTCCCATGTCCACGGGGTGTAACCTTCCTTTGCGGCTAGCACGTATAGTGGTCGGCCACAAGTTCCAGCAGGTCGAATCTCAATATCCATCTTCTCGCACTTCGCTACTGCCCAATCAAGGGCAGCACCTTGTAACTCACTCGTTTTGATCTTCATACTTTCTCTCCTAGTTGCTCGCGTATAACAGTTGTTATGCATGCATCCACCTTGATCAACCGCTTCCTGCCACGCGGTTTAATGGGGGTGCGGTTATAAAAATAGTCCTCTGCTGACCGCATGTTTTCATACACCTTCACGTCGTAATAAGACTTCTTGTGATGCTCAGCTACCTGCACATGAAACTCTATGCCACTCTTAGAGGCAAGCTCGATCTGCCGCTTCATACCTTTCAGCCTTCTCCAACTCTTAAAGTGTGGGTCTCTGGGCATCATTTGAATTCATCCTCGTGCAGCACCGGCTCTTTAGCTGCCTCTGCCCACTTATCCGTAAGCCACAACACATCGTCAACATTGTCGGCACCGATACACGGATCACCAAACCCTGTGGGCTTGCCATCAGCGTCATAAGTCACCTCCTTCAGAGTAATCCAGTCCTTCCCGTCGTTCTCCGCAGGTGTATTCACAAACCTGTAATTCCACGTAAACTCGCCGTTCTTCTCGCTCATCTCGTTCTCCTTGTGTTGTTAACTTGCCTGCTTTGCTACCACTAGCACATCTTTACCCTCGATCTTCAACAGGCGCTTCTTGAATCCCTTGCCGATGTTGATCGCATGGTAATACCAGAGCGCCTGTGCTGCCTTGCAGAAACTGTTTCGGGTCTTGTATGCACCCTTCGTATAGCGTCCGATTTGCACACGCCAGATTACTTTCGGTGCAGTCAGGTCTAGCTCCTGCTGCTGTGGTGTCTGTAACATTGTTATTTCTCCTGTTGATATTTTCTAGCGAGTATTGCTACTACCTGTGAGTAACTCAGAGTCACGCCTAGTTGCTCTTCCAACACAGCCTTGCATGCAGTTAGTGCTTCGACTTGCGCTCCCGTAAGTGAAATAGTCTTGGCTATGTATTTCTTGTCCATCACAACCTCCCTGCTATCATTAGCGCCACCATTTCGGCGCGGTTAACTTGCACGGTGACATACCTGTAGTTCATATGCCATTCCTTCCACGCATCGCACGTAGGGCATCCTACTTCACGGTCTTTACACGGCTTGCCTACGTAGGCAGTCACCTCCTTCTTGGTCATCGGCACCCTGATGGTGACGGTAGTGTCTATCTTCATCTTTTTTAGCGGGTTGATTTCATGTAACATTGCTATGCTTCTTGGTTTCACAAACTCTAGCTTGGTCTTGGGGTCGAATATGTAGCGGTTAAGCCGCGCCGCTTGTTTCGCCAAGATGTGCATCTCAGTGTGATGTTTCAACCACTCTTCCTTTGTCGGCTTCTTCATTTCACAACCTCCTCTTTGACTTCACTGACAGGCGGGTATTCGACAGCCACGAGTTCGTTGTCGCTCCCGCACAGGTAATCCATCTCTACACCGAGGGTCTCCAGTGCGTCATCGGCGTTTTCAGCCTGTATAAATACTGTGATGTTTATCTCGTAGGTTTTCATTTCACTTCCTCCTGATTTAGCATCCATTTGAGAAACTCCTCGCTGTCCCCTAATGCTAGGGCTATGGACATGCGAACACGCCAATCCCCTTCACTACCCCTGCTCAACAGCGTAGCAATCCACGCTAGTCTTTCCTTCTCTAGTCTTTCCTTCTCTGTTAGTAGCATGTTCATTTCACCAGCCCTCCCTTGTTGTTCAGGCCGTGCAGGTCGCGCCGGTCTGTGATTAAAACGTAGTTGCTTTTGTGCATCGGTGCTATGCACCACGTAGCACGCGCAGCTTTTGCTGCTTGCTCACCGCAGAATAGGCACACCTTGTAACCCAACGCCCAACGGCGCGGCTCTACGTCATCGCCGCAGTAAGAGCAATGCAACCCGCTGTCTACCGCCGTGTTCTCGGCACATAACATTGTTATGCTCATCTCACACACCCTTCTTCTGTGCGTTTAACCAACCCTGCGCGATGTGCAGGTAGTTTGCCGCCTCAACCGTCAACACCCGTCCAGCGTCCAACTCTTTTGCTGCCCACAGCAAATTGTCCATCATGGCAACTACATCAACCTCTACTACCCCCAACAACCTGTTTGCCCACTCGGGATGCACCCAAGCAGCAACACCATCGAAGCACACCCACACCCAACCCTCGGGGCGAGCATTCCACCCCAACACGGCTACCTCTGCCGCAATCGCTTCGCTCAAATCAATCATCTCGTTCGTGTTCATATCTATCTCCTCGTTTAGTAAAGATGAAACCCTGATACCGCTTGTATCGCAGCAACAATCTGCTGCTGACTACGACCACCCGTTGACGTTGATAGCTGCATACCTCGCATGGACGGGCGAATGTTGGTTATGGTGCCGCCGCATACTGAAGCCATGATGCTATTTGCATAGCTATCGGAGTAGTCATAACCCCCTGCGGCCTCCATAATTGCAACGAACCGTTTCTCATACGGGTTATGGGGTTGCGTCTCCATCCACGCCTTGCGTATCTCATACAAGGTGCCTTGAAACTCGTCGGAGCCGATAACCTTCTCGCTCGCATCTTTAACCACCCGATCTAAGGTGTCGCCCTTATATGCAGCGAGCAGCTTAGGGGTAGCAAAAGGCACGGAATGAACCACCGCACCGTCCACCACAATCTCCACGTTGCCGTGGCATAACATTGTTATGCAGTAGCCCATATCTATCTCCTAAATAACACTGTTATTTCTCCTTCAAGTAGGGGAACTCGGTAACCGCGTAGCTGCACCACTTGCCAGTAACAACCTGCGCCAACAGGTAAGGTTCTTCAGCGTGGAAGTTTCCATAGACCTCTGAGAACGTGTCACCCCATACCGCAGCAAAACGCTGCAAAAACGCCTGATCTACTGCTGACCGGCAACCTGCAAAATCTACCAACATATCTATCTCCTAAGTAACCTAACAATGTTAGGTGCATCGAAAAAACCACTTAACCTATAAATAATCTTCCCCTACCCCTATATTATACCACATTGTTATGGTCAAGTCAAGTAATTTGGGAATGGGTGCAGGTAAAAGTCACGGAGGAGAAAAGGGGGGAAAAAGTATTTCCGACCACATCGGGAAGGGTAAAGTTATAAAGTAAGAAAAAACAGGGTAAAGTTAGAGAATTTTTTTGCGTTTCTTACAATATAAAAAATGAATAAAATCAGTTAGATAGATAGATAAAATATGTATAAAGTTATAAAGTAAGTACTTTTTCAATATTAAGAGTATGCCGTCCTTGCAAATCCCTTTTTATTTTTTATTTCGTGCTTAACTGCGCGGAGTGCTCTTTCGACTCGACGGTCACCTCTCAATATTCCCGAAAAGTCTTACATTACACAAAAAAGTGGTGTTTTTCCCTTTGTAATCATGGGGTTAACTAATGTAAGAGTCATTTTTCGTTTTCTAACATTCCTTTATAATCAAACACTTATTTCTTACATTACTTCTAACATTAGGCCGCTTTCTCTTACAATACCCCTTAGTGTATAACAATGTTATAACGTAAGAAAAAAACTGAAAATAACCGAAGTTTTTCGTATAAGACCTTTATTTATCTTCAGTCGGCCCTCCTCATGCCCCCCGCCCTGCAGAACTATCACACGGAAAAATCCCGCCTAGCGGCGTCCTAACATTGTTAGGTTGTTCGTCGCTACGGGTAAATGATGGACAAAAAAATACCCGCCGAAGCGGGTATAAATGAAGCGGGAAAGGGTGAGTTTCCTCACCCCTACCTAACATTGTTAGGTTACTTGCCGGTAGCGATCTTGCCCAAATCTACGCCTAGACATAGCAGGGCTTCAGCAATATACACTTGCGCTTCCCTGACCGCATCGGGCAATTCCGTCTGACGTGCGTTAAACTTCCAGAGGGAGGTCAAATCTTCCACATTGCGCAGCATTGGACTGCGGGTATGCTTAGCGTCACCTTCACCTTCACCCGCTTCACCTTCACCCGCTTCACCCGCTTCCCCCGTCGTCGCGGGGTTCGCCATTTCGCTAGCGTATTTACGCACCATTGCCCACACTGTGGACGGGTTGGAATGGCCGTTGGATTTCAAGACTGCGAAGAGGGCTTCTTTTTCTGCGCGAACAATCTTACCTTCCTGCGATACATCTTTGGCTTCGATGTTGTACCAACCCTCAAATAGCATTTCGTTTAAGTCTGCCGCGTAAGCGCGCTTCGCACCATAGGCGCGAGTCTCGTTTATTGCCACGTCTAAGCGGGACTGCTCTAAGCGCGATAACGGCGCGGTGGTGGTGGTGTCTTGCGTATCGGTTGCTGTTGTCATGGTATCTACTCCTAAGACTGCGGGTTACATATCGGGCAAGGGCCTGATATGGGCGGACTACCGCCATGTGTTTATTTTAACAGGGTACCTAACAATGTTAGGGTATTCTGTAATCAATAATGCCACCCGCTTAAACGATTTTCCTATACCGTAATGGCAGGTATGGTACCCCCCAGAATGGGGTAGATGGAACCACGCCAACCCCTGTATCACTGTTCTGCACATTGTATAACGCCCCCCATACTTTCCACTATTATGTACCCCCACCCCCCTATATATTTTTCTGATAACTCTTCCTCTACTCTGGTATCCGTAAACACCCCCCATCACTTTTAATTACCTCCCCCCACCCCCCTATATTTTTTGTGTTATATTTAGCGCAGGTATTTCTGGAGCGCCACAACGCCCTGCATGTATGACTATTAACGTAGAACCTTCAAGTTCACACCCACTGCCATACTCAACCGAGGATGATGAGGTTTCTTCGTTTGCTGATGCGCTTACGGTAACTGCTAATACTCAGACTCTTATAGAGCAATTGGGTGGGCCACCGGAGATGACGCCGGAAGATGCCAAAGATGCAGCAGCCACTCTTCAGTCCGCATTAAAAACACAGAACAAGTCCGCTTTGAACACTGCACCAGTTGCGTTTGCAGCAAGAGAATTTATCCGCATATATAGTGCGCGTTTAGCTGCCGACATTTCCGATGTCAGGACATCAATAACTAATAAGCTGTTGGAGCTTGCCAACTGCGGTGACCCACGGTATGAACTCAAAGCCCTAGAGTTGCTTGGTAAGCACAGCGACATTGCGCTATTTACGGAGCGCAGCGAAGTCACAATCAATTACAAAACGTCCTCTGATTTGGAAGAGGCAATCAAGGAGCGGGTCAAACGACTGCTTAACTCCGACATAGTAGATGTAACCCCCATAACGTCTGAAAGTCTGGACGAGGAGCTAGGGATAGCTGGGGAGGATACAGATACTGAAGAACTTGTAGCGCAAGTAACATCCACTGACGTAGTTGATACGAGTTTGTCAGGGCAACAAGCGAGTGGTACACAGTGAGTTTGTTAAATCCCAGCACCGTCAGTCTTAAAGATATCCCCAGTATTCTCCATTTATTGCCAGAACAAGAGCAGGCCAAGCTGCTTGAAGATTTGAAACTGCTTGAGAACCTGAAGACTAAGGAGACGGCGCAGACTAAGTTCATGTCGTTTGTGCGTCTGGTGTGGCCTGCATTCATATCGGGTAAACACCATGCGGTGATGGCAAATGCGTTCGAGCGGGTGGCTAATGGGCAGGCTAAACGGCTCATCATCAACATGCCGCCGCGTCATACGAAGTCAGAGTTTGCTAGTTACCTGCTTCCAGCGTGGTTTTTAGGCAAGTTTCCGCATAAGAAGGTTATCCAAACGTCCCACACGGCTGAGTTAGCGGTTGGTTTTGGTCGGAAAGTGCGTAACTTGGTGGATATGGACATCTACAAGGGCATATTTCCCGGTGTTGGGCTGCAATCTGACTCAAAAGCAGCCGGTAGATGGGCGACAAACGCTGGTGGTGACTACTTTGCTATTGGTGTAGGCGGTGCGGTTACTGGTAAGGGTGCTGATATCCTCATCATTGACGACCCACACAGTGAGCAGGAGGCCACACTCGCTGAAACTAACTCCGACATCTACGACAAGACGTACGAGTGGTACACATCTGGCCCTCGGCAGCGGCTACAACCGGGTGGGGCCATCATTATAGTGATGACACGCTGGTCTAAGAAGGACTTGACCGGCCAAGTGTTGAAGTCTGAGATACAACGGGGTGGTGAGGAGTGGGAGGTCATTGAGTTTCCTGCACTGTTTGAGGACTATGACCCGCCGAGACCGCTTTGGCCTGAGTTTTGGTCGTTAAAAGAGCTTTTAGCGTTAAAAACCGAGCTTCCGGCGTCAAAATGGCAAGCCCAGTACATGCAACAGCCCACTTCCGAGGTCTCGGCTATCGTCAAGCGGGAGTGGTGGAAGATTTGGGATGAGGACAAACCCCCACTTTGTGAGTTTAAGATTCAGTCGTGGGATACGGCCTTCCTTAAGACCGAGCGAAGCGACTACTCGGCCTGTACGACGTGGGGTGTGTTCTATAGAGAGGACGACACCGGCAAAGCACAGGCGCACATCATCCTGCTCAATGCTTTCAAAGACCGGATGGAGTTCCCAGAGTTAAAGCAGGTTGCCTTTAAGCACTACAAGTTGTGGAACCCAGATGCCCTGATCGTAGAGGCTAAAGCTACGGGTGCGCCGTTGATCTTTGAGCTACGGGCTATGGGCATACCAGTGCAGGAGTTTGTACCTAGTCGGGGTAATGATAAGATTGCTAGGTTGAATGCCGTGGCGGACATATTTGCGTCCGGTAAAGTTTGGGTGCCTAATACTAACTGGGCAGAAGAGCTTGTGGAGGAGGTTGCAAGTTTCCCTTCGGGGGAGCATGACGACTTGGTGGACTCCATGACTCAGGCACTGTTGCGCTTTCGGCGCGGGGGCTTCATACCGCTGCTTACAGATGAACCAGAACCCCGCAAAGAATTTAAGCGGCATAAAGCATACTATTAAGGACATATCATGGCGATGGAAAAAGGTCTATATGCAGCCCCCACAGGGATTGAAGAAGCTGCCGCGCAAGAACCGATGTTGGAGATTGAGATTGAAGACCCGGAGTCGGTGACCATCGGTGTGGATGGGAAAGAGATTACGATTGAGCCGGGTAAAGAGTCGGATGAGGATTTTACTGCCAATCTTGCTGACTATATGGACGAGGGCAAGCTGCAATCTTTGGCGTCCGAACTGGTTGGTGAGTTTGAAGAAGACGTGAGTTCGCGTAAGGATTGGATGAAAACTTACGTCGATGGTCTTGAGCTTTTGGGTATGAAGCTGGAGACTAGGTCGGAGCCGTGGGAGGGTGCTTGCGGGGTGTATCACCCGCTGCTCTCGGAGACCTTGGTTAAGTTTCAGTCTGAGACGATGATGGAGACTTTTCCTGCAATGGGGCCGGTCAAGACTGAGATCATAGGTAAAGAAACACCGGAGAAGAAGGAAGCCTCTGTCCGCGTTCAGAACGACATGAACTACCAGTTGACAGAGAAGATGACTGAGTTTCGTCCCGAACATGAGCGTATGTTGTGGGGCTTGGGCTTGTCTGGCAATGCGTTCAAGAAGGTGTATTACGACCCGTCATTTGCACGGCAAGTATCTGTTTTCGTACCAGCAGAGGACATTGTTGTTCCATACGGCGCGAGTAATCTTCAGACCGCTGAGCGCATTACCCATGTGATGCGTAAGACTAAGAACGACTTGTTGAAGCTGCAAGTGGCTGGGTTTTACCGCGAGGTGGACTTGGGTGACCCCGTCAACTCTCTGGATGAAGTAGAGAAGAAGATTGCAGAGAAGATGGGCTTCAGTGCTACTACCGACGACCGGTTCAAAGTTCTTGAGATGAACGTGGACTTGGATTTGGAAGGGTATGAGCATAAGGACAAGAAAGGAAACGCTACTGGTATTGCTTTGCCATACATAGTTACGATTGAAAAGGGTACGCAGACCGTACTGGGTATACGCAGGAACTGGGAACCCGACGACAAGACTCACGCCAAGCGCCAACACTTTGTTCATTATGGCTACATCCCCGGCTTTGGCTTTTACTACTTCGGTCTTATCCACTTGATCGGGGCTTATGCCAAGAGCGGTACTTCACTCCTCCGTCAGTTGGTAGATGCAGGCACTCTGTCTAACTTGCCCGGTGGTATGAAGACGCGAGGCATGCGGGTGAAGGGTGACGACACGCCGATAGCTCCGGGTGAGTGGAGAGACGTGGATATTCCAAGTGGTGCGTTGCGCGACAACATCATGCCGCTGCCGTACAAAGAACCAAGCCAAGTGCTGATGGCGCTGATGAATCAGGTAGTGGACGAGGGGCGTAGGTTTGCCGCTGCCGCTGATCTGAAGGTGTCGGACATGAGTGCGCAGGCTCCGGTTGGTACTACGCTGGCTATTCTTGAGCGCACCCTGAAGGTGATGAGTGCTGTGCAGGCGCGGATTCACTACGCCATGAAGCAAGAGTTGCGGCTCCTCAAGGGCATCATCAGGGACTATACGCCAGCGGAGTATAGCTACGAGCCAGAGGAAGGCAACCGCAGGGCAAAGAAGTCCGACTACGACATGGTGGACGTGATACCGGTCAGTGACCCTAACGCCGCTACTATGAGTCAGAAGGTGGTGCAGTACCAAGCTGTGATGCAGTTGGCGCAGTCAGCCCCGCAGTTATACAACCTCCCGCTGTTGCATAGGCAGATGATCGAGGTGCTTGGGGTGAAGAACGCCAGCAAGCTTGTGCCTACAGAAGAGGATAAGAAACCCTGCGATCCTATTACTGAGAATATGAACATACTGAAGATGAAACCAGTAAAAGCATTTCTTTATCAGGATCACAGAGCGCATATACAAGTACATATATCGGCTATGAAAGACCCGCAGATTCAACAAATAGTAGGTCAAACCCCGATGGCGCAACAGATCATGGCGGCTATGCAGGCGCATATTAACGAACATATTGGCTACGAGTACCGCAAGCAGATGGAGATGCGGATGGGAACCATGTTGCCGCCGCCGGAAAAGATTGAAGAAGACGGTATTCCGCAACATATGGAAGTGCAGATTTCACAACTTGCCGCACAAGCTGGCCAACAGATGTTGCAGCAAAACCAGCAGCAAGCAGCGGCGCAAGCAGCACAGCAGCAAGCGCAAGACCCGCTCATCCAACTTCAGCAGCAGGAGTTGCAGATTAAACAGCAAGAGTTGCAACGCAAGACGCAGAAAGATCAAGTTGACGCTGCCGCTAAAGCCGATCAATTGGATATTGAGAAGGAACGCATTGCCGCTCAAGAACGTATCGCGGGTATGCAGGTAGGTGCGCAAGCCGCCAAAGCTAAAGCTGAACTAGCTGCTAAACAGCAAATGGAAGGTCTTCGTATTGGTACAGATGTCGCTCATAAACAAGCGCAATTACAGCAAACAAATAAGCAGCAAAACAACCAACCAAAAAGGTAAACGATGAATACTACGCTTGACGTACTGCTTAAGCAGTGCAGAGATAAGCGCATGCAAGTAACCGACTCCGTTGCTAACGGTGCAGCTAAAGACTACGCAGAATATCGCGCAATGTGTGGGGAAATTCGAGGTCTTCTCACAGCAGAAATGTACGTTAATGACCTTGCAAAACATATGGAGACATCAGATGAGTGAAATTTTGATCGGTCAGAACCCGGATAAACCGGAGCAGTCCACCGTACTTCCAGAAACGCAAGAAGCAAAAGCAAGGCAACTTCCTCAACCGTCTGGGTACCACATCCTTTGTGCAATCCCTGAGATTGACGGAACTTACGAGAGTGGTCTTGTTAAAGCAGATGTCACCATGTCGCATGAAGAACGTCTGACTACGGTGCTGTTTGTTGTTGCGCTTGGCCCAGATTGCTACGGGGATGAGAAGCGGTTTCCTAGTGGGCCGTGGTGCAAACAGGGTGATTTTATTCTGGTACGTCCGAATACGGGTTCACGGATCAAGATTCACAACCGCGAATTCCGCATGATCACTGATGACAATGTTGAAGGTGTTGTCGAAGACCCACGCGGCATCGCTCGCGCATAAGGAGAAACTCATGGCAGAAGCAGAATATAAGTTTCCAGACGAAATTGAGGAAGCTGAACGCGACGAACTAGACGATAAGTTGGTCATTGAGGTTGAAGATGATGCCCCGGAACAAGACCGGGATATACGTCCGCTACCCAAGGAAACTGTCGATTCTTTGGAAAACGACGACCTTACTAGCTACGGTAAGAAGGTAAAAGCACGGTTATCGGAGATGAAAAAGGTTTGGCATGATGAGCGCCGAGCCAAAGAATCCGCAGATCGTGAGCGGCAAGAGGCCGTTTCTCTAACCCAAAGGGTGCTAGAAGAGAACAAACGGCTTAAAAATACCCTTTCCGAAGGGGGTAAACAGTACGCTTCAACGGTACAAAATGCTGCTCTTTTGGAAGTAGACGCTGCTAAGAGAGCTTACAGGGACGCGTATGATTCGGGTGATGCTGATAGGCTAGTAGAGGCACAGCAGAAATTGACTGAAGCTAGCATTAGGCAAGATAAAGCACAAAATTTTAAACCCCCTTTACAAGTATCAGAAGATGAGGTAGATTCACAATACGTATCTGCTCAAACTCAGTCCGCACCTAGAGTTGATCCGGTAACTGCTAAGTGGTTAGAGACAAACACTTGGTACGGGTCAAATGGTAATCGTACTATGACATCGTTTGCCATAGGTATGCACGGAGATTTGGAAGAACAATACGGAGGCCAATACGTTGGTTCCGCAGACTACTTTAGTAAGATTGACGCAGAAATGCGCCTACGCTTCCCCGAGAAATTTCCCGGAGAGGCAAAAACGCAGGTAGAGGATGAAGAATCCGGCCAGCGCACAGCCAAACTATCTTCAGTCGTAGCACCAGCAACGCGAAGCACGGCGTCAAAACGAATTGTGCTAAAAGCAAGCCAAGTGGCTCTTGCCAAAAAACTTGGTTTATCGAATGAGCAGTACGCTCTTGAAATGCAACTACTGGAGAGAAACAATGGCTGAACAGAATCGCATCGCTCGTGAGTTAGAAACTCGTGTAACTACGCAGCGCAAAACGCACTGGACACAACCCGGAGGTCTACCCACTCCTGAACCGGAAGATGGTTATACCTTTAGGTGGATACGGACGGCTCTTCTAGG
>Ga0209596_1000277_pt1 | contig 47805 bp, 34 predicted proteins | sample M_130807_MF_Meta_FD_187314 | JGI IMG/M metagenome (GOLD analysis project Ga0209596, IMG submission 187314) | Freshwater microbial communities from Lake Montjoie, Canada to study carbon cycling - M_130807_MF_MetaG (SPAdes) (version 2) | ecosystem: Environmental > Aquatic > Freshwater > Lake...
TTGGCGATCGAACCCGAGTATTTTTAAAAGTTCAGGACGGTTGTGATTACAATTGCGCCTTTTGTACTATCCCTCTAGCCAGAGGGAATAGCCGAAGCGATACCATTACAAATGCTGTAAAAAATGTAACAGACATTGCCAAACAAGATGTAAAAGAGATTGTATTAACTGGTGTCAACCTGGGCGATTTTGGCAACAATTCGAGTAAAGAAGGTAATCGCAAACAAGAAACATTTTACGACCTTATCCAGGAACTTGACAAAGTTGAAGGAATTGAGCGTTTTCGTATCTCGTCTATTGAGCCCAATTTATTAAAAGATGAAACAATAGAATTTGTATCCAGATCCAATCGCTTTGTTCCTCACTTTCATATTCCATTGCAATCTGGAAACAACAAAACTTTAAAAGCAATGCGCAGAAGGTATTTGCGTGAGCTTTATAGCGAAAGAGTTACCAAAATTAAATCCTTAATGCCTCATTGCTGCATTGGTGTGGATGTTATTGTAGGTTTTCCAGGAGAAACAGATGAAGATTTTTTAGAAACATATACGTTCTTAAATAATTTAGATATCTCCTACTTGCATGTATTTACCTACTCAGAACGCGACAACACGGATGCTATCACATTCGAAAATGCTGTACCTATAGCCATTCGCAAAAAAAGGAACAAAATGTTACGCATCCTATCTGCAAAAAAATTGCGTCATTTCTACGAACAACACTTAGGCGAAACACGAACCGTATTATTTGAATCAGACAACAAAGATGGCTTTATGCACGGCTTTACTGACAATTACATTAAAGTAAAAACTCCTTACAATGCTTCTTTCACGAATCAATTAAAAGAAGTGACTCTATTTGAATTAGATCAAGATGGAAGCATTTCCCTTTCAAACATTAATGATCCAATTTCTGTGTTGGCTTAACTAATCAATTATTTTTTAGTTTATTTTATTACTTCGGAAAGCTAAACTTGTTTATTAGTTATACAAAAAATTAAGCAAGGAATCAACAGTGTTTTACAACTTTTAAAAACTTTAATTTTTTTAACAAAAATACGCGCATCTCCCCTATTTTCAATGCATTGTTATTAACAGGCCAAACAAGCAACAAATTCACCAAAGCATTAAGGTATATTTGAGCATCAAACTATTTAATCTAAAATAAGATGCTTACTAGAATCTCTTTAATCAATTCGAAAGGTTACGGCAAGGCCGAAATGAAACTTGACAATTGTGATTCCATTCAATTAGTTGGTCCTAATAATATTGGAAAATCAACATTGATCTATGCCTTGAATTTCCTATTTGTAGTAGACGGGCAAAAAATGTCGTTCAGCGGTCAGCGAAAGGGTGATAAAGAAACAATCCATCACTACTTCCCTACACACAACAAGAGCTTTCTAATATTCGAGATAAACAAAATGGGATACTATTGTATTCTTGTTAAACGCAATACCGACGGGGAACTCGAATATTATAAAATTGATAGCGAATACAATGAGGAGTATTTCTTTGAAAATGAAGGGGCGCATCAACGATTAAGAAATTTTGATGAAGTGCTTGCATTACTATTAGCTAAAGGAGTTGTCCATTCTAAATTTACTACTAAGTCAGATGTTTTTAACCATGTATATCATCGTGGAACTAAAAACAATGCAGTTGTTTGGTTGGAAGATACAGTAAAAGCAGATGGGTTAAGCAACAACTTCTCAAAAGTATACCGTTACTTAATCAACTCGAAATTGATTACGAACAAAACATTAAAAGAATCATTGATTATTGCTGATAACCGTGAAAATGAAAGTTTGAACTTTTCTCAGAAAAACAAAAAAGACATTATTGATCTTTTGCGTATCAATGAAGAAATAAAAAGTATTAAATCTGTTCGTCCTGATTTCCTTGAATTCCGTGAATTAGTAAAAGTTTACAATTCTAAGACACAAATTGTAAGCGAGTTAATTTGTGCGTTCAACAATTCATACACTGCCGCTATTCCAGAGCTAGAAATCTCCTCTATTGAAAGAGGTCGTCACATTGCCGCTATTCATAACGAGATCAATGAAATATTAAAACCAAAAGAATTAAACTACGCATCTTACATTGGAGAAAAAAATGCAGAGATAAAAAACAGAACAAATCTTCATGCTGAAAAGCAAGGGGAATTAGATGAAGTGAATAAATTTGAAACTGTTGATTTCCTTAAAGAATCTTTACGCAATCTTGACAAGGACCGAAAAGACATCGAAACGCGATTCACCACCATAGAAAGTCAGAAACTTTCCTCTAAGCAATTAGAGATTCGTATTGATAAAGTAAACGGTCAAATTGCTTCACTAGAAAATCAAATTGACAACTACAATAATCTTTTAATTCATAAGATCTCTGATGACGAAGGTGTTAAACAACTTCTGAATTCAGTGCTTTCAGAACAAGTAACAAGCCTTTCCAGCAAACAGATCAAAAAACCGATCAAAAAAATCTCCAACAAATTATTGGCAATTTTTGACGGTGAAATCGATATAACAAAAGGCATTGAATTAAAAGAATTCCGATCTATAAAAGAATTGAAAGACGAATTAAAAGTTCTTCAGTTAGAGAAAAAACAAACAGAAGACCTTTTAAAAACAGTTGTTGATAAAGAGAAAATAGATTCAAAATTAAAAGCCATTTTAAGTGAAATAGAGATCATTAAAGACAAAGTAAAACGTATTGAAAACAAACCCACACTTGAAAAACAAATTCGTTTTATTACTGATGATATCAAGAAAATGACAGCTGACAAGAAGGAGCTGGAAGAATTATTAAATGACTTAGTAAAAGAAATTTCTTCAAAACAGATCATGTATGACAAGCTGCAGGAAGAAAAAAGAGGCCTGGAAGTACGTGTTAAAGAATTGAAAGAACGAAAACTGGAAGTAGAAGCTATCAATGTTCAACCTACAGAATACGAAACAAATGACAATCTGGATTATATCTATTCGAAAATTCAGATACATCAAAAAGACAGAATTGAACTAAAAGCGAAAAAGGATGCGACGTTTGATAATTTAAAATATCGTTTACGAAACAGCAGTGCGGATGAAATCCAATTCATTCAATTTGTAGAAGAAGAAATTGCTTGCCTTTCTGATAAAGAACGTAGTATCGATGGCTTATTATCAAGTATCTCTACTCAATTTGCTAATCCAGCATATACTTTATTAAAACGTTACGAAGAGTTCAAACAATTTGTATACAATAAGTTCAATGAGAAACTTTCTCAAACACGTATCTCAAATATTGAATCAATGAAAATTGATCTGATTGATAATGAAAGAATCATTGGTGAATTAAAAAAGATTGCTTCCATTCAGGAATTCAACGGTCAAATGAGTTTTGAATTCGACCAATCAGAAAACTTAAAAGTATTGAACACGTATCTGGATAGTGGTAAAAAAGTTGGTTTTGATGAATTATTCAATATCGAATTATTACTTCACATTAAAGGAACAGACAAGCGAGTAGATCTTGCCAACCAAGTTGAATCAGATGGAACAGATCGTATGATCCGACTGGTGATGATCATGGCTATTATAAACCGTTTGGCGATCACTGATGAACATAATAAGATTGCACTATTCATTGATGAGGTAGCCACAATCGATAAACAAAATCGACCGGAGTTAGTAAAATTCTGTAAGGATCACAATTTCATTCCAATTTTTGCGGCACCTGATGCAGTGGAAGGATTCAACAAATACTATTTCATTTACCCGTCAAAAGGAAAGATCAATATAAGTGAAAAACAAAATGCTGTTATTGTTGAACGCAATGGTATTGTAGAAAAGATAACAAAGAAGAATTTAAAAAATTTGAACTAAGCTACACATCGAAATGAAGGCAGAACCAAAAACAATACTCCGCTTTTTATTGGAACACTATGATGTAATCGCTGAGTTATTCGAAACACAGTCAAAAGATGGTATTATAGCATTTGAGGTATTGAATTTAATTGTATCGAAACACGAAAGTGATATTCGTTCTCAATTAATTGAATACAAAATACTGAGTCCTGTAAACGATAATTACGAAATACGTACCGTCTATTACAATTTGATCGAATTCATTTTAAGTGAATTCAAACCGATGCTTCCTGAAACTATTGAAAAATACCATACTTCAATAGCCGAATTGTTTCGCAAAATCAGAGAGAATATCAATGGCGACAAAGTTACATTAAGTCAACGTCTTAACGATTTAGCAATTGAAGTCCGCTCCTTTTATGAAATGGTGGAACGCAACACACAAAGTTTATTGCAGGAAACACGTGAATTAAAAGCCAATGTAAAAAAGATCGATTACCGCGAGAAAATTATAAAAGCCTCTCGTTGGATCGATGAGTATATTATCCCTTTGAATAAAATCTTGGATATTAATCATTCTACTTCCGTTGCAAATAAGTTATATGAGATCTCTGAATTCTCAAACAAATACCGATTGAATTTTGATGATGAAAGCGCCCGCGTTCAGTTTGAAAAGCTTTATTTTCAATTAATCCAGGTAAATGACAATTTATTACGTCAATCAAAAATATTGACCAATGAATTATTACCATTAATTGAACGTATCCGAACCGAATCAATTATTTTAACCGGATGGATCACATTCTTAAAAAACCCTTATAAGCGTAAAGTTCCTAAATTACTTAAACGCAAAGAAGTTTCAGTATACTCAGCAAGCACCTTCTTTAATGCTGCAGAAATATTTGAACAGTTTAAAAATGATACGGACGTTTATTTTGAGGATGAAGAACATAATGACGAAAAATGGATCTTCGATAAAGAACATTACACTGCAAAATTAAAAGAGAATCTTCCAGTAGAAAATTTCTTTAAATGGTGTAACAAAACATTAAAAGAAGACTATAAAACAGTAGAAATAGAAAAATTCTTTGCTCTTACCACACTTGCTTTCGACGAAGACATTGAGCGCGACTTTGGTTTAAAAGCTGAATTTGATAAAATAAAAATTAACGACCTAACAATCACAGTTCCTAAAATAACAATCAACCAACATGGAATTTCCTAATCACCACAGACACATTGTAGAAGATTTAATGAGTGGAAAATTTATTTTACCACAAGAAAGAACCTATCAGGTTCTAAAAGAAAACGAGCAATCCTATCTTTATTTCTTCAAAGCTTCTTTTAATTACGACCTGAAGCTAACACAGGATTATGCATATATTGTTTCCGATGAATCCAATGAAATGCTTTCACGCGACATATGTATTTTCATCTCCTTATTAAGCTATGAACTTGATAGAGATGGAAAAAATTTCTTGGAGCGTATTCAATTCAGTGAATTTGAAATGGAGGAAATTGAAAACTACTTTACAAATTCTTCTTATATCGACCTAATCCTCTCCAACAAACAATTAAAGGATGCCGACTCTAGAAAAAATTTCATCAATACTTTAAATAGACGAAACATTATCGAAAAAACGTCAGACAATCGTTTTGTATTTACTTCAGCGCATAAGTTCTTTATGGATTTTGCAAGTGATATTGTAAAATTTGAAAACACTGAAAAAGAAGATTAAAACGCATGTAATACTAGGCTTACAATTATTATTCAAATAATTAAAAAATAATTTAAAGGGGCTAAACGCCCCTTTTTTTCTAAACAAAAGGCTAAGAAAAAAAGGGAACAAAACATTCAAATAAATCCTAGATCTGGAAAATATATTGATATTCTATGCCCTATTGCAGATAGATTCGTAAATTTGCTACCACCTAGAATACTGCCTAAAGGTGACTATTTTTTTAATAAATGTAATTCGTAAATTATGTATCCTTCCCTATATTATGCTTTTAAAGACCTTTTTGGAATTGATTGGCAATTTCTTAAAATGATTCAAACCTTTGGATTTTTTGTAGCCGTTGCTTTTTTAATATCGGCATACTTTTGGACAAAAGAATTAAAAAGAAAAGAAAAGGAAGGACTACTAGGTTCAACTATCATAAAGGTCTTAAAAGGTCAAAGAGCAACTAAGGCAGAACTAATTTCTTCCGGAATGATTGGTTTTTTTATTGGCTATAAGGTATTATTTATCATTTTAAATTTTTCTGCTTTTACAGAAGATACTCAAGGTTTTCTTCTTTCTACCAAAGGAAATATTTTTGGAGGATTACTATTTGCTGGAATATCTGCCTATTTAAAATTCAGAGAGAAAGAAAAAACAAAATTGGAAAAGCCAATTATTGTGGAAGAGATGATGCACCCATATCAACATGTGGGAAACATGACTTTGATAGCTGCTTTTGCAGGCTTATTAGGAGCCAAACTATTTCACAATCTTGAGAATTGGGACACATTTATTGAAAATCCAATGGAAGCTTTACTTTCTTTTAGTGGACTTACAATGTATGGAGGATTAATACTTGCTTCAATTGTTCTGATCTATTATGGTCGTAAAAACAAGATACCTACAGCTCATTTAATTGATTCTTCAGCGCCATCTTTAATGATCGGATACGCAATTGGTCGTATCGGTTGTCACATGTCAGGTGATGGAGATTGGGGTATTAATAACCTGAATCCTAAACCACACTGGTTAAATTGGGCACCTGACTGGGTTTGGAGTTTCGATTACCACAACAATGTATTAAGTGAAGGGCAACCACTTGCAAATTGTATCGAAGAAAGATATTGCAATCATTTAGTGCCTGCAGTCTTTCCTACACCATTTTATGAAACACTTATGTGCGCTTTTTTATTCATAGTAATATGGAATCTACGAAAACGCATCAAAACACCAGGAATCTTATTTTCCATCTATTTAATTTTTAACGGCCTGGAACGCTTTTTTATTGAAAAAATTAGAGTTAATACATTGTATCATGTCAAAGGATTCGCTTTTACCCAAGCCGAATTGATCTCAACACTTCTTTTCTTTATTGGAATAGCGGGAATAGTTTATTTTAAAAAACAGGAACAAAAAAAGGTGTTGAGCTAAAATTATTCTGTCTCCTTACCATAGATATTTGCTGATTTGTTCTTGACATCTTTTTAAAAACAGCCAGCACCTATCATACCTCTTTCTTTTTATAAATTATAACTATTTCATTCATTGTAACTTTTACAATTGTAGTCTTGTTTTTATTCACCTAACTAACATTTCGCCATTAGTCCGTTTTCAGCTTACATAAAAAAGCAAGAAAAAGCAATCAAGTAAAGGTGTAGTGATGGTTCTAAGGCATTAGAAATAGTTTAACGGTAGACAATCCCAGTACATTAACAAAATTAAGCAACTAAATGCTTTAACAGATCTTTAAACTTTTGCGATTAAAACGTAACTTTGTGTATAAACTAAAAATTATGAATGTCGACTTGCAAGCACTTTGCCAAGAAGTACGCTCTTTAACAATAGAAGTTGGTATATTTATAAAAAACGAACGTAAAAAATTCACTTTTGATAATATAATTGTAAAAGGCAAAAACGATTTTGTTTCGTATGTTGACAAAACTTCAGAGAAGTTAATTATAGAACGACTCAGTCAACTGCTACCCGAGTCCGGCTTCATTGCGGAAGAAGGTACCTCATCAAAAAAAGGGGAAACATACAATTGGATCATCGACCCGCTCGACGGCACAACAAATTTTATACACGGCATTCCCTGTTTTGCAATTAGCATTGCATTGATGAGGGATCAGGAATTGATTCTGGGTGTTGTGTATGAAATTAATCTTGATGAATGTTTTTATGCATGGGAAGGCAGCAAAGCATATTTAAATGATACAGAAATACATGTTTCAAAAGCAACTAAACTATCAGACTCATTAATTGCAACCGGATTCCCCTATTACGACTATTCCAAAATGGATGAATACTTACATCTGTTTCGCTATTTTATGAAACACACACACGGTTTAAGACGATTAGGATCTGCCGCAACAGATCTTGCATACGTTGCTTGTGGAAGGTTTGAAGGATTTTATGAATATAGTCTTCAACCATGGGACGTTGCAGCCGGCGCATTTATTGTAAAACAAGCAGGTGGTATTATTACTGACTTTAAAGGTGATACCAATTTTATTTTCGGTAAAGAAATCGTAGCAGCAAACAATTCAGTTTTTCCTGAATTTTTAGATGCAATTAAATTACATTTCAATTAAAATGGATGAAAAAGAAAAACCCAAAAATGCTTGGGAGTTTGTAAAAGTTTATTTTCCGGATGTATGGCAATATTTAATCATTATTATTGTCATGATAATAGCTGCTATTTTTATTTTATAAATTATGTTCATTAATATTTATAACAGCTATATTTTATTACAGCAATAGGATTGCTATGTATTGTTTTTCAGGAAAATAAAATTAAAAAAAGAGGAATATTTAAATCGCCTTCTTATTAAACGATACAAACCAGAGACCTATGAAGGTAATTAGTCCGTTGAGGATGATCATTTCAAAACCAAATTTATAACCACCAAAAAATTCGACTGAATATTCATTCAACCAAATACAAATTAGAGGAGATAAAATACATACCAGCGGAACGAGATAATCCCGAACTTGTTTTTTAGTAAATAATCCAAATGAATACAAGCCCAATAAGGGTCCATAAGTATATCCGGCCCAGGTGAATAAATTATTAATCACAGAATCATTATTGATCAATTTAAAAATAACAATGACTAGAAATAATATCCCAGCAAAAGTAAAATGAACAATGTGTCGGATCTTAACCTTTTGCGCTTCCGTTTTAAGCAGATCATCTTTTAATCCCAAAAAATCAATACAAAAAACACTAGTCAGAGCGGTTAAAGCACCATCAGCACTTGGATAAGCTGCCGAAATAAGACCGATAATAAAAAAAATACCCGACAATGTTCCAAAATGCTGTAAAGCAATAGTAGGAAAAACGTGATCAGAAATGATTTTCCCTTTTTCGTTAATCATCAAAGGAATACTTGATTCATTTGCATAGATATAAAGCAATGCCCCCAATATCAAAAACAAAATATTTACGATCAACATTACTACACTAAAAGTAAGTACATTTTTTTGTGCGTCACCAACAGATTTACAACTTATATTTTTTTGCATCATTTCTTGATCCAACCCAGTCATAGCAATAGCAATGAACATTCCACCAAAAAACTGTTTCAGATAAAATGATTTCGGACGCCAATCCGAGAAGATAATCTGACCATACTGACTTTGAGATATTCTTGAGTATAGATCACTAAAATTAAGATTCAACTCTTTCATCACAAATAGGATCGACAAAACAACGGAAAGAAGCATAAAAGTAGTTTGCAATGTATCGGTATAAATAATTGTTTTTACGCCTCCTTGATAGGTATACAAAAGAATCAATGCAACAAAGACAGCAACTGTTACATAAAATGGGACACCCAAATTGTCAAAAACAAAAGTTTGCAACACATTTACCACAACATACAACCGAAAAGCCGCTCCAACGGTTCTCGACAAAATAAAATATAAAGCTCCCGTTTTGTAGGAATAATTCCCAAAACGTTGCTGCAAATAGGAATATATGGAAGTAAGATTTAATCTATAATACAAAGGTAATAATACGAATGCTATTACAACGTAACCAATCAAATAACCTAAAACAACCTGCAAATAGCCAAATTGAGCAGTACCTACAGCGCCAGGAACAGAAATAAAAGTAACGCCAGAAAGTGATGCCCCTATCATACCGTAAGCTACCAAATACCATTTGGAAGAACGGTTTCCGACAAAAAAACTTTCATTATCAGCGCCACGGGAAGTATACCACGTCACTCCGAAAAGAACAACAGAATAGGCAATTACGCATGTGAGAATTAGTGTTGACGACATATACTAACAAAATAAATGAATAAAACACCAGCAATTACGTCATACAATTTTTGTATATTAACAAAGTTTTTCACAAAAAAGATGGAGGAGTAACGGATTCGAAATATACTTTTAAGCGGACTTAGCATAAAGGCTGTTTAAAACAAGCGATAGAAAATTAAATACAATTGGAAGAATTAAAACACAGGCTGATAAACAAAGCAATCGGGTGGTGTTAAAAAGCAACTAATTATGTGTGGATTAACAGGAATTATAGCATTTACTGAGGAAGGAAAAAAACACTTAACCAACATAGGTGCTGCCACCAATACGTTGAATAAACGAGGTCCTGACGCTGAAGGATTTTATAGAAATGGAAATATTGCGCTAGGGCACCGACGCTTATCAATAATAGATACTAGCGATTCAGCCGCTCAACCTTTTACTGACGTATCAGGTAGATTTACCATCGTTTTTAATGGAGAGATCTTTAATTACAAAGAACTACGAAAAAACCTTGAAAGCAAAGGAATACAATTCAAATCGAAAAGTGATACAGAGGTCCTTCTTTATCTTTTTATTTCGGAGAAAGAGAAATGCCTTTCACTATTGGATGGAGAATTTGCTTTTGCTATTTATGATACCCATTCGAATGAACTTTTTATTGCTCGAGACAGGTTTGGAATAAAACCTCTTTATTATTATTTAGATAAAGACGCTTTAATCTTCGGATCAGAAATGAAAGCACTAATTGCTGCTGGCATTCCTAAAAAAATTGATACCGCTTCTTTAGAAATGTATTTACATTTGAATTACATTCCGGCTCCCTACTCTATCTTTGAAGATGTTTTCAAGCTTGATGCCGGCACATTTTTGTTTGTTAGCAAAAATGGAGAACTCAAAAAAACAGCCTATTATTCATTGCCAGAATTAAAGGAAAAAAAATACATCACTGATTACGAAAAAGCTCAAAAAAAATTAGCTGAATTACTAGAACACGCTGTTCAACAGAGAATGATTGCAGATGTTCCTTTAGGCACCTTTTTAAGTGGCGGTATTGACTCTTCCATAATTACTGCAATTGCTTCTAAGCACACGAAAAACCTGAATACTTTTTCTATAGGGTATGCAGATGAACCATTATTTGATGAATCAGAATTTGCCGAATTAGTCGCAAAAAAACACAAAACAAATCATACAACTTTTAAGTTGACGAATGAAGACTTATATGCAAACCTTCATCAGGTCCTTGATTATATTGACGAACCTTTTGCAGACTCCTCTGCATTAGCAGTTAACATTTTAAGTATGCATACCAAAAAGCATGTCACGGTTTCTCTTTCTGGTGATGGTGCAGACGAACTATTTGCAGGTTACAACAAACATGCTGCTGAGTTAAAAGCACGTAATGGTGGATTTAAAGCTAATTTAGTGGCAGCTGCCCTCCCATTATTAAAGCGATTGCCGAAATCCCGAAATAATGCTACAGGAAATAAAATTCGTCAACTTGAGAAATTTGCTGAAGGAATGAAGCTGAGTCCAAAAGAGCGCTATTGGCAATGGGCGAGATGGTCAGGTTTTAAAAAGGAAGACATTTTTACTGAGAATTTCTTATCTAAAAATCACAAAAATTCAGATTTTCAAGACAGAAAAAAAAGTCTTTTAAAAAATATTGATACTGATTTCAATTCCGTTTTGCTTACCGATATGCAATTAGTACTAGAAAATGACATGCTTGTAAAAGTAGATAGAATGAGTATGAGTCAAAGCTTAGAAGTAAGAGTGCCTTTTTTAGATCATAAAATTGTTGATTTTGCTTTTTCACTACCGGCCAATTTTAAAATTGATGGTGCTAATCGTAAAAAAATAGTAAAGGATACATTTAAAGATTTACTTCCAGAGGAGCTTTACAACAGAAGAAAGCAAGGGTTTGAAGTACCGCTATTAAAATGGTTTCAAACAGACTTAAAATCAATGATTACAAACGATCTATTAAGTGACAAGTTCATTGCAGATCAAAATATTTTTAATTCGCAGGAAATAAAAAAATTAAAAACACAATTATTTTCTAGTAACCCGAATGATGCAGTTGAAAAAATATGGGCAATAATTATTTTTCAATATTGGTGGAAAAAGTATTTGTCGGAATAAAAAACTACAAACCATATTAAAAAATATGACAAAAGTATTACGTATTATTAATCGATTTAATTTAGGCGGACCTACTTACAATGTTGCCTATCTTACTAAATACATGTCATCAGATTATGAAACGCTTTTGGTTGGAGGAGCAAAAGATGATTCGGAGGAAAGCTCTGATTTTATCCTTAAAAACCTAGCACTAAAACCCTTAATTATTGAGGAGATGTTGCGAGAAATTAATATCATAAATGATTACATCGCCTATAAAAAATTAAAAAAAATAATTCAAGAATTCAAACCTGACATTGTTCATACACATGCATCTAAAGCAGGGGTGCTAGGCAGACTGGCAGCTGCATCTTGTGGCGTACCAGTTATTATTCATACTTTTCATGGCCATGTTTTCCACTCTTATTTTGGAAAACTAAAAACAGAATTCTATAAAAAAATTGAACGTTTCTTAGCACGCAAATCGACAGCAATTATTGCGCTCAGCGAGAGACAGAAAGATGAATTGGTTAATTTGCATCGTATATGCAATGTCAAAAAAGTGCATGTCATCCCTCTCGGTTTCGACCTTTCAAAATTCCAAGAAAACATCGAAACGAAACGTGACACATTCCGAAAAAAATACAACATTGATGATGATGAAATTGTAATTTCAATAATTGGACGATTAGTTCCTGTTAAAAACCATGCATTATTTTTAGAAGCATTAAAAAAGGTTTCTGAACAGACAACGAAAAAAATCAGAGGATTCATTATTGGTGATGGTGAATTCAGACAAGAGATAGAAATGCGAGCAAAAGAGCTCGAAATACCATTTATTGACGGAACAAAAACCAATGAAAAAGCACTTTTAACATTTACTTCATGGATAAAAGAGATAGACATCGCCCTGGCTGGTTCTGATATTATTGCCCTCACCTCTTTTAACGAAGGAACCCCTGTAAGTTTAATTGAGGCTCAGGCTGCCAACAAACCAATTATTTCAACGAAAGTAGGAGGTATTGAAAATGTTGTGCTTGTTCACCAGACAGCGCTTTTATCTGAAAACAATCAGGTGGAACAATTTGCAGAAAATCTATTGAAACTTATTGAAGATGATGCACTAAGGCTGTCTATGAGCCAAAAAGGATGGCATCACGTTAAAGAAAAATTCCATTACACCCGTTTGGTTTCCGATATGGAGAAATTATACTCAAAACTTCTTCAAAAGCATTATTAAATGAATTATAAGGGCATTTGAGATATTTTTTTAACTTTGTGTGTTAAAAATCTTTTAAACAATATGCGCAAACTGCTCTATTTATTCGGATTACTCCTTTTTTTCTCTAGCTGTGCATGGCTAAACCCAAGCATTATGCTAAAAACCGAAAAGGGGTTTCAGTATTCTAAAAACCCTGATACGTCAAAAGTAACAGATTACAGATTGTCTCCAAATGATATCATTTCTTTTAATATTTATTCAAATAATGGATTTAAGCTGGTTGATTTAACTTCTTTAAATTCTACAAACAATGGATATCGTATTGATGTGGGTGTTGTTTGCCTTATTGAATCAGATGGATTTACTAAACTTCCAATTATAGGTCGAGTAAAAATAAGCGGTATGACAATTAGAGAGGCCGAAAATTTTCTGGAGACAAAATATGCTAGTTTTTATATTGAACCCTATGTAATCATATCTGTTTCTAATAAAAGAGTTATCGTTTTCCCCGGAAGAGCCGGAGATGCAAAAGTGATCAATCTTGTAAACAACAACACAACAGTTATTGAAGCTCTAGCCTTATCAGGTGGTATATCCGATGATGGAAAAGCAAAAGTGGTAAAACTTATCAGACAAAATGGGGACAAAAACGATGTTTTTTTAATTGACCTATCTACTATTCAAGGTATAAAAGATGCAAACATGGTTCTACAAGCGAATGATATTATATATGTTGAGCCAAGAAAAAAATATGCCAACAGATTTTTAGCCGAGATTGCTCCAATTGTTAGCTTAATAACAAGCGCCTTTATTTTACTTACTTATTCAAAAACGCTGACAAAATAATTATATTAAGTAATTAAATGATACAGGAAGATCTATCAAAGAAGCATGACAGTTTAGAGCGCTACAAGGACCGTATAACTAATTTTAGCGGAGAATTTGATCTTGGACTTTTTTTATTTATTGCTAGAAAAAGTTTGATTTGGATCATTTGTTTTTTTGCTATTACTTTCTCTGCAGCAAAAATTTATCTCCGCTATACCACTCCTGTTTACGAATCATCTAGTACAATTCAAGTTCAAACCAGCAATCAAGCCAATAAATTACTAAACGTTGAAAATGTATATGGATCAGAAAACGTTCTAGCGGAGGCCGTTGAGCTTTTGCGCTCCAAAGTATTTTTAAAACGGGTATTGTCTAAACTTCCTTTAGGGATAAGTTATTTTGAAGAAGGAACTTTCAAAAACAATGAGCTATATAGGAACAATCCCTTTTCTGTTGAAATAAAAGAAAACGATAATACTATTTATGGAACGAAAATACATTTAGATTTCATCAACAACAACGAAGGCACCGTTAATTTTACCCTGAATGAAAAAAAATATTCTAAAAGTTACATTGTTGGTTCATGGATTAAATTCCCTCAATTTGATCTAAAGATTAACAAAACAAAAAATGACGAAATTGAAAAACAACAAAGCACAATAAAAGAAAGCGCATATTATTTTATTGTAAATGATACAGCAACCTTAGTAAACACATACTTTTCAAATGTTGATGTGAAACTACTAAAAGAAGATGCGAAAACAATTTCAATATCATTTAAAGATTTTAATGGTCAAAAAGCGTCTGACATTGTTTCAAAGATGACAGAAGAATACACCAGTTTTGATATTGAACGAAAAGGCGAAAGCTCTAAAAGTGTTATTGGATTTATTAATCAACAATTAGATACCGTTTACCGGCAGTTGAAATTTTCAGAAAATTCAATTCAGGATTTCAAAAAAACTAACAATGTAGAAGATAACAAGGACGCCACTACTGCAAATATCAACAGATTGAACGGGTTGGACGATCAAGTAATTGCATTGGAACTTGAAGAAAACGTATTAAAAAAGATTGAAGAAAATATTTCTTCTTCAAGAAGCATAGACACTTACAGTCTGCTTGCTATGCTTGCCGGAACTGAATCAGAAAATACCATCACAACAGTTGTTGATGCTCTTCACAAATTACTTGTTCAAAAAGAAGAAATGCTTTATCAGGTTACACCCAGCAGTGAAGCAATAAAAGCAATCGATTATCAGATAAATATCCAGAAGAATCTTCTTAAAGAAAGTATTACTTCCACAAAAAATAATATCAAAAGTAGAAAAGAAAATTTACGAATTAAAGCAAATGAGTTCGAAGGATCGTTCACTAAATTGCCCGAAAACGAATTGGAATATGGCCGATTACAACGTTTATTCAACATCAACGAAAAATATTATACGCTATTACTAGAAAAGAAAACTGAATATGCCATTTCAAAAGCGGGTTTCGTTTCCCAAAATGTTATTTTGGAAAAAGCTGAAACTCCTTCAAGTCCTGTTTCACCAAATAAAAGAACTACCTATATAATTTATTTTTTGGGAGCTTTCTTATTTAGCCTTTCACTTGTTTTTATTAGATATCTTTCACACAATGAAATAAATTCATTGAATGAGATAAGTAAATATACAAACGCCTCCATAAGTATTTTAGGCATCATTCCAAAATTCCAGCAAGACATCCCTGTTTCTCAATTACTTGTTGATAAAAGTCCGAAATCACTTATAGCAGAAGCTTTTAGGTCTGTAAGAACGAATTTGCAATTTATTTCAAATGAACCAGGAAGTAAAATAATTGCTTTGACTTCAACAATTTCTGGCGAAGGAAAAACATTTGTTGCTATTAATCTTGCCGGAATCATCGCTTTTTCAGGAAAAAAAGTGGTCATTATAGATTTGGATATGCGAAAACCAAAAATCCATGTTGGGTTTAATGCTACAAATATAATAGGAATGAGTACTTTATTGATAGGGAAAGATACGATTGAAAATGCAATCCAACATAGCAACCTAGAAAATCTGGATTTTATTACAGCGGGTCCTATTCCACCAAATCCATCTGAATTAATTATCAGTAAAAAAATGGATGAGATCATTGCGGAGTTAAAAACTACCTATGATACTATTATTATTGATAATCCACCAGTTGGACTTGTTAGTGATGGTATTGCAATGATTCAAAAAGCGGATTATCCGATTTACATCTTCAGAGCCGATTACTCAAAAAGAAACTTTATTCAAAATGTTGACCGATTATTTAATGAAGCTAATATCAAAAGATTGTCTGTAATCCTTAATGGAGTTGACATTGAAAGAAAAAATTACGGATATAATTATGGTTACGGATATGGCTATGGATATGGACAAGGCTACGGTTATTACGAAGAAGGACCGAAAGGAGCTAAGAAAAAATCTTTCTTTAAATAAACATTAATCTTCAAAAAAACATGGAAATCATAGGAACTCCTATAAACGACTTGTTTGTTATTCAGCCTAAACTATTTGAAGATGAAAGAGGGTACTTCTATGAATCGTATAGCAAAGCTCTATTTGAAAAAAACGGAATCATTGCAGATTTTGTTCAAGACAACCAATCTCTTTCACAGAAAGGCGTTTTAAGAGGGTTGCATTTCCAAAACCCTCCATTTGCTCAAGGAAAGCTGGTTAGAGCCATTAAAGGCGCCATTCTTGATGTCGCTTTGGATCTCAGAAAGAATTCTGACACCTATGGGCAACATTTTGATATCGAATTGAATGAAACGAACAAAACCATGTTGTGGATTCCGCCAGGTTTTGCACACGGTTTTTTGACCCTTGAAAATAATACCATTTTCTCTTATAAATGTACAAACGTATATAATAAAGCCTCTGAAGATTGTATTCTATGGAATGATTCAACCTTATCCATAAACTGGAAAATCAATGATCCTATTTTATCTGAAAAGGATAAAAATGGTAAATTATTTAATTCTTTCAAAAGTCAATTTTAACATAAAAAACTCAAAAGCAACTAATATTACTGTAATTTGCCAATTGATTGGAAACAAAATGAAGCTAATTAAAGTATAAGAAAAGAATTAAGCCAACTGATTCATGAAAGAAAATACATATTTGCTGATTATTTTTATTGGGTTCTTTATTGGAACTGTTATCTTATCTTTTTTAATAAATGTGTTTTTATTAAAATTCGCATCCAATCTAGGAATACGAAACACTTCAGACACCATTATCAGATGGAGTAAAACAACAAAACCTGCATTAGGTGGAATCTCCTTCTTTTTAATATTCCTGATTTCAATCGCATGTTACTCCATGTTTTTTGGAAAAACAGATATCGCAATAAACAAAAGACTATTGGGGTTGCTTGGCGCTTGCACAGTATCATTTTTATTGGGATTATCTGACGATGCTTACAACACAAAACCCCTAATAAAATTCAGCATTCAAATCTGCTGTGCATTTATACTTATTTCAACGGGCAACTACATTTCAATTTTCTCAAATATATATTTCAATTATGCTATTTCATTTTTTTGGGTAGTGGCCATGATGAATTCTATCAATATGCTCGACAATATGGATGGAATCACCACAATTGTATCCATCACAATCATTATGAGTGCTTTGTTTATTTTATTCCTTAATCACAACGGGAAAAGCATACATACAATCATACTAATTGGTGTATTATCATCCTTAATTGGTTTTTTGTTTTTTAATTGGCACCCGGCTAAAATGTTTATGGGAGATACAGGTAGTCAGTTTTTAGGTTTGTTTTTAGCCGCTATGGGAATTGAATATTTTTGGAACACCCCTGATGTTCACAATCAATTAATTCAATCAAAACAATTTTTTGTAACTATCCTTTCTTTCGCAATCCCTATCATTGATACAACAACCGTTGTTATTAACAGAATAAAGAAAGGAAAGTCACCTTTTATTGGAGGAAAGGATCATACCACACATGGTTTCTTTTTTTTAGGATTGTCAGAAAAAAGGATTGCATTGTTGTACGCAGGAATATCCTTTGTGTCAATGTTTTTTAATTATTTAATCATCACCTTTATAAAAGATTGGAGCTACCTGCATATCATTCTTTTTTCAATTTATTTTTTATTTCTTTTCCGATTTTTGTATACTCCTACTATCAAATACGGACAATAAATGCAACCTTTTTTTAATAAAGTTTTGCCTTTCATAAAATCCACAAAAAAGTACTTCATTGCTGTAGGATGTGTCATTCTGTTGATCAGCCTTTTCAAAGTATTCACATATTCTTTTTCCGACAACCTCTCTGATGCAGCGTATGACGATTATTTTAAAGCAAGCTATAAAGTATTTAGTGTTCGGATTCCAAAAAATTTAAATTTTTCTGGTGAGGAAGTCCCTACAATGGATTTCAGCGTGCACGAAGCAATGGAAAGAGAATTGATCATTAATACTTACTGGCAATCACAATCTCTTTTGCTTCAAAAAAGAGCTAACAGATGGTTTCCTATCATTGAACCAATATTAAAAAGAAACAATATTCCTGACGACTTCAAATATATAGCTCTGGTAGAAAGTCAGCTTTCAAATGTTGTTTCTCCCCAAGGAGCAACAGGATTTTGGCAAATTATTGAATCAACTGGAATTAATTATGGATTAGAAATCACCTCTGAAGTTGATGAAAGGTACAATGTTGTAAAAGCGACTGAGGCTGCCTGTAAATATTTTAATGAAGCTTTTAAAAATTTTAATAATTGGACCTTAGTAGCTGCATCCTACAACTTAGGGATGGGAGGAGTTCAAGCACAGATGGATAAACAAAAAGTTAAGAGCTATTATGACCTTGCACTTACAGATGAAACAGCTAGATATGTATACAGAATAATAGCAATGAAAGAAATTATTTCTAGACCTAACGTTTATGGGTTTACGCTTCGAAAAAAAGATCTTTATCCACCTCTTGTCACGAAAAAAATAACCGTTGATAGTACGATTAACGACATAGCAAACTTTGCACTTCAGCAAAAGGTAAATTATAAAATCCTTAAACTTTTTAATCCTTGGCTTCGCACCAACACGCTAAAAAATGATCAAAAGAAAAAATACACCCTTGAAATTCCGAAAGGAAGCATGAATATATATGACATGGATGGGAACTATGACGGGAGCGATATCTTAAATGCTAAAGACTCTATTAATTTACTAACTCCTGCTCCACTCACTAACGACTCAGTTAAAAAAGAACTGAAATTAAAAGAATAAACAATGCTTTAATTTTCATATTAAAACATTTGAATCAAATCATTTTTAGTATTCCCAATTCTTTTTTGTTCAATTACGAACAAATACTCATTCCAATATAGACAATAAGCCTGAAAGTTATTTCCAAAACAGCGCCTACTTCGATGGTATTTTTTAATGTGATTACTCCTAATCTAAGGTAAATCAAAAAACAACCTTGCGCTTCAGCTGTTAGTTCATTACCTTTGTAAAAGACCCATAATTGATTTGGGCTATACAGAAAATTAAATAAAATAATGTCTAAAAACAACATCAGTGAAATTGATTTCCTAGAAGTAGTAGGAGCCCGAGTTCATAATCTGAAAAATATTGATGTTACTATCCCCCGTAACAAACTTGTAGTTATTACAGGATTAAGCGGTAGTGGAAAATCTTCACTTGCATTTGATACAATTTATGCTGAAGGACAAAGGCGATACATTGAAAGTTTTTCAGCCTATGCACGACAGTTTCTTGGAAATATGGAGCGTCCGGATGTAGATAAAATTACGGGATTAAGCCCCGTTATTTCCATTGAACAAAAAACAGTCAACAAGAATCCTCGGTCAACTGTAGGAACCATTACTGAAATATACGATTTTTTACGCCTATTGTTTGCTCGTTCTTCCGATGCATACTCCTATGTAACAGGAGAGAAAATGATTCGCTACTCCGATAATCAGATTATTGAATTGATACTTGAAAAATTTCAGAACAAAAAAATAGTGATTCTTTCTCCAGTGGTAAAAGGACGAAAAGGTCATTATCGTGAGCTGTTTGAACAAATCAAAAAGTGGGGATACTTGCGGGTACGCGTTGATGGTGAAGTTATAGAACTAACTCAAAAATTCCAATTAGATAGATATAAAGTTCATGATATTGAAATAGTAATTGACCGGTTAGAGGTAAATGCAGATGCTCGTTTACGCATCTCCGAATCAATGCAGCTTGCAATGAAACAAGGCAAAGGAATTATTATGGTTCAACCATTTGTTTCAGGAAAATTGGAAGATGAATACGGAAAAGTAGAATTTTTTAGCCGTCATTTGATGTGTCCCACCTCAGGAATTTCATATGATGAGCCACAACCGAATTTATTTTCTTTCAATTCACCATATGGTGCTTGTCCAAAATGCAATGGATTAGGGTTAGTATCAGAAGTAGATATAAATAAAATCGTACCGAATAAAAAATTATCAATCAGAAAAGGTGGTATCGCACCATTAGGTGCTTACAAATCATCATGGATATTTAAACAACTGGAAGCAATCGGAGATAAATACGGATTTAACTTGGATACCGCACTAGAAGACATTTCGGATGAAGCAATCAATACCATTCTATTTGGCTCTGATGAAGTATTCAAAATAAAAGAATTTACCAACAGTTCATCTTCAAGCTATAGTATTGCCTTTGAAGGAATTGCTAACTTCATCGTTAAACAAAACGATGAACAAAGTTCACCCACAATAGAAAAATGGATACTCGGGTTCATGAACAAAGTAACTTGTACAAAATGTAACGGTACAAAACTTAAAATGGAATCGCTTCAATTTAAAATAGACAACAAAAACATTGCAGAATTATCTGAAATGGGAATCATTGAACTGAGTTCTTGGTTTAAGGATATTGAGAAACGATTAAGTGATAAACAAAATACAATAGCAAAAGAAGTATTAAAAGAAATTAGGACCCGTATTCAGTTTTTATTGGATGTTGGACTGGATTATTTATCATTGAACAGAAGCTCTAGAACACTATCTGGAGGAGAAGCACAACGAATCCGACTAGCAACACAAATTGGTTCACAGCTTGTAGGAGTACTTTACATTTTAGATGAACCAAGTATTGGGCTTCATCAACGTGATAACTTCAGACTGATAAATGCTTTAAAAAATCTTAGAGACATTGGCAATTCTATAATTGTTGTTGAACATGATAAGGAAATGATCCTAGCGGCAGATCACGTGATTGATATTGGCCCAGCTGCTGGAATACATGGTGGAAAAATAATTGCACAAGGAACGCCTAAGGAAATATTAAAATACCATACACTTACTTCTGATTACATTAATGGCGTAAAAGAAATTAAAATACCAAAAGAACAGAGAAAAGGAAATGGAAAATCCTTATTCTTAAAAGGCGCAACAGGGAATAATTTAAAAAATGTTTCCGTAGAATTCCCTCTCGGTAAATTAATTTGCGTAACTGGAGTTTCAGGAAGCGGTAAATCTACCTTGATCAATGAAACCCTCTACCCTATTTTAAACAAGCATTTTTACAGAGCAGAAAAAAAACCAATGCCTCATAAATCAATAACAGGACTTGAGTTCATTGATAAAGTAATAGATATTGACCAATCACCAATTGGAAGAACCCCACGTAGTAACCCTGCTACGTATACAAATGTTTTTTCTGATATAAGAACCTTATTTTCAGAAATCCCAGAATCAAAGATTAGAGGTTATAAACCAGGTAGATTTTCATTTAATGTGAAAGGTGGAAGATGCGAAACATGTCAAGGAGCAGGCTTAAGAACCATTGAGATGAATTTTCTTCCAGATGTTTATGTTAATTGTGAAACATGTAACGGAAAGCGATACAACAAAGAAACACTAGAAGTGCGCTTTAAAGGAAAATCGATCAGCGATGTATTAAATATGACCATTGATATTGCTGTTGATTTTTTTACAAACATCCCTTCTATTATTCAAAAAATAAAAACATTGCAAGATGTTGGGTTAGGCTATATTACACTCGGGCAACAGAGCACAACCCTTTCAGGAGGTGAAGCGCAACGAGTAAAACTGGCAACAGAATTATCAAAGCGTGATACGGGAAATACTTTTTATATCTTAGATGAACCAACAACAGGTTTGCATTTTGAAGACATCCGAATACTATTGGAAGTTCTCGACAAATTGGTCAATAGCGGGAATACTGTTTTAGTGATAGAACACAACTTAGATATTATCAAAGTAGCGGATCATATAATTGATCTTGGTTTAGAAGGTGGAAATGCAGGTGGGGAAATACTATGTCAGGGACCACCCAAAGAAATCATTCAAAACAAATTAAGTTACACGGCAAAGTTTTTGAGAGAAGAGCTCAAAACATCAAAAAAATAAAATATAGCAAATTCACAACTCATAGTTATATGACAAATCAAGAAGAAGATAAAATCCGAAAAGCCTTTGCATCAAAAGATTGGAATGATATTAAAGCATCCGATTCATGGCAAATTTTTAAGATCATGAGTGAATTTGTGGAAGGATTTGAGAAAATGAGCCGGATCGGACCCTGTGTTTCAATATTCGGATCTGCAAGAACAAAACCAAGTAATATTTACTATCAACTAGCTGAAGAAATTGCTTACAAATTAACAAAAGAAGGTTATGGAGTTATTAGCGGCGGAGGTCCTGGAATTATGGAAGCAGCAAATAAAGGTGCCAAAGCCGGTGGAGGAAAATCTGTTGGTTTAAATATCGTTTTACCTTTTGAACAAACACATAACCCATACATAGATAATGATAAAATTATTCATTTCGATTATTTCTTTGTGCGTAAAACAATATTCTTAAAATATTCTCAAGGATTTATTGCAATGCCAGGAGGCTTTGGAACCCTCGATGAACTTTTTGAGGCTATAACACTCATTCAAACAAATAAAGTGGCTCACTTCCCTATTGTATTGGTTGGTAAAAAATATTGGGAAGGAATGATGAACTGGGTAAAAGACACTATGCTAGAAGAAGAACACAACATTAGCGAGAAAGATCTTAATCTTTTTAATATCGTGGATACTGCGGATGAAGCAGTTGCTATTATCGTTGAATTCTATTCAAAATATTTATTAAAACCGAACTTCTAGGTCAATTGAAAAACCTATCCATAACCATAACCATTTTCATTTTTTATTTTACTTCTTTTGCTTCTGCTCAAGTCGGACTTGGTTATTATCATGATGCAACAAATTATTTTTATGTTTTTGACAAAGGTGTCAACAGACAATTAGAAACTTACCATATCGACAGCGTTAATGTTGGGAATAATTACATTGCCTATATGGATGGGAAAAACAGCTTTATTGTTTATTATAATGGCGATAAACAAACAATCGAAGAAAGTAAGCCTAACAGCATTATAGCTACTGGAAATGCTCTAGTTTATAAGATGCAACAAAGATTAATGGTCTTTGAAAATGGACAAACAAAACAATTAGCCAAACATGTAGATTCATATTTTGCTGGCGATTCAATAGTTGTATGGCAGGACATTCCCAGCCTCAACATTATGGCATATGAAAACGGAGAAATAAAAACGATTGAGCCAGCAATTTCAGTGTATAACAATGTAATAAGTAATGGAAAGGTAGGAAAAAATATTTTCGCGTTTAATGACCTTGCTTATAACTTTAATATATATTTTAACGAAAAAATCTACCATTCAGGAAGTACACACATCACCGATTATTTATGCGGGAATAACATTGTAGCTTTTGTTGATAATTATAAAAACACGCTAAATGTTTTTTATAATGGTGAAACGAAGGTGATCAGTGATCAGATTATCAGCAGCTATCAAGTTTGTGATGACATGGTAGCATACCTGGATGCCAACAGCAACTTTTTCATTTATTATCAAGGAGCAATTACACCTATTGATACATATGCGCCCGATTATTATTTTGCAAAAAATAATATCATTTACTACAGCTATCATTCTGAATTAAAAATAATTTATGATGGAGTTATTCATAAAGATAGACTGATTGAACAAGCAAATATTGTAACTGGAATAAATGCCTTACTTTATTTAGATAACACAAATCGTCCAAAATATTTTTATAAAGGGAAAACAATCGACCGTTTCTTATACAAAAAACCCGATGCCATGTATCTATACCGAGATTTACCTGTTTTTTTATACAATGGCAACACGGTCGCTTTTTTATTTGACGGTCAAATCTATGAGTATGGTTGCAGGCCCAACTAAATAAAAATACAACAAGCCTTCTCAAGAACAATCTGACTTCTTTGCACAACGAAATCTTAAGACTGCTCTGCTCACCTATTATCTTACTGCTAATCTCACAAGGTTATTAACAAAGTTTTGTTTGCAATTACAATTGACAAACCTTTAAAATCATCCCAACTTCGAATAGTTTTGTTTATCAACTATATTAAAAGGTAAGAAAAAAATAATGACAAGGTTTTGGTTCACTTTCGAAACAAAACAATTAAAGTAATTACAATTCCTTATGAATTGAAATCGGCGAATAAAAAAAAGAATGGTGCTATTACTACGAATGAAATCACAACAGCCATAGATGAGTTTTTTTGAAGGAGATTCAGATTTTACGATAGAAAAATCAAATGACCTGAATGACTTTTTCTTCGAACAATAAAAACTTAAAGAGTAGTAAGTATAACCCAATACTAACAAAATGTTAAAATACGCAGCTCTTCTCTTCAATACTATCGCATTGTTGATGTATCAGTTTTTCTTCGCTGATGGCATTACTGTCTCACAAAACATTCCTTCTTCAGCAAAAGCCGATAGTGAATTCACTGTGGAATTAACAATTAATAAAGGAACAATTGGAGGCTTTGCTAAATTGCAACAAGAACTTCCGGAAGGGTTCACTGCTGTCCAGGATGAAAATAACGGGGCTTCATTTACCTTTACAGATCAATCGGTAAAGTTTGTTTGGTTATCACTTCCAACCGAGAACGAATTTAAAGTAAAATACAAAATAAAAGTAGCGGCTGGTCAAAGTGGAGATAAGATTATTGGTGGTATAATATCGTATGTTTCAGATAATGTAAAGCAATCTTTTGAAATTCCCCCATCTACCATTACCGTTGGTGAAGTCAAATCACAACCTATAGCAACTACAACTAAGCTAGCCAATACAGGAATAAATAACACAGAACCTGCAAATACAAACAATACATCAACAAACCAATCTGTTACTTCGGCAGAGACCACTCCTATAAACGAACCTACTTCTATTGCATGTATCAGATCAATCCCTAATAATGTTTCTGACACCTTCACAGTTGAAATATCTATAAATAAAGGAAATTCAACAGGTGTTGCAAGATTATTGGAAACGTTACCTCTTGGATTTACTGCTTCTGCCGGAGAATCACAAGGCGGCTATTTCAGCTTTGAAAACCAAAAAGTAAAAATTATTTGGATTTCAATGCCTTCAAAAAGTGAATTTAAAATATCTTATAAAGTGACCGTTGCACCAACAGAAAGCGGCAGTCAAAATATTGAGGGGGTATTCTCATACATAGATAATGATAAAATCAAAAAAATTGTTATCCCAACAAGCAGGGCTTCTATTGGCGAATCTCCAATTGTATCAACCACTACAAATACAGACAATACGGTAACCAAGACCAATGCCTCTGCAACAAATAATACTTCTACCAATAATACAACTGGAAACAACACTGTTGCAAACAACACGAGCACAAGCAATTCGGACGATACAAATTCAAACACTACAAAATCATTCGCTGCAACAACCATCCCTTCACCACAAGGTAATGTATATTACCGAACTCAAATTGCTGCCTTACGCAATCCTTTAACTACATCTACTTTAGCAAATAAATACAATATCCGTTCGAAAATAATTACTGAAATGGCTGACGGGTTTACAAAATATACAACAGGTTCTTTTAATGATTATAAATCTGCTAGAGACGGAAGAGAAGAACTTAAAAATAAAGGAATTGTTAGTCCTTTCGTAACAGCCTATAATGGTGGGAAACGAATTACAGTTCAAGAAGCATTAATGATTACCACTCAAAAATGGTTTAGATAGGTCAAAAAAATCAAATTTAGAGTCTCAAATTAATACCAAAACCTACGATAAATTAAGTTTTTGTATTATATTTGTAATTATGAATAAAGGGATAAAAGTTATTTTGTTATTCTTGATTTTAAGTACTATTTCATTCGCACAAACGGAAGAGACAGTACCTTCTGATTTTATATCAAAAAACACAAAAAAAGCATCTTCATCCGAATTTATCTTCAAGCCATCCATTGGCTTAGGTACCGGAATGTTTTCGTTTTATGGCGACCTTTACAACAAGCATTTTCAGGCTCCCATGTTGAGCCGTATTGGATATGATCTTAATTTTTCTCAAAAATTTACTGATTATCTGCAATTTAATTTCTATGCCTTATTTGGCAAACTGGGAGCAAATGAAAGATCCGCACCGAATAACAGAAATCTGAATTTCGAATCACAGATACGCGTCGGTGGAATAAATTTACTATACAATTTTGGAAATTTCCTTCCAAAAAACAGAATAGTAAGCCCTTACATTACTTTCGGTGTTGAATCATTTGAATTTCTTTCCAAAACTGACATGTTTGACAAAAATGGGAACCGCTACTATTATTGGTCAGATGGCTCTATAAGAAATATTGATCAAAATGCCATTAATGCAGGCAATGCAATAATCATTCATAGAGATTACACCTACGAATCCGATGTTCGCGAAATGAACTTAGATGGCTTTGGAAAATATCCTGAGCGCTCTTTTGCAATTCCTGTTGGCATTGGAGCCATATTTAAATTAAGTGATTTCTGGGATTTCAAAATTGGTACAACCATGCATTTTACATTCACAGATTACATTGATGGTGTTTCAAATAAAAGTATTGGCAATAGAATTGGAAATAAAAACAACGATAATTTTATGATGTCCTCTTTTTCTGTTCATTATAATTTTGGAAAGAAAGAAAAAAATGGAAAAGGAATGGATGATGAGCTGTTGAAAGAGGTTGATTACTTTGCTTTAGACCTATCCGATTTTGACAACGATAACGTCCCTGATTATAAAGATACCTGCCAAGGAACTCCTCCAGGAATAGCTGTTGACGAAAAAGGGTGTCCTATTGATGACGACAACGATGGTATTCCGAATTTCAAAGATAAAGAATTAAATTCTCCAAAAAATGCATTTGTTGATGTGAATGGAGTTCAATTAACTGATTCTATTATTGATTACCAGTACAGATATTACATGGATTCTACTGGTGAATTTGCAGCTGTTGAATATCATCTACACAATCGACCATTTGGTAATTATAGTCAGAAAGAGTACACCATAGAGATTGGATCATTTAAAAAAGGGCTTCCGCCTGAATTAATGACAAAATTCCTAAGCATTAGTGAAATTTCCAGCACTATTCTGGATGATTCAACAACAGTTTATACAGCAGGAAAATTCAATAGTTTACTTGATGCAGAAAAAAGGAAAAAGCAATTCATAGACGAAGGTATTGCAGATGCAAAAGTTGTATATAAAGAGAATGGCAAATTTATAGATGCTCCTAAATATAGTAGTAACCCAACTAACGCGTCCAACATCAAAAATTCAGCAACGAATAAGACCACTAATACAAATTCCGTTACGAATAACACAGATAACTCAAACAATAGCAAAGCAAATAACAGCAGTGCATCAAACAACAATACAAACAACAATACAAACAACAATACTAACAATACTACAAACAACAATACAAACAATACTACAAACAACAATTCCGTAAAAAACAACAATAGTAATTCAGCTAACAAAATTGTTTCAACTAATACGAATTCAAACAACAATGCTTCTAACAATAATTTGAATACCAAAACGAACACAACAACCAATACCGACAATTTATCCAATAATGCAGTCAACACGAAAGGTGTTGTATTAAGAGTTCAGTTAGGTGCTTATCATAATCGATTGTCAAAAAGTGTTTTCAAAGATATACCTGATTTGATTGAAATAAAGACAGATGACGGTTTATATAAATACATGACAGGTGCTTACACAACTTTTGATGCTGCGGCTCTACATAAGGTTGATATGATATTAAATGGGTATAAGGGTGCGTTTATTGCCGCGTATAAAGATGGTAAACGAGTTTCTTTAACGGAAGCTGGAGCGACACAAACGAAAACAGAAATTAAGGGGCCATCAGATAGTTCACCTATCAACGCGGTAGACAAAACACTTATTACGTTTAAGATTCAAATAGGAGTATTTAAAAATGAACCGCCTGCTGATAAAAAAGAAAAATTCGCTAAAATAAAAGGTACAACCAAAGAGATTACTTCTAAAGGATTGAACCGATACGTAGTTGGTCCGTTCAGCGATTACAAAAAAGCGCAAACTGCCAAAAATGATTTGATAAAAAATTACGGAATTGACGATGCATTTATTACAGCATTTTTAAAAAATGAACCTATCCCTGTGCAGGAAGCATTGGAATTAATGAAATAAATCAAATTTGACTTTTCCTTTTAATTCAAAAGCGCTATCCCTTGCTCCGTTAACAAAAGAGGAACAAAAAAAAGAATATGACAACAAAAGAGGCCTAAAAAGCCTCTTTTATTCTTTTTAATCAAATTTTAAAACTTTACGCCTTTCAAATTGTTGGAGATAAGTAATGAAGAAATTAACACTATTGATAGTATTTGCTTATACAAATACCTTTTTTACATCATGTGCACAAAAACGTACTGACTACGACAAAAATAATAGTACTCTTTCACTCACAACATTAAATTCAAACTCAACTATGGATACAGCTACATTTGGCGCTGGTTGCTTTTGGTGCGTAGAAGCACAATTTCAACTTTTAACTGGCGTTGTGTCTGTTACTTCCGGATTCTCTGGAGGAACAGTAAAGAATCCTGCATATAAAGAAGTTTGCATGGGAACCACTGGACATGCCGAAGTTTGTCAAATTGTTTTTGACACTTCAAAAATCAGTTATGAAGAGTTACTCGCAGCCTTTTGGCAAACACATGATCCGACTCAACTTAACAGGCAAGGCAATGATGAGGGAACACAATACCGATCAGTCATTTTTTATCATTCCGAAACCCAAAGAAATCTAGCAGAAAAATACAAGAAGGAATTAAATGCTTCAGGAGCATGGGATAAACCTGTTGTAACAGAAATTAGTTCAGCTGGTGCATTTTACAAAGCGGAAGATTATCACCAAAATTACTTTAATGGAAATGGAGAACAACCTTATTGTCAATATGTTATTCAACCTAAAGTTGAAAAATTCAAAAAGGTTTTTAAAGATAAATTGAAACATTAGTTGTTATAACCGATTGCCTGAATTATTTGAGAAGCTTTTTCATTTTATCAAAAAATAAGAGTCATTGAAAGAAAAAAAACGCTGGTAAGGATCTAGATTACTTCGTAATATTTTTTCAAATAAAAATTGTTAACTTTGCAACCATGCTTAAAGGAAAAGAACTTATTCTTGCAACTAAACCATTTGCGAAAGAGATTCGATGGAAAAGTTGGTATTATACTCTTTCTGCCTTCTTTTTTTTGATCACCTTTCTTCTTGGTACTTATTTCGTTCCCACTCTTTTTGGTAAAATACTATCCAGTGTATTAAGCGCTGTATTTTTAACACGCTTCTTCATGATCTTTCATGATTATCAACATCATGCAATTCTTCAAAAATCATTTTTAGCTAATGTCATTTTTACTATCTATGGTTTTTACATGCTAACGCCACCCAGCATCTGGAAGCGTTCTCACGATCACCATCACAATAATAATGCAAAACTGTTCAGTGCAAATATTGGCTCGTTTCCAATCATGACCAAGCAAAAGTTTATGGAAGCAAGCAGAAGTGAAAGAAGGATCTATTTAGCAATCAGACATCCGTTTAATATGATATTTGCCTATTTCACGATGTTTATATACGGAATGTGTATACAATCATTTATTAGTAGTCCCCGCAGACATTGGGATTCTTTGGCAACATTGATCATTCATATTGCAATTGCTACATTACTCATCATTTATGTAAGTCCGCTGACCTGGTTCTTAGCATTCTTTTTACCCTTTTTCCTATCACATATGGTAGGAGCCTATTTGTTTTACGCACAGCACACCTTTCCTGGAGTTATTTTTAAAAGTAATACAGAATGGAGTTATGCTGATGCAGCTTTAGAATCATCTAGTTTTTTAAAAATGAATCCAATTTTACGATGGGTAACAGCTAATATTGGATATCACCACATTCATCATTTAAATGCAAGAATACCATTCTATCGTTTGCCGGAAGCGATGGCAAGTATTGAGGAACTTCAAAAAGCAAAAGTAACTACGTTTAAATTTTCTGATATTATTTCTTGTTTACGCCTAAAATTATGGGATTCGGAGGCTAATCGAATGATCTCACTAAAAGAAGTCCATCTTTCGAATTAATTAATTTTCGAGTATTTTTTTTCAATAGTATCTAATACTATTCATGCTCCTCACTCCTATTTTCCTTTTCAATCGTATTCAATCGATTTACAATTGAATCTAGATTGCGGAAATGTATGTATGCCTTTCGGTATTTATTTGCTTCAAAAGCTGGAGAACCCATATACACTTCACCTTTTTTAGTAATACTTTTTGAGATACCCGATTGAGCTGTAATAATTGTATTGTCAGCAATTTCAACATGCCCTACTATTCCAACCTGACCGCTAAACATACAGTTTTTCCCAATCTTAGAAGAACCTGCAATAACTCCCTGTGCAGCGATATAAGTGTTTTCACCTACTTCCACGTTATGAGCAATGTGGATTAGATTGTCAAATTTGACTCCTTTTCTTAATATCGTTGAACCTAACGTGGCTCTATCAATAGCACAATTAGCACCAATTTCCACATTATCCTCTATGATGACATTACCAATCTGAGGAATTTTTTGGTTGTCGTTTTGGGGGTTAAATCTGAAACCATCACTGCCAATTACGGTTCCTGAATGGATGATACAATCCTTTCCTATCAGAGTTTCTGAATAAATTTTCACACCAGCAAACAATGTTGTATTATCACCTATTACTGCGTTTTCACCAATAAATACCTGAGGATAGATTTTTACATTGTTTCCTATTGTCACATTATCGCTGATAACAGCAAATTCACCCGCGTATATATTCGTTCCTACTTTTGCTGTTTCTGAAATAAAAGCGTGTTTTGAGATACCTGATTTATTCAATTTCACTTGATTATACATTTCAAGTAATTTAGAAAATGCGGTTTCTGCACTATCCACCCTAATCAAGGTAGCAGCTACAGGTCCGGTTAATACAAGATCTTTGTTTACTATGACTAATGAAGCTTTTGTATGATAAATATATTGCGTGTATTTAGGATTGGCAAGGAAAGAAATTGATCCAGGAACACCTTCCTCAATTTTAGATAATTTACTGATTTTAACTGTCGCGTCACCTTCTATCTGACCTCGCAATATATCGGCAACTTGCTGAGCTGAAAATTCCATTTTGTAGTTTTTTAATTGAACTATAAAGTTAAAAAATATTCTATTTAGATCTCTTAGTACTGATTATAAATTCTACTTTATTCTTCCAATGCCATTGAAACAGAATACCCTCGCCATTTATTAATGACAGCCAACATATCATCGGGTAATTCAGAATCAAAATGAATATATTTTCCAGTTACAGGATGATTAAAACCTAATGACTTCGCATGTAACGCATGTCGAGGCATGATCGTAAAACAATTTTCTACAAACTGTTTGTATTTTGCAAAGGTGGTGCCTTTTAAAATCCGGTCGCCACCATAAACTTCATCATTAAATAATGAATGTCCGATATACTTCATATGAGCTCGTATTTGATGTGTCCTGCCTGTTTCCAATTTACATTGGATCAAAGTAACATATCCAAAACGTTCTAATACTTTATAATGTGTGACCGCATGTTTTCCTTCCTCGCTTTCCGGAGGAAAAACATCCATCTTCTTTCTGTCTTTTAAATGACGGCCTATATTTCCTGTAATGGTTCCTTCATCTTCCTGGAAATCCCCCCAAACCAAAGCATAATAAATTCGGTCTAAATTTCTATCAAAAAAATCTTTCGCCAATTTTACCATTGCGGTTTCACTTTTTGCAACCACCATGATACCACTTGTATTTTTATCGAGACGATGAACCAAGCCTGGGCGAAGTATAGCTTGTTCTTTTGACTTTTTGGTGGCTTCCACAGTTCCTCCGTAATTACTAACAGGAAGTTGATTAAAATGATAAACCAAGGCGTTAACCAATGTTCCTTTATAATTTCCATATCCTGGATGAACTACCATTCCAGGTTCTTTGTTTACAATAACAAGGTCATCATCTTCGTAAACGATATCGACTGGGATATTCTGAGGAATTAATTCTATTTCGCGAGGAGGATGAGCGAAAACAACAGTAATAACATCAAAAGGTTTTACTTTGTAATTCGACTTAACAGGTTTTTCATTTACAAGTATATTCCCATTCTCCGCTGCTTGTTGAATTTTTGAGCGGGTAGCATTCTGTGTTCTATTCATCAAAAACTTATCAATACGCAATAAGTCTTGACCTTTATCTACAACAACTCTAAGATGTTCAAATAATTCCTGATCATCATCCTGTTCTTCTGCTAAATCTACTTCTTCTTCCTTCATACTGATGATCCAATTGTATAGGATCTATTTTGTTTTAATGAATTTATGTGTTGACAAGACTGAGCCTTCCGTAATCTGAATAAAATACACTCCTTCTTTTAAGTCAGAAATAACTATTGAATGATGATACGGTGTTGACTCAACAATTGTTCTTCCGAGCATATCTATCAAAGTATATGAAGTTTTTTCAGATAAATTTCCATCAGCCGATTTGATAAATATCTCATCAGTGGAAGGATTTGGATAAATAGTAAGTGAATTTAACTTTGCAGCTGCAATGTCATGCACACCGGTAAATTCCCATTGATACCCCAAAACTGGATGTAACATTAATGAACCAACAAATGGAGAGGAATACCACGTTCCTGTTACATTATAAAATATTTTATCTTGCGTGTTACTGTTTTTATCGACACCGATATTGAGAAACTCCGTTGTATTTTGTTCGAATCCAAAATAATAACTTCCAGGCGTTAAATATACGGGTGCATCTAATTTATATCGGATAAACTGATTGTATACAATTCCTCCATAGACAGGAGATAACGCTTCGCTACTTGTGTAAATTGGAGATCCAGGGACTCCTCCACCATCACTCCAAACTTTTAAATAAAAAGAATAGATGGATGTATTTGTAAGAAATGGATTAAAAAAGATATCAATGTATTGAAGCGAATCTGGTTGGTTAGTCGTAAATTTTTCGGCCATTTGAGCATGAAGTGTACTTAAACCAAAGGAATTTTCAGCTGTCCCATCATCATAAGCATATGAATTGAAAAACTCGTGGGTAACCCTCAGTGTATCGTTTTCGGGATTCAAATTCACGCCACCTATATAATGTTTTATAGTAAAACGAGATGGTCCGGTTAAATTCGTAGGAAAAACGGTTGTATCAATTTTAGCTCCGGAGCGGCATCCAGCAGGAATATCACAAGCAGAATAGGTATGTGTTGTTTCAAATGAAAGCAAGTTAAAAGAACCTACGCTGCTATAGGTATCTAGTAGCGAGGAGGTAAAATCATTCCATATCTCATGGCCATAAGATATATTTATAAAAGAAGTTGTTCCTGATTTATTATATCTTAAATAGTTATTGATTGTATCTGTAAGATCCGAACTATTGAATTGCTCCCAAGGCATTTGTCTGTAATTTTTCAGAAGGGATGTTCCATTGTAAACAAAGGAAACATCATTGAATGAAGTATCTGCTTTGCTTCTCAACTTATTTAAATAAACATAATCTATATTCCAATGGTCTGTATTTCCACTTAAAGTTGCATAGTTTTTAAATCTGAATTGAAAACCTTTTTGTAAAAAAAGGGAATTGGTTATTGGTATCATTACCAGTGTCCAAGAGCTATCGTTTGTGGCAAGGGTACTTCCTTTTTTTGCCCATACATTCTGAAACGAATTGGTTATACCCGGAGCTTTAAATTGCAAGACAAGAGAATCTGAGTATTCAGGGGCATTTCCATTTCCTTGTGGTTGGTAATAGAAGCTGAAATAGACAGAATCACTGGGAAGAAAACTTAAATTTATTGGTTTGGATGTTAAATAATCTGCTGCTGCTGATGATGTTGCAGTGGCTGTAAAATCGTAGGGCATACCTGTATAGGTCAATCCGTCAAATGTTGCAGCACCAATTGTGATAGGAGATTTTGCAAACCCTCGATTTATAAAAACAAAATTATCCATCCACAAAGAAGTATCCGGATATGGACCCTCATAGGAAAAGTCATCCAAAATTCCCAAAGCCCCCAAAGAAAGCGTATCTGAAATAGAAGGCGATTTTACTAACGACCTTAATTTTAGTTCATTGTATTTAGAAACAAGCATTTGATTTGTTGTCAATTCATTTTCAACCAAACCTTGCGAAAACAAAAGATTTGAAAGAAACAAAAAGACAAAAATTAAACTATTTTTTTTAATCAAAATCCTCATCTTTATTTTTATTTGTGGATGATGTATCCGATGCTGGAATTCTATTTTTATCAGTTGTAAAATACAGATCGACTGTTCCACCCATATTTATGCTTGCATCTTTTGAACAAGAGGGTGACTGCCTGTATACTCTTGCTGCTGAAGAAGTAGAATCTTTCGGGTTATCAAAAGTGATTGCACCAATACTTAAAGAAGCATCGGCCAATTTTGCCAAAGCTTGATTGCGAGATAAACCATATAAACAAGGAACAGCTACTTCTTCATCGCTCAAGCCTTTTCCAACAACCAATTCAATGATCGTTCCTTTTGGAATGGAAACGCCCGGTTCAATTTTTTTGCCATTCACCAATTGATTCAAAACACAATTTGCACATTGGTCCGGAACAAATCTTGGAGGATTTTTGAGTTTCAATCCAAAGGTGGTTATCATCGCTACGGCTTGGCGTAAAGAACGGTCTATCAATTTTGGCATTAAAATACTTGGTGGCAAAATAGATGTTACGTATAAATAAATTGTACGGTTGTTTTTCACCTTCGCACCAGCTTCCGGCTCTTGTTTAACTACTGTTCCATTGGGTGCTTTGGTGTCATAAATAGAGTCTATGACAAGATAACGGAGATTTTTATCAGAAACAAAATTATCCAATTCAGCCAATTTCACTCCCGAAAAGTCAGGAACTACAACCGTTTCACCATGATTTGTAGTAGCACTCAACCAGGAAATGATCAACCAACAGATCAAAACAAACGAAACTAAATAAATAGCAAGATGTTTGAAAAATGTTTTACTCTTTAAAAATTGAATCAGCCCTTTGAACATATATGATTGCCGTGGAAATTAGATTACGAATGTACGAATTTTAGGGAAACGAAAAAAATGGATTTTAATTGCCTTTTTCAAAACAAAACAGGTGATGTTTTTTTAAGATCAATAACAATTATTCTCTAGCAAAAAAGAGTAACACTATTTAACTGCTAATTTTTTTTTCTGAAAACCAAACTCAAGGATTCGATCAATAAAGTCGTATGGCTTATAACCGTTAATAGCCGTTTGATGAAAAATACATGTTGCAGGTGTCATTCCCGGTAAAGAGTTCACTTCAATAAATACAACATCTATCTTGCTTGGACTGTAAATACGGACAAATGCATCGATACGGGTATAACCATTGATATTTAACAATTTGGCAGCATTACCCAAAGTTTGCTTCACGGTATCAGAAATTTGTTGGCGTTCTTTTGAGTCCTTTGAATAACGAGCAGGAGTAATATTCTGACCTTGCCCTGCAAGAAATTTCTCTTCCAATGATAAGACTTCTCCTTCACTTAAGGCTTCTGATGCTTCAAAAACTTCATAATGAATATTCCCTTGCTCATCATATTTGGTAAGCATTCCACCAGTTATCTCTAAAAAATGTTTCGCATCTCTTTTAGAAATAAGCTCTTCTACTAAAATGACTTGTTTTTGAGGAAACTCTTCCTTGTCTTTAATATGCAAAAGAGCAGCAGCAGCGGAATCCAAATTTTCTTGCTTGCGAAAAATCAGTTTAGCAAAAGCCTCAAATTCTTCTGCCGTCTTTATTTTTTTTACAGCTGATGAACAGCCATCATCTACAGGCTTTGCGATAAAAGGGTAATGTATTTTTTCGATTATCGAATTCAAAACATCTTTATGGTCTTTCCTCCATGCCTGCTCAGTAACCAATAAATGTTCTGCTACTAAAAAACCATTTTGTTTTAAAATTTCATTTGTTTTGTATTTATCGATTGTAATTCGTGAACTCTCTACTCCTGATCCATTGTAAGGCAACCCTACCCTCTCCAGATTCACTTGAACAGCACCATCTTCACCCGGACGACCATGCAAAGCAATAAAAACACAATCAACCATCTTTGCAAGATCCTCGTAAGACAAACGTTTAGGTTTAGCTAAATTATCTTTATTAGAATATTTTGTAGTTATTCCAGAACACTCATCAATAATATCTTTTACAAGATCATGTATTTTATAATTGTCGATCTTTTCTTTTATATCGTCAGCATTATCTTTCAATAAGATATTGACTGGAATCTGATACATGATGTGCTCATCATTATTTCCTGTAAGAAATACCGGAACAGGTTCGTATTTTGCAGAAGAAGCCAATTTTTCGTAAATATTCCTTCCGCTTTCAACTGAAATATGCCGTTCGGAAGAATAGCCACCCAAAATTACAGCTACTTTTATTTTGTGAGTTGTTGCATTTCTATCTTCCTTAATGGAAGTATCTAACGTTTTCATCAATGCATCATATATACCATTGTTTTTGCCTGCAATGATTCGCTGAGCAAGAGAAGTTCGAATAATGTATGTCAGAAATTGGGAAGGGTTCAAGCCAATTTCAGCAGCTTGATGAAAGAAAAAAGAAGAGGGCATCATTCCTGAAGTGGTGTTGGGATCATTCAGGAATATCTTTCCTTCATTAGAAATAAATCCATCGATACGTGCATAGACATCAAAACTCAAGGCATAAAATAATCGTTGGCATTCTTTTCTAATAGCTTGAATTTGTTCATTCGGAATATCGATGGGCGTTATTTTTCGGGATAATCCGGGAAGATATTTAGAGCGGTAATCGAATAATTCTTTTCCTTTTCTTATTTCTGTCGGAGGAAGTGCAATTGCTTTTCCATTCTCATCTTGAGCAACAATACAAGAAAACTCTTTTCCTTCAATGAAACCTTCAACAAGCACTTTACTTTCGCCATCCAATGCCGCCAGAATTAAACCTTCATTTTCTGTTTGAAAGGCGCCATCAAGATATAAAATCAACTCCTGCGGATGGTATACAGTATGAACCATTTTATCTGAACCTGAAACTGTCAGAGGCATTCCAATGCCTTCACGAATGTCTGACAAAGCTCTTACAAAAATGTTTTTTTCCTCACTGTTTAATTTTTTCCAATCCGATGCATCAACCCATTTGGTAAAGAAAGCCTTTTCCACCGCTTTCATAAACTCCAATTCGGAGTCTTTATGCAAAATACTAATCCCAATGGAAGAGCCTTGATTTGCAGGCTTTATAACGACAGGAAATCCGATTTCATTTTTTGCTTTTTGAAATGCCTCTTTCCAATTTCCTTTGATATAACTTTCCCTTTCAATCGTAAAAAATTTCGGACTATTGAATCCCGCATTGACCATTAATTGTTTTTGAATGCTTTTATCTATTCCTATAGCAGAAGGCAAAACACCGGAACCAGAATAAGGTATTCCAAGATATTCGAACATCCCCTGGATCTTTCCATCTTCACCGAAAGGGCCATGCAGACATAAAAACGCAAAATCAAAAATGGATCTCAATTCTCCGGGTTCTACTTTCTTCCCTATCTTATGGATCATTTCAAGCTGTTGAGCGGAAGACAACTGTCCGATCTGTTCGGCATAAATTTGAAAGTCTCCCTCCTTGTTGGGTAGGAATGCTGCAGGAGGATAAAAATCGCGCACACTTCCTTTGTAAACAAATTCCCAGTTAAGCAATACAAAATTCCCGAAGCTGTCAATGAATACTGGCACCGCTTCGAATAAAGATTTATTAAGGTTATCGTAAACCGTTCTTCCTCCTGCAAATGAAATTTCCCGTTCTTTAGAAAAACCTCCGAAAATGATTCCTATTTTTATTTTCATATACGAGACACGCTATTTTTACTACTAAGTAAGTGAGTGAAATTCTCACAAATTTAAGACTAAGGAGCGCTATTTTTCAGGGAGGTTCTTCAAGTATTCAACAAGTTTGTTAACAGCTATCGCCCGATGAGAAATTTTATTTTTTTGAGAACTGTCCATCTCAGCAAAAGACATTGTAAAACCATCTGGAAGAAATATAGGGTCATAACCAAAACCTTTTTCACCCTGCCTTTGACTTAAGATTACCCCTGAAACAACGCCTTCAAACTGTTTTTCTTCCCCATTGATCACCAATGAAATAATCGTTTTAAACCGCGCCTTACGATTGGTAATACCTTTCATTTCCAACAGAATCTTACTCATATTATCTTCCGCACTTTTACTTTCCCCTGCATATCGAGCAGAAAACACACCCGGGCGACCATCTAAAGCATCTACCTCTAACCCTGTGTCATCGGCAAAGCAATTGTGTTGGTATTTGTTGTAAACATAAAAGGCTTTTTGCGAAGCATTTCCTTCAATATTAGCTTGAGTTTCAGGGATTTCTTCAGAACAATGAATGTCGTTCAATGTTAAAACCTCAATACTTGGAGGAATTAAGGATTGGATTTCATTGGCTTTATTCTGATTGGCAGTTGCAAAGACGAGTTTCATAGTGCTCTATTTTTTTGTAAAAATACGTTTTTCTTCTGCTTTCAATTAGTTTAATATCCTTATATTTCGACTCTAAACTAAACTACTTTACGATTTTTTATGAGCCGACCAATAGATGTAATGATTATAGGTGCCCAAAAGGCGGGAACGACTTCCTTATTAAGGTATTTGGGAGAGCATCCTGAATGTATGAGTCACCCCCAGAAGGAATTTGCATATTTTATAGATACAAAGGAATACGACAATAACTATACCCGCGCATTTCGAAAATATTTTTCTGCTTCAGACGTGACTAGTAATGCTAAAATCGTTGCAAAAAGTGCAGGGCTATATGCTGATGAGAATGCAATTAAAAGACTTTATGAACATAATCCCAAATGCGAATTAATTATTATACTTCGTAATCCGGTAGAAAGGGCCTATTCGTCGTACTTAATGGAGAAAAATTACGATTCTGTAAAATTTGAGTTTTCTGAATTACCAGAACTTATTCAAAAGCATAATGGAAATGATGAAAGCTGGGGCTTTAGTTTTTTTATTGAATATGGATTCTATGCTAAACATTTGAAAAATATTTATAAACACTTCCCAAAAGAACAAGTTCACGTAATTTTATATGAAGAGTTTAAAAACAATACGCTGAAAGTTTGCCAGGACATTTTTAATGTCATCAAGATCGATAATAAATTTATACCCAATGTGAAAGTGCAACATAACGTGACACAAAAAATGCATTCACAATTCTATGCCAAATTAACAAAGCATATTCTCAAAAAAGAAGGCTTTTTCAGAAGACTTTTTCTGAAAATTATCCCCACCAGCAAGGCTTACAAATATGGTGAACAATTAAGATTGATAAATAAAAAAAATGCTAAACACTCTGAAATGAATGATTCAGAAAAACAATATTTAATTACTTTTTACAAGCCACATAATGATGAGTTGGAAAATCTAATAAAGTGTGACTTATCCAATTGGAACAAATAAAATATGGAATACGAAATAAAACCAAAAAGAAAAAATTGAACCTTGGAATTGCCGAATTATGGCAATACCGAGAATTATTTTATTTTTTCACTTTGCGTGATATTTAATTAAAATAAAAACAAACGGTTCTTGGTTTTTTATGGGCCATATTACAGCCACTTTAAAATCCTAAACTGGCTACTCTTTTTTAAAATAAATTCCTGGCAATACCAGCAGTTTGCAACAGTAGTGAAATATAAATAATGGTTTCAATAATCATCATAAATTACAAAACATTTGATTACACAAAAAAGTGTATTGAATCCATTATTCAATACACAAAAAATATTGCCTTTGAAATTATTTTAGTAGACAATTTTTCAAATGATGGTTCTGCAGAAAAATTAAAACACCTGTACCCAACCTTAACACACATTCAAAACAACACAAACTTAGGGTTTTCAAAAGCCAACAATATAGGAATACTAGAAGCGAAAGGAGATGTAATTCTATTATTAAACAGTGATACTGAACTTTTTGAAGATACAATCAGCTATTGCTATGACTATATAATGAATGGCAAAACCAATAGCATAGTTTCCTGTAAATTGATTTATCCTAACAATCAAATTCAGTATCAATGTTCTACATTTCCAAGTATTAAGAATAATATTATAGAAATGTTTAGATTACAAAAATTGCTGTCAAAAGAAAAAGCAGCTAAAGTTTTATACTCTACCTACTTTGACCATAACAGTGAAGCGGCACCAGAATGGATATGGGGTACATTTTTTATGTTTCATAAAAAATGTTTGGAGAAGTTAAATCATAAAAAACTAGATGATACTTTTTTTATGTATGGAGAAGATATGAAATGGTGTTATGATTTTAAGCATGTGGGCTGTAACATCGTGTACCTTCCTAATAAAAAAATAATACATCATGTTGGGAAATCGTCAACTGTTATTTCAGAAAAAACAAATCAAATTGTTAAAAATGAATTGCAATTTATTTGTTTGGTAAAAGGAAGAGCTTATAAATTAATATACAAATTCATAAGAATTTTAAATTTATTGAGTAGCCTTAATGCCAATAATTATGAATTGTCTAAATTATATTTAAAATATTAAAATGGTTTTAAGTGTCATCATTCCAACTTACAAAAGGAACGAAATACTTCCTATAGTACTTCAACACTTAGCGAATGCATTGGTCAATATAAATGCAGAAATCATTGTAATAAATGATGATAAACAAAATCAACTATTGCCAATAAGTATAAACAAGAATGACATTCCTTTAAATATTTATACAAATAAAAAAGCTGGGGCAGCTGCTGCAAGAAATTATGGTTCTAACCTAGCAAAAGGTGATATTTTACTATTTTTAGATGATGATATTATAATTGATGCTGAAACGATATCATCAATACTTAAAATACAATCAGAATATGATAAAATAATTTCTACACCAATATGGGAATACAGCAGTGAAATGAAACTGCTTTTAAGTAAAAATCCTTTCGGAAAATTCAGATTAAAATATGACTATGGTAGCATTAGAGGAAGAAAAAATAATGAAACAAAAGAAAATTCAAAACATTACTTAGTTGATTCATTAGCATCGTTCTGTTTGTCGATCAAAAAAAAACATTTTATTCAATTGAACGGGATGGATGACTTGTTTCCATTTGCAGGCTGTGAGGATCAAGAATTTTCAGAGCGAGCAAAGCAAAATGGCTTTATATTACTACTCGATGAAAACAATACAGTGCTGCATCATGAAATTGATCGAATTCAAAAATTAGTTTGGTTAAAAAGGCAATACAATGGGGTGCAGGGATTTGTAAGGCTTGCAAATTTATATCCAGACAAAAAAAAATTCGAACTGTGGTATGAGAATACGCCTATCTCAAAAAGTGACTCTGCAAAATTAAAAATTAAGAAAGTACTTAAGAAAATAGCCAGGCAGAATTTTTCGATCACTATTATTAATTCTATTACCTTCTTATTAGAATCGTTGAAAGTTAGCTATTTCATTTTAGAAAAAATATATTTAATTCAAACAGGGATTTACATTAATAAAGGATTTAACAATTCATATGAAAACCTTACACATAGCAATGACAATGGCTAACACGCCATCTGTGCCTTATTTTAATTGGTTCGCAGAAGAAGTTGCAAAATATCCGGAAATAAAATTTTCGTTTATATGTCTTTATCACGAAAAACCAATAATGATAGAGGAAATGAAAAGCTTCAATTGTGATTGTTATTGGATAAAATTTGACGCAAAAAAAAGAAAAAAATCAATGTTTTTTGCATTGATTAGTTTCATTAAATTGTACAAAAAAATAAAACCAGACATTGTCCACTCACACTTATTTGATGACTCATTGCCCTCATTAATTGCAGCAAGACTAACAGGCATAAAAAAAAGAATTATTACAAAACAAGATACAACCTTTCATTATTATTATGCGCCAAAGTGGGTTTGGGCAGATAAATTTAACAACTTTAATGCTACTAATATTATTGCCGTAAGTAACGAGGTGTCGAAATTTGTTATTGAAAAAGAAAGAGCACAAAAGAAAAAATTAACAACTATTCATCATGGTATACCTTTTAAATATCTATGCAAAAGTGATGAAGAACTAAAAAAGGAACTGGTACTAAAATATGAATTATCAAATAAAATTGTGATTGGAACGATTGCAAGATACATAGAATGGAAAGGCTACAGGTACATTATTGATGCTGCGGTTGATATCATAAAAAAGCATAGCAATGCTGTATTTTTATTTATTAGTACAGGAGAACAAAGAGAAGAATTGGAACAATTGATAAAAAAAAACAAACTTGAAAAAAATATAATTTTAACTGGATGGATTGATAAAAAATATATACCTTCTTTATACTCATTAATGAATATATATTTACATGCAGCAAATTATGAACCGTTTGGTTTTGTGATTGCTGAAGCCATGGCGAATAAAGTACCAATAGTAACAACGCCAACTGGTGCAGCGCTTGATGCCTTAGAACACAAAGTAAATTGTTACATGACAGAATATAAAAATCCTCAACAAATAAGGGATGGAGTACTTTGGTTACTTGAAAACAAAGAAAATCAAACTATTTTAACTGATAAAGCGTATCAAAAAGCAATCGAAATGTATCAATTTGAAACAATGTTTCAAAATCATATAAAGCTATATAAAAGCATCTAATTGCAGCATACTAATACAATAGGAGAATATTAATTTATAAAAATATTTAATGAGATTGCTACAATAAAAACTAGTTTCATGAAAATAGATACGCTCCACTACTATAATATAAAATAGCGCATTACTTTTGCTAAATTGAACACATGATTCCTGAAACATCCATAATAATACCTGTGTATAATGCAGAAAAATATATTGAAGAAACGATTCTATCGGTATTAAATCAGACGTATGAAAATTGGGAATTAATACTAATTAATGATGGTTCAAATGATAATACAGAGGGGATAATTCAACACTATTTAACGAATACAAAAATCCACTACTACCGCCAAAACAATTCAGGTGTTTCAGCGGCAAGAAATTTCGGCTACTCACAATCGAAAGGCAAATACATATCATTTCTTGATGCTGATGATATATGGAATTCTTCAAATCTAGAAGAAAAAATATTTTTTCTTAAAAAAGAACCCATTGATGCTGTTTATTCAAACTGTGATCTAATAGACGAAAACTCTGTCAATACAAATAAAACATTAACAGGAAGTAAGACACCTACCTTAAATGATATATTAACTATAAAAGGTAATTACATAACTGCTCCTTCTGGCATCATTTTTAAAAAGGAAATTTTTGACACGATTGGGATGTTTGATACAAATTTATCCAATAATGCGGATCAAGATGTTTGGATTAGACTACTTGCGAATAACTTTAAGTTAGAATTAATTAATAAATCGCTTTGGAAATACCGAGTACACTTGAATAATATGTCAAAAAACATTTCACTATTGGAAAAAGATTCAATCTACTTAATGGAGAAAGTAAATAAAAATAATTTATTTGAATCGCAATTTTTCAAGAAGCAATGTTTTGGAAAATTATATTACATGTTAGCAGGCAGCTGGTGGAAAAATGGCAATAATAAATTCAGAGGGCTATATTTTTTGTTAAAATCTATTTGGAATTACCCTCCAATCACGCTTCAAATCATAAAAAAATAAAAAGTGTCCACTAAAAAAAACAATATATTAGTAATTACCTCTTGGTGCTATAACGACGCATTGATACAAACGTATACACTCCCATATTTAAAAATAATTTCTAAAAAATTGCCTGAAGGCAGCAAAATATATTTAGTCACTTTAGATAAAGACAAAACAAAAAATGCACTTTCAGATTCCGGCATAAAAAACATTAGTCTTCCATACACCCCATTTGGACTTTTTGCAATATTCAAATGGATTAAAAACATTATTCAACTCTACGTTCTTGTTCAATCTAAAAACATTTCAACTATTCATGCTTGGTGTACGCCATCTGGAATGATTGCTTCCATTCTATCCGTTTTAACAGGAAAAACACTCATTATTGATAGTTATGAACCACATGCTGAAGCTATGGTTGAAAATGGCGAATGGAAAAGAGATAGTAACGCTTATAAACTCCTATTTAAATTCGAAAAACTTCAGACAAAAAGAGCTAAATATCTTATTGCCACAACGGAAGGAATGAAAAATTATTCGAAAAATAAATACAACCATACTAAGGACAACTTTTTTGTAAAACCTGCTTGTGTAGACCTGCAGCTGTTTTCGGAAGGGAATATTAAAAATAAAAAGTTATTATCAGAATTAAAACTTGAAAATAAAACTGTATGTGTGTATGCAGGAAAATTTGGTGGGATATATCTGGATAAAGAAGTATTCGATTTTATAAAAGAAGCTGAAAAATATTGGGGTGCTGCGTTCAGGGCCCTAATTTTATCATCAAATTCCTCGGATTATATAAAACAAATGGCAGCGAACGCCGGAATAAATGAAAATACAATTATTCATAAATTTGTTTCACACGATCAAATCCCCGATTATATGGGTTTAGCCGACTTTGCTATCACTCCCGTAAAACCTGTTCCAACAAAAAGATATTGTACGCCCATAAAAGATGGCGAATATTGGGCCTTAGGATTACCGGTTGTAATAACAGCAAACATATCTGATGATTCGGACATCATCAGCACCTATAAAATTGGAAGTGTATTAGAAAACTTAAATACTGAGACCTACCTACAATCAATCAAAGAAATCGACAATTTATTGAAAAACAATACGAGAATCGAGTTGTATAATAAAATACGACCCATTGCCGAAAAGTATCGTAATTTTGAAATTGCAGCGCGTATCTATTCAGAAATTTATGGAAAGAAATAAAAAAAATACTATTCTAGTCACAGGAGGAGCCGGATACATAGGCTCGCATACAATTATCGAATTGTTAGAAACAACCAGCTTCGATATTGTATCCATCGACAATTATTCGAATTCAAATGAAGGAACCTATGATAGAATAAAACAAATTACAGGAAAAGATGTAAAACACTACAACATTGATCTATGCAATTATGAAGAAACGGTTAAAGTTTTTGAAATTGAAACCGGTATCATTGGGATTATTCATTTTGCTGCTTTTAAATCAGTGTCCGAATCTGTAGAGAACCCTCAAAAATATTACCATAACAACATTAACTCATTATTAAATGTCTTAGAATGTTGTTTAAAATTTGAAATTCCAAATTTTATTTTTTCATCCTCCTGTTCGGTCTATGGAAATATCACAGAACTACCTGTAAAAGAGTCGACGCCATTTAACAAAGCTGAATCGCCATATGCATACACCAAACAAGTTGGAGAAGAGATCATAAAAGATTATTGTAAAGCCTATACACAACTAAATACAATATCCTTGCGTTATTTTAATCCTGTAGGCGCTCATATTTCCGGTTTAAATGGAGAACTCCCAATCAACAAACCAAGTAATTTAGTTCCAGTGATTACACAAACTGCTATTGGGAAAATTAAACAAATGACCGTTTACGGCTCTGATTACAAAACAAGAGATGGAAGCTGTATTAGGGACTATATACACGTTACAGACATTGCAATAGCTCATATTAAAGCATTAAATTATTTATTAGCAAACAATCAAAAATCTAATTGCAGCATATTTAATTTAGGAAGTGGAAATGGCGTAAGCGTATTTGAAGCAATCAAATCATTTGAAAAAACTTCAGGTATTAAACCAAATTACATTTTAGGAAATCGCAGAGCGGGTGATGTAGAAGCTATTTACTCTCAAACAGATTTATCAAAAAAGGAATTAAACTGGGAGGCAAAAATTACATTGGATGAAATGATGGAAACGGCTTGGAAATGGGAAAATAATTTAAAAAAGCAATAATGTATACTCAACACAATCACTGCCTTATTTGTAGTTCTAGTAATCTTACTATACTTCCAGCTTATCAAAAAGATTATTTAGTACAATGTATGTCTTGCAAATTCGTTTTCTGCAATAGGATCCCCACAAATGATGAGTTATTAAACCACTATAAAAAATACAATAGAGGTAATCAGTTGTCCCCAATCACATTGTTACGATACAATGAATTACTAGATAAATTTGAACAATTCAGACAAACAAACAATATTCTTGACATAGGTTGCGGTGATGGGTATTTTTTAGAAGCTGCAAAAAACAGAGGATGGAATGTCTATGGAACTGAGTTCACTGACGAAGCTATTGAAATTTTGAATTCAAAAGGAATTAAATCAAATCAAGGAAAGCTGGAAGCAAGCAATTACCAAAATGAGATGTTTGATGTGATAACATCATTTGAAGTCCTAGAACACATTCATAACCCTACTGAAGAATGTACTAACATATACAAAATACTTCGAAAAAAGGGCTTAATATACATCACAACGCCTAATTTCAACTCATTCAGTCGCTATTTTTTAAAACATTGGAACATTATTGAATACCCTGAACACCTCTCCTACTATACTCCAAGAACAATTAATACATTATTTAAAATGAATGGTTTCTCTAAATCAAAAATTGAAACGACAGGAATTCACATTAATAGATTTCGACAAGGTATTGGCAGCATACAAAGTGACGAATCAAATGGAAATATGGAAGAAAGTTTGAGAAGCAAAACTGAAACAAAAATAATCTTTAAAATTCTAAAAAAAATCACAAATAAAATTTTAGATATTTCAAAAAAAGGAGACAGCTTAAAAGCCTGGTATATAAAAAACTAAATTTTAGATGCTTTTTTTTCACGCATAAGATAATAGGTAACCAATAAAAAGCTAACAAACTCGGGTAAATATGCAATTCTAAATCTAACCAACGCGCCAAAGTTCGCTGTAGAAAGTCCAACAATCAATGAAAAGAAAATCGAATAAATAAGACAAAACAACAACAAAGGATTGCTTGAAATGATTTTAATTAATTTCCCAAATTTAAATTGAAATAGTATAAGAATACTTAATAATAAATAAATAAAATTCTCGACTCCTGACAATAACATGACAATATTTTTAGATTCCCATAAAAATGGTCTGAATAACCCAGCAGTCAAAGCAGCAGGCGAAACGCCCAAAGCACCAGTAATTGTAGGCTCATAACTTCCAATATCAAATGTGTTCCCAGCATAATAACTTTGT
>Ga0209596_1000279_pt1 | contig 47702 bp, 43 predicted proteins | sample M_130807_MF_Meta_FD_187314 | JGI IMG/M metagenome (GOLD analysis project Ga0209596, IMG submission 187314) | Freshwater microbial communities from Lake Montjoie, Canada to study carbon cycling - M_130807_MF_MetaG (SPAdes) (version 2) | ecosystem: Environmental > Aquatic > Freshwater > Lake...
GCTATGGAGATAGACCCCAGTATTGCTATTTTTGTGCCCAGAGGTGTAGCCAACGGCTACCAAACCCTCGAGCCTCACGTTACCTATACTTACTTGGTCAACGAGCATTGGTCTCGAGACAGCCATTACACCTTTCTCAATCTTTTTGACAAAGAATCCGGTATAGACTGGCCAATACCACAGTCTGACGCTATTATTTCAGAAAAAGATTCCAAGCACCCAGTGCTCAAAAGCATTAAACCCCTAGAGCTGTAATGCAAGATTCAAAAATATTTATTGTCGGCGCCAATGGCCAGCTTGGCACGGCCTTAAGAAAAAAATACCCCAAAGCCAAGCATGCAGACATTGATGAGCTAGACATCACAAACAAAAAAAGTGTGCAAAACTATAGCTGGCAAGGCATAGAGTACATCATCAATGCCGCCGCCTACACCGATGTAGACGGTGCCGAAACAGCACAGGGGAGGGTCTTGGCCTACCAAGTCAACGCCACGTCGGTAGCATATTTAAGTGAAGCAGCCAACTCAATTGGGGCTGTTTTGGTTCATGTTTCTACAGATTATGTTTTTGACGGCACCCAAAAAATTCATTCAGAAACAGAAAATATTTCACCTATTTCTGTCTATGGCGCGAGTAAAGCAGCTGGAGATATAGCCTGTAGCTTAGCTAAAAAGCATTATATTATCAGAACATCTTGGGTTATTGGTGAAGGCAAAAATTTTGTGCGTACCATGCTAGAGTTGGGCCAAAAAGGCATTAGCCCTACCGTAGTATCGGACCAGATAGGCCGACTAACCTTTACTTCTGAGCTGGTCAAGGCAATAGATTTTCTGCTTACCAAAAACAAAGACCATGGCTTATATAATCTTACCAATTCCGGCCCAAGTGTTAGCTGGGCTGATATCACAAGAGAAATATATAGTATTGCCAACGTCAACCAAAAAGTTACGAATATTAGTACCCAGAAATACTACCAGGGCAAAACAGGTATTGCACCTCGCCCGTTATCTAGTACACTTAATCTTGATAAAATTCATTCTGCAGGCTTCAAGTCTGTCGATTGGCGTCATGAATTGAAGAATTATTTAAGCAAGGAGTAATTTGTAATGAAGGGAATAATTTTAGCCGGCGGCAGTGGTACGCGCCTTTACCCAATCACCAAAGGTATTAGTAAGCAACTAATGCCTATTTATGATAAGCCGATGATCTACTACCCCTTAAGCACACTAATGCTGGCAGGCATAAAAGACATCCTAATAATCACCACCCCGCACGAACAGGCCCAATTTAAGCGCCTTTTGGGCGATGGTAGCGATATCGGTATTAGCCTCAGTTACGCCGTGCAGCCGTCACCAGATGGCCTGGCACAGGCCTTTATTATTGGCAAAGAGTTTATAGGTAGTGACAAAGTCGCCCTGGTGCTTGGCGATAATATCTTTTATGGCGGCCAGTTTGGTAAGGCCCTCAAGCAGTGTACGGATGTCGATGGCGGCATCATATTTGCCTACCAGGTTTCAGACCCAGAGCGCTACGGAGTGGTTGAGTTCGATGGTGGCATGAATGTCGTATCGGTAGTCGAGAAGCCCACCAATCCAAAATCGAACTTTGCAATTACGGGGCTGTACTTTTACGATAACGATGTCGTCGATATCGCCCACCAAATCAAGCCCAGCGACCGCGGTGAGCTCGAGATTACTAGCATCAACGATGAGTATCTTAAGCGTAATAAACTCAAAGTGCAGGTTATGGACCGTGGCTCGGCCTGGCTCGATACCGGTACGTTTGCATCTATGATGGACGCCGCCGAGTATATACATGTTATCGAAAAGCGCACTGGCTTAAAGATTGGCTGCATCGAAGAGGTCGCCTACCGCGAAGGGTTTATTGATGCCAATAAGCTCCAAGAAGTTGCCAAAGACTTAGTGAAGTCTGGGTATGGGGAGTATTTGGTAGCCCTAATAAATGAAAAAATCCAATGAAAATAATTGTTGCTATACCTTGCTATAATTGTGAAAAACAAATAGCACGTGTGCTAGACGGTTTTAATCCTACTCTCATGAAGCAAATTGATGAAATAATTGTTATTAATAACAGAAGTACCGACAACACTGTTTTAGAAGCAAAGAAAGCAATTAAAAAAAGCAAGCTTACAAAAATTTCTATTCTTACAAATAACAAGAATTATCACCTAGGTGGTACACATAAGGTTGCGTTTTTGTATGCAGAGAAAAAAAATGCTGATTATTTGGCGATAATACATGGAGATAACCAGGCAAAAACAAGAGAACTTAAAAATCTTATTGCTATAGCAAAAAAGAATCCCCCGGTTGATGCGATATTGGGTTCGAGGTTTTCTAAAAACTCTAAGCTTAATGGTTATTCAATTGAGAGAATATACGGGAATAAAATTCTTAATTTACTATTCACTTTAGTTAGCTTACGAAAAACTAAAGATTTAGGATCAGGATTAAACCTGTTTAAGATTAAACCTTTAAAAGATCATCATTATCTGGGTTTTGGAGATAATATTACGTTTAATATTGATATCCTATTAGACTACTACAGAAAAAAATCTAAGTTGATATTTTACCCCATATCGTGGAGTGAAACTGATCAAATAAGTAATGCAAAAAACTTTCAGGTTGCGTGGCTCGCCGTGAGTAAACTGTTTCGTTGGAGAGTTCATAGAGAAAAGCACATATTAAAAAATCCACAAGATTACACCTACAGTATAGAAAGCCTTTTGAAATGAAAACATTACAGATTTTAATGCCAATGGGTGGGCTTGGTCAGAGATTCTTGGATGGCGGGTATACTATACCTAAGCCCCTAATAACTGTAGATGGTAAAGAAATGTTTTTGACCGCACTTAGTAGCTTTGAACATATGAATATCCCAATTACCTGTATATTCGTCATTAGAAGAGATCAAGAAGATAAATATGGTTTGGCTTCAAAAATACAAAGTATTTTACCAAAAGCAAAAATTGTATTTCTAGAAAAAGATACTAAAGGAGCTACCGAAACTGCATTACTTGCCAAACCAATATTAGATCAAAATAGTCCAGTCGTAGTATTAGACTGTGATATGAAATTTTATTCCAAGCAATACTTTGACAAACTTACTAAATCATTTATGACAGGTAAGCCAGACGGTATTTTGCTGACATTTCCTTCAAAAGACAGTCGTTATAGCTATGCTAAAACTTTCGAAGGGCGAGTGATACAGACAGCCGAGAAAAAAGTCATTTCTAAGAATGCTATTGCTGGAGCATACTATTTCAGTACAGCTAAAGTATTTATTGATGCAGCTGAAGAATTATTATCACAACCCATTACCAACACCTTAAAAGAATATTATGTTTCGCTAATCTACAATATACTCATAGGCGAGGGTAAGGTTGTTGAGCTTGCAGCTGTAGATAAACTTTGTTCTTTTGGTACACCCGAAGAACTAGTTAGTTATGGAGATGGAAATGTCAAATATAATTAAAGGGCTATTCTTTGATTTGGATGGGACTCTATGTGATACCAATGAAGCAAACTATTTAGCATACAAAAAAGCATTGAAAGATTGTGGTTATATGCTCTCACGAAAAGACTTTAAAAGATCAATAGGACTACGCGCCGATAAGTTTATTCCAGTGCTATTTCCAGACATCAGTCTAGATGAAGTAAATATAATTAGAGGGTTAAAAGCAGACTATTATCCAGACATGACAGCAGTATTAAAGCCAAATCAGCATATTATTGACTTCTTTCTTATGATGAACCCCGACCACATAACGGTACTAGTAACAACTGCCAGTAAGAATAATGCCCAGCCGGTGTTAAAAAAAGTAGGATTAATTGATATGTTTAATTTTACAGTCTATGGAGATGATGTAGATAATCCAAAACCAGATCCTGAGGCATATAGTTTAGCTCTTTCGCTATCTGGTCTAAGACCCAATGAAGTAATTGCTTTTGAAGATTCAGAGTCAGGAATCCTATCTGCCGTAAAAGCCGGAATTAAAGTAATTAAGGTTAAGAGTATATGAAAATTCGCCTGAGAAATATTTTAACTTTAATATTCCTTACATCAGGCTTGATATATTTTGGAATAGTCTTTCGTTATCGCCATGAAATAATTTTAGCCATCAACCAGGCCAGCAGTATTAAGTTTGGTATCGTGTTTATATTTTCATGTATGTTTCTGTTTCTTGGCCACACAATAAGGGCCTATAAAATGGACGAGATTATGCAGCCAATTAAGAAAATTAAGCTAAGAACAAATCTAAGGGCACTATTTGTAGGTTATTTGTTTGATATATTGTTACCATTTAGAATCGGCCAAATTATCAGAGCATATATTTTAGGTAGTGCAGAAAAAATTAGTATCGGTTTTGTATTTTCAATAATTGTTTTAGAACGAAGTATTGATGCTTTGATACTTGGTTTTTTTAGTTTGTTTTTGTTCAACTATGCGCAGCCATTACTAGGCCTTGATTTGCATGGGTTTACGATTATTAGTATGTGGCTAATAGGCATAAGTATTATATTATTTGTGCTACTTGAAATTCTATATTCTCAAAATAAATATATGCTTAAATTTGTTCATTATTCTACTGAATTACTCAACCCAGACCTTAGAGACAAAACAAGACTCTCAGCATGGTCTACAATATACGGCCTACAGAAAACACTTAAAACAAAACCACTTGTACGCTACGCTGTACTATCTATTGTTATGTGGGCGAGTTATATCTCAGCAACCCTTTTGCTTGCAACTTCTATTTTTGGTAGAGGGAATTATTTTCAAGAACTTATAAGAGCAACAAGTGCATATTTGGGCCTAGCAGTACCAACAGGCCCTTCATATTTAGGGGCATATAAGTCGATTACTGAACAAATCTTAAACACAATACTTATCTCGCCAAATAACAATACATACCTGGTTATTTCTTGGATACTCTTGGCAGTACCTACTTCTATAGTAGGTATGTACGCACTGTGGAAAACTCAAGAAGATTTCAGAAGCTTGAAGAAATCTAAAGAAACCAATGATATGCATGATAAATTATTAAGAAATGCAGATACAAGCTTTGAACTTAAAGCATTTCTAGATTCATACTTCTCAGCCAATACCTTATCTCACATACTTCATAATATTGAGCTAAAGGAAGATGTCCGTCTTGTGCGGTACTTCAAAGGAGGTAGTAACGCCAGCACAATTCTTATACATGAGAATGGTGAGTATAAAGTTAGAAAGATAACACCTATACAATTCAAAAAAAAGCTAATTGACCAATATAATTGGCTGAAAGACAAAGAGGGTCTAGATAAGATAGCATCAATAACTAGCCTAACTTCAGAGGATAACTATTATAGCTTTGATATTAAATACTACGAAGGTTATGTACCATTTTTTGAATACATTCATAGCCATGATATTAAGGACAGTGAAGAAATTCTCAGAAAAGTTATTAATTATATGTATAAGAATATTTACAAGCAAAAAAATGAACATATCAATCAAGTTGCACTAGAAGAATATATTCAAAAAAGATTTATAAATAAACTTGCAGAGACAGAGAAAATTAATCCATACATTAGAGATATAGTGACTAAGCGCAAATTGTCTATTAATGGAAAGGAATATATAAATTGTCTACAGGTATTGAAGAAAATACAAAGTAATCCTGAGGCAATGAGAGATTTAGCAACTTTCAGAGAGACAACTGTACATGGCGATCTTACCATAGACAATATCTTGGCCTCAACAGAAAAAACGAGTGAATTTATAATAATCGACCCTAATGATGAGAATGAGATTTCCTCATCAGTTATTGATTTTGCAAAGCTTTTTCAGTCCCTGGCGTTTGGCTATGAATTTTTGTGCCGTGATAATAGCCCAGTGAACTTTGACAACAATATGATTAACTTTGAAAATAGTACATCAGCTAGCTATGAAAAACTCTATAAAGTTGCAAGAAAGATATCGTCTAGTAAGCTTACGAAAAGTGAGTATAAAAGCATTGATTTTCACTTAGGTATGGTATATTTACGCATGCTCCCCTATAGGGCGAATATTAATCCGGAAAATATTCTGAAGTTTTATGCTATAGCGGTAATTTCATTCAATAATTTTTATTCTCAATATGAAAACTAAAAAAGAACATCTAAATATGCCTAGGGTGTACCTAAAGAGATATCCAAGGGCAACATTCTACACATACTGCGCTGTAACGCTGTTATTGGTGAGCACAATCTTATATCTCAGATTCCCAAATAACTATTTACACCCCAACTTTTTTGCTGAGGACGGTAGAGTTTTTATGGCGAATGTTCTTAATCGAGGCTTTATTGACTCAATATTTATTACATTCAATGGTTATTTTACAGTTAATTTGTACTTACTCACAGGCCTAGCCTATGTGTGCAATCTAGTATCTTTTCAAGGGCACTTTACTTCTTTGCCGGTTAGCGTGGCCCTTGTTGGATATAGTAGCTTTGCAGTATGTATTTGCGCACCAGCATTCATTTTTAAGAAGCAACTAGGGTATTTATGGATGACCATACTAATAATTGTTAGTAGCTTTATACCGCTTACCTCGTCTGATTATGCCATACTTGGATCAATTGGAAATTTGAAATGGCTGTTTTTTTACCTAGCATTTGTGATGACAATATACAGAATAATCAACTACAAAAAAAGTACCCTATATTTACTAGGTGTTGACATTATATTTTTATCATGTGCCTACACTAATACTACTGTGTACTTCTTGTATCCTTTATTTTTTATACCATACCTTGCTGATATTCTTCACTCTAAAAATAGAAAAAAAACATTTCAACAATTCATACACAACAAGAAGGTTTATCAAATATTTCTTGTTGGTTTGCTACTCTTACCACAACTTATTTATATCAAAATACACGGCATCCCTTCACTACCAGGCTATTTAGATTCACCATATGAATTAGCTAAGACCCCAGAGATTTTTGGATGGAGAATATTTTTATTTCAATATTTGTATCCATTTATGAAAGTCTTCAGTACGCGACTAACAATTGCATTCTTATTGGCTGTGATTATATTTCTAATTACTTTCACACAAAAAAAATACCGAATCATTGTTCTATCAGGTTTGTATGCAGTATTTATTAGTACATTACTTTTTGTAGTAAAAAGACCAGGTATATCTGATTTATTTTTGGGTTACAAAACCAGCGGGCCTGATCAGTTCTTCTTCGCCCAGAATCTAATAATGTGGCTGTTACTAATATTTGTATTAGCACAGATAAAAATGAGTAATGGGCTAAAGATTGTAATAACGGGAAGTATGATACTGATGATTATTGTTTCACTGCCACTAGTAAGTACATATGGCAATAATGATTTTATGGCAAAAAACGCTGGGACTATCGACCATAATGTAAAAGAAAGTTGTGCAAAATCAAGTGGTGAGGATGTTTCAGTTCAAATATATCCAGAAAAAGGTGATACTTGGAGAATTACATCAAAAAGAAGTATTGTTTGTGGAAATGAGAAATGAAAAATAAGATAGTAAACCTAATGAACAATAACCATATTAGCGGACAAGTTGCACGGTATCTAATTATGGCCTCAATAGTAGTAACAATAGAGGTTGGATCATTCTGGGCAATTAATTCAAAAATTGGTATAAATTATCTCATGGCCACAGTACTAAGCATGGCTATTGGAATTGTCCTTAACTGGCTAGGAAGCAAATTATTTGTTTTTAACAAAAGCAGATTTCACCCAGTTCATGAGTTTATTTTAGTAGCTGTTGTGAGTTTAGTGGGGGTAGGTTTGCAGCTGATGACAATATATTTGGTCGTTACAAAGGCTCATACAGCACCACTTGTCGGCAAGATTGCTGCAATAGGAGTAACCTTTGTATGGAACTTTTTTATAAGAAGAATTTACATATTTAAGCCTCGAGAGTAACACTTGATTAAGTTTATTTTTTATTTCAGCAATACGCCATAATTAGTTATGTATCAGGCTATAAAAAACAAAACAAATTTTTGCTATTTATGACATCAGTTCTTTTTAATCGAAGGAGTCCGTTGCTTCTTACTGGTATTCTATTGAGCCCAATAAAAACAACCCGAGTATTACAGACAATCAAATCAAGCAGGCCCAAACTTAATAGGTTTGAGCGCCACACCAATGACCATAAAAACGTTGCCTAATATGGTACAATATGTAATAGCTATGAGCATAAACAGTAAAACCAAAAGTAAAATCAAAAAGGGGATTGCCATCACCCTGATGGTATTGGCAATCGGTGCAATCAGCTTTGCGAGCTACCAGCTATTTTTAAAGCCCAAGCCCTCGCCCTCCAGCCTTACTCCTGCCAAGACTGTCGATCCGGTATCACCAGCGGCGCAGGTCAGCGGCTCTTCTGCTCAAACCTTGGCACCCCCCTCAACTATTGACATACCTTTGCCTGTTCTGGCAAAGAGCAGTGGTAATAACGGGCCAGTTCCAATTGGGGCAACAATAAACTTTACTTGCTCTAGTACCATAGGGTACTCCTGCGCCGTCGAGCTGCAAAGACAAGGCATTACCTCCGTTTTTCTTGAGAAACAACAACTCGCGGGAGAGAATGGCCAATATGCTGCCAATTGGTATTGGCAGTCGACCAGCGGCTCATGGAGCGTTACGGCAATATTGAGCAACTCAAGCGGCCAGAGCAAAAGTTCTGCCGCACAAACTTTGGAGATTAAATAGTGCAACTATTTAAGAAATTATTACTAGCTAGCTTCGTTGCCGCATTGGTGCTCGTGGTTAATGCTGCGCCCGCCAAGGCGTATTCCAATAACAACATGATAGACAACGCCGTGTTTGATGCCAAAGATGCCATGAACGAGTCGCAGATCCGTTCGTTTATTGCCGCCCGCCCAAATACTTGCCTCACTCGCACGGGAAGTGGCTTGGGTGGAGGCAATATTTTCGATGAGCCCATGGACTATTGGACGTATGGCCCAAACAAGGTTGATGCCGCCCGTGTTATTTATAAGGCTGCACAATACAATGGCGTTAACCCCCGTGTAATTATTGCGACGCTACAGAAGGAGCAAAGTCTTTTTACAGATAGTGATTGCCTGGACCCAGCTGGTTACGACAGCCTCAACAAGGCCATGGGCACGGGGTGTTTTGAAGGTAATTTGGACCCAGTCGGAAACCTTATATGCCCAGATCCAGCCTATGCGGGCTTCCAGCGTCAGATTATGAAGGGCATCTGGCAGCTTGCGCACGACCGCCATCGTTCAGAGGGGGATCTTTCATGGGGGAACCCAAATACTTCTTATAATTACACAATGGTTGAGGGCTATCGACAGAGATGTGCGTCGTGCCCGTTGATATACTACGACGGCTTCGGTAATATTGATGGCATTCCGACCAAACAAGACAACGGAGCCACGGCCGCACTCTATCGATACACTCCTCACCTGAGTCTGAACTTCCCGTATTGGTTTGAGTACTTTTTTGGGGCGGGTAGCACAAGGGCAACGCCGGGTAAGCCACAAGTCGTCAAGGGTGTTACCGGTACGGAACTGTATGCCGTCTGGGGAACTACTAAATACTATCTACCAACGTACGACATGATGATTGCGTGGGGACTTCACCGTACTCCCATATCGACCGTTGCAGACAGTTACCTTACAAATTTGCAGGACGGTGGGCAACTCTCAAATATTGCAAAGAGTTCAGATGAACCCAATAGCCCACTTTTCTTGTTTGATGATGGTAAGCGATATCCTATCCCCCTTATTGCCTGTAGAACAGATTTGGGCGGCCAACCTACAGTAGGTACATCATGGGCTCTTGATTGCTTTAATTCAAACGTATCAAAAGCTTATCCAAGTTCATTCATTCAATCTGCAACCGTGCAAGACATTATATTACCCACCATGATTGCATTTGGAGAATCTGTCTGGAAACTCGAAGCCGGTAAGAAACGTAGAATAGTCGACGGCCTAGTAACTGAAGTATTAGGTGGTTGGAATAACGTTCGCTGGATGAAGGACCTTAATGCTAACCAGCCAGAAGGAAAGATGTTGATGAGGAACGGCTATACAGTTAGGTATTCTAATTCACCAGTTGTGTATCAGTACGATAATGGTCAACTAAATACAATACCGAGTCCAACTGAACTAGTAGCTTGGGGCATAGCCACTGTGCATGATTTTCCTGTAAGCTACAATAATCCAGACCCATTGCCTTTAGGAACTAACATCAATCAGGTTGCTCAGGCACCAGACGGCACTAAGTACTTAATTGATAAGGGTTACAAACTATCTTTTGCACCAGATGCCGATCCTTCTAATTGGCCACTCAATTCACCTACAACTGCACTATCTGAGACCTTGGCAGGTTTAAGTACGATACCGCTAAGTAGTGTTTATTTATCAGATGGTGGTCAGATTTTTACAGTCTATGGCTCTAAAAGATATGTATTTCCTACTATGGATGACTTTTTCAAATTAGGATTTAAACCGTCGTTAATAAGAAGAGTTTCGGTTGCTATTGAAAGCTTACCGGGTGTGAGTTACGGCGGTATGCACATGGCCTCAGGTAGACTATATAAAATAAATAATAACTTAAATCAGATATATATAACCCAAGGTAGCCACAGTCTGTATGTCAATTCTATTAACTATCCTGGCTTGCCATATGATAAAATAATAACAGTAGATCCAATTACCGGCTCACGATATCCTGTGACTGGAACATATCAACCATAGAATCAATAATAATGAAGAGGTTAGAATTTGAAAAATTTTGAATATGCCGGTTATAGTATACCGCACAAACTAGTAATGCTTACAGGTGGAGGTACAGATGATTGGAAAGAAATTTCTGATTATCATGAAGAATCGTATAAAAAATATACTCCAATAAAACCAAATCATACAGTCTTAGAGATAGGTAGTGGAGTAGGCAGAGATGCAATTGTTTTTAGTAAATACTTATCTTCAAAAGGGCGCTATATTGGCATAGACATTATCAAACCAAGTATTGAATGGTGCCAAGAAAACATCACACCAAAACACAAAAATTTTACTTTTCACTATTATGATATTGAAAGTCAAATACATAATGCAGAAGGTAAAATTACGACAAGAGATATTATTTTACCTGCAGAATCAAACAGTGTAGATAGGATTGTCCTAAATTCAGTTTTTACTCACATGTTTGAAAAAGACATTATTCACTATCTAAAAGAGTTTAGCAGGGTATTAAAAGATGATGGTTTAGTTTTGGCGTCATTCTTTGTGATTGATGATAATGCATTAGATGCAGTGAGAAACGGTGAAAGAAAACTAGGAAGACATCCATTGTCTTTCAAGTTCAAGAAAGGTAGAGGTTGTTATATTAATGATGAACAGTATCCGGAGGGGGCTGTAGCATTTACACCTAAAAGAATCCAAAAGATTCTTAAAAAAGGCAACATGGTTTTAGAGGGTAAAATTCATCGAGGTGTTTGGTCGGGTTTTGCAGAGACAGCAAATGGACAAGATATTTTGATTCTAAAGAAGAAAAGAAATAAAGAACCAAAAGAACAATCAAAGAGCATTGATTTTACGAATGATTAAGCTACTCAGGTCTGCTTAGCTCAACTTTCTCGGTCAATAGGCTAAGGTTAGGGTTGTAATAGGGGTCACCTTTTGACAGATAGGGCTCATAAGAGGTAAGAGATAAGTCATAATCTGACTTTGGGATATTATTGTATGAACCAACTGACTTTGATTCGTAATGTGTTAATTGAGCAAAAGGCCAATATACATTGCGATACCCACTCTTAAACAGATCTATACAGAAAGTTATGTCACTCCCGCAGATAATGAAATCTTCATTGAAGCCACCGATATTCTGGTATTTATTTTTGCTTACAACCAAACAAGCCCCTGTCACCGCCACACAGTTTCGTGACCAATAAGGAAATCCAAATATAGTATATTTTGCCAGATTTGCATTTCTGAATACATGCCCTGCCATACCAGTCATACCAAGCACCACCCCGGCATGTTGAATTTTGTTGTCTGGGTAATAAAGAAGTGGACCAACCGCACCAACATCTTTTTGTTCAGCCACACCTGCAAGCTCCTTCAGCCACTGCTTATTAATTACTTTTGTATCATTATTCAGAAAAGCAAAAATATTGCCTTTCGCCTGGCTCGCACCGTAATTATTTATTGCCGACCAATTAAAATCATTGGAGTATTCAAAGACTTTTACTCTTGGATTTGATTTAATTTCACTGAGATATTTATGAGTAGATTTTTCGATACTATTATTAGAAATAAGAATAATTTCATAATTAATACCAGTTGTTTTTTCTAAGACACTTTTAACACACGCCTTTGTTAGTGATACTTTGTCCTTGAATGGGATGATAATTGACACCAGTGTATCGCTACTGTGCGAATAGGATACGTGATGATTACTTGGGGCCTCAACCATAGGCTTTACGGTTGCTTTGATGCTATTACGCTTGATGTAGTCTTTTACCGCTCGTTGACCAGCATCACTTGCAGATGATTTATTATCAACCGAGATAGCTGTTGAGCCATCCGCTAATCGCCAGTGATACAGTATCTTAGGAATATGTTTAATAACAGGATTGTGATCAAGTAACCTTAAGATAAAATCGTAATCTTGGGCTCCATCATATGCTTTTCTAATGCCACCAACTTTTTGTGCTAATATCCGTTTTACCACGAAGAAATGAGTGACATAGTTTACGCACAGAATAAGTTCTGGAGACCAATCAGGCTTGAAGTAGGGCAGGATTCTGAGTGTGCCACCATCTAGGAGTTTGTCTTCATCGCTGTAAATGATGTCAACATCAATATTTTCTTGAATTAAGCTCACAATCTCATTAAGAGCGAAAGGGCTCAGCGTGTCGTCGTGATCCAAGAATGCTATATATTCACCAATCGCTTCGTTTATACCTAAATTAGTATTGCCAGAAATACCTAAGTTATTTTCTGTTCTGATTAGCTTAATGCGTTTATCTCGTTTAGCGTGTGTTGCAATTATTTTAGAATATTCCGCACTTGACCCACCATCAACCAATATAAGCTCCCATTTCACATAGGTTTGAGATATTACGGAGTCAATTAGTGGCCCTAAATATTTTTCAGGTGTATTGTAGGCAGGTGTGATAATACTTATCAAAGGACTAGTAGACTTAGTATTAATAGTTGGCACCCAAAGCGTTGGCTCTACCTCTGATATCCATTTTTCGTACCTATAAGTTTTATCTTTCCCTGTTCTGTAGTGATGCAAGACTTTACCAAGGGTACGAGAAGAGATTTTTTCTCTAATACTATTCTTCGGAACAACTATTCCTTTTATCGAAGCCATTATGTTATTTTTCATAAGTAAATATAGAAACTATTATTTTCATACCTATAGTATAGTACCATTTGAATTGATATCATATTATATATAATGAAAAAAATTATACACAAAGCACTCAGAATTAATAATAGGGTTTTGCGTAAGGCTATCCACCTGTCAGATAAATTTGAGAATAAAATAACTACCAGACCTAAAAAGGGTACTGACATCCAGCAATTCTGTAATTCATTTACATGTGAGATTAGACCATTAAATATCATAAAGACCAATCGTAATCAGCCTTTTGTAAATTTTTTCATTCCAACCTTTGATGCAGCCGGTTTATTTGGGGGTATTGCCACGGCAACCAGAATTGCTGCAGCAGTTGCAAAGCAGAAAAATTTACCACTCAGGGTTATATGTATTGATCGAGTTGGGAATCTTAAATACTTAAACAAGTTCTTGGTGGATCTTAACTGCAAAGAGATTTCTGCTAAGCAGTTGATAGATTTATCTTCAAGACAGGATAATAAGAAACAAGTGATTGATTTTAATGCTAACGACATTAATATTGCTACTGCCTGGTGGACAGCTCATCTATTAAACCAAACCAACCTAAAGAAAAAGTACATATATATTATTCAAGACTTCGAACCTATCTTTTATAATTTGAGCGATCAGTATGTGTATGCAGAAGCAACCTATAAAACAGATAATTATATCCCAATCTGTAATACCAAATTACTGTACGATTTCTTATTGCTAAAAGGCTACACTAGTATAAAGAAATATAAAATATATTTTGAACCTGCAGTAGATAGGGATCTCTTTAAACCAGGTAAAGTAGAAAATACAAAGAAGAGGCTCTTTATTTATGGTCGCCCAACAACTCAACGTAACCTGATGGTGCATGCATTAAAGCTCGTACAAACAGCATCACTAAAAGGTATTCTCAAACCCGCAGAATGGGATGTATACATTGCTGGTGATAATGACTCACCAAGTATTGAAATAGTACCAGGTTTAGTAGCACAAAATTTAGGTAAGATGAAAATAGAGGAATATGCTAACCTTGCAGGCACAATTGATTTAGCAGTATCACTAATGTTAGCACCCCATCCAAGTTATCCGCCACTTGAATTAGCCTGCAGTGGCGCCGCAGTGGTTACTAATAGCTATGAGATAAAAAAAGACCTTTCATTTTATTCTAAAAATCTTTTTACTGCAGAGCTCAATGACGAATCTCTACTAAGTGCTCTTAAAAAAGCAAGTAACTTATCAAGACCAGTAAGGCTATCAAACGCTCTATCAAGCACCATTAATAAAAACTGGGATGTAGCTATAGAAGGTTCAATTGATGAGCTGTTAGGGTATCTAACTTAAGGTTCAATATATCTGTAAGATATGCTAGAATAGTTTAGACATATGGCACTCAAGAATACCATTAAAAGATTAAATTATAAGCAAAAGTTTAGATATTTCGATTTGGTTCGAGAACTTGCAGTAACAGATTTTAAAATAAAATATCAAGGCTCGCTCATAGGTTATGCTTGGTCGCTCGTCAAGCCTTTAGCTATGTTCGGTGTGCTATATTTGGTATTTACTGTCTTTGTACGAATCGGGTCTACTATTCCGCACTATGCATTGTACCTACTGCTAGGTATTGTGTTGTGGACATACTTTGCAGATGCCACCAATACAACAATGCGAGCTGTAGCAGATAAGGGTGACATGATGCGCAAAGTATACTTCCCAAGGATTACAATAATTATTTCTGCAAGTATTAGCTCAGCAATTACTTTGCTCTTAAATTTGATCGTCGTATTTGTATTTATAGTGATTGCTAGGGTTTTTCCAGGCTGGAATGTGCTATTTTTTATACCGCTCTTACTTGAATTATTTATTCTTTGTATAGGTATAGCGCTTATCACTTCTGCGATGTACGTAAAATATCGTGATGTGGGGCATATATGGGAGGTCGCACTCCAATTGTTATTTTATGCTAGTGCAATTATTTATCCGCTCAATATAGTGCCAATAAGATTCCAGAAGTTTATATTACTTAATCCTATTACCCAAATAGTACAAGATTCTCGCTATATTCTGGTTACTAAAGAGACCATGACAGCAGGCCAGATACTGCAAGCTCCACTTCGGTTCGTTCCGTATCTGATTCCGTTTATACTCGTAGCTATAGGCTACTTTTATTTTGAAAAAGCTGCTAAGAATTTTGCAGAGGAGGTGTAGATATGGAAGAAGATGTACTAATTTCAATTAGCAATATATCAAAAACTTTTTTAGTACCCCACGAGAAGCACAATACCTTAAAGCAAAGCACGCTAAATATGTTTAGCAAGAAGAAATTTTCAAAACTTGAAACTCTAAAACAAGTAGATTTTAATATTCAAAGAGGAGAATTTTTTGGAATTATGGGCCGAAATGGTTGCGGGAAGAGTACCTTGTTAAAAATAATCGCCAATATTTATCAACCTACTTCTGGTAAAATTAGCGTAAACGGTAGACTCGCACCATTTATCGAGCTAGGTGTTGGCTTTAACCCTGATTTGACCGGCAGGGAGAATGTCTTCTTGAGCGGCACGATACTTGGCATGAAGCGTAAAGAGATTGAAAGTAAGTATCTTGATATTGTAGATTTTTCTGAGCTCGAAGAATTCATGGACCAAAAACTCAAAAACTACTCAAGCGGCATGCAGGTACGGCTAGCCTTCTCGATTGCCATCCAGGCAGACTCAGACATCCTACTTATCGATGAAGTGCTCGCTGTAGGTGATGCCAACTTTCAGCGCAAGTGTTTTAAGGTGTTTAAAGAACTAAAAGCGTCTGGCAAGACTATAGTTTTTGTTTCACATAGCTCGGATACAGTTCGGGATTTTTGCGACAAAGTAGCGCTCATTGAAAAGGGCGAACTAGTAATGGTGGGTGATCCAACTGAGGTGACAAATCAGTACCTGGAGATCCTCTCTAATGATATCGAAAATGCTCCTTCTAAGCCAGCACTAGGTAAAAAAGATAGATGGGGAGATGGTAAGGCCATAGTTGACAAGATTATGCTTAAAAATGCAAAGGGCACTGTAAAAAAAGTATTTGGTGATGAAATAATCAAAGTTACTTTAGTTGTTGATTTTAAGTTAAGGGTAGAAGAACCCATAATAGGCTTAGTGGTTAAAGATGAGTCTGGACAGCCAGTATTTTCCAGCAATACAAAGTGGAATAACTTGAAAATTGGTACTTTAGATAAGGGCAAACAAGAGGTTACTTGGGAATTCTATAATATGTTTGACGACGGCAGTTATTCAGTCAGCCCTGCAGTAGCGTATGAAGGAGGAAATAGATTTTATGATTGGTGGGAAGGCGCTGCAACTTTTGACTCAAGAAAAAGCTTTAAAACTGGAAGTACAATTAATATATTGCCAAAAATCAATATTAAATCAATTAAGAAAGTAAAAAAATGATAAATACCGGTGAAAGATTAATACCCAAAGACGACCGTGAAAAATTAATGTATGGCGAGCATATTATTCGATATGAGCTATCAAAGAAACTCATGAAAAATAAGGTTGTACTAGATATTGCATCTGGAACGGGCTACGGTACACAAGTATTAAGTACAGTTGCAAAAAAGGTCTATGGCGTAGATATTTCAAAAGAAGCAATAGACTATGCTAAAAAACACTATTCTAGTCAGAACCTTTCTTTTCTGCAAGGTAGTGCTGATAAAATACCATTTGACGATGAAGTATTTGAAGTAGTTAATAGTTTTGAAACTATTGAACACATTCCTACGTATAAGGAATTTATAAAAGAAGCAAAAAGAGTATTAAAGAAAAATGGTGTATTTATCGTTTCAACCCCGAATAAAAAAGAGTTTATTCAAAATGCTCACTATCATGTCCATGAGTTTTTCGAGAAAGAGTTTACTGATCTTTTAAAGAGAAGCTTCAAAAATGTAGAGATATACTACCAGGATACTTTCAAGGGTAGTAGTGTACACTCGGCTAGTGCATTTGGTAAAACTTGGCAAAAAGAAGAATTAGTACTTAAAAGCATCACCCAGGCAAAAGAAAAGGCAATTTACTTTATTGCTATCTGCTCAGATGATACTTTGCCTGTTCTGGATGAGGCAACTATTATTGCCGAGCAATGGAGTGATAAAAAATACTTTGAAAAAGAAGGTTATATATCTTCAATAGAGAAAGAAAATGTTAAAAAACAAAAAGAAATCGACAATCTCAATAGACAGGTAGAAGAAATAATTAGCTCCAGATCATGGCAAGTTACAAAACCAATTAGAAATATTAAAAAGATAATTAAAAATAACAAGTAATAATGAGCAGTATACTGATAAATTGCCTATATGTAGTAGGTGAATCAATGTCCGGGCGGGCTATTAGGAGCTGCTAATATACAACCCAACTGTCTAAAAACCCACTGTACTCCATTTATTATTCAATTAATAATACCAGACAGTGCCTGATAATAATACAAATAGTTTGGTCGCGATTATTAAAATATTACCCAAACAAGCTATAATATGATGATGGTACGAATTAGTAAAAACAACACAACCGTATCTGTTATAATCCCTAACTGGGATGGGGCAGATGTAATACTAGACTGCCTAAAGTCTATCGCCAGCCAGAGCCTCAAACCAACGGAAATAATTATGGTCGATAACGGCAGTGTAGATAATTCCATAGAACTAATTAAAAATAACTACCCCGGCGTTGTGATTATTAGAAACAAAAAAAACCTCGGCTTCGCTGAAGGAGTCAATATCGGTATTAGAGCCGCCAAGGCCAAATATGTGTTTTTGTTTAATAACGACGCCGAGTGCGAAAAGGACTGCCTCAGCGAGCTCATTAAGACGGCCACAAAACAAGAGTCAGACATAACCCAGGCAGTAATACTTACGGCCAACGGCAAGCTGATAGATTCCGTAGGCGACGAATACAGCACCTGGGGGCTACCGTACCCCGGCATGCGTAACCAGCCAGCCAGCAAGCTGCCCAATGCCGATCAGGCAATTTTTTCGGCCAGCGGAGGGGCTAGCTTATATAAAAAGTCATTATTTGATGAGGTCGGGTATTTTGACAGTAGCTTTTTTGCCTATTATGAGGATGTAGATATCAGTATGCGAGCCCAGCTAATGGGCAAAACTTTATATCTTTCTGCTAAAGCTATTGTGCATCATAAAATGAACTACACGGCCGATAAGATACCAGGCTTTGGTAGGGAAATGGCCATAAAAAATAGCATTTACCTTTTTTGGAAGAACCTTCCATTCCCGCTAATACTAAAAGTCTTGCCTCGATTTTTATATTCTAACATCAGAATGACAGGCGCGGCGCTCACCAAAGGCTACCCGCTAGCGGCCATAAAAGCCCAGCTTACGGCGCTGGTTAATTTCCCCTCTATTATTATAAAAAGGTGCCACATACAATCCAGCAAGAAAATATCTTCGGTACAATTCGAACGCTTGCTTAGTAAACAAAACCCCCTCAAGGCAGTAAAAAAGCTATGAGCCAACCCCGCACAAAGACAATTACAAATATAGTCAAAAAAGGCTACCAGTACATCACTGCAGATACCGACAGAGCACTACTCATACTGCTAACTTTTGCTTTGCCCTTGGAGCGTATTCCATCGTTCGAGGTATTCGACGCAACTATTAGACCTAGCGCAATAATTGGGCTAGTGCTCATTATTAGAGTTGCCTATTTGCTGGCTACCAAAAAAGCCCGTTTTAGTTTTGGTTTTCCAGAAAAGCTGCTAATTGCATTTATGGCCTGGCTGGCACTATTGGTGCCAGAGTCGATCAATATCAATAGAGGGGTTAGTGTGCTTTTATTTAACTCCTTCACTATTGTCTTGGCGCTATCAGTGTCGTTGCTGTTTAATAAAAAATACATCAAGCCAATAATATATAGCCTATTCTTGTCTGCTGTGGGGGTTTGCTTGTTTGGATTATTCCAGTATTTGGGCAATCTTTATGGCTTGCCTAATTCGATTACCGGCATCAGGCAAATGTACTCGTGGCAAGTATTTGGCTTTCCTCGAATTCACTCCATGGCGCTAGAGCCGCTGTACTTTGCATCATACCTGCTACTGCCTTTTTGTGCTGCCTTTTGTCTGACACTAGACAGCAAGCAAAAAATTATCTCACAAAAGCTTGCTGGGTCATTATTATTTTTATTTAGCTTCATTATTTTTATGACCGTCTCAAGAGGCGCACTATATGCAATGGTCGGAGCACTACTAGTTGGCAGCGCTCTATTTGTAAAGCTCAAACTAACTAGCTTGCGCCAAATATTGTCAAGCTGCGCAGTAATACTAGTAGGTATAGGTTTGGGTCTGCTAGCGATGAATTTTATGAGTAAAATACCTACCGATACAGCTAGCACCATCAAGTCTGGCCAAAAGGGCACTAGCGCCTATTTTGAGCACGCAAAGAACACCAGCCTAGACGACAACGATGGCCGAGCCATGTCGCGGCAAAAAGCCATCGATATTGTTTCTACAGAGCAGGCCGTATTGTTGCTTGGGGTTGGGCCAGGCCAATTTGGCCCCGTCGTTCAAAACAATATTCCCAAAGAAGGCAAGTGGACCATCGTCAATAACTTGCCGCTCGAGCTACTGGTCGAAACCGGCCTGGTAGGGCTGCTGCTGGTAGTAGTTTTTATTGCAACGATGATTTTTAAGGGCCTCCAGCTGGGTCTTAGCAAACCGAGCAACGAGACCAGTCTTTTTGCGGCCATAATATCGCTATACCTGATATCTCAGGCAATTCAATACCAGAGCTACTCGACACTGTATGTGATATACATCTGGTTCCCGATTGGGCTTTTGATTGGTGTTATTAAAATTAAGCCTAAAGCATGAAGACTAACCCTTTTAAATACCTAAATCAAAGTAAAAATAATTATTATTTAGTTATTTTTATTTTAGTATTTATTTTTTCTTTTCTTATTTTTTTCGCTAGAGGTTATCATAAAACAATAAGCTTTATTAGTGGAGATGAGCCCCACTATATAATGATGACCGACAGTTTAGTTAAAGATAATGACTTTAATTTGAAAAACGACTACATCCTTGGGCGTTCGAGTAGTTATTATGATGGGCCAAACCTTATGCCTCATGTGCCGGTATCGCTAGATATAAAAGGTAACAAATGGTATTCCATTCACACTGTAGGCCTACCCTTTCTTTACTACTTACCTTATAAATTATTTGGAGTTATTGGGGTCAGAATAGTGGTGTGTTTAGTTCAGATTTTGGCAGTGTATTTGTTTTTCTTAATTTTGAAGAAATACATAGTGGACAGTACAAAGGTCCTAATTGGTCTTTTACTAATTGTATCTTGTTCGCTATTTTGGCAAAACTTCGGTGGGCTATTCCCAGATCTAATTATGGTGACTTTTATGGGCGCTTCTATACTGCTGTTTGGCAAAAAAAGCTTATTTTCAAATTTGGTTTTTATGCTTATTATATTTTCTGGCACACTCATGCACACCAAAATGGCTGTATTGCTCGCCCCAATTTATATAGCTCATTTAATACAACGAATAAGGGTGCTGGGCTTCAGGAAGTTCGCGACCCTATATGCAGGCCTATTTTTTATTTTAGTAGCTGGCCTGTATATGTATAGATCGTTTTTATATATTAACTATGGTGTCTTTAGCCCTACAGGATTATATGGCAATAATGGGCAATTATTTTCAGCAAACTTAATTACTAATTCCATAGCAATAATCACCGATAGGGTAAAGGGATTGCTGATATACTACCCTGTATTAGCTATCATGGGAGTTTATCTCGTCAGGGTGGCACAAGCACTGCAGGTATCCATAAAAAAAGTTTTAAAAATAAAATATATATCCCCGGAGTTATTATTGGGTCTAGGCGTTTTCCTTGGTTCTTTGATGCTACTGGCCACTCAGCTTGGCTTTACTGATTGGAGTGGATCGTACGCTCCAAACGGGCGTTATATGCTTGTATTTGTATTTATATTGGTATTTTTAATGTCGAAATATCTAAACTTCCATAACAAATTTGAAAAAATAACTGTCATATTCTTTATACTGCTAAATTTTATAGTTTCAATTTTAACATCCGTGTTTCTTACTCGCTTTATCGATGGAGGAAGTGGTTTAAAAAGAATGAATCAAATATTTTTTATAAATTCCTTTCCTAGTTTCAAGGCCATATCAGCCCAAACTGCCACAAGCCATGTTGCTAGAGGATTGTGCATTATAGTCATGATAATAATATTCAATATAGTTTTGTTCTATGCATTCAGCAAGACTGGCAAGTCGAAAATAACACAAAAATTATGAAGGCACTGGCTGGTGGCATAATGATCAAAATTCTTAATCTGGGCGGCCGTACAATTGCCGCCCTTAAAGTAAATTACCTGGTCGCAATACTTATCATATTCTTTGCGCTACTCCATATGCCATGGATAACCACACCGCCCATAGACGAGCACAACTGGAGACAAACCGATACCGCGGCAGTGGCGAGGAATTTTCAATTTGAATCCTCAAATATATTTTTACCAAGAGTCGACGGCAGAGGACAATTTAGCGGTATCACTGGTATGGAATTTCCGGCTTATAATTATATTTTATATATTGCCAATTCAATTTTTGGCTACCAGCACTGGCATGGACGTGTTATTACTCTAATTTTTGGTTGTCTGGGCCTCGCTTTTTTCTATGCACTGATTAAGCGCCGGTATTATATCTGGCTAGCGTGTATATCTACTTTTGTAATGGCCTTAACGCCACTGTACTTTTCGTTTTCCAAGAACATTCAACCCGACATATTGATGCTTTTTTTATCTGTAGCAGGCCTATACTTTACCCAAAGATTTTCAGAAAAGTACCAAGACAGGTTCTTTTACACAGCGCTGGCCTGCTTCTCGCTGGCTATACTTATTAAAGTACCGGGCGTGTTTATTTTGCTACCTGCTATTTATATTTTAAAAAAAGAAGGCCTACAAAAGATATTAGACATCAAAAAGATGCTTTCGATACTATTATTCTTAGTTGCCCCGGCGCTGGGATGGTACCTATGGTCTGATCATCTGAGCAAAGCATACGGTATGGGCAATTATTTTTACGGCGATATATCATTTGCTAAATCTTTAGCACTAGTAGCTACTAAAGGGTTCTGGTACAGAATTTGTGACTACATACTTCCGATAAGATTTGTCTTTGGGCCCATATACCTCCTAGCTTTTATAGGGCTTTTTGTCAGCGTAGTAAGGAAAAAATACTTGCCTATAATATGGTTGTTATCTTTCGCTTTATTTATTGGACTATTCTCAATCAAAAGCTATTATCATAATTACTATAGCCTTTCGCTGGTCCCACCCATAGCGCTGATGGTTGGCATAGCGCTGGAATGGATATATTCGAACCTCAAAAAAGATAGCAAAATAATTGCCAAAATATTCATCGTGGTTATTGTAGCGGGCGGAACGATAGTCGCATTCATTAACGCAGAGAGGGTATACAAAAACCGTATTGATCGTAACTATTCAAAGCTAGAGTCAGTAGTCGACGCTGTAGTTCCAAAAAACAAGCTTGTCATAACAAATGCCAATAGCAACCCCGTGGCACTCTATTTTTCTAATAGAAAGGGCTGGTCGTTGCCAAATGCGCTACTAGGCGAGAACGAAATAAAAACATATATCATAGCTGGAGCTAAGTATTTAATAATAGACAAGTCATTTTCAACTACTAGCCAAATAAGCGAGCTAGGTACCAGATATAAAAACATCTATGAAGACAATACTTTTGTTATTTTTGAGTTATAATACATACCTATGAAGATACTAATAGACGGCAGAGGAATCAAAAAAACCGGCATTGGCCGCTATATCGAAAATACACTTGGGGCAATACTAGAGATTGATAAAAAAAACCAGTACGAATTACTGGTTCGCGATATCGACACCAAAAACCTCGATCTTAAGGCCGACAACCTAGAGTATGTTCGTACAACTGCTAACTTTTTTGGAGTGAAAGAACAGACCGAAATACTATCGATACTTAATACTCGAAAGCCCGACCTAGTGCATTTTACTAATTTTAATTTTCCGGTTGCATACAAGGGCAAGTTTGTAATTACGATTCACGATTTGACACTGCTACACTTCAGGAACCTACGAAACTCTGTGGCCCGTAAAGCCTACTATATGTTCAAGGAGCAGGTGATGCGCAATATTGTACTGCGCCAAGGCATTAAAAAAGCCAGTGTTGTTTTGGTGCCGACCGAATATGTCAAAGAGGATGTTGCAAAAACATTTAAGGTGCGCCGGAACAAAATAAGCGTTACCCACGAAGCCGTCGATAAAGATTTTGCTACTCCCAGAGTAAATTTAGACAAAAAAGGTATCGATAAGCCATTCGTGCTATATGTCGGTAACGCTTATCCACACAAAAACTTAGAGCGAATGATAATGGCCTTTGGCAAATTAATTACCAAATACATGCTTGATTATCAGTTAGTTATAGCTGGCAAAAAAGATACCTTTCATAAGGGCTTAGAGCAGTCGGTAGCCGATGCCGGTTTGCAAGATAGGGTTGTTTTTACTGATTTTGTGACCGACCAAGAGCTAGCGGGCTTATACAAAAACGCCAAGCTTTATGTTTTTCCGTCGCTCTCCGAGGGCTTTGGCTTGCCACCACTCGAGGCTATGGCGCACCACTTGCCTGTGGCAAGCAGTAACGCTACCTGCATGCCCGAGGTATTAGGTGATGCCGCAGCCTATTTTGACCCACGTAATGTTACTGAAATGGCCGAGACCATGCTGGCAGTACTGACAGACGAAAAGCTAGCCAAAGAGCTAGTTATAAAAGGTAACCGCCAGGTCAAAAAATACAGCTGGCACAAAACAGCCCAAGAAACACTGGAGGTTTATGAACTGGCTCTAAGGCAGAAATAATGCCTAACAGTAAAAAAGCAATTAATCGCCCCAAAACAAAAATTATTAATATTCACTTAGGTTCCAGTAGTCATATTATTGGTGGGTGGATCAACTACGATATAGATACTAGCGGTGGGGCAGTTAAGGCAGACCTTTTAAAAGGGATACCCCTTAAAGACAATACAGTTAGTAGTATTTTCTCCGAACATGTTATTGAGCATTTTGATAAAGAAGACGGCTATAAACTTTTAGAGGAGTGCTATAGAGTACTAAAGCCAGGGTGCGTAATGAGAATTGGCTGGCCAGGCCTCAATAAGCTAGTAAGCTCTTACCTAACCCACTCAAGAAAGCATAAAAAACACATCCTACCCCACCTTAACTTGCGTTTTGGCCATTGGGATGAAATCCTTGCGGATAGGTTATTCTCTTGGGAACACAGATATGCCTACACTCCGAGGCATATGAAGGACATCCTAAAAGAAATAGGCTTTCGTGAGGCCAAACAGTATAGGTTTATGAAATCAGGATATGGCTTTCGTTATGATACACATGACGACCCTGTAACAATTTATATTGAAGTTAAAAAGTAACTTTATACTTTCGCCATCTTGATAAATCTGACATGATGTAATTATGAAAAAATTAATCATCAATCTCTGCCCAACCGGAATGGTATCTTCTAAACAAGCCAACCCAAGATTGCCCGTAACGGCCAGTGAAATAATCAAATCGAGCTTGGCCTGTGTCAAACTTGGAGCTTCGATTATACATATTCATCCGCGCGACGAAAACGGCAATCCAACCTGGAAAAAAGAAGAATTCGGCAAAATAATAGATGGCATCAGAAGCCAGAATGATAAAGTAATCTTAAATGCCACCACTAGCGGCAGAGCTTGGTCTGACTTCGAAAGACGGTCAGAGTGCCTGGATCTAAAAGGCGACCTTAAGCCAGATATGGCCTCACTTACGGTAGGCTCAATGAATTTTATTAGCACCGCATCTGTGAATCCGCCAGATATCATTGAGCAACTAGCCAGTAAAATGCAGGAAAAAGGCATTAAGCCTGAACTCGAAGTTTTTGAACCAGGGATGCTACACAAGGCTAATTATTTGATAGAGAAGGGTATTATTAAAGATTCGCATCCTTATTTTAATATTTTGTTAGGGTCACTTGGTACCTCGCCTTTGCACCCTGCAGTTTTTTCATCATTTTACTCATTGCTTCCGGCAAACGCGGTCTGGAGTATCGCCGGAGTCGGCCAGTACCAGCTTGACGCTAACGTTATGAGTATGAGTATGGGTGGAGGCGTCAGGGTCGGCCTAGAAGATAACCAGTATTTTGATAGAGGCAAGTCCATAATGGCCTCTAATGAAATGCTAGTAAGTAGAATAGTCAAAATAGCTAAACTGATGCAACTAGAGATTGCCACTCCGTCTGAAGCTAGGGCTATGTTAGGCCTCAAGTGAGCTTAACTGCCATTAAGGACTCCTTAAAAAATAGAGTCGTGGGTTTGCATAAGTACGCCAATTTGCTTGATAGCTTTGAAAACAAGAACAAGTCTGAGCCCACTTTTTGCATTATTACTCCAATTTTTGACCCTGCTTTAATTTCTCTAAAAAAATTAATCACAGATCTAAAAGGGCAGACCTACAAAAATTTTATTCATGTGCTTGTTAGTAACGGCAACTCCCCTCTAATTGAAGCCTATGTTGCTAAATTAAATAAAACTGATGATAGATTTATTTATGTCGAAACCATACAGGAGCTTACCGTAAGCTTTGCAGAAATAATGGTCAACTCGGGCAAAAGGCGTGATTTTTGTTTACAGCACTTTAATGCCAAATGGTATCACTTTTTAGATACCGATACTCGCATTACAGAAAATAGTTACCTTGCAAAACTCTATGTTGCGCAGAAATTAATTATAACCAACATCATGCTAGTTAAAACAAAATATCACGGAACAACCTACCCAATAGATCCTATCGATGTTGAGGGCCATATCACAATCGTGAATTATTGCTTCTCAAAGAGTGTCGCCAAAAAAAATCATTACCCGACAAACTATAAAGATGGCGACTTAAGCAATGATTTTAAATACTGGCTTAAAATATCTAAAAATCAAAAAGTTACCATCCTCGATATTCAAGCGACCACAGAAGGCGACGAACGCAGCTATAAAAGGATGACCGATAAAAAAATAGAAGGTATGCTCGGCAAAGAAATGATTTCGGTTTTTGGTAATTCGTTCGACAACCAATTGGCAGCCAAGCTGCAACCTGTGTTTGACTCTCATATGGTTGGCCATGGCGCCGAAGTTGTCAGATTTGAATCGGCCTTTTCGGCATGCATCGGCTTTAAAAGGGGGGTAGCCACAAATTCATGCACTAATGCGTTCTGGATATTATTGAAGGCGCTAAGGCTCAGATCTAATGATGAGGTTTTGATTCCTGGCACCCACTTTTTTGGGATAAAAAACGTACTCGAAATTTTGAAGATAAAATATAGAGTAGTTGATGTTGATGCCACAATCCCCAATGCCAGCCTAGAGAGCATCAAAAGTAACATCACAAAAAATACCAAGGTTATTATTGGCCTAGAATATGGCGGCTACCCATTTGCTATAAAGGAGCTCAAGAAGTATTTAAATAAGATTAAAAGAAACGACATTATCCTGCTGCTAGACGCCGCAAACTCACCCTTTACTAAGCAGCATCGCAAATATACCGCCAAGCAATATGATTACGCATTATACTCGTTTGATATGAATAAAATCCTCGTTACAGGCGAGGGTGGGATGATACTAGGCAATGATAAAAAAATTATAGAGTACTGCAGGTCGCTGTCGTATTATGGCATTTTAGAAAAAAACAACAGTAGTTTCGCCAAAAGTGGCTCTAGCAAGAAATGGTGGGAGATTGGCGCTATCGATCCAAGCTTGAAGCTATCGATGAATAATATCACGGCAACAATTGGGCTTTCGCAACTAGACGGCATCAAGCAAAATCTAGAGCAGCGCAAAAAGGTATTGGATTGGTACCACAAAAAGCTCCGTCAATTGGTAGCAGACGGGCATGTTGTTATTCCAGCCGTACCGCCGGGAGTCGAAAATACGACCTACCTTTTTTGGATAGTTCTAAAAAACGAGAAGTTGCGTAATGAATTAGCCAATTTTTTGTTATCTAGAAATATCTATACAACCGTCAAATATCAACCCTTAGGAACCAAGCAACAAGCCCCAAAGGCATGGGATTTTTTCGACAGGAGTCTGTGTTTGCCTATCAACCCAAATATTCATGAACAATTGGTGGACTACATTGTATCGCAACTGATAAGCTACTTCTATGAGCAACAAAAATAGCAAAACTAGCTGGGTAGTTTTTGGGGCTGGTAATATGATTTTTGATATTATCGATGCCATAGAAATTAACGGCGAGACTCTCACAAATATTGTGGCGAACGAGCCTCTCAAGCCTCACCTGGATAAAAAATTAAATAACTTAGTCATAAATATTGAGGATTTTGTACCGCAAGATAATCAAAAGTATATCTTTGGGTTTGTAAATCCGAACAAACAGACCTATCTTAAAATTCTAAAAAAGCATAACATAGATTTTTCAAATCTTATTCATACACGGGCTTATTTATCGAAAGGAATGCTGCAGGGAGTTGGTAATTATTACGGAGCAGGGGTCGTGATAGGGGCAAATACCGCAGTAGGTAATTTTAATTATTTTAATCGTGGCGCACTGGTAGGGCACGATGTAAAGGTTGGCGATTACAATCACTTTGGCCCCGGCTCAATTATTTGTGGCCGGGCTTCTGTAAAAAGCCGCTGTACTTTTGGAGCCGGATCGGTAGTTAATGATGGCTTAAAAATCTCTAGTGACGTTACCATTGGTTCGCTCGGGGCCGTAATAAATGATATCGATAAAAATGGCGTCTATGTTGGTGTGCCGGTGAGAAAAATAAAAGAGGCCAGCTTATTAGCTGACCAATAGCCATTTAAGTATTCAACTAGCTTATTTTTTTTGAAGAAGATTACGAACTTCTTCCCACATTTCAGGGTGCCCAGTTTGTTTTAAGTGCCACCACCACTCTGAGCCCCACAAATCGAAATTTTTGATTTTAGTTTCGCGGGCATAATTAATATTATCTCTAAATTGTTGAGGGTTCATCGATTTTAGGGTGTCCTCGTAGCTCAAGTACTCGTTGCCCCTTGGTCCCCAGGCTTCGGCCTGCAGCTCATGGATTTTGATCTGCTGATCAAATAGCAAACTAATGATACCGGCCTTCCACCAAAAGTAAGTGCCGTTTTGTGGGTACCTATAGTAGCCGGTATTTTTATTCCAGCTCCAGCGGTACATCGAAAAGCCGAACTTTTCGGCAAACGGCCCGATTAAGGGGAAACCAAACTGGTCGGATTGGGTAAGTATTACCGGCCTTGTGCTATCGACAGATTTTAGCGCCACAAGCTCTTTTTGGAGCTGAGCATTAGTCAGCAGGGCACTAGGGCACTCACCAAAGCTCTTTAATAAAAACTCGTTTTCGAGCTGCCACTCCTTTACGGTTGGGTTATTTTTATAATGCTCGGCTACAGCCTTGATCATATCGGTCGCTTGGTCGGAGGTGGCGGTGGTGTTATTGGTATCGACCCAGCCAGGGTAATAACACTCTGGGTAGCGAATATTTTTTTGACCGACAATCATAATAATCTTGGCGCCGCGGCTGCTAGCTTCAGACACCATCCAGTCGAGCTCGCTAAAATCGTATTGACCTTTGGCTGGCTCAATACGATTCCAGTAAGCAGGTATGCGAATATTCTTAAAATTTAACTCATCAAGAAGCGCGATGTAGTTGGCGCGCCAGTCGCTACCATAGCGCTCGGCTTGGATTTGCGAAAAGCTAACACCAATTACTTCGGGCTGCAGTCTGTTAATGCGATTGTATCGCAGCATTACCATTAGGCTCTCGAAAGCTAAGATCAATACAATAATAAATACCACAAATGCAAACTTTGTGGCTCTTTTATTTCGCAACCTACTATGAATTTTTTTCATGTGTTTTAATTATACCTGAAATTAAAACCAGCCCTACAAAAATGTAAGGCCGGTAATTACTCGATTATTGAAATTTTATTTTGTTTTTGTATCAGCCGCCGGCGCATTTCGGTTGTTCCGCCCCATATTCCTCGCTCGTCATTGATTAGAGCGTACTCTAGGCATTCAACCTTTACAGAACAAGAATTGCATATTCCAATGGCTAGATTTATAAATGATTTTGTTTCTGCAAAAAAAATCTTAGAGTCCATTTCTGCGCAGGCTCCTTTGGACATCCAGTTATTTTGCAACGTGCTGGTAGTTGAGTTTGTTATCATTAGGCTCTTTTCATCTTGGGTGCTTCAGGGCTGTTTTGGGTGCTAAATAACCTTAACCTCACTGCAAGTGTTAGTCATTTATATTGGTAAGTCTACTCTGAAGATCATTACAGTGCAACACATTTTTTTAGCTACTGCATTTTATCGACTTATTCTGAGGCAAACTCTATTGAGTCTAAAATAAAAAAGCCCCATCTTTTGATGGGGCTAAAGGCAGCTCAGCTCGGCCAACCCATTGGGTTAGCATCGCGCCTGCGCAGGTGCTTTTTTGTCTGCGATATTTTACGCAGCAGCGCTGGGTTGTCATCGCTCGCGATGATATCGCCTAGCTCCGCCAAGTCGGACCGTAACAAATTAATGAGGCCTGTGTACGCTCGGCTTGGCCCCGAAGTGGGCAGCATTGACTCTAGGTCAGATATTATTTTCGGACGCAAATTCCTGACCTCTTTGTTTTTGACTAGTGAGAGGGTACTGGAAAACTCCCCAAACAAGTCCTCTAAAAACATAGTGCGTCGTATTTTATTACGGGCAACTAGGCTGTCCAAGGCATTTAAGTAGCCGTTATGGTTGATTACTTTTAAGCCATAGCCAAACGGGTTGCAATTATATAGCTCCGAACTGCGCTCAAATTGTTGGGCTACGGTCGAACTACGGCCAAAACTCAGTAGCCTATCAAGCCAAACCAGCTCCTGCTTAAATGTATCTAGCACTAAGCCACCGAACCCTGCTCGATTACGAGCAGAATGAAGCGATAGTGCATCGAATGTTAGCTGGTCTCTTAAAAGACGATCAGTCATTACAAGCTGAGCACTTTTTGCTCCAGGGTTGTATCTGCCTCTGCTGTCTTTGAGGTCAATAACGTCGCTAAGTACTTCGCCAGCTTGGATTCGGCTGATTGTTCTGGCGCCAAGTAGCTTCGAGCTGTAGCCGCTAAGCAGCTGGCTAAAATACTCGATTGCTAGTGGGTTTGAACCAATAGCCGACCACTTGGAGGTAAGGCTTTTTATGGTGATATCGTTGCCAAGTCGGATATTTTCGATTGCGTTTCTGGAGCTCGCAATGTTATTGGCACTGTCTTGGCCAGACCTACCTAGAGAGAATACGTCCCAACTTTGGTAGTAGGTTGACTTGGGGTTTTCGGGCCGTACAATAGCCAAGAATTCGCCCACGCGACCAACATCCTTAGGGTGAAAAGCTTCAACAATAAGGTAGTGTTTGTTGGTCGGGTCATTAAGAATTTTCTTTACTCGGTACTTTCCAGCCTTTGAGATACGACTAGCGCCACCAAGCTTATATACTTCTGGAGCTCCGAACTCTAGCATATATAGGACCTTTCGTTGTCGAGGTGCATTTACGGCGGTAGCTTAGCATATTTACAGCTTGACTTCAAGCCTCCCAACAGATTATAATCCTTTGGTAATAACACTATATTCCGGAGTTCCGCCAGTTGGCGGATCAATGGTAGAGAGCCCCGAAAATGTAATCCGGAGTAGCTCAATGGTAGAGCACCGCCCTGTTAAGGCGATTGTTGCCGGTTCGAGTCCGGCCTCCGGAGCCAAAGAAAAAGAGTCAGGCCTTGTGCCCGGCTCTTTTTCTTTGGCACTCTGGGAACCAGAGTCTCGAACCGTAGGTTCGGTGTAGCGAACTCACGCACAGAAGCTTGCTTCGAGCATGAATGAGCGGAAAAGGACGAAGTCCGCTATCCGGCCTCTCTTCGAGTCTGAGCCTGAGGGCTCATCCCTCAGAGTCGAATGACCGGAGCCATACAAGAAGAGGCTTAATAAAGCCTTTTTTGATACCAAAATACAACCCCTATCGGTCTTAGAATTTTTTTGATAATATCTGAGTATGGGCGAATTGCTTGTAGATAAATATCTTTCAAAACTTGAAGAATCAGATAGGTCTGAACTTGAAAAGATCAGGGTGACTGTTAAGAATGTGGTTCCTGAGGCAGTTGAAGTTATCAGCTATGGAATGCCTGGATTCAAATATAAAGGGCAATATCTACTAGGTTATGCTGCATTTAGCGACCATTTAAGTTTATTCCCAACTTCATACCCGATTGAGGTGCTTAAAGATAAATTAATAGATTACAAAACATCAAAAGCAACGATCCAAATTCACAAGAGTAGTCCACTTCCTGAGGCGTTGATTACCGAGATTGTCCAAATTCGCCTAAAAAGTATTCTTGAAAAAAAGAAATAATTCTAAACTCAGCCCACCAAGCGAGCCATAAAAAACGCCCGAGATTGTCTCGGGCATTTTTTATGATTTCTGGATTGATACAACAGCCTGGGCTATAATTTAGCTATGAATGACAGACGCATCAACCCAAATACTGTTACTGGCCGAATTAATGCCAAAGCCATTGAACTAATAGAGGCCCATCCAGAAGGTATTCGCTGGGTAGATTTGCTAAAGCAAATTCAAATCTCAGATAGCGACTACCACCCAAAAACGGTCAACGGCTGTGTTTGGAAGTTGGTCGAAAAATTTCCCGATAAAGTCTATAAACCAGAAAAAGGCTTGTTTCGATCAGTCAAATATAAATAAATTTGTGCCACTGTATTTTTTGCCACTCCTAACTAGCTATTTATAATGCAACCGCCAGACGAATAATATAGATAGCTACAACCGTTCCTCAATAGTTGCTATACTTATAGCTATGAATACCGAGCCGAACGAAACACAGCCAAGCCAGTCGCCAACCGAAAACGACGATAGAGATAAATTGGCCGACGAGCTTAAAGCAATCGTACAACAAAAAGAGCAATCGCCAACCCCCGAACAAACACCAAGCCTCATAGTTTTTGGGGGTGGAATAGGATATGATGAACCAAGAAACACAGTAAATGGTGAATACCTACTTGGGCTCGACCCAAACTACTATAATGGCGTACTAACCGTACCCGGTGGTGGAGCCAATGACGGCACCATAGTACTTATCGAACTACGCGACGGCAGACTATATCCTGACGGCGAAAGGGATAAATTATCCGGCAAAGAGTCACTAAAACAGCTTGGCAAGAACTTCGCTGAGGTACGTTTCTCAGAACTTGACGAACATCGTGCCGAACAGCTAATCGCCTTAATCGAGCATAACGGCACTCAGCCAGTGGATGCAGTGTTCCAGTCAGCCGATGCGTCAGTCGGAATTTTGGCCATGTGGAAGCGACCAGAGCTATTCAAAAATGTGGTCCTCGTAGACCCTTCTAGCATTATTGACCTACCTCGGATCCGGCAACTCCTAAAAGAAGAAGGGGCCAATGGAAACTTAAAAAAACTTAGACAATCCCAGTTAAAAAAACTTAGACAATACCTGTTAAAAAAACTTAGACGATCCCTGAAACAAAAGAATGATACCCTAGAAGGTACAAGCTTCGAAGAACCAGTCGGCCACGTAAGCAAGTCGAAAAGACGTACTCGGACAGGTGCTAACGGCATCCGTCGCGCATCTCACGTATCCTCGTTAGCACCGATGCTGCATGAAATTGCAAAATCAGAAAATGCCCCAAAGATTTCGATTATCGCCAGCGAGCTTGATATTGGTTTCGGTCCAATAAGAATTATACAATCTCTTGCTGATCTGAATGACATCAGGAGTTTCTTCGTTACAAATAGTCTACACGGTATAGGTGGCAGGAAGAGCCGTATGAAACAAGTCCTAGAAGCCTTACGGCAGACTGAAGACAGCCCTGAATTCCCAGATCGATTACATTTTTTCGACGGCGTCTCGGATGATTATCGCAAACAGGTGGCTGAGTCAATCAGTGAACGGCTGCAAAAACAGCAAATCGCTGAAAGCCCGTAACTTGTGAGCAGGGCATATTGGCTAGCGGGGTGATGCCTACCCGCCAAACAATCACTCAAAAATTTGAAGACGCTGGTTTTTAATTGTTAATTTTGGAATCCAATACATTGCGATCGCCGTTATGATACCGCTTTGGCTTGCATAGTGATAATATATAAAATATGCGAAACCATAAGCCTAATAAAAAAAAGCAGACCTTTTTTAGGCGTCACAAGCTGCTAAAAGCGTCATTATTATTATTGACTGTGTTGATTATTATTTTGATTGTACTTAACGTCGTTGGTAAGCTCCAGCGAGACGCATTCCAAAACGGCCTCAACAGCTTTTATGATACTGCTGGGCTCAATAACATTGGCCCGCAAGGCGAAATAATACGCTCCGAGCCAGTAGAGGTGAGCCTCCAAAACGGCACGGGGCAGAGGGTGCTTTATCGAACCCAGCGTGCTGATGGTAGCAATACATTTACATCGGGTATGATATACACTCCATCTGCCCCTTCTGCTTCGCCGCGACCTATTATGGCCTGGGCACATGGCACATTGGGCATGGGCGATAGCTGTGCACCTTCGCGCCAAAAGGATCCGATTGGTAGCACGGGAATGGGTTGGGTCGATGCCATGTTGGCTCGCGGCTGGGTGGTAACAGCAACCGACTATGCCGGCTTTGGTACCCCCGGCATAGAGGCTTACTTGGTTGGCCAATCAGAAGCTCATGATGTTCTCAATAGCGTCAGAGCTGCCAAAAACTTGCCTGGAACCAACGTCGGCAATAGCTATGCGATTTGGGGCCACTCCCAAGGGGGGCATTCGGCATTATTTAGTGCCAGTCTGGCATCGAGCTATCTACCCGAACACCAGCTTGTTGGTACGGCCGCATCAGCCCCAGCAGCACAGCTCGAATCGCTCTTAACTCAGCAATTCGATACTGCGGTATCGTGGCTGATTGGTCCAGAAGTTGTTGTATCTTGGCCAGACAATTTTGCAGGGCTTAACCCCGACCAAGTCCTGACTACTCCTGGAGCTAAGAACTACCAGGCCACTGCCGAGGCCTGTATCAAGGATGTAGCACTTGGAGGCATCATCAGGGCAAAGATTGGTCAGAGGTTTTTTACCGAATCCCTGATGACACTACCTGAATGGAAAAGCGTCATTACCAAAGAAACCGCACCAGTACTGAGCCCCTCGCAGCCCCTGTTGGTGGCAGAGAGCCTAACTGACCAGGTGGTGTTACCAAACACCACGGCGCAGTATATACAGCGAGCCTGCCAAGGCGGGTCTAATTTGACCTCACTCTGGCTCAACAATGTTGGCCACATAGCACTTCAGGGCGTAGTAGCTCCGAGTGTCATGAACTGGCTTGGCGATAGATTTGCCGGCAGATCCACAGCCCCAACGTGCAACCAGCCGTTACCTATTACTCCAGCCACCAACTAGCCAAAACCCCTACGTAGCTGCAATTGAAGTAAAATTATTTGATTTGAGGTAGAATAGGGCTATGAATACAGACATCAATAACATTAGCAACCGAACCGTATTTAGAGTGCTACTGATAATACTATTATTTGTGGTTGGAATGTTCTTGGTAGTTACCGTCTCAAAGCAACTGGTTTGGCTCGGAATATCATTTTTCTTGGCACTAGCACTCGAGCCACCAGTAAATTGGCTCAGCAGCAAACTACCAAAAAGAAGCCGTGGCCTAGCCGTGCTACTGGTGGTAACTGCGACGCTATCTGTGATTGCATATGTTATAGCGATTTTTGGCCCTCCGCTAGTCAAGCAGTTTAGTGAGCTCATCAACAACCTGCCTTCGTACTACAAGGATTTTTTGAGTAGCCCCAACCCGTTTTCTGATTATCTAAATAGTGCCGATATTCCCAAGAGCCTTTCGCTAAATGGCCAAAAGATTACTACTTTCTTTACTAGTACAGGCGGAGGAGTGATCAATACTTTTAGCAATATATTTAGTAGCATTTTTGCTTTTTTTACAATCTTAGTTTTGACTTTCTTTATGGTTTTAGAATGGCCAAAATGGCATGGGCTGTTTTGGAAGTACCAAGACCCTAGCAAGCTAGCCCACCGTAAGACCCTGTACAAGAAGATGCAAAAGACAGTCAGCGGGTATATTAGCGGCAATTTACTAACCAGCCTTATAGCTGGAAGTGCAGCGGTAGTATTTTTGCTGATACTGAAAAATCCATTTGCTATTGCCATTGGTTTTACCGTGGCGGTACTAGACTTGATACCAATGTTTGGAGCGCTGCTGGCATCCGTAATTGCCATCGCCATTGTGATGGTCTATAACGGCATTACACCTGCTATTGCGACAGCGATATTTTTCTTTGTATACCAACAGCTCGAAAACAATATCCTACAGCCGATTGTATTTTCTAAAACAGTCAATATTTCGCCACTAGTTGCAGGTATTGCTGCAGTGCTAGGTGCCAGCCTCGGCGGCCTAGTTGGCGCCCTAGTGGCCATACCAATAGCTGCTTCATTGCAGATTTTAGCTAAGGATTACCTCGATCGAAAATATTCAAAAAAATAATAGATAATAAAGAATTTAAATAGTTCTTGAAGTATAATGTTGTTATGAGCAAACACAATTTCGACGAAGAAGCGATAAAAAAGCACCTCGAGCTGAAGGGCAAGATAGTTGTTGAGCCAAAGGCTCGAGTGCTGACAGACGAAGATTTGAGTATTTATTACACTCCGGGCGTTGGCGCAGTTTCTAGGGCTTTAGCAAAAGATCCTAGCCGTGCCAAAGAGCTAACTATTAAGTCTGATATGGTAGCAGTTATCTCGGACGGCTCGGCCGTGCTGGGGCTCGGTAATGTTGGGCCAGAGGCTGCTATGCCAGTAATGGAGGGCAAAGCAATGCTACTCAAGCAACTCGCTGGCATCAATGCTTTTCCTATCTGCCTAGACACCCAAGATACTGAAGAGATAATTATGACAATCAAAAACATCGCCCCTGTTTTTGCAGGTATCAACCTCGAAGACATAGCTGCCCCGAAATGCTTTGAGATCGAAACCAGACTTCATGATGAGCTAGATATACCTGTAATTCATGACGACCAGCATGCCACAGCGATTGCCGTAATGGCAGGGCTCATTAATGCTCTAAAGGTTGTTGGCAAAGACAAGTCTGACTGCAAGGCAGTAATTATTGGTTCGGGTGCCGCCGGAATCGGTGTAGCAAAACTGCTACATAAGTGGGGAATAGGCGATATCATCATGATCGATAGTAAGGGCATCATTAGCTCCAGCAGAGAAGCCTTAGACCCGAGCAAGCAAGCCTTACTGGCTATAACCAACAAGTCAGATTTGTCTGGTGATATTCAGGACGCGCTTAAGGGTAGCGATATAGTGCTAGGTTTATCACAGGCCAACCTGCTTAGCAGAGATGATATTAAGCTCATGAACAAAGATTCGATAGTTTTTGCGATGGCCAACCCGACCCCAGAAATCAACCCCGAGGACGCAATAGCTGGCGGAGCCAAGGTTGTTGCTACTGGGCGCTCAGACTACCCCAACCAAATTAATAATGTATTGGTATTCCCGGGGATGTTTAAGGGTGCAATCCAAACTTCAACGAATTATGTAACCGACGAAATAAAGCTTAAGGCTGCTGATGCGCTAGCCGCCATAGTCGCCAACCCGACACCAGACAATATAATACCTGGAGTATTTGACGTTGGAGTCGTTGACGCAATCGTGGGTGCTTTTAGGCCCTAGGCAGAGTGTTGAGCTAAACTAAGCTTGAGAGGTATCGGCAAATATAGTACAGTAGAGATATTATAAAACCACAAACAATCACCGGAAAAACTAAGTAATGCATTTATCAAAGCAAAACTACCTAAAGGTTCTATTGCCCACCAAAAGGGAAGTATGGATTGTGATTGCCCTGGTCTTTATAGTCTTTTTAACTTTTGAAGCTAATCTGATATTTTTAAGAATTACACAAAATAGTATTTTTACAGACTCTAGGCTGCAAAATAGTTTTGAAAGCCAAATAGACTCTGTTTTTGCTAGCAATAAAGTTATTAATACTGCTACATTAGTAACTTTTTGGGCTGGGGTTGGCCTGGTAGCTTATAGCATAATATGGTCGATATATTCATTTTTTTACGAAGCTAAAAATGAAGCTGAGGTGGCTGGAGAGTTTATAAATCAAGCCAGTAAGCATGAAAAACTCCAGCGAGCTATTGTCCAGGCCGGGCTACTAGCTGGTATTATTGCTCTTGGAATATTGACGCTCAATATAACTGCACCGTACTTTACGAGCCTTTGGACAAACGGCATTTTATTGGCTTCACAAGATTGGCTAATGTCTGCAGTGCAGATATTAGGTGGATTTGTAGGTTTTTGTATTAATTTTTACCTGTTCAAGGTTTTGATAGACTGGATAGAGATACTAGAGTAACCAGCAGTACTGCCGTTGCTACTACTGGTACTTACGAATAAGCCCTATTAGTACACCTTGGATTTTAATTGGTGTACCAGAGTCTACATATATTGGATCCATCGAGGCATTGGCGGGCTGCAGGCGAATTCGGTTACTTTCTTTGTAGTATCTCTTTAGGGTTGCCTCGCCATTATTGATGAGAGCAACAACAGTATCGCCGTTACTGGGTATCTCTTTTTCCTGGATAACTACATAGTCGCCATCGTGTATGCCATCTTCTATCATGCTCTGGCCCTTCACTTGCAGTACATAGGAGTTTTTAGAGCCAACCATGAATGCTGGTACCTCTAGAGTCTCTTTATGCCCAGAGATTGTCTCTATTGGGCTACCTGCTGCAATCATACCTAGTATGGGCAGTCCAATGCCTGGCTGATTTATGGAAGACTCTACCTCCTCAACGGGTACTAGTGATCTAGCAGAGTTAACGCCTTTTTCTAAAAATCCTTTTTCGACAAGTGTTTCGATATGCTGAGCTACTGTTGCGACAGAATTAAGCTTTAGGCCATTGGCTATTTCACGGTAGCTAGGCGAGTAGCCTTTTTGTTCGATAAAGGTCGTTATAAAATCTAGGGTTTTTCGTTGTTTTTTTGTTAGTGCTGTTTTCATTGGAGCCTCCTGTTATTTATCTTTGTACTCATTGTAGCGAACATAATACGAACTTGTCAATACTTATGCTACATAACTTTTTAGTTATATTTTTACCACCTGTAGATTCCCAGCTTAAGTGTATTGCCACCTGGAATGAGGCATTTCTTAAAATAAAGCCTGGCTATCTATTGACAACCACTCTTGCCTGGCATAACCTAGAGAACATAAAGTAAATAAAGGAGGAAATAGAGATATGGCATTTTCACACGAGAATTCAAAAGGACAAACATATTACTTACATTCTAAAGAGGTAACTCTTAAGGGTGGACGACTACAAAGGATTTATTACTTTGGTCGTGAAGCTAAAGAAGCTGCAATCGATGCAATGCCTGATGGCTACATCATTGTGGAAAACCCACGAACCGGACTTCCAATTCTAAAGAAGGGCTAATCCGGACCGCACCACTAAAAGAGCCCTTCGGGGCTCTTTTTTGGTTTTTGTCTCTCTTGAAGTATAATAGTGTCGTGGCAAAGGGCCCGTAGCTCAGCGGTTAGAGCAGTCGGCTCATAACTGATTGGTCGTTGGTTCGAACCCAACCGGGCCCACCATTGTCCTTATAAAAAATGTCCAGCCTATGCTGGGCTTTTTTAATTGCCCCCGCCTTGCCTACCCGCCATAAGAGTTTTACAATCATACTAATGAGCAAACACAAGGTCGATTACAAACATTATGACAAAGACCATCCATATCTGGACACTCTGAGTATTAAAAAGAGAGCTAATTATTATCGTACTCAAAAGATGGCCTTACGCATCGCTTTGGTTTTGTTTTTGGTCTTGGCCGAAGGCATCCTTATGTGGGCCACTGCTGACTCGAGCATTAGTTATAGCCCGCTTCAAAAAGAAGTGTTGGCGATAGCAAAACCACCAATCAAAATTATTAAAACTGAAGCTAAGCGAAGCGACCCACCTCCGCCCCTACTGTCTTGGTCTGATATGTACCTCGTGATACCTAGGCTTTATATTAATGTACCGATTAGCGGCAGTGCTCTGGTGGCTGATGCTGGACTGGTACTGCCACAGGATTTTAATCGGGCTTTCTGGCGCAAGGAAGGAACTAAGCCTGGCGAAACTGGTAGCGTAGTAATGTCTGGGCCATATGGCGATTCGAGCGGAGATAGCGTCACCAGTCTGAACGATAAGATTGTCGTTGGTGATACTATTGAGGTCATATACAAGAACGGCAGTCATGCAGTATATAAGGTTTATCAGATAACAAGCTATAAAGTTGCCGAAGTTCCTCTTAAAGATATTTTTGATAAGTCTGACGGCAAGTATCTTAATCTTCTCACGGGCACTGGTGTACGAAGTGGTTCCGATGGTTCATACGACCAGCGACTAGTGGTCTATGCCAAGCAAGACTAGGTTTTGATAGATAGACAATCGGGGTATAATTAATCAAGAAGGAAGGCTAATTGAACAGAGAAATGAAAAGCAAGAAAAAAGAGATATCAATAAAAACCGAGCCGAGCCAAACTCCGGACAATAAAAAAACGATCAACTTGCTGGCGGTGATCTCGCTAATACTGTCAGTACCACTAGCTCCGGTCGCGATTGTACTAGCCCTAATCGCCAATAGGCAAATCAAAAATACTGGTCAGCGAGGGCAAGCGCTGGTTTTTGTTGCCATCACGGTATCGATGATAATTATGATTGTGGCGGCTGGTTTCGTGAGCTTTACGATACTAAGCGGTAATAACAAAAAAACTCCCCCATCGGCCAATACAGCTAAAAGCGTATCAGCCAGCAAAGAATATACTGAGGGAGAAAAAAGGGCCGTAGATAAGGCCAATAACTTTCTAGGTGCGCTATCAAAAAGCGACTACGCTAAGGCCTTCGAAGTTTTTTCGCCCGAGCTAAAGGCCAGTTATAATGATGGGGTAATTGGCTTTCAGAGCGAAACCGAAAAAACCTACGCCAAGATACTCCAGAAGTGGGATATTGTGGATGTACTAAATAGCTCGAGTGAGGATAGGATTAATGTCAAAGGCACCGCTGCATTTGATGGCACCACCACCACTGGAGATTTCGAAATTGGATTTTATAATAACAATGGGGATATTCAGATGTACTCGTGGCGAATATCAGCTGGACAACAAACACTCGGCACCGGAAAGTAGCGAGCAAGAACGCCGTGGCTGTATTTGCTTTAGTAGCAACTCAGGCCAGCACAACTGGACAGAAGTGCTACTAAAAGCATAAAATACAATCAAATGTTTGATAAAAACATCAACCTCAAAATCACAACTAGCCAGAAGATATTGGTAGTTAGCGATATACATCTGCAATTACCGCTAACTAACGAACTTAGTATTATCCAGCAGTCCCTAGTAGGGCGCATCAATGAGCTGGCCACCCATAAGCAAGCTATTTTGGTATTAAATGGTGATGTACTAGAGCTCTGGGCGCAATCTGACCAGAGTGTCGAGGATATCATAGCTGGCTACACCGATCTCAAGGCGGCGATTTTGAGCTTCAATAAGAAGCCTGGACACCGAGTAATATATACAGTCGGTAACCATGACGATGTCCTAGCCGTTAGTGCTAGCGATAGAGCAGTAGTTGCCAACCATTGGCGAGCGGAGGTGTGCAATACTTTAAATCTAACTATTGGCCGCAGAACTATAAGAATCGAACACGGCCACGAGAACGATCCCTATAGCAAAACTTCTCCAGCCGGATCCTCGCACGGCAAAAAGCTCGTCCAAAACACCCTGCCGATGCTATTAGAGCGGGTACCAATACTTGTTAGGGGTATTGGTGACGTCGTAGATAGGTCGTTTTTGTCGAGCTTTGTTCTGAGCAACTTGCTATACAGGCTGATCCTGCCTTTTTCTGTACCAGTAGTTTTATTTTGGGCTATCTACCAAGTCGTGATAAATTCTGACGCTCGCTATGCAGTGGCTACGGCGCTAGTGCTTTTGATGGGCTGGCTGGCTTTTATTGTGCTAGATATTATTATCAGACTTGTCGCCAGGCAAACACTCAGCGGCGGCGGTAGCTACATTAAGGGACTAGATGGGTACCAAAAAGAAGCCAAATTTAACGCCCTAATACTGGGGCATACTCATGATGGTGGGGTCGAGAAGCGCAGGGGCTATATCTACGCCAATAGTGGCTGTAATGATATTATCGCTTTGCCCCGGACGGGATGGCTGATTATACCAAGGTTTAGTCGCTACATACAGATGAGTGAGGCAACTATTGATTATTCAAAAAAAGAACCAATTAAATACCACCAGCAGATTATTACTTTGGTAAAATAGTACTATGCGTAACTATCTTAGATCGGGCAAATTTATACTGTGGATTGGTCTAGTGCTGATTATTGTTTTGTTTACAGTGTTAGCTTCCGAATCTGGTAAAAACTATAACTTGCGCAGTAAATCTGACGAACTAGAAGGCCAGATAGCACGACTAGAAGGCCAGATAGAAGATTTGGGCTACAAGATTACCTACTATAAGACCGATGCCTATAAGGAGCGCTTGGCACGCGAAAAGCTAAATGTTGCGGCTGCAGGCGAATCGGTGATTGTAATTAAAGACAATCAGACTAAGCCAACCGATGTTGCGAAGCAATCTACTCTGGTGCTCAAGACCGACGCCCAGCTGCTAGCGGAGAAGTCCAATTTCGATCAGTGGCGTGATTTTTTGTTTGGTAATTAATTTTTATTAAAAAAACCCCAGTTAGGGGCTTTTTTAATGGTGGCTGGAGGAGGATTTGAACCTCCGACCTCAGGCTTATGAGTCCCGCGCTCTAACCAACTGAGCTACCCAGCCACGTCGTCGAACTATTGCTTAGGTTTACGTAAAATTAGTATAAACTAATTTACTTCAACTATCGCAACAGTTCTCCTCTCGATGTAACAAACAGCCTAACGGCTTGGTTTATTCCATCGTGGAAGAGAAAAATAACCAATCTACGAATAATTTTAACAAATTATTCTCCGATTGTCGTAGATTGTCTTCCTCTCGATGCAACAAACAGACCTGGGGTCTTGGTTTGTTCCATCGTAGAAGAGAAAAATCTCCAAACTTCGGATGATTTTAACAAGTTTTGCTACGGTTTCTGTAAACACATTATAGATGCATTCGGCATAAACTGCACTAAATTAGCTGCGCCTCAAAAAATAATCGGGTTTGAAGCCTCACACTACGTGATTTTTTAACAAAAAGGCCTGCGTTTTTAGGGCAGCCTTGATGATAATTGCTTTGGTAGCGGGGGCAGGATTCGAACCTGCGACCTCCAGGTTATGAGCCTGACGAGCTACCGGACTGCTCTACCCCGCGTTAAACAAATATTATTCTAACCTCAATCTGATAAATAGTCAATATACACTTCATCATATTGCAAAATTCATCTACAATAGTAAGTATGCTAAACGAACTACATAAACATCTTTCCGAGACTAGTCTGTTGCCACCTGGAAGCAAGATACTGGTTGCGGTGTCTGGTGGTGTTGATTCTGTAGCACTACTGAGCTTATTGAGCTCTCTGGCCGACCAATACCGCTGGAAACTCGCCGTGGCTCACTATAACCACGGCATGCGACCAGATGCCAGCCACGACGCTATTCTGGTAGGATCGCTGGCCGACCAGTACGGGTATCCATTCTTCCTTGGAAAGTACGAATACAGTGACTTTTCTGAGGCTGCCTTGCGCAAAGCCAGATACGATTTTTTAGAACTTATTCGGCGAGATACGGGCTACGATTATGTCGCGACGGCGCATCATAATAGTGATTTCCTGGAAACAGCAATATTTAATACTATCAGGGGAGCCGACAGAGAGGGAATGGTAGCCCTCAAGCCACGACGTGGCAATATCATTAGGCCGCTGTTGGCGTTTTCTAAGCCAGAGCTGATTGTATATGCCAATCTCCAAGAACTAGCCTATCGAGAAGATAGCTCCAACAGCGATGTCGGCTACACCCGAAACTTTGTCCGCAATGTATTGTTGCCTCATGCCAGCATCAAATACAAAAATTTTCACCATAACATGAATCGTAGGCTTGCCAACCTGACTGAGATTAACGTCAAGATTAACGCTGGTCTATCTCGACTTGCCGACCAGATGGTGGACTATGAGGATAAAAACTCAATCCAGCTCGATGGCCAGCAATTTCAGCAACTCCCCTCAGTTGTGCAAAAGAGTTTACTGGTTTTTCTTGTAAAAAGACTTCAGCCTAGCCATGGTCTATCTAAGATCAATATCGCCAAAGCAGTCAAATTCATAGAAAACTCTTCTTCTGGCACCAAAATGCCGCTGCCTGGTGGCTTGCAACTGGTCAACACCTATGATAAGTTTGTAATCACTTCAGAGTCGCAAAACTACTCTGAAAACACTAACGATACACTTCATGTTTTGAGTGCCAAGAAACCATTCAGAAACGATTTGTTCAAGGTTGCTATCAATACCGACTCTAGGGCAGGCATCAAAATACCAAACCAAAAACTCTATGTCAGATACAGACAGGCTGGCGACAGAGTTGGCCCAGTCGGCATGAAGGGTACTAAGAAGTTGCAAGACATCTTCGTAGATGCAAAAATACCCCGCCACATCAGAGGGCATTGGCCAGTTGTGGTCACAGCTAGTAACGAGATTGTGTGGGTCCCTAATTTGGTTAAAAATAGAAAATTTTTTGAAAATACAGCTGATAATTATCAATACTTAACTTGTGAGGTAGTCTAGAATATGAAAAAGATCCCTAAAAATGCATGGTACCTAATAATTTCTATAGCGGTACTAATATCGTTAGTAGCCTTAATGGGCAATAGTTCTGGCCTAGTTAAGCCTCCAGTAGATGTGCCCTTTAGTACAGTCTTAGATGAAGTCAAACAGGACAAGGTAGACTCTCTAGAAGTTACTGGAGACCAGATTATTGTTAATCTCAAAGACGGCACCAAGCAAAAATCTTACAAAGAAGCATATAAAAGCCTTAGTGATTTTGGTATCGACTACAATAAAGTTAAGGTTGAGGCCAAAAATCCTGATGATGGAGCAGGTCGTTGGTTTGATATTGCATTAGCGATATTGCCAATAATTTTTATTGTTGGATTTTTCTATATAATCATGCGTCAGGCTCAAGGAAGTAATAACCAAGCCATGAGCTTTGGCAAATCTAAGGCTAGAGTTTTTGGAATGGAAAAAAATAAAGTTAAGTTTAAGGATGTGGCTGGCGCACAAGAAGCCAAGGTGGAGCTCCAGGAAATTGTTGAGTTCCTGAAGTATCCAGGTAAATTTGAAGCACTTGGTGCAAAAATACCAAAAGGGGTTCTGCTGTTTGGTAGCCCCGGTACAGGAAAAACCTTGCTAGCCCGAGCTGTAGCTGGCGAAGCCGATGTGCCCTTCTTTAGTATTTCTGGCTCAGAATTTGTAGAGATGTTTGTTGGAGTTGGTGCTAGTCGAGTGCGCGACCTTTTTGCTAGGGCCAAGAAAAACTCACCATGTATCATATTTATTGATGAGGTTGACGCCGTTGGACGACAACGTGGTGCTGGACTAGGTGGTGGTCACGATGAACGCGAGCAGACCCTAAACCAAATATTAGTAGAAATGGATGGCTTTGAGCAGGGTACTAATGTAATTGTAATTGCAGCTACTAATCGCCCAGATGTTCTAGACCCAGCATTGCTTCGACCTGGCAGGTTCGATAGGCGAGTAACACTTGATCTCCCAGACATGAAGGCCCGCGAAGAAATACTTGAAGTCCACTCTGTTAAAAAGCCACTTGATAACAGTGTCGATTTTAAAGAAGTCGCTCGTAAAACTCCGGGCGTATCTGGTGCAGATTTGGCCAACATCGCCAACGAAGCCGCCATTTTTGCAGCCCGCTCTAATCGTAAAAAAATTACTCAATCTGACTTTCATGAGGCTGTCGAAAAGATCGCCTTGGGGCCAGAGCGCAAGAGCCATATACTCAGCGATAAAGAGAAAAAAATTACTGCTTTCCATGAGGCCGGCCATGCCCTACTAGGGCATATACTTCCGAATTGCCACCCAGTTCATAAGGTTTCTATTGTTAGCAGAGGAATGGCCGGAGGAGTTACCTGGAGCCTACCACTTGAAGATAAGCACCTCCATTCATTGGCTGACTTTAAAGACGACATCGCAATGTCACTAGGAGGCAGATCGGCAGAAAAGTTAATTTTTGGTGATGATAATATTACCACTGGTGCCGAGAGTGATCTTAAGCATGCCAATGGCTTAGCTAGGAGAATGGTTACGGAGTATGGCATGAGTAAGGCGCTCAAGAATCGATTCTTCGGGGAGGATCAGGGTTCAGTATTTTTGGGGCGCTCAATATCGCAAGAAAAGCACTATTCCGAGGAAATGGCATCTAAGATCGATGAAGAAGTCGAGAAGATTATCAATGAGGCTACCAAAAAAGCCGAAGATACCTTGGCCAAAAATAAGTCCAAACTAGACTTGATTGCCGAAACACTTTTGCAAAAAGAAACTATCGAGGGCAAAGACTTCGAAAAGCTAATGGAAGTAGCTTTTAAGCAATCTAAAAAGTAGTCTAGGTAGTATAATAAACTATCTATGAAGGATTTCTTAAACAAAATCAACAAGACGCGGACCATGGGTATGGCCGCGTTCTTGATTTCTTTTTCTTACTTTCTAAGTAGGGTGCTAGGACTATTCCGCGACAGGTTGCTGGCTAGTAATTTTGGAGTTAGTCCACAAACAGATGCCTACACGGCAGCATTTAGAATTCCGGATCTACTATTTACCCTACTCGTATCGGGCGCCTTCGCAGTTTCTTTTATACCAGTTTTTATTGGATACCTTGAAAAGAAGCAACAGAAGGAGGCATGGGAGGTGGCCAATTCGATACTCAATATATTGCTCCTAGCAGTTGGCATTGCCTGCATACTGGCATTCGTATTCGCGGGGCCCTTAGTGAGCCTTTTAACCCCTGGATTCGATACGTACCGCCACGATCTGACTGTTAATATTACTAGGATTATGCTGGTGACCCCAATATTTTTTGTGATATCTAGTACGTTTGGGGCTATACAGCAGTCATTTAATAGATTTTTGATTTATGCTTTTTCAAGTATTTTTTATAACGTTGGCATTATAGTAGGTATTTTATACTTTAGCCGGTTGTTTGATAACAACCCAATCTACGGTGTTGCAGTAGGTGTGGCATTTGGTACTGCAATGCAGGCGGCATTGCAGTTTGTGGGTGTATTTGGAGTCGGCTATAGGTATAAGTTTACAATGCAGTTTAGAAACAAAGGCGTTATAAAAATCATTAAACTAATGATACCTCGCTCGCTTGATTTGGCTATCGATCAGGTCAACTGGATAATCCAGACTGCGATTGCCTCCAACCTGTCTGCTGGCAGTATGTCATCGTATTATTATGCTAATAATCTAAAGAACGTGCCGGTAGTATTGTTCGGGGCTGCCATGAGTACAGCATTTTTTCCAAACTTAGTACGTGCTGCCGGTAGTAAGGATAAATCTAAGCTTCCAGCAGCAATCGTTAGGGATATGAGTCTACTGATGTTCTTGGTTATACCGTCAGCTGTTGTTGCTATTGTGATGCGTGGATATATTGTACGAATCTTATTTGGCTTTAGCGATCAGGCAACTGCCGATACACTGGGTTGGCTAGCGGGGTCGATTGTCGCTCAGAGCTTGTTTTTTATGGTGGCAAGGTTCTTTTATGCCCTCGAAGATACGAAAACACCACTTTTTGTTAGTCTTGGTACAATAGCTTTTAATATTGCAATTAGTATTCCACTTTCAAAAATGTATGGTGTATCGGGTCTTGGCTTGGCATTATCGATATCGGGTACTATTGAGCTTGTAATGCTATTGGTGCTGCTCAGATTGAAAATGGGTGATTATGGCGTCAAGTCGATAGTAAAGTCTGCTACCAGAATCGCAATTGCATCATCGGCTATGGGTGCGGTTATGTACGCCATGATCCGTTTGTGGTTCCCTCTGTATAAAGATGTTACGGGTTTTTTGCAGTTAGCACCCGAGTTTTTACTGATGAGCATTGTCGGGCTCTTAACTTATCTTCTTGTAGCCAAAACGCTAAGAGTGCATGAAGTTTCGACC
>Ga0209596_1000281_pt1 | contig 47616 bp, 40 predicted proteins | sample M_130807_MF_Meta_FD_187314 | JGI IMG/M metagenome (GOLD analysis project Ga0209596, IMG submission 187314) | Freshwater microbial communities from Lake Montjoie, Canada to study carbon cycling - M_130807_MF_MetaG (SPAdes) (version 2) | ecosystem: Environmental > Aquatic > Freshwater > Lake...
TTTATTTTTTCTTGATGTAGCAAAAGACAAAGCTAGAGAAAAAAATTACATCATATTAACCGAAGGATATTTTGATGTCTATTCATTGTATGATAAAGGCATAGAAAATGTTGCTGCTATATGTGGTACATCTTTACATGAATGTCAAGTAGCACTAGCCTCAAGGTATTGCGATAATATCTGCTTATTGATGGATGGTGATTACCCTGGAAGAATAGCTACAGAGAAAGCAATTGAAACAATAAAAAATCTTCAAATAAATGTAATTAGTATTTATTTGTGTGATGGTATGGACCCAGACGATCTTGCTAGAAACAACTCATTATCAAAATTAGATGAAGTAATTTTAGAAACTATTGAATTGGGCAGAGATAAGATAATCATAAGAAAAAACAATGGATAAAATAGAAACAGTTTGGAAAATGCGTAGTTGTGATATGAGTTCAGTCAAAGAACTTGCCTGTGAACTTGAAGTGCCATTGTCAATTGCTCAAGTTATGATGACTCGTGGTATTGATTCAGTGAAAAAAGCTGAGCAATTCCTTGACTTGAAAATCAAAAAACTTCACAACCCAATGTCTTTGCCTGATGCTGACATAGCTATAAAACGCATAAGTAAAGCAATTGACTCTGGAGAGAAAATATTTGTCTGGGGAGATTATGACGTAGATGGAATTACTTCTACGGCTATTGTTGTTACTGCTCTTGAAAAAATGGGAGCAAATATAGAATACAAAGTCCCTCATAGGATGGAAGATGGATACGATATCAAGATTCATTCTGTCGATCAGGCTTTGGCTTCTGGTGCAACTCTTCTTATGAGTGTTGACTGTGGAATTGTTGCTTTTGAAACTGGGGCATATGCAAAAGAGAAAAATCTTGACTTGATTATTACTGATCACCATCATCCTAGTGAAGATGGATCGTTGCCTGAAGCAATGGCAGTAGTCAATCCTAACAGAGACGATCCTTTCTATCCAGGAGAGCATTTTAAGTCACATAAGAAAGATAGTTTTGAGCGCTATCCATTTGATTATTTGGCTGGTTGTGGAATTGCTTTTAAATTGATGCTCGGATTAGCCCGTTATCGTAAACTTAATGTTTATGAATTTGTTGATGAACTTATTGAATTTGCAGCATTAGGCACTGTTGCTGACGTTGCCCCAATGATTGATGAGAACAGAGTTATTGTAAATTATGGCTGTTCAATTCTTTCAAACAGTAACAAACCTGGAATCAAAGAACTTCTTCGTATAGCTGGAGTAAAAGATGTTACTCCCACGACTATTGGCTTTCAAATTGGCCCAAGAATCAATGCCATAGGTAGACTTGCTGATGCTGGCACTGCTTTGAGCTTGATGCTTTCAAAAGATGACATTACAGCAGCTAATCTAGCCAAGCAGATGAACAACGCTAACACTCGCCGCCAAGAACAGCAAGAAAAAGCTACTCAACAGGCAATTGATTTTGTTGAGAGAAATTTTGATTTAGAGAAAGAGCATATATTGATTTTGGGTGAAGAAGATTGGCACCCAGGATTGATTGGTCTTATTGCTGGCAAAATTGCAGAAATGTACAATAAGCCTACTCTGGTTTGTTCATTTAAAAAAGATGGATATGCTAAAGGCTCTTGTCGTTCTACTCGAGATTTTAATATCTTGGATGCTCTTAAGTCAGAAGAAGCTTGGAAATTATTTAAGAAAAGAGCAGATGGTAGTACTGTTTGTGGAGGTCATGCTTTTGCTGCTGGTTTTGAACTTCCGATAGACAATATTCCAGCAATGAGAAAAGCATTAAATAATTATGCTCAAGATAAATTAGGTGAACCAAGTAGTGAGAAAATTATTGATATTGATGCTCGTATGCCTTTTAGTGATTTGAATATAAAAACATATGTTCATCTATCGAAAATATCTCCTTTTGGAAGTGGAAACCATAATCCAATATTCATCACTAAGAATATGACTCTTGTCGAAGCTAAATCTCTTACGCAAGGTAAACACGCTAAGCTTAAGTTGTCAAATGGTGAAAAGACTTGGGTTTCTGCTAATGCTTGGAGACGTGGATATATTTGTAACGAATTCAAACCAGGCGATAAAGTTGACGTAGTTTACACCCTTGAACTTGATAACTGGTCTGGTAATAATAATCTGGTGATGATAATAGAAGATATAAAATCAGCATAAGTTTCTTTTTAAAGTTATTAAAGTATAATTGTAATATTCAGGAGTTCTACTGTGGAACAGGATATTACAAAACAAATTAAGTTGAAAAATCAAGAAAACTTAGAAAAGGCAATACTTCGTTATCAAGATTCTTTATTAACCGGAAATAAATGGAAGATAGATAGAGGATACAAAGAAGTTTGTAAGCTCTATCCTCCTTATTTACACATGCAAGAGTGGTGGAGTCAGTATCATTATTTGTACGACTCTCAAGAAGATTTTGCCTCAGATTATATTAAAATATTCTGCAATGTTTTATCTAATTGGAAACCACGCAATACTAGAAAAATTTCTAGATATGGCGGTAGTGGTGAATTCAAAAATTATTTTATTGGAGCGCTTCAGCATAACTATATCAACTTAGTAAAAGCTGACAATGCTGGTAAAAGAAATCCAACTCAAAAATGCCCAATTTGTGAAAAATGGGTAAATCCACTTTCCACTCATATCCTCAATCATCATCATCATATTCTTTGGGATCACTTAAAGAACACAGGGATTATTTTAGAAGATTTAGAGAGATGTCCTTTTTGTAAAAATCACAAAATGCCAAGATCATATGATTGTTCAGATGATTGTAAAGATAAAGTTGATGGTGCTTGTGAAAAATGTATGATTGAAAAAAGAACTGCCGTAATTAAAAAACATATTCTTTCAAAGCACTCGAGTATGTTATTTCAAAAGTTCAATGAGTTGCATCCTAACCATCAGACAGTTTCTCCAAGGGCTTTAAGTGTTTATATGTCCGAGGAAGATGAAAATGAAGATGTTTGTTATTACGACAATATCAAAGATTCAAATAAAGTAAATGATTTATTAAACTTGACAATGTCTGATGTCGAAACAAAAATTATTAACAATATTTTGAATGGTTCGTCTAAATTGAAGTTTGATTCAAAATTATACAATTGCACTGCTATAGAGTTCAATAACGCTGTAGAAAATATTAAGTCAAAATTATCAATTATTGGCTTAGAGGAAAATTAAAAATGGAAAAGTTAGAAGATCCTGTTAGCACTATTGCAACAAATGATAAATCAAAGAATAAAATTAACGACCCTAGAATATTAAAGGCCCGAGGAGGAGATCCTAACAGTGAAGACCCTAGTAGAAGGCCAACCGATCCTGTAGGTTTAAGTAGAAGCATTTTGCACGTTTTGAAAGATCATGAATATGTCAGAATTTTAAGTGTTGGTCCTACTGCTCTCAATTCCGTAATGTCTGCTTTTAGGCTTGCAAGTAGAGAAGTTGAAAGCCTTACAAATGGATCTGTATTAGTGTGCAGACAGTCAGAATATCATGCAGAAGTTGCTGGTAAAAAAACTAAGGGAATATCTACAAGAATCTTTGCAATTGATATAAAATTTGCCCTATAGATATGAACAAATATACTTGGCTTCAGCAGAAAAAACAATTCTTATCCGATTATTTTTCTAAAAGAAATGACGGAAATATTAAGGTTGATCTTCAGGAAAATTCTTCTAAAAAACAGAATATAAATAGTGCAGTTAACCAGTCTTGGCAAACTCTGATTGAACAAGCTAAAGGAATTCATTGTTTCTTTGTGCTGTCCTCATTAGATGTGAACCCAAGTGGATTTAAGACAGATAATCTAGACGCTCAACATTTGATAGACACTGCTTTTAATAAAAAAGTCAGTGAAATTTATGACGGTAGTATGGAAGAAGATGTTGAAATTATTAGAGAGACTCTCTTAGACTATATGATTGCAAATAGATTATATAAAAAGAATTTAGATGTAATAATACAAAAACTCAAAAATATAGACTCAGAAGAGTTGCAAAATTTTACTTAAAGCCTCATACTAATAAAAGGAAGGGATAAAAAATATCTGATAGTTTACTTTCAGATATTTTTTATTGTCGAAACATTATGGAAAAGATATTACAAGAGAACAAGAATCGGTTCGTTTTATTCCCAATCGAACATCACGATATTTGGGATTATTACAAAAAGGCTCAGCAGGTTTTTTGGACTGCTGAAGAAATTGATCTAGCTCAAGATCTAACTGATTGGGAAAAGCTAAATGAAGGAGAGCAACATTTTGTTAAGCACGTTCTGGCATTCTTTGCTGCATCTGATGGAATTGTCAATGAAAACTTAGCAGAAAATTTTGTTGCCGAAGTACAGTACACAGAAGCTAAATTTTTCTACGGCTTCCAAATTATGATGGAAAATATCCACTCCGAGACATACTCCCTTCTTATTGACACATATATCAAAGACAAAGAAGAGCAAAACCATCTTTTCAACGCAATTGATACTGTTCCTGCTGTTCAAAAGAAAGCAGAATGGGCTCTCAAATGGATTGGTTCAGAGTCTTTTGTAGAGCGTCTTATCGCTTTTGCTGCTGTTGAGGGAATTTTCTTTTCCGGTTCCTTCTGCTCTATTTTCTGGTTGAAGAAGCGTGGTTTGATGCCTGGTCTTTCTTTCTCAAACGAATTAATCTCTCGTGATGAAGGATTGCATACAGACTTCGCAGTTCATCTTTACAAGCATCATATTGAGAACAAGCTTTCTCGTGAGCGTATTCTTGAAATTATTGATTCGGCTCTTACAATTGAGAAAGAATTTATCACTGAAGCACTGCCTGTTTCTTTGATTGGTATGAATTCTGAATTGATGAAGCAGTATTTAGAATATGTTTCTGATCGCCTCCTTATGGACTTAGGTGTAGGAAAGGTCTATAATACTGAGAATCCTTTTGACTTTATGGCTAACATTGCACTGCAGAATAAAACTAACTTCTTTGAGAAGCGTGTTGCTGACTATGTAAAGAGTGGTGTTGGCGAAGCTCAAGAGCAGATTTCATTTGATGAGGACTTTTAGTTATGGATATCCTTAAGCGTAATGGTTCTAAAGAGCCAGTAAAATTGGAAAAGATTTCCTCACGTATTAAGAAGCTGACATATGGCTTAAATGAGCGTGTAGATCCTGATATTGTAAGCACCAAAGTTGTTTCTGGGCTTTATGATGGCGTTTCGAGCACTGAGCTTGACCAGCTTAGTGCAGAGACAGCAGCTTCTATGGTTACTGTACACCCTGACTTTGGCAAACTTGCTGCTCGTATTGCTATTACGGCACTTTACAAAGATGTCGAAAAAGATTTCTCTGTAATTGCTAAGAAGCTCTACGAGTACATCAATCCAAAGACTGGTGATAGTGCTGGAATGATTTCTGATGAAGTTTATGCTGTCATCCAGAAATACTCTCAAGAACTTGATGCAATGATTGTTCATGATAGAGATTTTAATTTTGATTATTTTGGATTTATGACTTTACGCAAATCTTACTTACTTAAAATCGACAATGTCTCAGCAGAAACTCCACAACATCTCTATATGAGAGTTGCTGTTGGTATCTGGCGTGACAATTTGGAAATGGTTCAAAAGACATACGATATGCTTTCACAAGGCCTTTTCACACACGCTACACCAACTCTTTTCAATGCTTCAACGAATCGTCCTCAACTTTCATCTTGCTTCTTGCTCGATATTGACGATGACAGTATTCCAGGCATTTACAAGACACTTTCAGATTGTGCATTAATTTCTCAGTCTGCTGGCGGAATTGGTATTAACATCCACAAGATTCGTGCAAAGGGTAGTTACATCAAGGGTACTAATGGATATTCTAATGGCATTATCCCAATGCTCAAGGTATTCAATGAAACTGCTCGTTACGTTGATCAAGGTGGTGGTAAGCGTAAGGGTTCAATTGCTGTCTATCTTGAGCCTTGGCACGGAGATATCTTTGATTTTCTTGAACTTCGTAAGAACCAAGGTAAAGAAGAATTACGTGCAAGGGATTTATTCTTAGCTATGTGGATTCCTGACTTATTTATGAAGCGAGTAGAAGCTGATGGTAATTGGTCATTATTCTCTCCTGATCAAGTTCCAGGTTTAATTGATGCATACGATTCTCCAGACAAGAAATCTTTTACTGAGCTTTTTGAGAAGTATGAAGCTGAAGGTAAAGCGCTTAAGACTATCAAGGCTCGTGAATTGTGGGAAAAGATTTTAGATTCACAAGTTGAAACTGGCACTCCTTATATGCTTTACAAGGATGCATGTAATTACAAGAGCAATCAGAAGAATCTTGGAACAATCAAATCTTCAAATTTGTGCACAGAAATCCTAGAATATACGGACAAGAGTGAAATTGCTGTATGTAATCTTGCTTCTGTTGCTCTTCCTAAGTATGTTGTCATTCCATCTGGCAAAGTTCGTGAGAAGGATAAAAAATTACGCAGATATGACTTCAAATTCTTATACGAAGTTGTTTACCAAGCAACAGTCAATTTGAATCAAGTTATTGATGTAAATTTCTACCCTACACCTGAAACAAAGAATTCAAATAACAAGCATCGTCCTATTGGCTTAGGTGTTCAGGGATTAGCTGACACCTTTGTTATGATGGGCTTGCCGTTTGAATCAGATGAAGCAAAGAAATTGAACAAAGATATTTTTGAAACAATTTATTTTGCTGCTCTTACTGCATCTAAGGATCTGGCAAAGAAGTATGGCTCTTATTCGTCTTTTGAAGGATCTCCAGCATCTCAAGGCTTATTACAATATGACCTCTGGGGACTTACTGAAAATGATCTTTCCGGTATGTGGGATTTTTCAGCGCTCAAAGAAGAAATCAAGCAATTTGGCTTGAGAAACTCTTTATTAGTTGCTCCAATGCCTACAGCTTCAACAGCTCAAATTCTTGGAAATAACGAGTGTTTTGAGCCTTTCACTACCAATCTCTACAAGCGTAATACTTTGAGCGGTGAATACGCTGTAATCAACAAGCATCTTGTAGAAGATCTTGTCAACCTTGGTATCTGGAGTGACAATGTTAGATTGAAGTTATTCAATGAGAATGGTTCAGTACAAAACATTCCTGAAATTCCAACTGATATTAAGGAAGTTTACAAGACGGTCTGGGAGATGAAGGGAAAGTCTATTCTTGAAATGGCTCGTGATCGTTCATTCTTTATCGATCAGTCACAATCATTGAATATGTTTATGGCTGAACCTACTGCATCCAAGCTTTCTTCAGCTCATATGTTTGGTTGGAAATTAGGATTGAAAACTGGTATGTATTATCTGCGTGTCAAGCCTAAAGCCCAAGCATTAAAGGGGCTTGGAATTGATCTTTCAAGTGCATCAATCCAAGAAGTAGAAAAACCCAAAGAAGTAGAACAAATGAAGGATTTTGATTCAACTGAATTTACTGCAAAGGTATGTTCTCTAGATAACCCAGACTGCGAAAGCTGCGGAGCATAAAAAAAGAGGGGAGAAATCCCCTCTTTTTTTTATTGTATACTTAAGAAATTACATTACACCTGATAAAAGATTTCTTATTTCCTCAAGCTTATTCTCAACTTTTCTTTTATTAGCATTTTCTATAGAACTTTTAATTCCAAGCGGTTCTATATCATAATGGAAATATTTGCCTGGAATGACCCATTTTAGTATTTCACTAATTTGATTGCTTGTGGGAATTGTATTAAAGTCAACACTCCATTCACCATTTTGATAAGAAGCTCTAATTGCACCTGTTAGATTGAGAAATGGTTCAACATAATCAGAATATCTATCACCTTTAGATTCTTCAGGATCATCCATAATATTTTGTATATCTCTATGGTCTAAAGTTCTTTCAGGTTGCCCTTCAGAATAATCAAGAAATTTTCCATCTCTTAAGATATAGCCAGCTTTGTATGCATTTGTAGTAATGCCATAGTATTTTCTGGCTTGATTTTCCTTTGGGTGAATTTCGTATGTTGATTGCGCTGTTCTGTACCACATACTAATTCATTTGATTCAAGAATTATTTGTTCCTTCTGATAAGCTAAAAATAGGAAACTGTATACTAAATAATGGAATAAAAATGTTATGAAAAGGTATAGCTTTAGGATTATCACGGCTGGAATAAAAGAAGATATCTTAGCAATCTGTAATCAATTGGGCAAAGATGCAGAATATTATCAAGACTTAAGAGAAACAGTAAAGCAATATGATCAAAAGTATCAAGTATTTGCTGCTTGGTTATTAGCCCGTAATATTGAAGCAGATGATTATGTTAAAGCTATACAAAAATATGTTGACTCAAGAAGAATTACTAAATTTTCAGTTAGTAGAAATGCTGTCAAAATAAACGATGAAGTTTTTGATGATGCGATTAAACTAACAGAATATATCCACGCTAATTTTCCTATTTTAGAAGCTGAAGAACGTGTTGAAAACATTGAAATTGAAGATGTTCCAGTTGTAGCAAATAAAGATAATTCTATCCAGATATTTGAGATAAATAACGCTAACGATGGCAGAAGATTAGTTGGTAAAGATACTCGCTGGTGTATAGGCTGGGAAGGTCCTGGCAATATGTGGCAATCTTATAGAGATAGTCATGATGCTTCTTTTTTTGTTGTTGTTGATAATAATCCTCCTACAGAAAATCAAAGAAAAGTTGCAATTGATTTTGCTTCAGGAGGTTATGGTGGAGATACAGTTTTATTAACAGACATTCCAAATGTTACAGGACATCAACTTTCAAATGGATGGGATTGGGATAAGTATTCTGAATATTTATCTAGCAAGGGAATTAATTTACAAGCAACTAGACAAAATCCCGAAACTGGTCAAGAAGAATTAATTCTTAAGAACAAACCCAAGACTACAGAAGAAAGATTACAAAATGGCACTTTTAACTATATAGCTGCTTTGGGTGTGGAAGATATTCTTTTATGGCAATCTGGAAAATCTAAAGTCAATGGCGAAGATAGAGACATAGAAAGAATAGATAAAAATAGTTTAGATATCATAGAAGAGATTTCAAGTAGATCTGGTCTTGCTTACATCCTTAATAACCCTGATGCTAAATTCTATACTTCAAGATGGATGGGATTAGGCAAACGTGTAAAAGATGAAGTTTTAGAATATTTATCTAAAAGTGTTGGTGGTGAAGATTTGTTGATGAAATTTGTCAACACTGGGTTGCAAATCCCTGAAACGCAATATCAATTTATTAGAAAAAACAAAAATTTACTTACTTCATACTTAAGAAGTCAAATTATAGGCGGTAGAAGATTTGACCCTCTTATGCAAATAGATTTAATAAACTTAAATAGAAAAGATTTATTTAAACAATTAATTGAAAAACAGGGTGGTATAAATGAAGTTGCTAGACCAACCTTAAAAGAGAAGCCAGAGTTATTGAGAATTTATCTTGAAACTTTGATTGAAAAAGACTATTTGCAATCAGGTTCAACATACGCCGAAACTGCTGATGCCGATTTACTGTTGGATTTAAACGACAGAGATTTATTGACAAAATATATTAGCACTGTAAAAACTTTTGTTCCAAATGGCATAAGAAATTTTATTTTCGAAGATCCTAAATTTCCTGAATTATATTTATTATATGCAAAAAATAGATTGACTGATAATAATTTAGTAGATTACACTTCGGCTTTTCCAAAAAATGACTTAAAAAATGTCGTTTTGCAATCAGGGGATAAATCACTTATCAAAGAAGTGGCAATGACAACTGGTTTTGATAATAATGATTTTGAAAAAGCAAAAGAGCTTGGGGTATTGGAAGAAGCAAAGTATTCAATATTATGCCCAAAACCCTCCGAAAAGATTGCTATATATTACAATCCTAACGATCCATTTGATCTTTCATTAATTAACCAAATTAAGGATGTAGATGTTTTACGTAAATTTTCTTTTAATAATTATGACGAATATAGTGAAACTTATCATTACGATTGGAGTAATAACCCAACCATAAATTTTGCATTTGATCTTAAAGAGCACGAACAAACAATCAAAAAAGATGCTCATTACGCATACAAAGATAGACCAGAAGAAATTGTTCCTAATAATGCAAATCAAACTTTATTATGGGCCATTTATAATGATGGCAAATTATTTAAGAATTTTGAAGAATTGGAGATGAGTGATGAGGCAAAAGAAAATTTCAGAGATGCTATTCAAGAATTTCAAAATGCAATACAAGATATAAATTTCTGGAAAAATTTCTTTAAGAATATTGATCATTTTGCTGATTGGATAGGGAGCAATCTAAATTATAATCTAAATGATTTTGCAAACATTTTAAAGTTTATTCCACAAGAATTTTTAGAAGATCCAGAAATTAAAGAATTTTTGCAGAGAAATATGAACAGCATTTCTGCTAAGAATTTTATGCATAATATAGATATTGAAAAAACACCTTGGCTATATGAAGACTATATAAATCAATTTTTAGATGGTAACAGAAATGTAAGATCTGAATTTTACAGAGTATTATATCGTGGTAGAAGTTATGCATTTGAATTCCTTTCAAAAATACTAGAAAAAAGAAAATTTAGTGATGAGGAAATTGACTCTTTCAAAGACTTTACACCAGATATTATGTTAGAATTTTTGGATTTATATACGTATCATTATCCAGAAGTAAAAGAAGATCCAAATTTTTATAATTTAGGAATATTTAGTTATTTTAGAAATCGTCCAAATTTAAATCATCAGTTGCATATATTAAGAAATTATCCTAAATATTTTGAAACAAGAATTTTAGAGAGAGATGTTTATGTAGATATATTGCCAGAAATAAGGGCAGCATTAGTACATATGTATCCTGACCTTGCTCCTAGAATTCTTGCATATGAAAGAAAATCAAAATATGGCACTGGATATTTTGATGAAGAAGCTGGCCAAGTGATGAAAGGAAAAAGACCAACACCGCCTGGGACACAAGAAGAATTACCTGATCCATTTGCGTCAGAAGAACCTGAAGAAGATGAAGAAGAAGAACCTATCACTGCCTTTGTAAAATCAATGGTGAAAATAGCACAGAAATTAGATTTTAATTATCAATACAAGTTAGCAGATAAGTTTACAAATATATTGAGAAAATACAATGTTTAATAATCGTATAGTAATAGCAAATAAAGAATTATTTATTTCAATTTTCAAGTCTGTTGGAAAAGATTATAACAGCTATAAAGAAATTGTAAATAATTATAGTTCTGTCTTTAAACCTATTGCTGCTTGGATGTTAGCAAGAGATTCTGATGAATTTGCTATTAATGATATTGTTAGCCATCTTACTGAATATATTAATATTAAAAAATTAAATCCAGCCAATATCAAAGTATCTAAAAGTTTTGTTGTTATAAATGATAATCAATTAAATGATTTAGAAGAGCTAATAGATTTTGTTCACGGCAAATTCCCAATAGTCAAAAAGCAAGAATTACAACCTGAAGCAGATATTTCGGAACATACTCCTGTCTTGACTGGTGATGGTATACAAATATTTAAGGTAGAAAAAGCACAGGACAGCAAAGATTTAGCTGCTGATACTTCTTGGTGTATAGCTTACAAAGGCCCCAATAATATGTGGCAAAGTTATAGAAGTAATCAAGCTGCTACATTTTTTATTGTTTGGGATGAAAATCCTCCTACATCTAACGTAAGAAAAGTAGCATTGCAATATAATTCAAAAGATATTAAAATCACTGATACAGTTAACAGAACAGGTCCACAATTAACTGAAGATATTTCTTTTGAGTACAAAGGTCGAACAATTACCGGAAGAGACATCCCAACATATCTTACATATTTGAAGAGTAAAGGAGTAAATATTGACGCTCGAACAATTAATCCTGAAACTGGCAAAGAAGAAAAGATCTTAAAAAACAAACCCATATCTCCAGAGGAGCGATTGATATCTGAATTATCTCATTATGTAAAATCTTATGCTTACGGTAAACGTGAAAGTCCCTTTACTGAAGAAGATTTGAGAATGTGGGATAAGGGAAAATTTGAAATTAAATTTTCACCTGAAGAAAATAACGCATATTTTTTACAAGAAAGAGGAAAATTTATTCCTTTTGTAAATGAAGTCCGTGGTTATCATCCATTAATTTTACCTGAAGAACGTATAGTCTCTAAAATTCCTTTTGGCAATGATCCTTCTAAGGAAGTGTATTCAAAAATTATAGTTGAGACAGATGATGCAAAAACATATTTGTCTAAATTTATTGGAACAGGTTGGATTTTGCCTGACAGAATTTTCAATTATCTTTTCGATACTCCTGGTGGAAACAATATTCTTGTTCAATATGTAAATACTGGTTTGACTCTTCCAAAAAATCAAACTGATAGAATTAGCAAAAACAGACAATTGCTAAATTCTTATTTAAAACAACAACTTGCTGGTGTTGAACAAGGTGCAAAAACTGATTTTGCATTCCTCGAATATATTGACACTAATAATGAAGAAGTAAAGCAAAAGATTTTAGATAGATCTTCAAAAGGGGGGCAATTCAGAAATTTTCCTCAAAACTGGTCTATAGCTCTCCCTCAAATTGGACTCAAAAACACTGATAATAATGCCGAAATAGATTTCAATGATGAATTTGTAAACAAGTTAGCTATTATCAAAGGAATAGAAAGCGTATACAAAAAATACCCAACTTTAGAAAATACAAGATTGTTATTGCAAATTCCAGAAGCAATAGCACCATTATTAGAAAGAGCAAGAAATGAAAAATATAATATAGACATGCTCTTTAATGTTAATGAGCTTTCTAAATGGTCGGATTTATGGAAAATTGTTCCTGATAAATTTAAGGACGATCCTGAATTTATAGTTTACAAAGCAGTAGATAAAGCAAATTATCTTGATTATAAAGATTATCAAAATCTTCCACCATCTCAACCTGGAAATATTTTGGATAATTTGACAAGAATTATTTATTTGATGGATACTGATTATGCATATCCCAATGATAATGATGAAAATAATATCGAATTCTGGAAAACATCAATTGAGTATTTTGATAAATTAGCTGGTACTGTTTTCAAAAAAATTCATCTTTTACATCCTGTGGGTGACGAAGATGATGATGGTTACGATGAAGATGAAGTTGATGAAGATTTAGACAAACAATATCAAAAATTATCAGAATTTTTTGATGAACTTCCAAAAGAAGTATCTTCTTCTGATGAATTTGTAAATATTGTAAAGTCACACGCACGTAAAGACATGATGACTTTTGTGCTAGATCGTACAAATGTTAATGAATATGAAAAATATTTTAAGAATATAAGAGAATATTTAGACTCTGGTCAAGCTTGGAGAAGTATTGTAATTCTTAAACCAAATACTTTTATTGTTAATTTAATTAGTAATAACAATGATGAAAATTTATTATTTGAGCTTTTGGAAAAATTAAGTAGTAGTTTTTGGGATTTGAGTAAATTTGAAACATTAATTTCTTGGTATCCAGAGGTTTTGAATAAACTTTCGGACCAAACTTTTATCAAAATCTTACAATCATCACAACAGAATTTGTCTCCTAATATGATTTCTATTTTTGCAAATCAAAAACCACACTTATTCAAAGAATATATTCCTTTGATGAATACTTCACCCCAATTTAAACAACAAAACCCAGAATTATTCCAAAATATTTCAAGAGAAAAATTGGAAGAATATAGACAATTTCAATTAGATAGACAAGAACAATATAATAGGTTATATCAACCACAAGTACAAAATCAAGAAAACCTAATTGAAGATGATGAAGAAGATGAATTTGAAGAAGATGAATTTGAAGAAGAAGATGATGAAGAAGATGTATTAGCTTCTGTTAAATCTATGCTAAAAATCGCTCAAAAACTAGATTTTAAAAAAGAATATAGGTTAGCAGATAAACTAACCTATATGATAAGAAAAAAGACTTAATTTTATTTATTCAAAATCATCTTCAAAAGGAATTTCTAAATTATCATCTTCAAGATTCTGTTGTTGATTTTTTCTATGCTTTGCTAAATTGAATGATCCACCTTCTGGAAGATCTTGGAATCTTAGTTGAGTTGGTGCTTCGTATGTATTAGTCAATAGTGACATTGGTGCTTTGTATGTCTCAGGAATGTCTGTAGTATCCGGTAAAGTAAATATCATTCCAAATTTATTTTGAAATTTTTGTACTATTGGATTGTCTCTATAGTTATTATAAACTTGTTTAGCAATTTCTGTTTTTAATCTAAATTCAGAATCTTGCATTTTCGCAAATGCTTTTTTTGCATATTCATTCTCATCTTCAAAACGCTCATATTTATCGTCATATGGATTTCTAACACTTTCTGAAAACTGATTGAATGATTCTGCAAAATTAAACACTAAGTCTAACAATGGATTATTTCTTAGTATTTGTTGGGCTTTTTGTTTTTTATAGTCTACGTAATTTTCGTATCTATGGACATAATATGAATGTTGCTTGTAAAAATCTTCTTCTGATTCATAGACATCATCAATCATTAAATCAAGTTTATTATATCCAACTTCTGCTATAATATCTGCTAAATTCTCAAAGTTATAATCATCTAACTCGTATTTCTCTCTTAAGCCCTTATCAAGCGTTTCTGTTGTTTCTTTGACTAACTCATCCAAATTAACATTTTCAAGATTTTGTCTCTCAAATCCATCTTGGTCAAATTCAGTCGGTCCAATACCAAAACGAGAAAATTGAGTATTGTTGTACCCATCACCATAATCAGCTAAGTAAGGACCATAAGAAAACTCGTGTATTGAATATCCAATTTCTTTTGGACCTGTTTCCCAATAAGTTTCTGCAGGATACCAATCTCTGGCTCTTTGATGGGCAATTCCTTCTCCAGATTCTTTTTTGATACTGTCATTGCCTTCGAAAAATTCTTTAATTTTTTCTACTTGTTCATCATCTTCAACAGATTTATTACTTGGTCCCTTGATTTGTTTTACTGCACCACTTTTATCCACTTCAATTGTGACTTGAGGAAGATTATATTTATTTCTCAAGGAATAAATAGTACAGTCTCCATACTTTACACTATCTGCATATGAACCTACACAGTGATGCATAAAGTTGCCTTCGACATCTAAATCATTAGGATCGTCTATTCTGACCATCATAGACCCATCTTCGTATCTATGAACAATCTTTTCATCAACTATATTTCCAGATTCATCTCTTTTGAATGGTAAATAGAATTTTCCAGATCCTCTTTTTGTCATAGCATTGTGCCATTCAACAGAGTCATCATAAGCTTCTTGGAATGATTTTGTTCCAAGATTATAGTTAGGATTGTCTAAAGTGTGTGCTCTAAAGAAGTCGTGAATTTCATCTAAATCGTCTTTAATTCCAGCATAGCCAGATAGTGGTTGCTTGTATTCCCATCTGTCGTCATTAGGATCGTCTGTAAGTTTATTGGCTCTCAAAAGTTTATATTGATACAAAGCCCAACTTTGAAATCTTGGGTCATAATCTTTAACAAGTTGCTTTTCTTGACTTGAGGGCTTATAACCGGATTGAAATAAACTTTTCAAATCATCAATCATCATAGAAGGATTTTGATTCAACGCACCAATAGCTTTACCTTTTTTATCATCAGGAAGATTGGTTACAAAATTAATTATCTCTTCATTTACGCCTTTTGTTTTTAAGGCCTCAATCGCATCTTCAATTCCTGCTAAAATTGTTTTAGAATACCACATTTATTTTTCTCTATATTGTCAACTATGATGTACTTTTTCTTGATAATTTATAATAAATTTCTACAGGATGATTATTTTTAACTTTTGCCCAAAAGCCTGGGATTATTTCATCGGGAGAAACTAAAACTTTGTAGATGATTAAAGTTTTTCTTCTATCGTTGAAAAAATTTGTATCACCAAAATCTGCAGCTTCTTGAGGGGATGTAGCAAGTAATGAGCCTGCTCTTAATTCAGTAAATTTTATTCTAGACCCGTGATAAAAAACATATTTATCGCCATCTTTCTCAACCTTGTGTCTGCTTAACCATTCCTCATTTGTTTCAGAGGTTTGGCTTAAGGCCATTTGAGCAGATTTGTACCACATACTATTTACATTTTACTATTTACAATATATAATCCTTTTATGGCTAAAGCTACAGTTAGAGAAGTAAAAATACTTGATGCAGTGCTTAAGGAAGACGAAGGTACTGAAGACGATCCTAAAATTGTTCAATACATTTGGTTGCAACTTCAAGATTTAAAGTCCGAAAGAGTTTATACTGCTATTTTAAGTTTAGATGATATAAAAGAACTTTCTAAAATGGACAGATATTTAGAAGGAAGAGAATTGATCAATACATTTGGCTGCAACTTCAAGATTTAAAGTCCGAAAGAGTTTATACTGCTATTTTAAGTTTAGATGATATAAAAGAACTTTCTAAAATGGACAGATATTTAGAAGGAAGAGAATTGATCAATTTTACGATTGCATTGAAAAATCGTGAAACGCCTTTGTCTCTTGTATTCAATCCAACTGACGAAGAAATTACAACAGATATGATTAAGAACGAGGAAGGTATTTAAAATGGCTACATCAGCTAGTGGACAAGTTACAGGAAAAGGAGCCAGCAATATAACTGGACCTAAAGCAACAGTTGAGATTAAGGCTTTTCGTGAAGGAGCAGTAATTCCAAAAAAAGCAACAGAAAGTGCTGCTGGTTACGATCTTTGCGCTTGGGTTAAGGACTCATACGAAGAGCAAACTCTTATTGCTCCGCATTCAACTTTGATTGTTCCAACTGGTTTGAACGTAAATATTCCTAACGGCTATGAAATTCAAATACGCCCTCGTTCTGGTTTGGCTGCTAAGTTTTGTGTTACTGTCCTTAATACTCCGGGCACTATTGACAGTGACTATTGTGGTGATGGGGAAGATTTTGAACTCAAGGTGATTCTTATTAATCACAATAAGATTCCATTTTCAATCAAGCATGGTGACAGAATTGCCCAAATGGTTGTCGCTAAACTGGCAGCTCACGAATTGGTTGAAGTAGAAGAATTTGGTGAAACTGATAAGACATCTCGTAAGGGTGGATTAGGTAGTACAGGTAAGTAATGGACCATAATATTGATCAAGCCACAAAGAATTACACTATTTTTTGTGATTTAGATGGAACACTTTGGGAACAAGGTGACCCAACTGAAATTGCAAAGCCCGGATATCAACCTAAAATTATTTACGGATCTGTAGATAAAGTTCGTGAATGGGATAGTAAAGGCTACAAGATCATACTTACTACCGGACGCAAAGAGAGCTTGCGTGATGTTACAGTCAAGCAACTTTCTTATGCTGGTATTGTTTATGATCAATTGGTGATGGGAATTGGTGGTGGTTCTAGAGTTCTCATTAATGATTTGAGACCCAATGGAGACCAATCAGCATTTGTTTATCAGCCAAAACGTAACGAAGGCATAGCAGGTTTAGACTTATGATGTATCCAGAATTTAAGAAGTTTGTAAATCTTATTGGGCATGATATTACAATTTCAGGACACGCAACTTTACCAAGATGTGAAAATCCTTGCCATGTAGAGACAAAGCAAAGAGTTGTTGCTTATTTGACTGGGATTCCTATTGTTGAAACTCACTTTGAAAAAATTGTAAATCTACCTGATCCTGAAGATGGAGTTTACTATATTGTAAATAGAGTGACAATGGACTTTGTTTCATTTGATCGTGAAGATGTATTCTGTGTTGATACAGGACCATCAGCAATTCGTGATGAGAACAATCAAGTTGTAGCAGTTACTCAGTTATCGCTATGAGTGAACCAGAATTTATAGAGTCCGAAGAATGCAAAGATATTGCAGAAAAACTAGTTTCTAAATACTATCCATTCATTGGATATGTAAATTTAGATTTAGTTCACTTTGTAGAAATGGATGGATATAAAGGAAAGAATGCCCCGCCATATATTATGTCGGGGCTAACTCAATCTTGGGCTAGGGGAATTTTGCAATCTCTTGGTAACGGCAAAATTTATTGTCTTGGTGTGTGGTCTGATCTATGGGAAGAATTAGAACAATCTAAAAAAGAATGGATCATTTTTCGTTGTTTATACTCCATCAGTCCTTCACAAGATGGTAAAATTCGTTCGTTCGATGTTCAGGACTATGGGTTTATTACAGAATATTTTGTAAGAGCTGGAATTGGTCCTTATTGGATGCTGAAAGATGGATTGCCTTCTTTGTTAGAAGGCTCTCACGCTTTACCTTTAATTTTACCGATGGAAGATGATGATTAGTCAAAGCTATTACAATAAATACCGCCCTAAAACATTTAAAGACATAAAAGGCAGCAAATCAGCAGAAATTCTTGAGACACAGATCAAGAATAATAGGACTACTCACGCCTATATTTTTGCAGGCCCTCCTGGTACTGGTAAGACAACTCTTGCTCGTGTTGCTTCAGCTCATCTTCTTTGTAATAGTGAACAAGCTGATTTGAAAGAAATGGTATTGAACGATGAGCATCCAGATGTTTATGAAATTAATTGTGCAGTAAACAATGGTGTTGATCATATACGTGAAAATGTTGTTCAATTGTCACGTCTTGCTCCAACTTTAGGTAAGTATAAGATTTTTATTCTTGATGAAGCTCAGATGCTCACCACTCAAGCTCAAACATCTCTTATTAAACTTACTGAAGAACCGCCAAGTTATGTAAAGTTTTTCTTTTGCACAACTGATCCACATAAAATTCTCCGTGCTATTCATACTCGTTGTCAAACATTCTTGATGAAAAAATTGAATAAACAAAATTTAGTTGAATTATTAGGTGAAGTTTGCGAGAAAGAAAATCTTGTTTATGATGATGAAGCATTAAATCTTATTGCTTCTGATGCCGAAGGAAGTGCCAGAACTGCTCTTTCTATTCTTGAACAAGCTTCTATGAATGATATATCTGAAGATAATATAAGAGAGTTACTTGACAGATCACCCAAACAACTTTCTATTGATTTGTCTTACGCTATAATTCAAAAAAATTATGCTAATGCCTTCCGTATTATCCAAGCATCTCACTCTGAAGGTAGAAGCCTAAGTAATTTGCTGCTTGAAACATCTCAAAATTTCATTGAAGCATTCAGGTATGTTGTTATTAAGACCAAAAAGGTTGAAAGAGATGTTGATATAGAAAATATAGCAAGATCTGTAAATACTTTGTTGCTTATTGATATTGCAGAACAACTGTATAACATTACAAAAGACATAAGGCAAACGGTTTCTGAGGACATTGTAGCAACAACAGGTGTTCTCAAAACAATTGAAAGATACGCTGAAAAAGAAAATGCGTAAAAAGATGTAGTGAAGAAAGTGCCTTCGGGAGTTTTGATGGCAACCGAAGATTTTAGAATAGTCAGATTAGTAAATAGAGCAAAAGCGGGAAATCAAGCAGCATTTAAAAGACTGCTCAAGATGGTAGAACCAGATCTCAAGAAAATTGCACCTCACTTTTTTATTGTTGGCGGAGATAAAGAAGATGTGATGCAAGAATTGAGATTAGGTGTATTTAAAGCTGTAAATTCCTATGATTGCACCAAAGACACTACATTTAAAAACTTTTGTGTCAATCTTGTTTGTAAAAGACATTTAGCAACAGCCATAGCATCGGCAAAAAGAATGAAAAATTCAGCGTTGAATGATTCAGTTTCTTTAGATGCTCCATTTATATTAAATGATGATGGTAATTTTCATTCACTTGGAGATTACATACCTGATAAGAAAAACCCCTTTGATGAATCTCCTGAAGTCAATCTAGTTGAAGATATAATTGTAAGAGAAGAGCTTGAAATCAATTCAACAATGCTTTTAAATAAATTAACATCATTAGAAGCGGAAATTTTTGTTGAGTATGGCCAAAACTCATCATACAAAGAAATTTCTCAAACGCTACAAGTTCCAGCTAAATGTGTAGACAACGCACTTACAAGAATTAGAAAAAAAGCTTCTGAAGTCTATACTCAATTTAAAGAAGACGAAAAACAGGATGTATCTCACAAGCTACCTAAAAAATAGATTATGCACGGCCTTCTTAAAATTGCTTCTATTTTAGATTCTATCGGTAAGTACAAGCTATCAGACAAACTAACAAAAATTGCTATAGATTCTTCAGATTTAGATTTTGATAAAGTTTACAAAAATCCTGAAACATATTCAGACTTTGTTTTAACTAAATCAAGAAAAGAAGGAAGAGAACCGATAGAAGTTCTTGGTGATGAAAAGTTTACTTTTGACCCAACAAAAGATCCTATGGAGCAACTTATTGAAAGATCCAAAGGAACAAGAAAACATTTTGAGCTTTATCCACAAATTTTATTATTTCCTGAAAGTGGTGTTTGGAAATTTTTCTTTATGGATCCTTTGTCATTCAAGGCATTATCAAAAGGTTCTGACAAAGAAGGCAAATTACTTACAGATCAATTGTCTATTCCTGGTTTAGAAGATATATATAGTGATGAAGAAGATGCAGAAGAAATTCACCACGATGTTGTTTTCACCACTAATTTACCATTAGAAGATTACAGCAAAGACGAAGTTATAAGTAAAATAAGACAAAAATTCCCTGATGCAAACATTGATGTCCAATTCGATGGCGTGGATGATAGGGAATTTTTTGATGAAGAAAAAGATATAGAATTGTAACTCTTGCCATTGATCTTACAATGTAGTAAGATATGCATATGGAAACTTCAATTGTTGATGTAGTTATCGGTATGCAGTACGGCGATGAAGGCAAAGGCAAAATAGCCAATCAAATGGCTGCATCAGGTGAGTATGACTACGTTGTCCGTTTTAACGGTGGAGGAAATGCTGGTCATACAATTTACCTCAATGGAGAGAAAATTGTTACACATTTGGTTCCTTGTGGTATTCTGCATGGCATTCCTAGTGTCATCGGTAATGGTTGTGTTATCAATACGCAAAAATTATTTGACGAACTTGCGTATCTTGAAGGATTTGGATTTGACACAACGCTTCTGAAGATTGCAGAAAACGCCCATATAATTACCCAAGAACATATTGACGAAGATTCCAAAGATACAAAAATTGGAACTACACGTACTGGAAATGGCCCTTGTTATAGAGACAAAGTGGCTCGTACTGGAATTCGTGCCGAATATATTCCAGAGTTAGAACCATATCTAATTGATATGCATAGTCTTATTCATTCCTCACCAAAGAAATTTTTAGCTGAAGGTGCTCAAGGATATTGGCTTGACATTGATTTTGGTGATTATCCTTATGTCACTTCTTCAAACACCGGAGTAGGAGCAGTATTAAATAATGGTTTCAATTATAAGCAAGTACGGGATGTTATCGGGGTTATCAAGTGTTATTCTACCTATGTTGGAGCTAAAGGATACCAAAAAGATGACGAGCGATTCGAACAGCTCAGAGAAATTGGGCAAGAGTATGGAGCCACGACAGGACGACCAAGACAAATTGACTGGCTCAACATCCAAGAAGTTATAACTGCTTGTCAAATGAATGGTGTTACTAAGCTTGTTGTCAACAAAATGGATGTTCTTCGACAAGTTGACAGTGCTTGGAATTATTACGAAAACAATATGTTGATTTCTTGTGCAAATGAAGATACATTTGTTTCTAATATTTGGAAAGAAGTTGGTATGGTACTTCCTGGTATATTTATCCAATTCCAAGGACAACTACATTGAAATTTAAGTTGAATAAGGCAGAGCATCTTGTATGTTTTGCATTACTGAATAAAGTTGAAAAATCAAAGCTTTCAATGCGTGAGAATAAAGCTGTGTCAAGTAGTCTTATTTTTCACGCAATTGATGGAAAACTTTATGTCCAGTCAGAGAATAATTTCTGCAGTTCAAAATTTTTACTTAAGAATGTTCAATCTACAGAAAATGGTACTTTTGGATTGGACATCTCTTCATTTTTTAATGCACTTAGTAACTTTCCAACAGAAGAAGTTCAATTTATTTACAATCCTGAAGACAATCCTGAAGACAATTTGCTTATATTTGGTAACAAGAAAACCAGAGTATCTTTAGCAACTGTTCCTGTAGATAATTTTGTAATTAGTTTTTCAAATAATGAAGAAACTTTGAAAATTACAGTAGAAGATTTTGTTCACAGCATTAAAATGACTTCTTTTTCATGCGCTCCTGATTTTGATGAACATCCTTATACTTCTATACTTTGGTTTTTTGAAGATGGAAAAATTAACACTCAATCTTCTGATAAACATAGAATAAGTGTATTTGGTAAAAAGTACGAATTGCAGTCATCTTACTTGATTTCTAAAACTATCTCAGATGTAATTCTTTACTATATTGACAAAATACCAGGAGTCGTTTTTTCACTCTTTAATAATAAACTTTATTTAACTTGGGATGGCGGAGAACTTTCTTGTAGTCTCGAGAAGAATAATTACGAAAAAATATTTTCTAATTTCAATCAGTTTTTTAGTGATAGTTTCTTTTTGTCTCTGGATTTGGAAAAAGATGCATTAGTTAAGAGTGTAAAGTTCGTATCAAGTATTGCCAATTCTCATATGATAAACTTGACCTTAGACATCAATAAGCTTATAGTTTCAGCAACAAGTAATGAAAAAAATGCTGTTGTTGATACCATAGAAGTTGAAAATTATGAAGTTTTATCCGTATCATATGTGTCTTCTCATCTAATCAGAGTTTTAGAATTGTTAGATGGTAAAAAGTTAAGACTCAATTTTATTAAACATAATGATTTTATTTTGTTAATGCTTGAAGCTGAAAATTTCAAGCATATCCTTTTTCCAATGGACTAAAATGTTTCCACGAATTTATTACGGATCAACTACCATATCGCTGAACAAGATTAGAGAAGAATTCCCTGATCTTGTTCTTCTGTTTGACAATGATGTAGATAAAATAATAAATAACTATTCTAAATTTTTTGATAGTGATAATTTATATGTCCATACAAAAATTACAAATGAAGACATAAAACTTATTCAAGAAAAGAGTGAAAAGCTAGGGATAAAACACGTCATTTTATATGATGACGACAGCTTTGATGGAAGATTGTCTCTTATAGCTAAAGCCAAAAAGAATAACTTGATTTTCGATTGTAGCTATCCTCTTGCGGGAGATACTAACGCTCTCAAACGTCATATAAATAATTATGTTTTGAAAAACAATGCAAATATAAACGGCGAAACTTTAAATCACCTTTTAGAAATATGCCCTGTCTTACGCATAAAATCAAAACAATCTGGAAGCAAGAAAGAAATTATCTGCTATGATATTGATATTCTTTTTAAGGAATTAGAAAAAATAATTTCCTACACAGATAAGATTTTTTTACGTGACATACAAAACGCCTCTTTCAATGAAGAATGCGACATATTCGAATTTATCGAACAACTGATGAATAAGAATTTAGATTATTGCTTAACAAAAATAGATCTTCTTATTGACTCTATGGGAGAACAAGGATTCTTACTTGTTTTATTAAGCCAACTGAATTTCATGCTTATTATTTCAGAAACTAATAAGAAATTTCATCCTTTATCAGAAGTTCAAGAAATTGTTGAGTTACGTGACATATTAGGTAAGTATTTAGATGATGAATACAAGGAACCTACATTTGTAGTAAAAGTTCAAAATCCTATAAGAATTCGCATTCAATCAAGCAAAGAAAATATGTATAGCCCTGAGCAGTATTCAAAAATGATAACTTTACTTGTTGACAGTATTGTTGATTTAAGAACCAGTGGATCTGCCAATCATTCAGTGCCAATATTAATTTCAAAACTCGCCTCTGTATAATTCTTGTATGGCCGAGAATAATTACGATGAAATAAATAAGCTTTTATATAAGTACAAAGCTGGAAATGATTCTGCGCTTTTTGAATTATATGAATTTTATAAGCCACTTTTTATTTCATCTGTAAAAAGAATAATTCAAAAAGAATCTCGCCTTTCATTACATAGAGAAGATATATTAAGTGACTGTATTTTTGTTTTAAGAAAATTAATTGAACAATACGATCCTAAATTATCTTATTTTTCTTATTTCTTATCGACAAGAATAGACATCAATTTATTTAGATACTCAACTGATAAATATTTTCCAAAAGAAGAATTATCTAATGATGATTACTTCCCAGAAGAAGCTCAAGATCCTTTCAATAAAATTGACAATGCAATTTGTATACATCAAGCTTTAGAACAATTGAGCGAAAAAAATAGAGAAGTAATTCAAGTCTATTTCTTTGATTGGTTAGACCAAAAAGAATGCGCACAAACTTTAGGGATTACTCAAGGTGCTTTTTCTAAAAGACTTTCAAAAGCTCTTGAAGAAATGAAGTTAATACTTGGAGAAGACTTTTTGTTTGATTGATATTCTATGGTTGTAGACACTAGCAGTCTTTTCTTCTGTTTCTTCTTGCTCTCTTTCTATAGTAATATCAACTTGCTTGTCATCTTGTTCAGCGTTTTCAAAACCAGGGAAATTTCCAGGTGGCATTCCTTCACCCTTATACCTTGGCAATATAACATCAAGTTTTCTTCCACTAGGGATAGGTTCTGATTGTTCAATTTGAAATCTTGAATGCTGTTTTATATCTCTAGCTGTTGGAGGCTCTTGTTTTTTTGCATCTTCACGCAAGAGAGCATTTTCTTTTACTCTGTCTTCACCTTCTGGATTTATAACATCAGTAGTGAGCAAACCATCTGCTACGGCCTTTGCAATTTTACCAAAGTAATCTGCTAGGTATCCTTCGATCACTCCTTCAGTAACATCCTTTACGTCAAAGATTAACATTTTTCCAGATTCAACTAATTTTGATTGCACTTCTTTTAATTCTTTTTCTAATTTTGTTCTTTCAGGACTATCAATTGGAGAAGATTCAATTTGTCTAGCAAGTTGATTTTTTTTACCTATTAAACCTCTTCTATAATCTCTTCTTCCTTGAATTTGGAATGTCTCATGGAAGATCATTTCTAATCTATTCCTTTGACGTTGCAACATTTTATTAATTGCTTCAAGAGGATCTGATAATTTTATTGTTTGACCAGTAGATGTTGTGTAACTACCAAATCTGCCAGTTTCCATATCCTCAAGTAATCTTTTGGCGTTAGTGCCACCAGACATTAAGTGAACCATTTCGTCTTGAATATCAAGTATCCATTGTTCTTTGGCTGCTTGATATATCTTTGGATCTGACATTAATTTACCAATATGAGCATCAAATATTTTAGAGAGATAAGGAATATCTCCGTGAACTCTTGCATAAAGTTCTGACGGGTTTGCAATATATGCTTCTTCTGGAGTTAATTCTGGATTTAATTCAACAGAATCTTGCAATGAAAAATCACCAGACTGAAGATATTGTAAGGCGTGAGCAACTTCGTGTCTTTTTGTTGCTTCAAGATAATGCTGAGCATCCATACCTATATTTTCTGCTAATGCTTTGTGATATGCTAATTGTTGCCATATATCTGTTTTGATAATGATTGCAGGAACAGGACCTCTATCCTTTGTTGGAAATCTTGGTACAAATAATCCTCCCCATTTTTCTTCGGTGAAATCAACTGGACCTAATTTCAACTTAGGAATATTATTCCTTCTCATAAAATCTTTGAGAGCCCAAGTGCTAAACTCTATAATGACCATTTGATCAGAATATTTTTCAATGTTTTCTTCACTGACACCAGCAAAAGGTGATTCTTGCTTCATACGGTCTTCGTAAGAAATCATAAATTTATCGAAAACTTCATCTGTTTTTTGTTTCTGTCTGAGCTCACTTTCAGACATACCATTAGGAGCAGTCACTTTATTTGGATTTTTACCATATGCCCAGTTAAGGGAAGTTTCAGTTGCTTTTTTAACTTCAATAACTTTTTCTGATTGTGCTTTTTCTAAAGCAGCAAAACCATCATTTTGTATTCTTGTTTTTGCTTGAACACCATTTTTAACAACTTTATTTTTAACTTCAGCACCAAGGCTATCTAAAATATCCTCAGAAAATTTTTCAAAGTCTTCTGGATTTTTTTCTAAATATCTAATTATAACTTCAGGTTTTGCAAGCCCCATTTGTATGAAAAGCGGAGTACATTCGTCTCCTTTACTGTAAATTAGTTCAAGAAAAGTTTTGAAAGATTTTAATTTTGCAAGAAAAGAAGTTTCACTTGTGAAATCATGTTCAGATATGCTTGAATACAGTTTAGAAGCCATAATTTTAGAGAAGTTTTCAAAATCTTTGTACTCATCTATTTTTATTGCAACTGCTAGTCTATATTTGTTAGGAAGTAAAGATAATAATGATGCAACTTTATCTTGTGGAGTACCATGTAACAATAATTTAAAAAGAACTTCTAAAACTTTGCTTTCATCAATTCCTGAATAAATATATTCTTCTATTTGCGGTAAGTAAAAATTTCCTTCACCACGTCTGATTAAGTTGATTACACTTGTATGATCTTGAAAATATTGTAATTCTGGTTTAGCCTCTATAATTTGATCAAGGAGCAAATCTCTCTGTTCGCTTGATGGATATCCTAATCTCGTGATATCATCTCCACGTAAAACAAACATAGCTAAAGATTCATTTAGATTTGTGCCTTTTCGTAAAAGTAAGTTAAGTGTGGTGTAGCCCATACCTAATGTACTATTTACAGAATACTTCAGACTATTATAGTCTGTAATTTTTTGACCTAATTCCAAACCTTCTTGGCCTTGCGACCTAATGAATTCATTAAGTTTTCCAAGAAAGTCTAAAACTTTCATCATATCTGTATTTGCAGAACTTCCTTGTTTTTTCATCTCACTATCAATAAATCTTGACATACTATGACAAAATATAGAAATATCTGATAAAGCATTAATATCGACTTTTGCTTTTTCAAAATATTTTTCTAGTATTGAATCATTGCCCTTGCCTTTTTCAACTTCTCCTATGAGTTTTAGCAAAGCAGTCATTGTTGGCATTTCATTTGCATCGTAAAATGAAAAATCTTTGAATGTTCTGGAGAAGGATCCAGCCCACGAAACTTCTTTAGTAGATAAAACGTCCCAGGCTGTTGCAGATTCGATAATTCTTGAGTACCACATATACTTTTTATTTTACAAATGTACTAATTTAACCTTTGGAATATATTTTTGAAATTCTCGTATTATAATAATATGTTCCACAAAAACCTCTGAGACATTAAAAGTACGTCTAGAGGTTTTATTTATTTAAGTCCTTTTAGTGGGAATCAAAAAAAAATCTTAGGGGAAAGATAATGTCTGAAAACAATTCAAATGACATGATTTACAACTGGCGCAATGAATTACGCTCACATCATGATGGTGTTTTTGTTGTAGCCAATAGCCAAGCACAAAAATATAAAAATCAAGGTTTTGATAAGTCCGAAGTTGTAGAATTACTTGCAGCCGACAATTTTGATTTGGACATTGCTAATAGAGTTGCTTCCAAGTTATTTGACTCTGCTGAAAAAGTCAAACAAAGAGATGCGATTGAAGTTTCTGTCGTTCCTACTAGGTACTCTGATTGCGCTCCTATAATTGAAAAAACTCTTACTAAATTGTCAGCTAAAGAATTTGTCAAGAAACTTTGCACTGGACCACATTCAATTGTTAAGACAGATGAAAAGGGTTTATCTCAATGGCAAAGATGGGCTGAAATGGCTAAGTCTACAAGAGTTGGCATGGACAATTTACACGTTGCCCTCAAGCCTTTCATTGAAGAAACTTTATTGAACAATGTCTTAATTGCTCAATCACAAGATGCAGAAATCAAAACAGCATCAAACAATAAGTATGTTGTATCAATGAGAAAAGGCACAGCTGAAGTTGATTTGTCTTCAGCAACTTCTTCAAGCAATAAATTTAACGAAGGGAACTACGCTGATTTCGGCCTAGCAGATGAGTATCTTGTCAAGGCAGCAGATTCAGTTTCTCCATATCAAAGGCTTAAAAGAGCTTTAGCAGATTAGTTATATCTTGAAATTAATAAACAAGCCGCAAATATGCGGCTTGTTTATTTTGTATAATGAGTAAATGGAAGATAATAAAGAAACAATTGACGCTTTGATTGTTCCCGATGATGGTCCAAAAAAACCCACTAGATATTTCAGAGATCTAAAAGAAACAGACAAGCCACTCAAGCCTCTTCCTCCTGACAGTATGAGCGATATTTCTTATCCTCAATTTGTCGAGCCAAGATGCGCTTTATGCACATCTCCATTCCGTGATTTATTAGAACACGTTTATCTTGAATCTGGAAGAAAAAACCAAGCAGTTATAAGATTTTTTGCCGAGTATTATGATGCCCAATTAAACTGGATGCAGATCAATACCCATATGGAGCAACACTGCGATTTAAAAAAGATTTCCACATCAGGATTAAAAAACTACGAGCAAAGAGAAGAACTTATTGCTCCTTGGATATTTAGAGAACATCATTTAGCGCTAACGGCTTTGCTTGTAGAACTTGATGATGTAAGAGGAATTGATTGCTCAAAAAATTCAGAAATGAAACTTAAAAGAGCATCAATGGTAGAAAAACTTATTACCAAAATATTAATGGTCAAAGATTCAAGAGATAATCAAGGAATCTACAACATCAATATTTTCGAAATTCTTGCCACATTGCATGAAAGAATGGAAAATGAAAACGATAAGAGAATCATCAGAGAAGAGATTGTTGCTCTTAGAAATAAAATTCAACAAGACAATTAATGAGAAAACCAACTCCTGTAGTCAAGTCTTCCAATGAACTTAGAAGTCAGCTTCTACAACAAGCCAATTCTGTAACTGAACTTTTCAAAGATACTGAATATGCAAATGATTTTGCTGATGAAATTGTTCCAGCAAGAAGACAAGAAGTTGCACCTCCTGCCAAACCTGCAAAAGATAGATTCAATCCTGACCAAATTGTAGACATTATTACATTTATTGAGCATCCGTATTTTTGTAATTTAAGGCCTTATCCTTGGCAAAAATTAATTTTGAAATGTTTTTATATGGGTCAGGAAGGAAATACCAGTCTTACAATTTTAGATGATAAATCAGATTCTGGATGTAATGGTTGCGTATGGAATTATGTCCATAAAAATGAAACTGCTTTCTTGAAAGCTAGAGAACAAGAAAAGCAATTTAAAACTATTTTTAATGTAGTAAATTCGCCTTGTTTACAGTGTTCTAGGCTTGACAGTAACGTAAGAGATGAAAGATATAGATATGCCCGTCAAGAAGCAACTAATCCAGATGCTGAAAGACAGGTAGAAGTATTAGAATCAAGACCAATAATAGATGGGTTTCAAACAGAAAACGATTTATTGTATTCTGAGGAATTTGATCCAAAACTAAGGATGCAAGTTCAAGAAAAATGCACAAAAAGATACAAGTTTGAAGAATTAGTCTTAGTACTGGGGAGACGTTCTGGCAAATCGTTCCTTGTATCTGCTATGGCTCTTTATGAATTATATCGTTTAATATCTATGGGTCATCCACAAGCAAGATATGGACTAATGGAATTTGATGAGATTGTACTCTTGAACGTTGCTAGAAATGAAGAACAGGCTAAAAAAGCAATCTTCTCAAAAATCAAACAGACAGTTCTGGCTTCTCCATTTTTTGCTCCATATATAGGTAAAGATACTGAACTTGAAATGAGGTTTTATACTGAACACGATAGGGAAGAAAATGTCAGAAGAGCAGAAGATAAAATCAATCCTTTTGCTGGATCATTAGTCCTAAGATGTGGTAGTAGTAATGCTTCAGGTCTTGTTGGTCTTACTTGTTGGTCTATTATTATGGACGAAGTTGCAGCCATGGCAGGAGATAATCCAGATTCTGGCGTTGACTACGGTCTTTATGATGATTTGAAGCCATCACTAGCTACATTTGGTAAAGATGGCAAAATGATGCTTCTTTCCAACCCCAAAGGCCCTATTGGATTGCTATATGACTTGCATGAAAATAGACAGGAAGATCCAACAACTCTTGTGATGAGACTTCCTACTTGGCTTACTAATCCAAACATTGATAAAGAATGGCTTGATGGGCAAAAGAGAAAAGACCCACAAGAATTTCAAATGCAATATGGAGCTGAGTTTGGTGCTTCATCATCAGACCCTATGTTTATGTCCGAAGATATAGATAAAATGTTCAAAAGTCAAAATATGGTTAAAAGAAAAGAAATGCCAGACGGTCTTTTCGAATATTTTTGCCATATTGACCCTGCGAGAACATCTGACTATTATGCTCTTGTCATTGCTCATACAGAGACAATGTATGGGACTATTGGGCCTGACCATACACCTCTTAAGAGAGTTGTCATAGATCATATCCATTTTTGGAATCCTCTTACAAGAAATCAACCTGTCAAAGAAAAAGAAGTTGAAGACTATGTAATTGATTTACATCGTAGATTTAGATTTAAGCAAGTTTCAATTGATCACTGGAATTCACAATCATCAGTTATAAAGCTTCAAAGTTATGGCGTTCCAATTATAGAGAGACAATTTAATAAAGAATATAAAGAAAAAATCTATACAGAATTAGCTCAATTAATTAGAGATGACAGGATTGATGTCTATGATTTATCAGGTGGTAGTTACGCAGATATGCACAATACACTACAACCACTAAATGAAGTTCAAGAAGCAAAAACTCAGTTTTTATTCTTGCAAAAAAAATGGAAAGGCAAAAGATACTATATCGAAGCATTGTCTGGTTACAAAGACGACATATGTGACTGTGTTGCCGCAGTTTCTTTTGAATGTCTTACTTCTAAAATTATCGCAAGATTGCCTAAATCAAAAATGGTCAATTTGAACAGAAGATGATTAAAGTATAAAGGATTATAAATTTTAAAATAAGAAAAAATCATTATGTCTGAAAATATTCGTATAGCACAATTTGGAGGCGTTGGTGGTGGCGGACAAGTGTCTCCATTCATGCCTGGAAAAAGTCCTATTGGTAAGGGTGGTAACAATAGAGGCGGACATGAGATAAATTTGTATGTCGATGAAGACGCAAATTTTGATAAGTTGCTCCGTAAAACCCATATGGAATTTGATGGCAGAGATGCAAATATCGAAAGCCGTCTTACTCCACAACATAAACATTACGAAGAATCAATTCCATACAATTTAACCCCTGAAGAAAGGATGAGAGCTAAACTTCGTGCTCAACTTCATAATTACAAACAGTCTTTAGAAAATGCAGCTAACGATTTACATAAAAACTCTCCCCAGTACATAAAACAAAATTTTAATGCTAAACCTGAGCATCTTATGACTATGGAACAGTCTTTAGAAGACAGGCATAAATACAAAAAAGATTATAAGTTTATGGGAGAAGAATACAAAGATCCAGACAAACCATCAAGAATTCACTTTGCAATTTCAGAAAATGACATAAACCGTGTAGCAGAAGACTATCAAATCAAAAGAAGAAATAGAATTACTGAAGAATATGCTGAGCCAAGAAATAGATATGATGTAGAACAAATCAGTAATGAACCGTTAGGTAAAACCCCATTGTTAGAACACGGATCTGATTTAGAACAATACTTTGATGATTTGATAAATGTCAATACACCAGATCAAGACGGTTATCAAGAATACCAATTGAAAGACACCTTATTGACTTATCCAAATCCTGATGCAAATGTCAATTTAACTCCTAGAAAGTTTACTGGTGAAGAAAGTGCAGAATTAAAACAAATAGACCCATTCCAATCTATTGAAAGTAATATACGTCAACCAAAAATGCCTTCTTCTTATTTTGATTTTGTAAAACCAACATCAACCGAAGACGCAAGTGTTGAAGAGCAATATGACACATTGCTAAGCGGATTTATGGGGCCAACATTTTAAGATGAATAAACAAATTTTACTTTTGCTGGACCTTTGTGAAAAATTAGATTCATCAGGCAAATTCGTTCAGTCTGACAAATTATTCAACAAATTTGCTCAATACTATCCTCAACAGTCGGTAACTAAGGTGCCACACGTTCATTTTGTTGAATATGAAGAAATTGAAGATGAATATAAAGAAAATGACTACTTTAGACAAAAGATAAAACCCAATAGATTTGTTAGAGATTATTTTGATTTGGGTGGAGAGCAAGATGGTCCAAACATTGAAGGCTTATTGCACGGCCCAGATAGTGTTCCAGGTCCAGCATATATCGATCCAGGAAATTTAGCATCAAGCCCATCTATGGCGGGAGATACTTTATCTTTTACTTGGGAAGAAACATATCAGAAAAATGTAGACGAAGGCAATGCTTGGAAAAATAGATTACCAAACAGATAAGGAGATTATTATGCCATTACCAATTAAACCAGTACATAGTTTAGATTTACACGCAGAATTATTTGACGGCCCATCAATGGAAGGACTTGGATTATCAGACATCCAAATTCAACTATTAGGAGTTTCCCAACAACCTAAAAAAGCAGAAGCAGCTAAATTGAGCACTAGATATATTGATATGCTTAGGACTATAGATGCTTCTACTGACGAACTTGTTACTGCAGCGTCTCAATTGGCCTTAAACAAAGATGGAAAAGTCTGCAGTGTTCCAAACAATATTTCTGATAATGATTTGCTTGCATTGAAAACAGCTGGATTAATAACAGGCTATGGCAGATCTGTAGAACTGACAGATAGAGCAAAATTAGCTCTTAGAGATCATTTTCTCTCAACAGAAAATGTCAATGAGTTTAGAAAACAAAGAACTAAAGATAGATTTGATTTAGAAGCTGCAAGAAGTGTAAAGGCTTCTGCTAATAAATTTAAGAAAGTTGGTTCTTGACTCACTAAAGACAAATTCCGTGATGAATTTGAAATTAGATTTTTAGCAAATAATGACAAATTACGAACAAAAGGCTTAATGTTTGCGGAGCCTTTAGAAAACTTCGAAGTTGTCGTTTTCAAGTTTGATTATCCTGACTGTTACTCTTTTTGGAATAAAAATGTTAGTTTTCCATTATCATTAGCTTTTTTAGATGATAAGTACAGAATTCGAGACATTAAAGATATGGAAGCAGATGATCCTAAATCTGTTTATCCTGAAAGTTCAAAGATTATTTTTGTTGTAGAAGCAAATAAGGGAACTTTTGACAAATTGGGTATAAAAATAGGCGATAAGCTTATAATGAAGGGCAACAAACTGATTTTAGATAAAGAAAATAAATAGATGCATTAAAGGAATTACCCTTTAAATTTAAGAAGTTTTTTTAATGTATTTTTTCTTGAGGAGAAAACAAAATTATGGCAGATAGAATTTTCCCAAACAGATATCAAGAAGACCCTCTTGATTCTGACCTTGTTTTTCAAGGAATTGACTGGGATAACTTTAACCAAAGATTAGCAGCTGCTGAAAATGGTGAGGAAGACAAAGATAAAGGTCTTAAAGCACTCTTAGACTCTATTGGCAAAGAAAAGGTTGATATGTTACAAGAAGCTGGTTCTTCTTACGCAAATGAAGATGTGGAAGATGAATCTATGTATCACAATTCAACCAAAATGGCTAAGAAAGGCCTTAATCCTGGCTTAGCTAAGTGGCTTGAAGAGAACAAGAAAGGCAAGAAAAACAAGTCTGAAGATCACGAAGACGAAGATCACGAAGACGAAGAAGAAGAAGATCACGAAGATCATGCAAAGGGCCCGATGAAGAGAAAAGGTCCTAAGAAAGATGAGAAAGTTAAGAAAGCATATGTCTTCAACCATCCTTCACAACTTTCCGCAGAAGCAGTTGAAGCTGCAGAAGCTGCTGGCGATGAGCACTTAAAGAGTGCTATTCTTGCTGCTAGACACGACAGAAGAATCAGACTTGCTTCACAAATTGAAACAAGAATTGCTTCTGAAAAAGAAAAGTCTGTTAGATTAGCACAAAGAAGAGCTTACAGAGAAGCACTTGTTCAAAGTGTTGAAGAGCAATCAGTTCAACCACAACCAGTTAAGACTGCATCTAGAAAGACTCAAAATTCTGGAATGACTCCTGCTATGAAAACAGCTTTTGCACAAAAGGCTCTTGCAGAGGGTTTCCCAGTTGAGTATATCCAAGCAAGAATTGGCGAAGTTGCTACTAAAAAGGTTGACAATACAGCAAAAATCAGAAGTGTTTTAGCATCAAAGCTCGATCACAGTACTAAAATTGCTGCAGCGTCATCAATGATTAAGACAGCAACACTTTCTGATGCTGATTATTCAAGACTCATTGATTATTGGAAAAATGATTTAGGCTATGGCGACCAAGATTGGATCGACGCCTTATTTACCAAGAAATACGACAAGAAAAATTAATTCCTCAAGAAGAAAAGTCCCAAGGTTTAGGCCTTGGGACATTCTTGAATAAATTAAGGATGAAAAAATGAGTAGATTTAAAAAAGTATCAGAAATTGAAAATATACCAAGTTTTTTAGAGAAAAAATTTGTTGGTGCTCAAGTTGAAGTTGAAGAAGACCCATATGCTGAATTGAGAATGAATTCTGCTGAAAATAGAATGAAAATTTCTAAGCAAAACATAGGATTTACTAAAGAAGCTAATTCTTTCAGCAAATCATGGGAAAAAATTTCCGGCCCATCTCTTTACAATGACTTAAGACAAGAAACTGTAGAAGATAGACTTTTAGCACAAGATTTTTCTGCTATCAAGAGATCAGGTTCTTTTTATGATGACGGTGAAAGTGCAAGAACTACAACAAGTGGTTTGAAGGCATATTCATCTGAAGAATATATGGATTGTATGCTCAGAGGATCTTCTAATATTTTCAATCCTGATATGATTTCAATTTCAAAAGAATTTTTGAATTCCCAAGAATCAACAACTGAACAAGCAGTTGTAGAACAACAAAGATTGAGAGAAGCTAAAGCATCTAGGCATCAATCTTGGGAAGAGAAAAACATTAACAAAATTAAGAAAGCAAATGTTGTTAATTCCAGAGCTCATTCTATTTTGAGAACTTCATCAGATAATGAATTCAACTCAACATTTGGAATGATTGATCCTGAAAGTTTAGACCAAAGAGAAAGTATGCGTATTGCTAACCAAGACCGTGTTAGAAATGAAAGACTCTCCATACAAAAGAATTTTCAAGATCAAATGATAGAAAAATCTAAAAATAGAGCGCAAACTGTTTCTGACATTTACAACAATATTGATTTAGACTTAAGATAAAAATGGAACCAAACAATTCTGAAGGACCGGCATTAGCATCAAATCCTGCAAATGGAATCAATAATATTCCACTTGGAGGAGAACAAATTGAAGGCGTTACAGAATCAGAATTGCAAACTTTACTGCAAGAAGTATTAGCATGTAAAGACGATTTTCAAGTAATGGCAGATCAAGTTGCAAATGTAAGCGTAAGAATTGTTGATGAAAATCTTAAACATAAACTTGATAAATTATCTAAAGCATTAATGCATTCTAATAGTGGAAGAACTAGAACTAAAGACCCACTTACAGGTGAATTGGACCCTACTTATCAAGATATTGGTAGAGAAATATACGAACTCTATATCACATCTAAGAAGGAAGACAAAGTGTACAATAATTCAAGAGCAGCACAAAAGAAAAAGAAAAAAACTCGTGGAAATCCATTCAGAGTTTTGATGGGCAAGGTTGGAAAACTTCTAGATCACGGTGTAGAGAAAAACGATATTGTAAGATATATTGCCAAGCTTAAGTATTGGAATAAAGAAACAATTGAACGTGCGGTAGATATCGTCAAAGATTATAACAGGAAACTAAAAAAAGATGACGATAAAGACGAAAAAGAAGATTCAAAAAAAGAAGCTGTCAAAACTGCATCTTTGAATTATGACGAATCTCCAAATTTCCACAAAAGATCTACTTCAGAATTAATTTTAAGAGCTTGTTTCTTGATGGATTTACTTGATTACAGTAAGTCAACTCCTCAAGGTGATTTCAAGGATCCAGCAAATAAAAAGGGTGCTAAAGAAGAATTGGCAGAAATCAAAAAAGCATTAACTGACAGAGGATTTGATAAAGAAGAATTGTCAATGCTTGGGTTAGGAAATTAATTATGGAACACGGATACAAAATCACTACTAAGTATGAAACACACGATCCAAACAAAGTTGAGAAAATTTTGGGCAATTCCAAGATTGGTGGTATGGGATTGTTGCAAATGCTTCAAGAAACTTTGTCAAACGTTGGTGATGGAGAAAGAATTCCACACTCTTCCCCTTTTCATGTTTTAAATGCTGATGATTTTGGCGACGATCCTATAACAAATAGCTTTAAGTCAATGGGTGGACCTGAAATTATTGTTGCTTTACCAGCTTCAAAAGTTCATAGCGCATACAAAACATTAAATAATATTAAATTAGCCCAACAAAGAAATCTTCTAAGATATGCATATGTGTCTCTTCAAAGTTTTTTAAACAAAGAATCCTCTGCTGTTAAATTTGAAAGAGTTGCATACAAAAAAGAAGACAAATCTACTGGATATTGGCAGATTGAGTCCATTAATTCTTTAGATAATTTGTATAGATTTGCTGATAATGTTATTTCTAAATCATTTTTAGATAAAGCAAGAAGTTTAGTTCTTACTGGCAACAAAGAAGCCATATCAGAAGTCGCTGACAAAGTAAAACAGACATTCTCAAGCATAACCCCATCTGAAATGAAAAGAGTTGCATACACTACATTATCAACACAAGACAATGAACCTTATCTTTTATGTCCTAAGGGTAAATTTCAAGGTAAAGGCCCTGTACCAATGGAGATTTCTAAGTGTAGAGAAAACTGCATTGACTCAAGAATTGGTAAAGATGGAACAGTAACTTGTGCATATGCTGACTGGATGAAAACAGCTTTCCAATCACATGATCAAGTTATGGGTAAACTTGATGTCCATAGACATCCTGATAATGAAGCTAACTTACTCAATCTTGCTGAAGGTGAAAGATCTAAAAAACTGACTGAAGGTGAAGTTGGTTTTGAAGCAAGATTTGAGAATTCAGATAGAGGCGCAAATAAAGTTAGAGGCAAGCATAACGAATCAGACTCAAGAGAAAAACAACTTTCTGAGACAAAAGAGTCAAGTTATGGCCATCAGCAAGGTAGCAAACCTGTTCTAAGACCAAAGCAAGCTCAATCTGATTCTATGAAAACTATAGATTCTCAATTACCTAGAGAAGAGCAAAGCGGTAGTGACTATCTTGAGGCTTTATTAAGAAAACTCAATGATGTAGATTCTGATACTGAGACTACTCGAGAAGAACAACTCGAAGATGGTCTTTATTCAAGAAAAGGCGAAATGGAGAAATCATACGCTGAACAACTGCTTGATAGCAAAGAACCAAAGAATTATAGAGATGAACTCAATAAAGATAAAGCTGAGCCTAAAGAGTCAGTAAGTAATTTACTCAATAAAAATATATCTGCATCAAAGAAAGTTAGCGAAGATTCAAAAGAAGAAGAATTAGAATCCCATAGACAAAACAACAAAAATGACAAAAGTATCGAACAACTATTGAGTGATACTGATGATGATGATTGGGGTCATCAATTTTCTGAAGACGATCTTGAAAACTTTGCAAATGAACTCGGCTTAAATTATGTAATGCAATCTAAAAGAGAAGAATACGACGATGTGGTATAGAAAAGTCGTATTTGGCGGTGGAGTAGATTTTTCAAGAAATGAATCTACTAATGAGCAAAATGCCGGAATTGACATTGTTAAAGATATTGACAATCAGCCACAAGGTCTTTACGATGAACTACCTGGTATTCTTAAAAAAATGAACAAAACTGTCGATGATTATTATCATATGACAAAAGAGCAGCAGGCAGAAATTTGGGAGTTACTTGTAAAGAGACCTCATAGAATGAATATGGACAATAATGGTCAATTTACTGGTCCACAGTCAGCATCCAATGAAGCGAGAAGACATTCTGAACATCACTCCAACCCTGAAGAAACTACTCTTGAAAATCTTTTAGATGGCTCAAGACAACAAAACAATAATGTCAGTCCTCCAGCAGATTCTAATGCTTACAAAAAAGGTGAAGGATTTTTGCACTTAAAGAATGGTGAAGGTTATACACAAGCATTAAGTGGCAAACAAGATCCAAAACTCTTCGGACAACTTCCATCTAATCAAACTTGGTTCTAATAAAAAATAGAACGGTATAATATATGTTATGGCAACAAAAACATCTCTTGCATCTGCTATTAGAACAGCAGCAACACAAGTTTCAGGCTCGACTAATACAGCCACTTCAGAATCAAAACAAGCATATGCAAGTAGTCGTATTGGCTTAGGATTAGGTCCTGGTGTTACAAGATCCGCCAGCATCAATTCTATCACAACTGCTCCTAACTTCTATTCTCCATTCCTTACTCCATCTTCATTTCAAATCCCAAATGCTCGACGTGAAGTATATCTATGGGCAAACTGGTGGAAGAACAATGAACCAAAAGTTTCTGCAGCAATCAACTTCTATACCAATTATCCATTCTCTGGTTGGAAATTAGAATGTTCATCTTCTTACGTTAAAGATTATTTTGAAAAATTAGTAGAAAAACTTAATTTTCAAAAATGGCTTCCTGAAATTTCAAAAGTATATCATTTATTAGGTGATGCTTTTGTTCTGTTATCTATTGATTGCCCTCACTGCCACGGTTCAAACTGGGACGAAGATAAAAATCAAGAATGTCAACATGATGGAGCTTCTTGGAAATCCATTTCTATTTTAAACCCTGATAATGTAATTAAGACTCCAGGGATGATTGACCAGCAGGGTAGCTATGCTTACAGACCGTCTGCTGAAGAAATCCGAATTGTAAACGAAAGACATCCTAAAGATATTTATGATTCTATCCCAGACGGAATTAAGAAACTTATTCTCAAGGGCGATCCTATCAAATTAAACCAGATTTCCATACATCACTTTAAGTATGGTTCAAATCCTTGGGAAGATTATGGCATCTCTATGATAAGACCATTATTCCCAATTTTGACATACAAAGATAAACTGAGACAAGCTCAGTATATGATTGCTGAACGCCTTATTTTACCAATCAAAGTTGTAAAGATTGGTAGCGATACAAGACCAGCATCTCAAGAAGACATCGACAATGTTCAAGATGAGTTAGCGTCAATTGCGAATGATCCAAACCTAACTCTTGTTACCCACCATAACTTTGATCTAGAGTGGTATGGTGCAACTGGAAAAATTCACCCTTTAACTGGTGAATTTGAACTTATCGAACAAGAAATTCTTGATGGTGTTATGCTTAATAAAGCCTTGTTGAATGGCGAAGGACCTACTTACGGAAACGCTCAAGTTGGTCTTCTTGCAATGGCTCAAAGACTAGAAACATTCCGAAGAGAAGTTGCTCACTGGGTAGAAATGAATATTTTCATGCCCGTTGCAAAATGGAATGGATTTGTTATTGAAGGAGAACGTGGGCAAGAAGAAATTGTTTATCCACGTATTAAATTTGATGACCTGCAGTTAAGAGACGACACTGGCAAATTGCAGATGCTTGTAACAGCAAATCAGAATGGTGTAATTTCAAATGTTTCCTTGATTGAAGCATTTGGTCTTGATTCTGACCAAGAAATTGAAAGACTTAGATATGAACAAGGCGCTAATTTTATGAGCGACCAAAGTTTTGGAACACCAAATATATCATTAAGTTTTCAAAGTGGTGGCGTAACAGGTCAAGGGTTTGGCGCATCTGGAGGTGCAGACATGGGCGCAGCCCCTCCTGCACCAGACCTTGGTGTAGGTGGAGCTCCTGATGCTTCTCCAGCTGGAGCAGCTCCTCCGGCCCCAATGCCAGAAGCTCCAGCGCCTACAGCAAAATCTATGCTTGAAAATTATAGGCTCGCATCAGACATTGTAAATAGTATATATCAAAATAGACTAGACGACTTAAATAAATCAGATAAAATTAGAACCGCAAGTAAGAAAATAAAATCTTCAGCTCACGAAGCTTTCTTAATGAGTCTGAAACCTGTTACTGGTAGAGCTAATTTAGGCCCTCTGCCAGTTGAGTATGATGGTCTTTTTGGAGTAATTGATACACCGTTTATTGGCGGTTCGCTTTCTTACCCATTGAATAATTATGCTATGAATGAAATGCATCATTATGCAAATAACAAAAATGAATCTATCAGACAGGTTATTGCAAAAAAATTAGAAAACATTAATCAACCAAAGATGTTTACGTCTTTAGAAAAGAAATTATATGGATTATTGATGTCATTGAATATGCCTTTCCCACTTTATGCTCAATATTCAGCTGGTCCAACAATGGATTATCAATTGGATGGAGCAATTCCAAACTTGAAAATTGGTGTTGAAGCAGATGGAGAAATTTGGCACAACAATCCAGATAAAATTGCTAAAGATAAGAGAAGAGATTCAGAATTAGCAGTCAATGGTTGGATTATAATTAGATTTACTGATAAAGAGCTACAAGATCATCCTCAAGATTGTTTGAACGTCTTGATAAATGCAATTAAAAAACGTACAGGTCAAAGTTCAAATGGAGATGGTGAAAAATATTTATAATTTTAACTAAACTGTACAATAAACCCGTCGAAACCGACGGGTTTAGCTTTAAGTAATCAAAGGTTTAAAGAGTACATTTTTAGAATACAGGTATCAGAAACTTTATTTTAAAGGAATTTTTATATGTATAGAGTTGCAAAAGGTGGTGCTATAACTGTGCAAAGTTTTCTTAATGAAAACGACAGAGTTGCGGCAAGAGAGCACTTAATAAAAACTGCTTCTTCAAATATGAGGGAAGCAGCAAAAATTGGTTTACAATCACTCTATGCTGATCCTAAAGAAGTATTAGAAAAATACAAAGATTTTGATATCGTTAAAGAAATGCAAGCTCGTAAAGGTGCTAAATTACTTTGGGTAAGAGCCAGAGCAATTGATGCAGACGTTGTTAATGCAAACGGTGACTTGTTTTCTAAAGAAGAATTACTTAAAGAAGTTGAATTAAAAGGTCAAAAAATCCCAGCATATAAATCTTTCGAAGGTGTTCCAATATATACAAATCATAAAAATGATGATATTGAACAAGCTAAAGGAATGGTTGTTTACGCTGAATGGGACGAAAAAGAAAACTGTGTTTACTGTACTTTCTTTGTAGATGAGGAAGCATATCCTGATATCGCAAGAAATATTAGAACAGGTGTTATTCACGATGTAAGTATGGGTGCAAGTGTTGAGTGGGGCGTTTGTTCCATTTGTAACAATAAAGCCTATACTGAAAGAGACTATTGTGAGCACTTGAAAAAATATAAAGGCAAGACTTATCCTGAAACCGGCAAGAAAGCTTATGAAAAAAACTATGGAGTTAAGTTTATAGAATTAAGCTGTGTAGGTGATGGTGCTTTTGAGACTTGTGAAATTCAAGAAATTTATGATGTTGATGACGTTTTAAGTGCAGCAACAAATTTAGAAAAGAAAGCTAATGAAATAAATTCAAATATTGTTTTAGCTTTACAAGAAATCCCTGAAAATATTAATGAAAGAACAGCATATGAAAGCTGTTTGAGACAAGCTAATCAAACTACCAATGTTGCTATCAGACTTGCACAACAAGCAGGCACATTAGTTGGCGGACAACTATTAGCTGGTCAGGGAGCTAATCAAAATTCAACAGTTGCAGCAGTTTTGGGAGCCTTAGGAATTGATCCAAGATCTGGCCTTAACATTCTTGATCTTATCAATCTGTCTTTGAACTTTTTAGAAGTTGCTGTAATGAATATGTTTGCACGTAAAGACAATGTTGATTTAGGACACGTAGGCAAAATCACTAAGTCAATGGCTGAACTTCAGTCTACTATGCAAGACATGATCGACGATGGAGTTGACGTTGGTAGTGGTCAAAGACCACAACCAATAAATCAACCTCAAAGTATGCCACAAGCTGCACAACCAAATCCATCGCAACAAATGGCAAGCCCACAAATTGGTTTAGCTAATTATTCTCCAACTGAATCAGTTGGAAAAGTTATGGATATGACTAACTTCAGTAATCCAAATCCTATTGGAAGTGGAGTTGCATTAGCATCTACAAACTATAATTTAGTTTGGGCTTCTAAAGATGGTAGAAGAGAAGTTTTTGCAAGTACAAATCATAAAACTGTTGATAAATTTGGAAACTTTGCACAAAGTATTCTGAGTTTAAAAAATAATTTGAATAACGTAGAACAAGTCAATCAAAGTATTCAAAATGTCATTAGAATTGCTAATGAGAGAAATAAAAACATAAAAACAAACAAGCCTATAGAGGCGGGGAGCAGAAATCAAATGGATCATTTTGCTAAGATTGCATCAGAGCAAAGAAAAAAATTAGCTGCTGCTGTCACAATCGATTTTAAGGTTGAAGACAGTGCGGGTAATAGAGTTGTTCTTTCAACTGATGGATCGATAACCGGATTTACTAATGGTAAAAGAACTTCTTGGGAACCTATCCTCAATGAAAATCAAATTTCTATGATGGAATCAGGACAAGGCACAAGAGTTGCTGCAGAACTGTTAAAAGATTATTCATCATTTGTCAGAACAGCTTTACTTGATGTTAAGGACAGAGATGGCGACAGAGAAAGTCTTTTAGAAGAAGTAAGATCTGGTGAGTCATATAGTAATTTACAAGACGGTGTGAAAACTAAAAATACTGGTGCTCCTACTGTTGGCAAAGAACAACAACTTGATACTAAAAGAACAGGCGAAGGTGCCGAAGCTGTCAAGGAAATTTTACTTGGTAAAGCTGGACTTTATGGAAGAAGAGTCAAGGATGATGAAGTTAGAAAATCTCTGACTGAACTTGTTGATGAAGTAACTAAGGGTGTTCCAACTGAAGTTTTAGAAAATAGACTTTCTAAGCACAGATCTGAAGGAAGTGCTCCTGCACAACTTATCATGGTCAAGACAATTGAAGCATTAGGCAAAGCAGTTGTTTCTTCGTTTGAAACTCCAAAGACAATTTTGAGAGTTGCACAAGTTTTATCTGAAGAACCAATGCTTCCAGAAATGATTGGAACTGCTGCTGCTGGTACAGAAATGGATGCAGCAAATACTGAGAAAGAAGAATTTTTTGGACAATCTTCTGTTGATAATCCAGTCACAGCTGTCCTCAAACAATTAGGCGCTGCTGTAACTTCAGAAGTAACTGCTCAAGACCTTTCGCAAGCACTTTCGGTTGCTGTTGAAGAAGGCGAAATCACCAAAGAAGGTGTCACTAGAATTGCAGAACTTTTGATGGCTGGGGCTGCTGCTCCTGAAACTGGCCTTGATGTTGATGCTCAACCTTCAAAGAATGAAGAACTCAGATCAGCGCTTAGATCAGCTGTAGACGGAGCTGGTGACTTAATTTCTAAAGACGATTTGAAATCTGCAATTAGTGCTATGGCAATGTCCTCTGAAGAAACAAGAACTGCACCAGGTGAAGGTGTTGATGTCGTTGACTCAATGCCAGAAAAACAACTTATGGCAGCAATTGATAGAGCAAAAACCACCACTGCAACTGAAGGTAGATTAAGATCTAGAGCAAGAAGAGAGTTTTGGGGAGTCAAGACTGCCAGTGCAGAAAAAATTGAGAATAATTTGATTGGATGGCTTGCTGATTATTCAACAAACTTCAATATTCCAACTCGCAAAATTGCATTAGCAGCAAAAAGACTTTGCCAAGATTTCGATTTGGCAGAAAAATTAGTTTCAAGAGCTATTGAAGCAAAACAAGAAGCAGACAGAACTGCTGGAATGACTGTTACACACACAAAATCAGATTGCCTTAGATTTATGTGCGTTGCTGAAGATTTGAACGGAATGTCTCCTGGAGACGATAGCTTTGATGAAGCATTCAAACAAAAAGCAATGGAAGTTCTTCAAGGTCACGGATTTACAGTAGATCCAAACACTTTCTCATTTACTGATTTAGTTGTTTCAGAAAATGGTGATGTAACCGCAACAGTTTCAACAATGTCATCCAAAACTTTCAAGGTTGACGAAGAAAATGCGGATGCAGAAGTAATTGCTGAAGAATTACCTGTAGTAATGACTGAAGGTGCAAGAATTGCTAGAAAAAATAGAAGAGATGAAGTTTTATCTAAATATGCACAAGTAGCTCCTCCTATGGGTGCTCCAGCTCCCGCTTCTCCTGCTGCAGGCCCTGTAGACCCTAATTTAGGCGCTATGGCTCCTATTGGTGGAGATTTAGGAATCTCTGCTATGACTGGAACAGAAATGAACGAAACATCAGATCTTGATGCAATGACAGAGCCAGGTGAAAAGAAACCTTGGGGAAGTGTTTGCCCAGTTTGCGGATCAGATGATGTAAATATTTCTGAATCAAATGCAGATTGTCAAAACTGCGGAACAACATACAAGATTCTTCAATCAATTGAGCTTGTATCTATGGGTGACAAGGGTAAAGAATCTCCAGAGTCTGAAGACCTTGGTGGTTTAGGACCTGATATGGGCCTTGGTGCAGCAACAGCTCCAACTGAGGTTCCAGCTGCTTCTCCTGCGCCTCCTGCTTTAGGAACAGTTGCAAACTCAATCAAGACAATGGTTAGACTTTCAGCAACAGTTGATTCAGATGTTTACTTAAAAACTGCAATGCCTGACTTTGACAGAACAGCATCTAAAATGCTTCCTGTCGGTATGATTTGTCCAAGTTGTGGAAATAGAAAAGCAAATAAAGTAAAGAATAATACTTTCTGCCATAGCTGTGGAAACTATTCTAGAACATCTGTAAAAACAAGCAAAAAAGATCCATCAAAATTGGATGTCTCAATTACTTGGATTGACTAAGATTTATGGGGAGATTTATCTCCCCGTAGATAGATAAAAAAGGTGTAAAACCTATTTATCAAGAAAAAATAATCAGTTTATAAAGGAATACTTTTATAACACACTTTGATAAAAGATTTGATTTTATTAAGGGAAGCAGCAATAAAATGAATAAAAATTCGAAAAATGCCGAAAATGCTAAATTTGCAGCTTTAAAATTGGCAGAAATTCAAGCAACAGACAAAGAAGATTTTGTTCAATGTACAAATGATATGGCTAGAACTGCATCATTGAATGATGGTGAAGCTGTAGTTGTGGCAAGTGCAATCAGAGCAAAGTATCTTCCTAATATTGCTAAACAAGCCGGAATAAAGCTTGCTGGTTTAGATTTAGAGGATGGCAAAGAGACTGTTGACTTCGCAAACGATGAATCCGACGATGAAGAAATGGAATTTCATCACTTTGAAAGTGATGAAGAAGAACTTGATGAAGATGATGATGAGATGTCAGATGATGACATGGAAGACAGTGACGAAGCAGATGAAAGTGACGATGTAGCAACTTTTGAAATTGAAGTTCCCGCTGATATGGTTGATCAAGCACAAAAAGCTGTGCAAGAGGCGCTAGATAATCTTCTTGGCGGAGATTTAGATTCTTCAGAAGATGAAATGGAAGACATGGATGACATGGAAGATATGGATTCTGATGATGAAGATGAAATTGAAGATGAAAATACTGAAAAATTTACAAAAAACAGCAATGAGGTTAGAAATATGACTAAACAAGCATTAGCTGAGCGCAAGGCACAAAGAGAAGCCCTTTTAAGAAGAGCAGAAAGAGAAGAAATTCTTATGAAGCTCGCTGCTGAAGAAGAGGCATATCCAGCGCACAGCACATTCAAATACAACGAAGATATGGTTAATATGGAAGGTGAAATCGATTACCCTTCAATGAGTTTTGAGGGTGGCGAAGGCAACTCACTCAAAGAGCAAAACCCAAGCTGGGCTGAGCAAAGAGTTCCTACAAACAACCCAGATTCACTTCAATTTCCAGATGTAACAAAGCCTATGAAGTTTGAAGGTTCAGGCGATGGCTCATTAGAGTACGTTGTTGATTGGGAATCTCTCGAGAATCCATCAGAGGGACTTGAAGATGCAAATCTTTTTGAAGTTCCAACTCAAATGCCAAATATGCCACACAAGACCACTCGTGCAAATGCTGGTAACAACAGAATTGCTAAGAGGCATGATGTTGAGTGTCAAGAATGTGGGCATAGACAAAGTATGACAGAAGATGACATGAAGAATGATGCCACTAGATGTGCTAATGACGAATGTCCTTCAAATAAGAAAGAAGCAGGCGACGACCATGATATGGAAAAAGCATCTGCAACAATTGATACAAAACAAATGGGTGATGCATCAAATACTTTGCAAACAGGCAAAAACACAGCAGTTGAAGTCAATAAAATGACACAAGATGTTGGAAAAGAATTAGCCGCTAGTTCACTCGTCTTAGCAAGAATCAAAACAGCATATGGCTGTTCATCCAAGCTCGCTCTTGCAGGAATTATTACTTCTGATGAAGTAGATTCATATGCAGAGCAAATGCTTAATGATGGGTTGAAAGCAGATTCAATGATTAGACAAACTAAACTTTTACTTAAGTCTGCACAAACATCAACTGAAAGAGTCGCTGCTGCTGCTGCAGAAAAAATGACAAAAACTGCTTCAACTTTAGGCGTATCTACATCCCCTGCATTCAACGGAAGCTTTGCTTCTAACAGTGCAGCTCTTGACATCCAAGGTGCTCTCAAGGGCACTTGGACAATGCCAAAACTCGAGGATTAGTTTCCTCACTTAAAAATTTAGGAGAAATAGAAAATGGCTATTCGTGCATTAAATACTGCAATTGTTGCTAACTACCCAACAGCATCAAGCGCTTCATTCCTTGCAGGCGATGCTCTTATGATCGGAACTGATGGTAATGTTGCTGCTGCTTATAGAGCTGCAGGTGCATTCGACACAGTTCCTGAGCAATTAGGTAGATTCGTTGGATTTTCCGCTGATGATACAGCAAGAACTGGTAACACAATGATCTTAGCAGATCCAGTTGGTTCTTCTTACACTGATGCATCAGGTAACTTTGTTGCTAACAACAATGGTTTCTATGTTGTATCAAAGAGAGCTATTGGCGACTTCTTAGCTGAGAACGTCAATGGTGTTACAAACCCAACTGCAGGTTCTTCAGGATATGAAGGCCCAAGAAGAGGCGTTGGAGTTTTCAATAGTCCTGGCGGTCAATTCGTTACTGACAGATGGTCAGGCACAGCTTCTTCAACCGTTTCCTCTGACGGTGGTACTTGGACACCTGCTATCGGTGACCTTCTTACCATTGCAGCAGCATCCGGTAGTGCTGGTAAGCTTGTTCAATTAGACCCAGGTGCAATTGGAACCGATGGAATCATCGTTGGTAGAGTCGATACATACGATTCAGCCGCTGGTCTTATTTACTTCACCCAACTTGGTGCAAGATAATCAGTAGCGTAAATTAAAGGAGAAAAAATCAAATGTCAATGATTAAGAGAAACACAAATGAGCAAAGAGAGTCCATTATTGCAATGGCTCTTGAGACTCCAGAGGGACGCACAGCACTTGCACAAGCAATGGTTGAGCCAATCAAGACTTCCCTCATGTACCAGGCCATCGGACGCAAGCTTTTG